>CAAGKR010311596.1_pt1 | contig 12737 bp, 9 predicted proteins | sample 2556971 | NCBI WGS metagenome assembly CAAGKR01 (sample SAMEA5207829, study PRJEB30636) | soil metagenome | biome: forest; feature: boreal; material: soil | place: USA | collected 2011-09 | depth 1 m | reverse complement strand
GAGGAGGCCGCCAAGTTCCGCGACCGGGAGAAGCAGCTCCGGGCGAAGCAGGAGCAGGCGACCGACCAGTGGAAGAAGGCCCGCGAGGAGAAGCGGGTCACCATCGACGAGGACCTCATGGTGCAGGTCGTCGCCGACTGGACGGGGATCCCGCTCTCGCGCATGGAGAAGAAGGAGAGCGAGAAGCTCCTCAACCTCGAGGCCGAGATTCAGAAGACCGTGGTGGGCCAGGGCGTCGCCGCCGGCTCCATCGCCCGGGCGCTGCGGCGCTCGCGGGCGGACCTCAAGGACCCGCGCAGGCCGATCGGCTCATTCCTGTTCGTCGGGCCGACGGGCGTCGGCAAGACCGAGACCGCCAAGCAGGTCGCCGCGCAGATGTTCGGCAAGCAGGAGGCGCTGATCCAGATAGACATGAGCGAGTACATGGAGAAGTTCTCCGTGTCGCGGCTCATCGGCTCGCCGCCGGGCTATGTGGGCTACGAGGAGGGCGGCCAGCTGACGGAGGCGATCCGCCGCAGGCCGTACGCCGTCATCCTTTTCGACGAGGTGGAGAAGGGCCATCCCGACGTGCTCCAGATCCTGCTCCAGATCCTCGAGGACGGCCGCCTGACGGATTCGCTCGGAAGGACCGTCGATTTCCGGAACACGATCATCATCATGACCTCGAACGTCGGGGCGCAGCTGCTGCAGCGCCAGACGTCGATGGGATTTGCCGCCGCCGCGTCCAGCTTCAACGACGCGGAGAAGATGCGCGAGAAGGTGCTCGAGGAGGCCAAGCGCGTTTTCAGGCCCGAGTTCCTCAACCGGATCTCGGACATCGTCTTCTTCAGGCCGCTCGACAGGAACGACCTCAACATCATCGTCGACCTCGAGATCGAGAAGTTCGCCCTGAGGCTCGTCGACCGGAAGATCACGCTCGTCCTCACGCCGGAGGCGAAGGAGCTGCTGACCGAGAAGGGGTACGACGAGAAATACGGTGCGAGGCCGCTCAGGAGGGCCGTCGAGCACTACCTCGAGGACCCGCTGGCCGAGGCCATCCTCCGCGGCGAGGTGAAGGAGGGCGAGTCGGTGCTGGTGTGCCGCGACGGGGAAGTCCTCAATTTCAAGCAAAAGACCCCTCCCGCCACGACAGGAGTGGCGCCCTGAAAAAAGCGGCTACCCGCCGCTGAAGGAAACCCCGCACCCGGCAGCGCCGGGAGCGGGGTTTTCAGTCGCGGAAGGCGCGCCGGCCGCTATTAGATGGTAGCCGAGATGAACCCGCTTCGCATTCCGGCCCTCCGCGCGCTGCTCGCCCTGGCGCTCCTTGCCTCGGCGCGGCCGGCCGCCGCCCAGGGCGCGGCGCTGTCCATCCCCGACATCGAGACGCGCGATCCCCCGACCCGGGCGCGGCTGCAGTCCATCGAGGCCGCCGCCGGGGAAACGGGCTGGCTGTCTGTCGCGCTGCCGGTCCGCGACGCGGCCGTGCGCGGCTACGGGCAGGACAGGCTCGTCGCCGCCGAGGCCTGGTTCCATGTGTTTCAATGGGCGGCGCTCTTCTCGGAGCCCGAGGACCGGTTCCTGGGGCACTGGATCGACGCGATGCAGGCCGCCCACCTCAACTACCCGGCGGTTTCCGGCGACTACCGCCCGAGCACCAACCCGATCGGCATCAACCTGTCCCCGGCGATGAAGGACTGGGTCCTCTCGAACGAGGCGTTCTCCGAGGAATTCTTCTCGATACTCAAGCCGGTCGACAGGCTGCCCACGGTTTTCGCGATCCTGGAGGGCCTCCATCGCCGCGACGCAGCGAAATTCGAGCGGTACTCGTCCCTCGCCCTCGCCCTCGCCGTCGTCTACGACGTCCCGCCTCCGCCGTGGTGGCCGCACTACCAGGTGACCCAGGAGGAGCTTTCGAGGAAGCTGCCCAATCCGGCCGCGCCGTTCGACTACCTCACGCACGAGGACATGGGGGGCCACACCTACCACATGCTCACGAGGCTCCGGGCGGAGGAGCTCAAGTTCGTCGTCGACGCGGCTGCGCCGATCCCGGAGCTCACCTGGTCCAAGCAGGCCGTCCCCTATCAGCTGGACGCGTTCGAGGGCGCATATTCGATGGTCAAGTACCGGACGGACCGGGTGGCCACCGAGGCGCTCATGACCTGGACGTCCGGCCCGTACACGCTCATGTCGATCCTCACGGAGGGGGGGATCTGCGTCGACCAGGCCTATTTCGCCACGGAGGCCGGCAAGGCGCGGGGAATCCCGACGCTCCTGTTCACCGGCGCGGGCCAGGACGGGCACCACGCGTGGTTCGGGTTCCTTGACGGGGAGGGCAAGTGGCGCCTCGACGCGGGGCGCTACGCGGAGCAGCGCCTGGTCACGGGCAATGCCCTCGATCCCCAGACCTGGAGCGTGATTTCCGACCACGAGCTCCAGTTCCTCTCGGAGCGGTTCAGGGCCCTTCCATCGTACATGGAGTCGCGCGTCCACGCGGAGTTCGCCCATGATTTCCTGATGGCGGGCAACCCGTCGCTGGCTGCCCGCGCAGCCCGCACCGCCGTCAACTACGAGAGGCGCAACCTGCCCGCCTGGGAAACCCTCATCGCGGCGAATGCCAAGCTGGGCCTCGACCCGTCGACGCAGGAGGGCGTCCTCAGGGAGGCCGCCCTGGCCTTCACTCGGTATCCGGACCTGCTCATCTGGTACAAGAACCGCGTCTGCCAGAGCCTGCGCGCGCGGGGGGAGACGAGCCTGGCCAACTTCGAGGAGCGCAGCATCGCGGAGAGCCTCAAGGGGGACCGCGCCGACCTTGCGATCCAGCAGGCGGCGTCGATCCTGTCGCGCAGCATCGCGAGCCAGTCGATCGGCGACCAGATCGCGACGTACAACGCGATCCTCATCCAGTTCGGCCACGGCGCGGGGACGATGTTCTTTGACGAGATTGTCGTCGCGTTTGCGGAGCACCTCGCGCTCATCAACATGAGGCCCCAGGCCCGCGACGCGGTAGAGCGGGCGCGCCAGGTGCTCGATGTCCAGCCGGGCACCCAGGCCGCGCTGGACGTGGACAAGCTGATGACCAGGCTCCAGGGCTAGCGGGGCGAATAGGCCCGCTCGAGCGGGGTCGCTGCGGGAATGGCGGTTCTGGGGCCGTCGATTGTCATAACTCGCACTGGAACCCCATAATACACGTCCCCGGCCTGCTCCCGCGGCTCGCCTGTCTCTCCGCGTTCATTCCATGCGGGTTTGCCTCGCTCTGGCTCTGCTGGCCCGCGCGACTGGCGGTTCGCTGGCCGCCCAGTCTGCGGCCCCGGTCTATGATTTTACCACGCTGGCGGGATATGCCGGCTCCGGAAGCATGGACGGGACTGGCAGCGCGGCGCAGTTCAACGGCCCGCGGGCGGTGGCCGTGGACGCAGGCGGGAACATTTATGTTGCGGACCAGTATAACGGCACGATCCGCAAGGTCACTCCGGGCGGTGCGGTCACGACCCTTGCAGGTACGGCCGGAATCTACGGCAGCGCCGACGGCACCGGTGCGGCCGCCCAGTTCAACCAACCCTCAGGCGTCGCGGTGGACATGGCGGGAAACGTCTATGTCGCGGATACCGGCAACGACACCATCCGGAAAATCACGCCGGGCGGCGTTGTAACGACCCTGGCCGGAACTGCGGGCAGCCCGGGCGCGATGGACGGGGCCGGGGGCGCGGCGCAGTTCAACCAACCACTCGGCATTGCCGCCGACCTTGGGGGAAATGTCTATGTCGCCGACTCCGCCAACAACGAGATCCGCAAGATAACGGCGGGCGGGGTCGTCTCGACGCTCGCGGGCACGCCCGGCGCACGGGGCAGCGCCGATGGAACGGGCTCCGCCGCGCTATTCGATGCCCCGGAGGGCGTGGCCGTGGACGCGAACGGCGTCCTCTATGTCGCGGACACCAGCAACGGCACGATACGGAAAATCTCCGCGGATGGGTCGGTTACCACAATCGCGGGCACCGCCGGCATGCATGGCAACAGCAACGGGACGGGTATGGCGGCAAGTTTCGCCTCCCCGGTCGGCATCGCCGTCGATGGCACCGGGAATGTCTTCGTGGCCGACAACTCCTGGACTGCGGACACCACCGGCGGCACATTGGGCCTCGGACTGCCGAGCGCGCCCGATAACTCGATCCGCGCGATCACGCCCGGGGGCGTTGTCACGACACTTGCGGGCTCGCCATACTCGGCGCAGTTTAACCAGCCGCAGGGAGTTGCCGTAAATGCCAGCGGCGACGTGTACGTAGCGGATACAGGCAGCAACACGATCCGCGAGATTAGCCCGGGGCCCACGGTGACCGTTATAGCCGGAATATCTTTTTATTCTGCCAGTTACGGAGAATATCTTGATGGGACTGGCGCCGCGGCGCGGTTTGGCCATCCGACCGGCGTCGCGGTGGATGGCTCGGGCACGGTTTATGTAGCCGACACCAACAATGAGGTGATTCGAAAGATAACGCCGGATGGCGTTGTCACCACTTTTGCGGGGACTCCAGGCCCCGAGGGCAGCGCCGACGGGACGGGGGCTGCGGCCCGATTCTTCATGCCGAAGGGTGTGGCAGTGGACGCCGTCGGCAATGTCTTCGTCGCCGACACCGTCAACAACATGATCCGGAAAATAACTCCAGCCGGTGCGGTGACGACCGTTGCCGGCGCACCGGGCGCCTATCCCTACGCCCCGGGTGGCAGCGCGGACGGGACAGGGTCCGCTGCACAGTTCAACGGTCCCACCGGAATCGCTGTGGACGGTTCCGGCAATCTTTACGTCGCGGACACAGGCAACGGGACAGTCCGCAAAATCACGGCGGATGCCGTGGTGACAACCCTGGCGGGAACCGTGGGCGTGAAGGGCAGCGTGGACGGGACCGGGACCGCCGCGCAATTCGGGGGCCCCGACGGGATCGCCGTGGATGGCGCCGGCAACCTGTATGTCGCGGACGGCCTGACAATCCGGAAAATCACCCCCGGGGGCGTGGTCTCAACCCTGGCCGGCTCGCCCGTGATAAATGATACGCAATACGCCCACTGGGGCGTTGCGGACGGGACAGGGCCAGCGGCGCGGTTTTATGATGCCGTGGGGATTGCCGTGGACGGCGGGGGCAACCTGTTTGTGACAGATGCAGGCGCCGACGGGAGTGGGGTGATTCGGAAGGTTTCGCCTGCCGGCGTCGTGACGACGATAGCGGGGGCGGCATATTACAACGGAATATCGCTTCCTTGGGCGACGGCGGATGGAACCGGGGCCGCTGCCCAGTTTCTTCTTCCGCTGGGCGTGGCGGTGGCCGCAAACGGGACCGTCTATGTCGCGGACACGCTCAACAACAGGATCCAATTGGGAAGACCAACAGCCGGCGCAACGACGTATCCCGCCTTCTCAGGGCAGCCCTCGTCGCAGACGATTGCCGTCGGAGGAACGGTGGTGTTCAGCGTCTCCTCGGCCACGACGCCATCGCCGGCCTACCAGTGGCTTCTCAATGGTACCGACATAGCCGGCGCCACAAACCCGGTTCTTATTATCCGGGGCGCGGCGTCCTCCAACGACGGAAGCTACACGTGCATCGCGACGAACCCGTCCGGCAACGTTGCGAGCAATGCGGCGTTTCTTTCCGTGAGCTCGACTACCGACTTCGGCCGGCTGGTCAACCTGTCCTGCCGCGCTCAGGTGGGAGCCGGCCCAAACATCCTGATAGCGGGCTTCGTCGTTGGCGGAGAGGGCACCGCGGGACTGGACACCGTCCTTGTCCGTGCGTCCGGCCCGGCAATCGCCGCCAGTCCATTTGATGTCCCGGGCGCTCTTGCGGACCCCGACATCCTGGTGAACAGCCTGCCATCAGGAGCCTATGTCGCGGCCAACGCCGGCTGGGGCGGCAACACGGTGGTGGCGAGCGCCGCCGCCGCCGTTGGCGCCTTTCCGTGGACAGACCCCTCGAGCAAGGACTCGGCGCTTCTCCTTTCGCTTTCGGGCGCCTCCACCGTGCGAATCGCCGGGGCCGCTGGCGACACGGGCGTGGCCCTTGCCGAGCTCTACGACGCCACGCCGGCCGGCTCCCTGTCGGCGTCGTCGCCGCGCCTCATCAATCTCTCGGCGCGGGCGGGCGTGGGCACGGGCGCCAATGTGCTCATTGCGGGATTCGTCGTCGCCGGCTCGACGTCGGAGACGGTTCTCATCCGCGCCTCGGGCCCGGCGCTGGCGGCAAACCCATTCAACGTCGCGGGGACGCTCGCGGATCCGGCGCTGCGGCTCGACCTGTTGAACGGGGACGGCACCTCAACCCTGCTCGCATCCAACAGCGGCTGGGGCGGCGAAGCCCAGATCTCCGAGGCGGCCGCGTCCGTCGGGGCGTTTTCGTGGGGATCCTCGGCGACGGCGGATTCGGCGGTCCTAGTCACGCTGCCCCCCGGGGCGTACACGGCCCAGGTTTCAGGGGCGAGCGGCGACTCGGGCGTCGCGCTTGTCGAGATCTACGAGGTGCGCTGACGGCGGCCGGAGAGGCGGCAATTGGCCAAATCGTAGGCTTCCCAAACGGCCGCGGGCGTTGAAGAATGGGGCGAATGAGCTCAGACGCCCCGCGCAAGCCCGCCCTCGGATTCATCTTCATCACGCTGGTGCTGTTCGTCCTCGGGTTCGGCATCATCATCCCGGTCCTTCCGGCCCTTGTGACGCAGTTCAAGGGCGGAAGCGTCGCGGAGGGCTCGAGTTCCTACGGGTGGCTCATCGGCGTGTTTGCGGGGATGCAATTCTTCGCATCGCCTTTCCTCGGCTCGCTCTCGGACCGGTTCGGCCGCAGGAAGGGCATCCTCATCGCGCTAGCGGGCTCGGCGATCGACTACGTGATCATGGGGCTGGCGCCGAGCATGACGTGGTTGTTTGTGGCGCGGATGATTTCCGGGATGACGGCTGGGGCGCTCGCCACCTGCAACGCCTACATCGCGGACGTCACCCCGCCCGAGAAGCGCGCCCAGGGCTTCGGCCTGGTCGGCGCGGCATTCGGCATTGGATTTGTCATAGGTCCGGCCGTCGGCGGCCTGCTGGGACAGATCAACATCAGACTGCCCTTCTTCGTGGCGGCCGGGTGCGTGGCGACCAACTGGCTCTACGGCGCCTTCGTGCTCCCCGAGTCGCTGCCGGTGGGAAGCCGGAGGCCGTTTTCATGGGCGCGGGCGAACCCGGTGGGCTCCCTGCTTGCGCTGCGGCGGTTCCGCGGCGTCGTCGACCTGGCCTGGATGTACTTCATATTCATGTTCGGCAATATGATGCTCCAGAGCATCTGGGTCCTCTATACGGGCTACCGCTACCACTGGAGCACCCTTGAGGTCGGGCTCTCGCTCACGTTCATCGGCGTCATGGCGATCATTGTCCAGGGAGGTCTGGTGAAGCGGATCATCGCCTGGACCGGCGAAAGAAAGGGCCTTGTGATCGGGCTCCTGATTTCGGCTTTCATCATGGCGGCCTACGGCACCGCGACCAAGGGATGGATGATCTATTGCCTCGTCCTCATCGGGGCGTGGGGCGGCATCGCGGGACCCTCCGCGCAGGCGCTCATAACCAAGCACGTGCCCTCCAACGAGCAGGGCGCCGTGCAGGGATCCCTTTCCGGCCTCGTGAGCCTGGCCGGGATCTTTGCCCCGATTCTGGCGGCCTGGAGCTTCGGAAAGTGCATTGCCGACAATGCACCATGGCACCTGCCTGGAATCGCCTTCTACGAGGCCTCGCTCCTCATGCTCGTCGCATTGGCGCTGGCCTTCCGCTCGTTCCAGCTGGACGACCGGGTCGGCGCGAAGGCCCGATAGGAGACCGCCGCGCACGCGGATCGCGCGCAGCTCGGCGCCGGAGGCGGCGGCCAGGCGGCGAATCAGCGCGCGGCGTGGGCCGCGGCCGCCCCGAGAAGGGCCGTCAATGCCGGCTGCGCGGGCTGGGCGCTGCGCCATCCCACCACCAGCCTGCTTTCAGGGGCGGGGCCGGAAAGCTTTCGGAATGCCACCTTTCCCGGGAGATCCCGGGCCTCGGACGGGCAGACAAAGGTCGCGCCGATGCCCGCGCGCACGAGTCCCACGCCATTTGACCGGGGCCACACCTCCTCGGCGATCCGCGGCGCGAATCCCGCCGCGGAGAACGCCCCGAGCACGCGGTCATAGAAGCCCGGATTGTGGGCCCTGGGGAAGAGGACAAACGGGGTTGCTGCGAGATCCTTCAGCCGGAGGGACTTCTTGGCGCGCAGGGGATGGTCCGCGGGAAGGAGGACTCCGTTTCGCTCCCGCAGCAGGAGCGTGGTGTCGATGCCGGGGGAGGGCCCGTCGGGATGGAAGAAGCCGCAGTCGATCTCGCCCGCCTGGAGTGCCGCGATCTGAAGGGACGTCGGGGACTCATTGAGCTCCAGGCGTATCCCGGGGAAACCGCGGTGGAACCCCCTCAGGATGTCGGGCAATACGGTCGCCATGGCGAGGCCGGTGAACGCCACCCTGAGCCGCCCGACCCGCCCCTCGGCCACGGCCTTCATGTCGGCCGGCACGCGCATGAGGGCGGACAGCACGGGCTCGACCTGCTCGAGGAGCGCCGCGCCCGCCGCCGTGAGCTCTACCCGGCGGCTGGACCTGTTCAGGAGGCGCGCGCCGAGGGCCGCCTCCAGCTGGGCGATCTGGCGGCTGAGCGCCGGCTGGGCGATCGCGAGCGCCTCGGCGGCCTTCCTGAAATGCAGCCTGCGCGCCACCTCGCGAAAATAGACGAGGTGCCGAAGTTCAAATGGGAATTGATACTCCCTGGGCATCGCTGGTAGACAAACAAGTATTTCCCGTACAACGCAACTCCGTGTTATAAGATCCCATGCCCAAAACCCTTTTTGAGAAAGTCTGGGAAGCCCATGCCGTGCGCGAGCTCGCAAGCGGCCAGACCCAGCTCCTGGTGGGAACGCACCTGATCCACGAGGTAACGAGCCCGCAGGCCTTCGGGATGATGCGCGACCTCGGCGTCAGGGTGGCCATGCCCCACCGGACGTTCGCGACCGTCGACCACATCGTCCCGACCGACCAGGTGAGCGAGCCCTACGCCGATCCGCTCGCCGACGAGATGATCAAGGCGCTGCGAAAGAGCTGCGCCGAGTTCGGGATAACGTTCTTCGACCGCTCCACCGGGAAGCAGGGAATCGTGCACATCATCGGCCCGGAGCAGGGCATAACCCAGCCCGGCACGACGATTGCCTGCGGCGACTCCCACACGAGCACCCACGGGGCCTTTGGGGCCATCGCCTTCGGGATCGGGACGACCCAGGTGCGCGATGTCCTGGCGACCCAGACCCTGGCGCTCGGCCGGCTAAAGGTGCGCCGGATAGAGGTGAACGGGAGGCTCCGCCCGGGGGTCTACGCAAAGGACGTCATCCTCCACATCATCACCACCCTCGGCGTGAACGGCGGCACGGGGTTCGCCTACGAGTACGCCGGCGAGGTGTTCGACCGGTTCTCGATGGAGGAGCGCATGACGGTGTGCAACATGTCGATCGAGGGCGGCGCCCGCGCGGGCTACGTCAATCCCGACGAGACGACCTTCGCCTATCTCAAGGGCCGGCCGTATTCGCCGAAGGGCGCGGAATGGGACCCGGCAGTCGCTCGCTGGAGGTCGGTGGCCAGCGATCCCGGCTGCGCCTACGACGACGTGGTCCGAATGGACGCGGCCGACATCGCGCCCACCGTCACCTGGGGGATAAACCCCGGGCAGGGAATCCCGATAACCGGGAACGTGCCCGATCCCGCTCTGGCGAGGGGCGCGGACGAGCGGTCGTCCATCGAGGAGGCGCTTGCCTACATGAAGCTCAAGCCGGGCGCGCCCATCAAGGGGACCAGGATCGACGTGGCATTCCTCGGATCCTGCACGAACGGTCGCCTCAGCGATTTCAAGGAGGTCGCCCGCTTCATCAAGGGCCGGCGGGTGGCGCCCGGGGTCAAGGCGATCGCCGTCCCGGGCTCCCAGGGCGTGGGCCTCCTCTGCGCCGAGCTGGGAATCGACAAGATTTTCCGCGACGCGGGATTCGAATGGCGCAATGCCGGGTGCTCGATGTGCCTGGCCATGAACCCGGACAAGCTCGTCGGCGACCAGCTTTGCGCGAGCTCGTCGAACCGCAACTTCAAGGGGCGTCAGGGAAGCCCCACGGGGCGCACGATCCTCATGAGCCCGATCATGGTCGCCGCCGCCGCCGTCACCGGTTCGGTCGCCGACGCCCGCGAGGTGTTCGGCGTCAGCGCCAATTGACGATCCGGAACCCCTCCCACCCATGGCACTCGAAAAAATCACCCGCATTGCCGGCCGCGCCGTTCACGTCCCCGGAAACGACATCGACACGGACCGGATCATCCCGGCGCGGTACCTGAAATGCGTCACCTTCGACGGGCTCGGCGAGTTCCTCTTCCAGGACGTCCGCAGGAACGCGGACGGCTCGGACAAGGCGCACCCGCTCAACGAGGCGCGGCACAAGGGGGCCACGATCCTCCTGACAGGCGCGAATTTCGGGTGCGGCTCGTCCCGCGAGCACGCGCCGCAGGCGCTGCAGAAATACGGGATCAAGGCCGTCATCGCCGAGGGATTCGCTGAGATCTTCTTCGGGAACTCGACCGCGCTCGGCATGCCGTGCCTCAGCGCGAGCCGCGCCGACATCTCAAGGATCGCCGCCGCGGTGGATGGCGACCCGCGCGCGGAGGTTGAAATCGACCTCGTGGCGCAGCGCGTTTCCTTCGCGGGCCAGACTGCGAGGGCGACAATCCGCGACAGCGCGCGTGACGCTCTGGTGAACGGGCGCTGGGACCCCATAGGCGAGCTCCTGGACGGGGCCGGGGACGCCCGGAAGGTCGCCAGCCGCTTGCGATACATGGCGGCCCCACCGTAGGGGCGCACCCGCTCCAGGTCGGGCCATTCGCCCCGGCCTGCCTCCACTGGTGCCGGGAGCGGCCGGCGGTTATCGGCTTGGCGGGGGGCCCCGCAGTCCCTATTTTCGGGGACCTTTTTGTGGGACGAGGCGTCTTACAAGCGCACAATCTACTATGACACTTGGAATGATCGAGGTTTTCAAGGGGGCTGGCCTCCTGATTTATCCGCTCGGGGCCTGCTCGGCCATAGCCGTTTTCATCATCGCCGAGAGGATATACGCGCTGCGCAAGGCGGCGATAATGCCCCAGGACCTCGTGGACGCGGTCATGGCCGGGAAGCCCCTCATGGGGGGACGCCACACCGTGCTGGCCCGGATCGTCGAATTCGCGGCCCAGCACAACAATGACGCCGGCGCCGTGAAGGCCTTTGCCAGGCTCGAGGTGAACCGGATGGAGAAGGGCGTTCCCTATCTGGACGTCATCTATGCGGCCGCTCCGCTCATTGGGCTGTCGGGCACGGTCACGGGCCTCCTGCAGGTGTTCTCGCAGATATCGCCGGACACGGGGCTGCCGGACCCCGTGGTCTTCACAAAGGGTGTCGCGCTTGCGCTTTCGGCGACGGTCATCGGCCTCGCGATCGCGATCCCGTCGCTGGTCGGGAGCGGCTACCTCCAGAGGAGGATAGAGAACTACGCGGCGCAGCTCGACGTGCTGCTCGAGCGGATCCTCAATCGCGGCCGCGGATGAGCGGATTCTACCAGAAGCGCCGCAAGCGGCCGGAGCTCAACCTGGTCCCGCTGATCGACGTGCTCGTCATGCTGATCTTCTTTGCCTTCGTCACGATGCAGTTCAGGTCCGCGACCACGCTCAACATCACGCTGCCGAAGATCTCGACCGCGGGAAAGAACGAGTTCAAGGGCCACATCACCATCGCCATCGACAAGGACGGCCTGATCTCGTTCAACGGCAAGGTCGTGAGCGACGCGGAAATGATCAGCCTGCTCAAGGCCCAGCACAATCAGGACGAGGACATCCCCGTCCTGATAAAGGCGGACGAGACCTCGCAACTGAAGCGGATCGCGCTCGTGTGGGATTCGTGCCGCCAGGCGGGGCTGAGCAAGGTGAGCATACAGTCGCGCTAGGCATGAAGATCGTGATAACCGGTGTCACGCGGGGCCTCGGCCGCGCGCTTGCCGAGTGGTACATCGCGCACGGGCACACGATCGCCGGCTGCGGCAGGAACGGCCCGGCGATCTTCGACCTCAGGTTCACGCACCCCGAGCCGCACAGCTTTGACTCGGTCGACGTGAGCCAGCCCGTGAAGGTCGGCCTCTGGGCCGAGCGCGTCCTTGGAACCCTGGGGGGGGCGCCGGACTTCGTCATCAACAACGCGGCGCTCATGAACAAGCCCGCGCCGCTCTGGAAGGTTCCGGCGGACGAGTTTGCCGCGATGCTCTCGGTCAACATCGCCGGAGTCGCCAATGTCATCCGGGCGTTCGCGCCGGCGATGATCGAGCGCGGAAGCGGCACGATCGTCAACCTGAGCTCGGGCTGGGGCCGGGGCGTGGCCGCGGAGGTCGCGCCCTACTGCGCGACAAAATGGGCGATCGAGGGGCTCACCAAGGCCCTTGCCGAGGAACTGCCCGAGGGAATGGCCGCCGTGGCGCTCAACCCCGGAGTCATCGACACCGATATGCTCCGCAAGTGTTTTCCGGACAGCGCCTCGTCCTATCCCGGTGCGGAGGACTGGGCGAAGAAGGCCGCGCCCTACATCCTTGGGCTCGGGCCCGGCGACAACGGGAAATCGGCGAGCGTCGGCGGCGCCGGGGACTGACCGCGCGGTCAGGCCATGGGCACGTGCGGCTCCGCCT
>CAAGKR010329091.1_pt1 | contig 12739 bp, 12 predicted proteins | sample 2556971 | NCBI WGS metagenome assembly CAAGKR01 (sample SAMEA5207829, study PRJEB30636) | soil metagenome | biome: forest; feature: boreal; material: soil | place: USA | collected 2011-09 | depth 1 m | reverse complement strand
GCCCACGAGGCCGCGGCCGAGGCCTTGGGCGTCCCGGTCGTCCGGTGCCGGGTGCAGGTCTTCGTGCTCAGCGCGGTCTACGCGGCCATCGCCGGCAGCCTCTACGCGCACTTCCTCAACTACGTGAACGGGACGTTCTTCGACCTTCCCGTGATGATCCAGCTGATGGCCATGCTGGTCGTGGGGGGTATCGGGACTCGGTGGGGACCGATCGTTGGCGCCGTGGCGCTCATGTGGGTGTCCCAGAGCCTCGGGCGCTACGCCGACTACAGCCTGCTGATCTTCGGGCTGCTCTACGGTGGCACGCTGCTCTTCCTCCCTCGCGGCATGTGCGGTGCGCTCGCGAGCTGGGTCGAGCGGCGGCGCTGCTAGACGGCCGGCCCGGGAGGAGCGTCCGCATGCCCATGCTCGAGCGCCCGGGCGGCGCGATCTGGTACGAGATCACTGATCTCACGCCCCCGTGGATCGAGACGCCGCCGACCATCCTGTTCCACCACGGTGTCGGGATCAACGCACAGACCTGGAACGGATGGCTCCCGGCCCTGGCCGACCGCTACCGCCTGGTCCGCATGGATATGCGGGGATGCGGCCAGTCCTCGGTGCCGGCGCCGGGCTTCACGTGGTCCATGGATCTCCTGGCCGCCGACGCGCTGGCCGTCGCTCAGGCGGCGGGGGCGCAGCAGTTCCACTGGGTGGGCGAGTCGATCGGCGGCACCATCGGCTTGTACGTTGCGTCCCGCTCTCCGGCCGCGCTGCTGAGCCTCACGGCCTGCTCGACCTCACACCGGGGGGCCGCGATCAATCGGGTCAAGGAATGGCGGGCGTTCATCGACCAGCACGGGATGGCGGCGTGGTCGGCCATGATGATGCCGCACCGGCTCCGCCGGGCCGACGTCTCCGAGGAGGCGTATCGCTGGTTCGAGCGAGAACAGGCCACGGCGTCGGCCAGCGTCACCCTCGACCTGGCCGACCTCTTGATCGGCACCGACCTCGCGCCCCTGCTGCCGTCGATCGCGCAGCCGACCCTGCTGCTCGCCCCCGGCGAGAGCCCGTTCGTCCCGCTGAGCGTGATGCGCGAGATCCACGCGCTGATCCCCGACTCCGAGGTTCAAAGCTTTCCCGGCGTGCGCCACGCCCTCGCGTTCTCGCACGGCGCCGCGTGCTCCCGCGCCCTGCGCAGCTTCCTCGCCCGCCGCGAGCGGTCGGGAGGCTGAGCGCGATGCCGTCGGCCATCAAGCGCTTGGGGCTACTCTTGCCGTCATCGGGAACCGTGCAGGAAGCGGACTTCTATCGACGGGTCCCGGGCAACGTGACCGTCCACTCCGCGCGGATGCGTCTCGTCACCGCGACCGAAGCCGACGAGATCCGGATGCTGGACGAGCACACGCTGCCGGCGGCCCGGGATCTCGCGACGATGTGCCCGGACGTGGTGGTGTTCTCGTGCACGTCGGCGGCGGCCCTCCGGGGGGCCGCGTATGAAGACGCCCTGTGTGCGGAGATCTCCGCGCTGACCGACGCCCCGGTCGTGAGCACGCTCGCGGCCGTCCGTGAGGCGCTCGGCCACCTGGCGGTCCGATCCGTCGCGGTCCTCACGCCCTACCCCGACGATCTGACCCGGCGTGTCAGCCAGAGCCTCGAAGCCGACGGGCTCGACGTCCCCATCGCGGTCGGCATGGGGATCACCGACAGCTTGGCGATCGCCGAGATCACGCCGGAGGAGATCCACGATTTGGCCGTGACGCGGATTCGCGAGACACCGGTGGAGGCCCTCTTCATCGCCTGCTGCACGTTCCGGGCCTTCGACGCGCGCGAGGCCATCCAGCAGACGCTCGGCATTCCCGTGGTCACGAGCAACCAGGCCGCCCTGGCGGCCGCGCTTCGCGCGCTGCGCCTGCCCCTTCCGCCCGGAACGGCCCGCGGCTAGCCCGCCAGCCGCGACTCCCAGTCGCGCGGCAGCACGATCTCCTTCGTGACCCGGCATGGGGGGTGCCCCCACGACGGGAAGTAGGCGTTCTGCGGGATGGCGAGGCTCGCGCCGGCGACGATCACCGTGATGTCCGCCGGTTCGCGCACGGCCGGGATCGCGCCCGCGGCTTCCGACTCGCGGACCCACGACGGCCACGCGTGAGGCTGCACGGTGGCGTGAAGCCACGACGCGCGCCAGACCGTCGCCGGAACACGCCCCTCGGCGTACAGGCGCCGTCTCACGTCGTCCTTGCCCCACCCCTCGCGAGCGAGCGTGGCCGCGACGAACGGCGCCAGGATGACCGCCACCCGGCCGTTGTGGAGCATCGTGAACGCCGAGGCCGCCGACCCCATGACGCTCGCGAGCTCGGCCAGCCCTCCCGTGACGTTGATCGCCGTCTCCGCCCGGAACACGGTCACCGTGCTCTGGTCCGGCCGGTAGCCGAGCTCCACGTGGAGCGGCGGCCACGGATTTCCCTCGGTACGCTCTGCCAGACACAGGGTGTACCGGCCGGGCTGAGCGAGTCCCGCGAAGGACACGGCGCCAGGCCAGCCGCCCCCGAGGTTGTTCATGATGAGGCGGACGGCCCGCCCGATGGTCGCGTTGGCCTGCCACCCAGGACCCAGCGCGCCGTATCCGCTGTTGATCTGGATCCTCTCGGCGATCGGGCCGTTCACGACGAGAAGCGGCGTCACGTTCTCGTCGGTCGTCTGGACACCGCGCATGTTGAATGCCGGCTCGAGCAAGGCCGCGACGGCCGCAAGCACGACCGGGAAGTATTCCGGGCGGCAGCCCGCCATCACGGCGTTGGCGGCGACCTTCTCGACGGTGGCCACCCCCCTGAGCGGCTCCACCTCACCGAGCACGTCGGAGCCCGCCAGGTCCGTGAAGCTCAGTGTCTCCTCGACCCGTGCCAGTGTCGGCGGGACGACCGGCAGGCCGTCGGTCCACCCGCGCTGGTAGAACAGCGCATTGACCGCGCCATTCGGATCGGAGTGGCGGATCACCTCCACGCGCTGACGGGGAAAGCTTCCGGCGAGCGGCGTGCGCCCGAGGAGCCCGTGCTCCTCGGCGCGCCGCCGGAGCGTGTCATCGATCCACTCGCCGGACGCTCGCTGTCCCGAGGGTAGGACGACCCAGAGAGCATCCACGTGGGCGGGTGGGACCGCGCTACTGCCCGCGCGCCTCGCGGAGGAGCCGGGCCCACGCCCGAGGCCGCTGGATCGTCTTGGTCGTCGGGTAGCCCAGCATGCCGTTGTGCGCGAACACGTACGCGTTCGTGCGCAGCGTGTCCCCGCTCACCACGATCATGATGTCGTCCGGCTCACAGACCACGGGCACGCGACGCTCGGGATCGTCCGACTCGGCGAAGACCGCCGGCGCGCGTCCCTGCTTGACGAGGTCCGCGAGGCTCGGCCGCCCCGGGACGAGATTGGTCCAGCCCCAGAGGTACTGCTCGAACCTCTGGGCCGGGATCCGCGCGTGCTGGTACAGGCGCTGCTGCACGTCCTGCTTCGACAGGCCGGCACGTGCCAGCGTCTCGGCCAGAATCGGGCTCAGGATGAGCAGCGGCCTCTGCGTCGCGCGGGCGAGCCCGATCGTGAAGATCACCTCCCAGCCGATCTGCCGGGCGAGCCCGTCGGCCAAATACGGGATCATGCGGTCCGGGCTTGCCCCGAACACGGAGGCGAGCACGCCTCCGCCGGTGAACCGCGAGATGGTCACCGCATCCCCGCCCCGGGACAGCCCCTGGTCCTCGGCGAGGGTCGTCCAGCCGATGCGCTCCACGGCCTCCTCGTTTTCCGCGAGCACGACGCGCCACGTATTGCCGAACGTGCCCTTGTCGGTCTTGTGGAGCAGGAAGCCGGGCACGTTGCGGAGGTAGAGCCGCCAGAAGCGCCCCACGGTCGTGTTGGCATGGAAGCCGTCGCGGAGTGCCCCCTGCTGGTAGTTGAACCCGAGCTCCCTGATGATCGGCCCGTTGAGGATGATCAGCGTCTCGGCGCCGGGCGTGTTGCCGCTGTGCTCAACACCGTAGCGCGGATCGGCCATGGCCTCGACCAGCGCCACCAACACCGGCATGTACTCGGGACGGCAGCCCGCCATCACTCCGTTGATCGCCACGGTCCTCACCGTCGCGCTCCGCCGGTCCGGCAAGAGCACCCCAAGCTCGTCGTCCGGCGAGCGATCGGTGAAGCGGAGGAACTGCTCGACGCGCGCGACCGTTGGCGGGACGATGGGCAGACCATCGCTCCAGCCGTTCTCGTAGAAGAACCGGTTCACCTCGTCGGTGGTGCCGGCGAACACGATGTTCGTGGGGTCGGGCTCGACGACGTCCACGACCTGGTCTGGCGTGACGGTCAGGTTCCGGATCACCGCGTCCACCGTCACGGCGGCGATGTTCAGGCGGAGCTCTTCCGGGCTCTGGACGTCGACATGGCCCGGCACCACGGCCGTCGGGAGGTTCGGCATCCCGAGCCCCGCCGCCGTCGTGGCCGCCTGGCCGACGAATCCCTCGCAGACCAGCGAGGCCGAGGGCACCCCGGCCTGCTCGGCCGCAGCGCTTGCCCGCATCACGGCGGGCGTGCAGCTCCCTCAGCAGGCCATCCCCGAGATGATCGCATCCACACCGTACCGTCGGAGCCGATCCGGCAGCTCGGCAATGACCCGGTGCTCCTCGCTGCCGTGCGTGGACCCGAACGTCTCGTAGCTGACGAACTTGACGCCGGGATAACGCCGCGTCAGCTCGGCCTCGAGCATGGGAAAGATCTCGTCGCCCCTGAACAGATCGTCCCAGAGCTGAGCGATGGTCTTGCCCTCGAGCGTGCCCAAGCGCCTGGCGAGGTCGACGACCTGTCCGGTCTTCTTGCCCCGCGGCCAGAGCACATGCTCGATCGGTCCGTCATGCGCGGTGCTCATCGTCTCGGCCCTCCCTGACACTGTGGGTGCTACGCACGCGCCGGCAGCTCGACGATGCCGCCCCCGACCACCGAGAGCTCCCCGTCCTGGTTGCGGGCTTCCTGGGTGATCTCGATCAGGTGGCGGCCGTTCTCGACGAACTTCCGGACCACCGTGCCGTTGATCCTGAGCGTGTCGCCCTCGGGGTTGTGGCGCCGGATCTTGCAGCTTGCCTTGCGCAGGAAACCGTCGTCGCCCATCCAGTTGGTGAGATGGTGGGTCAGCCAGGAGCAGCGCTCCGGACCGTAGTCGTACGCGCCGGGCGCGCCCACCAGGGTCGCGAACTCGTTCTCCCAGTGGACGCGCTCGGGGCAGTCCGGGATGCCGAAGCGGTTCTTGATGCCGAGCCCCGAGTGGTGGTGAATCTGCTGCCAGGCGAGCTTGTTCGCGCGGATGTAGAGGCCGCCCCAGCCTTGCGCATAGGCGATGAAGCCCGTCACCGTCATCGGCCCTTTCGCCATCGTGGGGAGCGCCTCGCCCTCGACCACGTCCTGCCAGTAGCGCGGCTGGGCCCCGCGGATCTTCTCGGCGGCGTAGAGCTCGTAGACCTCGGCCAGCTCCCCGTCCGTGTAGTGCTTCGGCGGCTTGGCCTTGAGCTCCTCGTACTTGGTGCCCTCCTCGCGAGCCTGGTCACGATCGGTGCGGAAGCACCAGCTGTCGGCCTCGGCGAGGAGGTCCCCCTGCTGGGTGAAGAAGTTGACGTGGTAGACCTGCTGGACCGCGCGGCCGGCGAAGCGGGTCTCGTGCTCGACCAGATCCTTGAGCCAGCCCTCGGTCGAGATGGTGTCGTTGCGCCGCGCGGGACGGTGCCAGGTCCAGTCCGCCCCCGCCCACATGGCGTGCACGCCCGTGAGCCCCCCGACGTAGCCCGAGATGATGCGGCTCGTGGCGAAGAGGAAGCTCGGCAGGGCGATGAGGGTGCCGTAGCGCGTCTTCGCGGCATAGTCAGGGTCGCACCAGAGCGGATTGTCGTCGCCGATGCCGTGCGCGTAGTGGCGGATGTTGTCGCGCGTCGCCTCGTGGCACCAGGGCTCGAGCGTCTTGTCGATCTTGACGCCGATGCGCTGGCGCAACTCGTCGAGGCCGCGCTCGGTGATCTTGGGAAACCGACGGGCAGTCGTGCCGGCCATGCGTTGTCCTCTCCTACTGGGCCGATGATTGGGCGCAGGACTCGCGTTCGCGCAGGGCCTTACGGTTGACCTTGCCGGCCGGCGTCTTCGGGAGCTCGCGCACGAACGCGACGTGGCGCGGGTACTCGTGCTGGCTGAGCCGGGTCCGCGTGAAGTCCTGGAGCTCGCGCGCGAAGACTTCATCGCCCGGGCGCGCGCTCACGATGAACGCCTTGACGACCTGACCGCGCGTGGTGTCCTTGACGCCGATCACCGCCGCCTCACGTACGTCCGGGTGCTTGAGCAGCACATCCTCGATCTCGACGGCGCTCATCGTCCAGCCCGCCGAGATGACGACGTCGTCCGCGCGGCCGGCATGGTAGAAGTAACCGTCCTCGTCGACGTAGCCGAGGTCCTTGGTCGGAAACCAGGCGTCCCGGCGCCAGACCTTGATCTCGCCGATCAGCTTCGGCGGGCAGGGCTGGCCGGCCGGCCCCTGCACCTCGACCCTGACTCCCGGCACCGGCTTGCCGAGCGCGCCGGGCTTGACCGTGTAGTCCTCGGCGCCCGGATAATCCGCCAGGAGCACCCCGACCTCCGTCGTGCCGTACATGCTGCACACCGGCACGCGGAACGTCTCCTCGACAAAGGCCAGCGTGGCGCTGTCGATCGGCTCTCCCGTGTAGGAAAGCTTGCGGATGGCGTAGCGATACTTCGCCGCCTCGCCCGAGTCCTTCATCATGCGGTAATGGGTGGCGGCGGCCGACAGGTTGGTGATGCGGTACTCCTGGAGCGCCCGGAGCAGGCGCACCGGGTCGAACTTGCCGGCGAACACCCCGGTCGTGACGCCGAGGGCGAGCGGCCCGAGGGTGCCGTGCCAGAGCCCGTGGCCCCAGGCGGGTGAGGAGGGGCAGTAGAAGTCGTCGCCCGGGCGGATGCCCGTGCCGTAGAGCGCCGCGACCATGACCACGACGATGGCGCGGTGGGTGTGGCGCACGGCGGCCGGTAGCTCGCGCGTCGTGCCCGAGGTGTACTGGAAGACCGCGAGGTCGTCGGCCTTGGTGTCCACCTCGTAGCGCGCCGGGTAGCGCGCGAGCTCGGTCAGCAGCGCCTCGTCGGCCAGGACGACGCGCAGTCCGGGAATGGCGCGTGCGGTCGCCGCCTTCTCATCGTTCGTCAGGAGGAGGCGGGGCGTGCAGTCTTCGACCCGGAGACGCACCCCGTCCGAGCCGAAGAGGGTAAAGAGCGGCACGGCGATCGCGCCGCGCTTGATCGTGCCGAACAGCCCCGCGTAGAAGGCGAGCGACGGCTCGAGCATGATCGCGACCCGGTCGCCGGGGGCGATGCCCTGGGCGGCCAGCCAGTGGGCGAAGCGCGAGGACCACTCGGAGAGCTGGCGGAACGTGAACGCCTCGTCGCGGCCGTCCGCGTGCGCGACGCGGACGGCGATGCGATCCGTCGCGGCATGACGGTCCAGGCATTCGTGCGCGATGTTCAGCCGCTCGCGATTTCCGTCGAACAGCTCCCACAGCCCGGCGGAGGAGAAGTGCCGGCGGGCGTCTGCGTAGCGGGTGTACTCGGTGAGCCTGGCCATGCGTCCCGGTGCCTGGCCCATCCGACCACAACGAAAGGGTGATTGTCAATATGGCGGGTTTATTGTATATGGACAATAGAGAGGCGCCCGGGAACCCATGGCTCGCACGACCACCACGCTCACGTCGAGTCCCGCGACACCCCCTGTCGCGGCGCCGGCCACGCTCGCCAGGCGCCAGGTCCCGGCCGTGACGCGTGCCGTGGCGATCCTGCGCCTGCTCGGCAAGAGCGAGGAGCCGCTCGGCGTCAACGCGATCGCGCGCACGCTCGAGCTCATCCCCAGCACCTGCCTCCACATCCTGCGCGTGCTCGTGGCCGAGGAGATGGTCACCTTCGATCCGGCAACCAAGCGGTACAGCCTAGACGCCGGCATCGTCACCGTCGCCCGCAGCGCACTGCGCCGAAACGGCTTCGCCGAGACGGTGCAGCCGGAGCTCGACCGGATCTCCCGGCGCCACGGTGTCACCGCCATCGGCGTGCGGGCCATCGGGCTCGAGCACATCGTGGTGGTGGCCATCTCGCGGTCGGATCAGGCCCTGCGGCTCCACGTCGACATCGGCAGCCGCTTCCCGGCGCTGATCAGCGCGACCGGGCGCTGTATCGCCGCCTTCGGCGGCCACGCGTGGAGTACGCTCGAGCGCCGCTTCCGCGCGCTGCGCTGGGACAGGCCGCCGTCGCTCCGGACCTGGCGCGCCCAGGTCGAAGCGACGCGCGTCAACGGCTACGCGGTGGACGAGGGCAACTACATCACCGGCGTCACCATCATCGCCGCGCCGGTGCAGGGCGTCGGAGGACGCGTGAGTCACGTCGTCGTGGTCGTGGGGGTCAGCGAGCAGGTCCGGCGGACCGGCGTCGAGGCCCTTGCCCACGAGCTTCGCGCGATCGCCGACGGGCTGTCGCGCCAGCTGGGCGCGGGTTGAGAGCGGCGCCGTCGCTGGACGGAGCACGCCACCCGCGAGGGGTTCACATCACAGAGATCGGGAGGGAGACGTCATGACCGGACTGTCACGCAGGACGTTCCTTGGGGGCGCGGCCGCCGCGCTCGCTGCGACAACCGCGGGGGGCCTCAACCGTCGCGCCCAGGCCGCCGAGCCGATCAAGCTCGGTGCCTCACTCTCGCTCACCGGGCGCTTCTCGGACTCGGCGAAGTACGTGCAGGAAGGCTATGTCCTGTGGTCGGAGGAGATCAACGCCAAGGGCGGCATCGCCGGCCGGCCCATGCAGGTCATCCTCTACGACGATGAGAGCAACCCGGACACGGGTCGCGTGCTGGCCGAACGGCTCATCGACCGCGACGGGGTGGTGGCGATCCTCGGCCCCTATTCGAGCCCGATCACGGACGCCATGGCGACGGCGACCGAGCGCGCCCAAGTGGCGATGCTCGGCACCATCGCCTCGGACAGCAGCATCTGGGATCGGCGCAAGCTGCGCTGGACCTTCCAGGCCTTCCCCTCCTCCGACTACGACCACGAGGGCTTCCTCAGGATCCTCCGGGAGAAGGGGGCAAATCTGAAGAAGCTCGCGATCGTCTTCGAGCAGGCCCCTTTCTCGATCTCGGCCAAGGAGTGGGCGGTCAAGAAAGCCCAGGAGATGAGCCTGACCGTGGAGACCTTCGGTTACAATCCGGGCGCCCAGGACTTCCGCTCGATCATCGAGCGCATCGTCGCCTTCGGTGCCGAGGCCGTGTCCATGGGGGGCTACTACCAGCCGAGCATCGCGCTCACGCGCCAGATGGCCGAGCGCGGATACAACCCCGCGGCGTATCACTTCATCCAGGCCTCCGACGGCGTCACCAAGGACGCGCTCGGCGCCAACGTCGAGGGCATCTTCGGCCGCTCGGCGTGGGAGGCGACGATCGACACGCCGGCCAACCGGGCCTTCGTGCAGGCCTACCAGGCCAAGTTCGGGCGCGTCCCGTCGTATCACTCGGCAGCGGCGTACGCCGCTGGCCAGGCCTTCGACGTGGCGATCCGCACCAAGGGAACGGATCGCGCCGCGATCCGGGACTACCTGGCGAGCACCAGCGTCGAAACCGTGCTCGGCACCTACCGCGTCAACGCCAAGGGCCAGCAGGAAGGCTACCGCTACCTCATGATCCAGTGGCAGAACGGCAGCTCCAAGATCGTCGGGGCCGGCTCGCGGAATCCGATCACGTGGCCGAAACCGAAGTGGAAATAGGGCGGACCGTGATCGCGTGAGCCTCACGCTCTCGCTGCAGCTCCTCGTGAACGGGCTCGTGTTCGGCGGGCTGCTCGGGCTCGTGGCCCTCGGCCTCGCGCTCATCTTCGGCGTCATGCGCGTGGTGAACTTCGCCCACGGTGAGTTCATCACGCTCGGCGCCTACGCGACCTACCTGCTCGTGACCCGGCTCGCCGTCTCCCCGCTCCTCGGCATCCCGCTCGCGTTCGGGCTCGGCGCGCTGCTCGGCTGGCTGATCCAGATGACGGTGATGGCGCGCGTGACGAGTCGCCCGGAGCTCGAGGTGCTGATGGTGACCTACGCCCTCTCGGTGGTCGGGCTCGGCCTGTTCGCCCAGGCCTTCGGCGGCGACTTCCGGAGCTATGCCGAGGGACCGAGCGGCAATCTCAGCCTCGGCGGCGTGGTGGTCGGCTGGCGCAGCCTGACCGTGCTGATCTCCTGCCTCGTGATGGGGGCGGCCACGCTGCTCCTCATCCAGCGCGCCCGCATCGGGTTGGGCCTGCGCGCGATCGCGCAGAACCGCGATGCCGCGGCGACCTGCGGCGTCAACGTCCTGGCAAGCGAGCGCGTCGCCTTCAGCCTCGCGGTCGGCCTCGCCGCCGCGGCGGGCGCGCTCGTCAGCCTGATCGGCACCACGATGCCGACGGTCGGGCACGAGTGGGTGCTCGACGGCTTTGTCGTCGTCGTGCTCGGCGGCATGGGCAGCATCTCCGGCGCGCTCGCGGCCTCCCTCGGGCTGGGCCTGATCCACAGCTTCGCCAGTTATCTCATGGACGACTCCTGGGCCCGGATCCTGACCTACCTGCTCCTCTACATCGCCATCCTGGTGCGGCCGCACGGCCTGCTGGGACGGCGGGTCGAGGCGTAAGCGCAGCGATGCCCATGGCCGGCACGCCGCACACCTCGCGCTCGAGATGGCTGGGCGTTCTGAGCACGGCCGCCCTCGCGGCCCTCGCGGCGGCCCTGCCCTGGCTCGGCGTCTCCTCCTACCTGCGCACCCTCGTCTATTACACCGCCTACTATCTGGCGCTCGGGCAGGCATGGAATCTGATGTCCGGGCTCACCGGCTACGTCTCCTTCGCCCACGGGGCGCTCGCCGGCATCGGGGCGTATGCTGCGGTGATCGCGCTCAATGCGGGCTGGCCGATGGCGGCGGCCCTGGGCGCCGCCGTGGCGGTCACCGGGCTCGCCTCGCTCGTGATCGGCGCCACGAGCCTGCGCCTGCGCGGCACGGCCTTCACCTTCGCGACGCTCTTCTTCCAGGAGCTCGTGCTGCTCGTCCTACGCAAGCTCCCCTTCACGGGCGGGCCGGGCGGCATGGTGCTCCAGGAGATCCTGCCCGTCTGGCTGCCCTATGTCATGATGATGGCGGTCGCGGCGGTCGCCACCATCGCGATGGCGCTCGTGCGCCGGAGTCGAGTCGGCGTGCGCGTGCTCGCGATCAAGAGCGACGAGGCCGCCGCCGCGGCGGTCGGCATCGATTCGACGCGGCTCAAGCTCGCCCTGTTCTGCGCGAGCGCGGGCATCGCGGGCCTCGTGGGCGCGGTCCACGGCATCTTCGCCGCCTCGCTCTACCCCGATGTCCTCTTCTCGGTCGACATTTCGCTGGTCGCGCTCGCGGTGCCGCTCATCGGCGGCGTCGCGACCGTGTCCGGACCGCTGGCCGGGGCCATCCTCTACGTCGGCCTGCGCGAGGTGCTGCAGGTCATCGCGCCCGCGCTGCACCTCACGATCGTCGGGCTGCTGCTGCTCGCCGTCGTGCTGTTCATGCGGGAGGGCATCGTGGTCGCGCTCGCCCGTGTCGTCACGCGCCGGCGCCCGCGGATGACCCCGGCGGCGCTCGGCGCCGGCCGGGGCGACTGAGATGACCGTCCTCCGCGCCGAGGGCCTGCACAAGCGCTTCAGTGGCGTGATCGCGGTGAAGGACGTCGACCTCAGCGTCGCCGAGGGCGAGCTGCTCGGTCTCTTCGGCCCGAACGGGGCCGGCAAGACCACCGTCTTCAACCTCATCGCCGGAGCGTTCTATCCGGACGAGGGCCGCATCCGCCTCAACGGCGAGGAGATCACGCGACTGCCCGCCTTCCGGCGCGCGCGACTCGGCATCGGGCGCACCTTCCAGGTGGTGCGCCCGTTCCGGGCGCTGAGCGTGCTCGAGAATGTGCTGGCCACCGTGCCGAGCGACGACGCGACGGCCCGGCACGACGCGGAGACCGCGTTCGAGCTGCTGAGTCGCGTCGGGCTCGCCGAGCGCGCCCACGACCCGGCGGGCGAGCTCACGCTCGGCATGCTCAAGCGCCTGGAGGTCGCCCGCGCGCTGGCGCTGTCGCCCCGTCTGCTCCTGCTCGACGAGCCGATCGCCGGCCTCACCACGGGCGAGGCCGGCGAGCTCCTGAAGTTCATCCGCTCGCTCAAGGCCCGGACGAGCGTCGTGATGGTCGAGCACAACGTGCGGCTCGCGCTGCCGATCTGCGATCGTGCGGTGGTGATGGACGCGGGCATGGTGATCGCGGAAGGCACGCCCGCCGAGATCCGGGTGCACCCCGAGGTGGTGCGCGCCTATCTGGGCGAGGCGGCGGAGTAGGCCATGCTCGAGGTCGAGAGCATCGAGGTGCGCTACGGCCAGGCGCTCGCCGTCGGCGGCGTCAGCCTGCGGGTCGAGCCGGGCGCCTGGGTCGCCCTCATCGGCGCGAACGGGGCCGGCAAGACCTCGCTCCTGCGGGCCATCGCCGGACTCGTCCGCCACGCGGGGCGCACGCGCTTCGACGGCCGGGACATCTCGGCGCTGCCCGCGTGGGAGCGCCAGCGCCGCGGCTTCGGCTACGTCCCCGAGGGACGCCAGGTCTTTCCCCAGATGACCGTGGAGGAGAACCTGCGCGTGGGCGGCTTCATCAAGCCGGAGGCGGAGGTGCGTCAG
>CAAGKR010137800.1_pt1 | contig 12740 bp, 11 predicted proteins | sample 2556971 | NCBI WGS metagenome assembly CAAGKR01 (sample SAMEA5207829, study PRJEB30636) | soil metagenome | biome: forest; feature: boreal; material: soil | place: USA | collected 2011-09 | depth 1 m | reverse complement strand
CGGATTCGGTCAGCCAGGCGCGCAGAGGCTTGCTGGTCGGCATCTCGCCGAATCGCAGGACCAGGTCCGGACCCGTCGCCTTGGCGAATCCCTCGTCGCGAAGCAGCAGGTCGTAGGCGGTGACGACGTGGGAGCGATCGTGGGGCCCGCAGCGAAGCTGGGAGGTCGGATCGGCGAGGATCGGAAAGCCCGCGGCGCGGGCAAGGTGAGCGAGGGGCTCGCGCAGCTCGGGGTCGAGCTGGCGCCCGGCGACGATCACCCCGGATCGGGCGTCGCCGATGTGCTTGGCAACCTCATCGAGGAGGAACTCGGACGGCTCCGTGTCGACCGGCGTGACCGCCGTAAGCGGCCGTACGTCGCGGCCCTCCAGCGCCAGTGGGTCGGTCGCCGTCACCGCGCCGTCGACGGGGATCGGGGCGAGCGGCTCCCGCCAGGCGAGGTTGAGGTGGACTGGGCCCGGGCGAGTTTCGCCGCGGGCGGCGGCGAGCGCCCGGCAGGCGATCGAGCGGTAATGGAGCAAGCCGTCGTCGTCGGCCTCGTGGGTGCCGACCTCGCAGAACCAGCGCACCGAGTCGCCGTAGAGCTTCAGCTGGTCGATCGTCTGCCCGGCCCCGATCCCCCGCAGCTCCGGCGGGCGGTCGGCGGTCAGCGCGATCAGCGGCACCCCGGACTCGTCGGCCTCGCAGATCGCCGGATGGAGGTTGGCCGCCGCGGTGCCGGAGGTGCAGAGCATCGCCACGGGGGTGCGCGTCGCCTGCGCAGCGCCGAGCGCGAAGAACGCCGCCGAGCGCTCGTCGACGATCACGGTCACATCGATCTCCGGCTGCCGCCAGAGCGCCACCGCGAGCGGCGTGGAGCGGGAGCCGGGGGAGAGGACCGCGTGGCGCAGCCCGCCGCGGGCCAGCTCCTCGACGAAGGCGGAGGCCAGGGCCGTGTTGCGGTTGGTCGGGTCCATGTGGGGGAACCTAAAGGCGGTGGGCGTCGAGCGCCGCCTCGTCGATCTCGACGCCGAGGCCGGGGCCCTCCGGCAGGTGGAGCATCCCGCCATGCAGCTCGCACTCGGTGGAGGCGATGGTGGAGGCGAAGAGGCGCTGGGTGGCGAGGCCATGGGCGAGCCCGGGGTCGTCGGCGCCGGCGGTCTCACGCAGGGTCTGAGCGACCTGCGCCGCCGCCGCGATCCCCACCGGGCCGTCGAGCGCGCTGGAGATGAAGGAGGGCAGGACCTCGGCGACCTCGATCGCCGCCTCCGGGCCGCCGACCTTCGAGAGCTTCACCCCGGCCAGGCGGCAGGCGCCGAGCGCCACCGCCCGCTCGGCGTCGGCGCGGCTCTCGACGCTCTCATCTCCCGCGATCGGGATCGAGGTCGCACCCGCCACCTCCGCCGTCTCCTCCAGGGTCGCGACGGGCTGCTCGGCCAGCTCGACGTCGAGCGGCTCCAGCTCGGCCAGCGTCCGCTTCGCCGTCTCAACGTCCCAGGCGGCATTGGCGTCGACCCGGATGCGCGCCGCCGGCCCGACCGCCTCGCGCACGGCGCGCACCTGCCCGACGTCGTCGCCGGCACCGAGCTTCAGCTTGAAGGTGGTGAAGCCGTCCTCCGCCCAGCGCAGGGCGTCCTCCGCGACCGCGGCGGGCTCACCGGCGACCAGCGTCGCGTTGCAGGGCACCGGCCGCGACTCGGCGGGGGAGGGGGGGGCCTCGGCGGCAGCTCGTCTTCCCCGCAGGTCCATCAGCGCGGTCAGGGCCGCACAGCGAGCCGGGGGAGACAGGGCGGCGGCCCCGCCCGTCAGCGTCGCCTCGTCGAGCGACTCGCGCTCGCCGAGCCGCTCCAGCTCCTCGACCACCCGAGCCAGCGCCACCCCACCCCGCAGGGAGAGCGGCACCGCCTCTCCGAGCCCGGTCAGCCCGTCCTCGGAGCGCAGCCGCAGCAGCACCATCTCGCGCCGGTCGAGCCGGCCGCGCGCGGTCACGTACGGCTCGCGGAAGGGGAGCGCATAGGGGACCACCTCTACCGACGCGATTCGCACCCTCACAGCATCCCACCAGGGAGGCGATCTCTCAGCTGGAGATCAGCAGCCCCGCCGAGACCAGCAGGCTGAAGACGGCCAGAAGCGCCCCGGTGCCGGCCAGCGCCCCGTTCAGCGCCGGCCCGTCGGTCCGGTTGGACATCGTCCGCAGCGGGCCGACCGCCATCGGCAGCGCCGCGAAGCCGATCAGCGGCAGCAGGCTCGATTCGCCGGCGACCAGCGCGATCGGCAGCACCACGAAGGCGCCGAGCACCAGCAGCCGGTAGAGCGCAACCGCGTTGCGCCGCCCCATCCGCACCGCCAGGGTCATCTTCCCAGCCCGGCGGTCCGTCTCGACATCGCGGACGTTGTTGACGACGAGGATCGCCGTGGCCAAGAACCCGACCGAGATCGAGAGCCCCAGCGGCAGCGCGTCGAGATGCTCTATCTGTACGTAGTAGGACCCGTTGACGGCCACCAACCCGAAGAACAGGAACACGAACACCTCGCCGAGGCCCGCATACCCATAGGGCCGAGGCCCACCCGTATAGAGGACGCCCGCCGCGATCGATACCGCCCCGACCAGCAGGATCACGATCCCGGCGACCGCAGCGAGGTAGATGCCGCAGGCGACGGCTACCGCGAAGGCAACCCAGGTGGCGGTCAGCACCCGTCGCGGAGTGACCATCCCGACCGAAGTGACCCGGACCGGACCCAGCCGATCGGCAGTGTCGGCCCCTCTCCTGGCATCCGAATAATCGTTGGCCAGATTTGTCCCTGTCTGGATGAAGATCGATCCGATCAAGGCCGCAACGAACGCCCCGACCCTGGGAAGCTCCCCAACCCACTGCACAGCCGCCGCCGTCCCGACCAGCACGGGAGCAATCGCGGCGGGCAACGTCCGCGGCCTGGCCGCCATCAGCCAGATCCTCATGGCCGGCGCGGGTATTTACTGAAGTCCGGAGCCCGCCCCTCCTGGTAGGCGTTTCGCCCCTCCTGCCCCTCCTCGGACATGTAGAAGAGCAGCGTCGCGTCGTGGGAGAGCTGCTGGAGCCCGGTGAGGCCGTCCTCCTCGGCATTGAAGCTCGACTTCAGCAGCCGCAGCGAGAGAGGGGAGAGGTGAAGCATCTCGCGGCACCAGGCGACCGTCTCCCGCTCGAGGTCGTCGACCGGCACGACCGTGTTGACGAGTCCCATCTCCAGCGCCTCCTCGGCGCTGTACAAACGGCAGAGGAACCAGACCTCCTTGGCCCGCTTCACCCCGATGTTGCGGGCCAGCAGGCTGGCGCCGAAGCCGCCGTCGAAGCTGCCGACGCGCGGCCCGGTCTGCCCGAACTGCGCATTGTCGGCGGCGATCGTCAGGTCACAGACGAGGTGGAGGATGTGTCCTCCACCGACCGCGTAGCCGGCGACCATCGCGACCACCGGCTTCGGCAGGCGGCGGATCTGCACGTGCAGGTCGCCGACGTCGAGCCGCCCGACGCCCTGCTGCGCCACGTCGTCGTCGCCGATGTAGCCGTCGTCGCCGCGGATCCGCTGGTCCCCGCCGGAGCAGAACGCTTCCGTCCCCGCCCCGGTGAAGACGATCGCCCCCACCTCGAGGTCGTCGCGAGCCCGGCCGAAGGCGTCGCGCAACTCGGCCAGGGTCTGGGGGCGGAAGGCGTTGCGGACCTCCGGCCGGTCGATCGTGATCTTGGCGATCCCGTCGGCCTTCTCGTAGCGGATGTCGCCGTACTCCGCGGCGCTCCGCCACTCGATCGGCGCGTAGAGGTCCTGCTCGGGCGGGGCGTCCCTGTGGCGATCCGGCATGATCGACACGATATCCCGGCCTCGATGAAACTCGACAACTGGTTGGCCCAGAGATCCCAGAGCTGTCCCGACCGCGCCGCCCTGGTCGCGGACGGCTCCGAGGTCACCTACGCGGAGCTGGAGGCGGAGGCGACCTGGGTCGCCCGCCGCCTCGCCGCCCACGGCGTGAGGCGCGGCTCGATTGCGGCGCTGACCATGCACCCCGGCCGCGAGCAGGTAGTGCTGATCCACGCGCTGATGAAGGTCGGAGCGGTCCTGCTGCCGCTCAGCCCGCGCCTGGCCGAGGCCGAGCGGGCTGAGCTGATCGCGACCGAGGAGCCCACCGTCGACCTCGGCGATCCCGGCGAGCTGACCCAGACCGAGGCCGACCTGCCGCTGCTCGGCGAGCACGACATGGACGATGTCGTCTGCCGGGTGCTGACCAGCGGCAGCACCGGCGCTTCCCACCCGATCGGGCTGACCTACGGCAACTTCCTCTGGAGCGCGGTCGGATCTTCTTTCAACATCGGTGTCGACCCCTTGGACCGCTGGCTCTGCTGCGTCCCGCTCAGCCACGTCTCGGGTCTCTCGATCGCGATGCGGTCGGTCATCTACGGCACCACCGCGGTCCTCCACGACGGCTTCGACGCCGGCCGGGTCGCCGCCGCCCTGGCCGAGGACCGGATCACGGTCGTCTCACTGGTCACGACGATGCTGACGAGGTTGCTGGAGGCCGGCGCCGACCTCTCCGGCCCGCGCGCGATCCTGGTCGGCGGCGGGCCGGTTCCCGAGGAGCCGCTGGAGGAGGCGATCGGCCGCGGCGCCACCGTCGTGCAGACCTATGGCCTCACCGAGGCCTGCTCGCAGGTGACGACCCTTGCCCCCGCCGAGGCTCGCCGCAAGCTGGGCTCGGCCGGCCGGCCTCTGCTCACCACCCACCTGCGCATCCAGGACGGGGAGATCCTCGTCCAGGGACCGACCGTCGCGCCCGGCCGCGCCGACGCCGACGGCTGGCTGCACACCGGCGATCTCGGCCGTATCGACGAGGAGGGCTTCCTCTACGTCGAGGACCGGATCGACGACATGATCGTGACCGGCGGGGAGAACGTGGTGCCGGCGGAGGTGGAGAAGGTGTTGATGCGCCACCCCGAGGTCGCCGATGCCGCGGTGATCGGCCGCGACGACCCGGAGTGGCAGCAGGCGGTGACCGCGGTCGTCGTGCTCGAGAGCGGCTCGGAGGCGACCCCGGACGAGCTGCGCCGCCACTGCGCCGAGGCGCTTGCCGGCTTCAAGGTGCCGAAGCGGGTCGAGCTGGCCGCGGCGCTGCCTCGCACGCCCTCGGGCAAGCTGATGCGCAGAGCGCTTCGTTAGAGTCGCGCTCATGCGCACAGACGACATCTATTACGACAAGGACGCCGACCTCTCCAAGCTCGAGGGCAAGACCGTAGCCATCCTCGGCTACGGCTCGCAGGGCCACGCCCACGCCCTCAACCTGAAGGACTCCGGCGTCGACGTCGTGGTCGGCCTCCGTCCCGACTCCTCCAGCCGTGCCAAGGCCGAAGAGGCCGGGCTCGAGGTGCTCGACATCGCCGAAGCGGCCAGCCGCGGCGACGTCGTCATGGTCCTGCTTCCCGACGAGAAGCAGGCCGAGGTCTGGGGGGCCGAGATCGCCGACGGGATCGCCCCCGGCAACCTGCTGCTCTTCGCGCACGGCTTCGCCATCCACTTCGAGCAGATCGCGCCGCCGCCCGGCGTCGACGTCGGCATGGTCGCGCCCAAGGGCCCCGGCCACCTGGTCCGCCGCCAGTACGAGGAAGGGCACGGGGTGCCCTGCCTGATGGCCGTCCACCAGGATGCCGGCGGTGACGCCCACGACCTCGTCCTCGCCTACGCCGCCGGGATCGGCGGCGGCCGCGCCGCGATCATCGAGACGAGTTTCAAGGACGAGTGCGAGACCGACCTCTTCGGCGAGCAGGCGGTCCTCTGCGGCGGCGCCTCCGAGCTGGTCCGGGCCGGCTTCGAGACGCTGGTCGAGGCCGGATACGACCCGCGCCTCGCCTACTTCGAGTGCCTGCACGAGCTGAAGCTGATCGCCGACCTGATGTACGAGAAGGGGATCCAGGGGATGCGCTATTCGATCTCCAACACAGCCGAGTACGGCGACATGACCCGCGGCAAGCGTGTGATCGGCGAGGAGTCGCGGGCGGCGATGAAGCAGATCCTCGGCGAGATCCAGTCCGGCGAGTTCGCCCGCGAGTGGATCGCCGAGAACCGCGCCGGCGGCGAGAACTTCGACCGCATGCGCAAAGAGGCAGCGGGGCACGAAGTCGAGGAGGTCGGCGGCGAGCTCCGCGACATGATGCCCTGGATAGATCAGGGCTTCTAGCGTCCGCGGGGGCGCGAGCTCAAGCGATCCCGAGCAGCTCATCCATGCGGAGGGCAACCGCCTAGTTTGCGATGGAATTCTGAGTTCGAGAGTCGTCCGGCCATAGGGTCTAGCGGTGCGTCTCACCCTCTGACAGGTTCCCGTCGCGGCCGACGTAGCCGTCCTTGCCGCCGACGACGACGTAGACCGCATCCTCTGAGTCGCTGAGGTTGCGGACCTTGCGGGAGGTGGGGGCGTCGACCCAGGCGAGGCCGCCTGGCTCCAGCGCGTGGGTGGAGCCGTCGCCGAACTCCATCTCGATCCGGCCGCTGTGCAGGAAGTACAGCTCCTCCTGCTCGTCGTGGTAGTGGCTGCCGGTCTCGTAGGAGGGCGGCAGGACGATCGCGTTGACGCCGAAGGCGTTCACCCCCAGCTCCTTGCGGATCTTGCGGAATCCCGGCCCGTCGCCGAGGTCGCGGATGTTGGCGACGGCGTAGCCCTCGCCTTTTGTGACTCCCTGCGTGGTCTCTGTCATGTCCGCGACCCTATGCGGCCGGCGCGGGAGGAGGCTGCGGCGCAACGGGAGGTGCGACGGCTACCGACGGTTTCGCGGCCTCGACCCCGATCGGCGGATAGTCGTCGGTCAGAAGGGCGTAGTAGCCGAAGACGCGGGCGTAGAAGCTGTTGACGAAGGTCAGCATGCCGTTGACGCCCTCGGGCAGGTAGCCGCGGAAGACGATCGTCAGCCAGGCGATGACGGCGGCGAAGAGGTGGACGTAGTTGACCGCGTAGGAGACGATCGCCATCGGCAGGATCAGGATGATCCGGAAGAAGGCCTTGAGCCGGCTCTGGCGCGCGGCGGCGGGGGCGATGTTGACCCGGATCGGATAGCTGGGGTCGTCGGCGATGCCGAACGGCGGCCAGACGTCGGTCTGCAGGTAGGCCCAGGCGTAGAAGCGGACGTAGTAGCGGACGACTCCGGAGTTGAAGTTGTAGAGCCACTCCGGGTAGCGGCCGAGGATCACCACGGCGACCCAGGCGAAGAGGTGGGTGAAGATGACGAGGATCAGGTAGACGTAGAGGACGATGATCCACGGGATCGCGAGGATCAGCCGGAAGAAGGTCGTCCACCGGTTCGGTGTCGGGTTGAAATCGACTTCGTAGCTGATCGGATACATGGCTTCCCTCTCCGTTGGATGTGACCGCCTTGACCGCGCCGCCAGCCTACCCTCGGTCTCGGCGGGAGTCCACCCGCGTCTGTCAATAACCTGTCGAGCCCCGATGGCCCCCCAGACCACACAGATCCCCGGTCAGCTCAAGCCCGCCGACGGGCGGTTCGGCTGCGGCCCGTCCAAGGTGCGGCCCGAGGCGCTGGCCGGGCTCGCTGAGCGGTCCGACCTGATGGGCACGTCGCATCGCCAGGCGCCGGTGAGGGACCTGGTTGGGCGCATCCGTGACGGCCTCGGCGAGCTGTTCGGCCTTCCCGACGGCTACGAGGTCGCACTCGGCAACGGCGGTACGACCGCGTTCTGGGAGGCCGCGGCAGCCTGGCTGGTGCGCGAGCGCGCCCTGCACCTGACCTACGGCGAGTTCTCGCAGAAGTTCGCCAAGGCGACCGCGGCGGCACCCTTCCTCGCCGACCCGATCGTGGTCGAGGCCGAGCCAGGCGACGCCCCGGCGCCGGTGGCCGACCCCGCCGCCGACGTGCTTGCCTGGGCGCACAACGAGACCTCCACCGGCGTCATGGTCGGGGTGCGACGCCCGGCCGAGGCCGGCGATGCGCTCGTCCTGATCGACGCCACCTCGGGCGCCGGCGGCCTGCCGTTCGACGTGGGCGAGGCCGACGCCTACTACTTCGCGCCGCAGAAGGCGTTCGGGGCCGACGGGGGCCTCTGGCTGGCGCTGCTCAGCCCGGCGGCGATCCAGAGGATCGAGGAGCTGGACGGGTCCGGCGATCGCTGGCAGCCCGCCTTCCTCTCCCTGCAGACGGCGCTCGAGAACTCGCGCAAGGACCAGACCTACAACACGCCCGCGCTGGCGACCCTGCTGCTGCTCGCCGACCAGGTCGAGTGGATGCTCGCCGGCGGCGGGCTCGACTGGTGCGTGGAGCGGACCACCGCGTCGTCGGGGCACCTCTATGACTGGGCCGAGCGCACCGACTTCACCACGCCCTTCGTCGCCGACCCCGCCAAGCGCTCGCTGGTGGTCGGCACGATCGACTTCGCCGACACCGTAGACGCCGCGGCAGTGGCGGCGACACTGCGCGCCAGCGGCATCGTCGACGTCGAGCCCTACCGCAAGCTGGGCCGCAACCAGCTGCGCATAGGAATGTTCCCGGCGGTCGAGCCCGCCGACGTCGAAGCGCTCACCGCCTGCATCGACTGGGTGGTCGAGAACGTCGAGGGGGTCGCCAGGTGAAGGTCCTGGTCAAGGAGGAGATCGCCGACGCCGGCGTCGATCTCCTGCGCGCCAACTTCGAGGTCGACCTCGGCCTCGAGATGTCCGAGGAGGAGCTGCGCGAGCGGATCGGCGAGTACGACGCGATCCTGATCCGCTCGGCGACCAAGCTGACGGCCGACCTGATCGAGCGGGCCGAGCGCCTCAAGGTGATCGGCCGCGCCGGCACCGGCGTCGACAACGTCGACATCCCCGCCGCCACCCGGCGCGGGATCGTCGTCGCCAACGCACCGGAGTCCAACTCGGTCGCCGCCGCCGAGCACACTCTTGCCCTCGCCCTCTCCCTCTTCCGCAACATCCCCCAGGCCCAGGCCACCCTGGTCGACGGCCGTTGGGAGCGCTCCCGCTTCAAGGGCGCCGAGCTATACGGGAAGACGCTCGGCGTGGTCGGCTTCGGGCGGATCGGGCAGCTGGTCGCCAAACGCGCCCAGAGCTTCGAGATGGACGTGGTCGCCTTCGACAAATTCGTCTCCGCCGAGCGCTTCCGCGAGCTCGGGGTCGACGGGGTGGGTAGCGTCGAGGAGGTCTACGGACGGGCCGACGTGATCACCCTGCACGTGCCGAAGACGCCGGAGACGGTGAACCTGATCGACGCCGAGGCGATTGCCGCGATGGTGGACGGGGTGCGGATCGTCAACTGCGCCCGCGGCGAGCTGGTCGACCTCGACGCGCTGGTCGCGGGGCTGGAGTCCGGCAAGGTCGCCGGGGCGGCCCTCGACGTCTTCCCCTCCGAGCCCTTCACCGAGCACCCGATCTTCGCTCGCGACGACGTCGTCGTCACCCCCCACCTGGGCGCCTCCACAGCCGAGGCTCAGGACCGGGCCGGGATCGTCACCGCCGAGCAGGTGACGGCGGCGCTGAGCGGCGGCGTCGTCACCAACGCGGTCAACATCGCCGCCGTCCGGCCCGAGGCGATGGAGGCGCTCGCGCCCTTCGTGCCGCTCTGCGAAAAGCTCGGCCGGCTCGCCCAGGGGCTCGGGGACGGCTCGGTCGACCGGGTCACCGCCGAGTTCCGCGGCCGGATCGCCTCCCACGACACCCGGCTGCTCGGCATCGCGGTCCTGGTCGGCATCCTCTCCGGGCATACCGAGGAGCCGGTCAACCTCGTCAACGCGCCGCAGATGGCCGAGGAGCGGGGGATCGAGCTGGTCGAGACCAAGGACTCCAGCTCCGAGGACTTCACCGAGCTGGTCACGGTGCGGTTGGAGTCCGACGGCGAAGAGGTCGAGGTCGCCGGCACCGGCGTCGGCCCGCGCAACGAGCCCTACCTCGTCTCGGCCTGGGGCGAGAGCTTCTACCTGCCCTTCGCCGAGCACCTCGCCGTGTTCCGCTACGCCGACCGCCCGGGCATGATCGGCCGGGTCGGGACCGTGTTCGGCGAGGAGGGCGTCAACATCATCTCCGCCGCCGTCGGCGCCGAGCCGGGGGGGCAGAGCGCCGTGATGGCACTGACCACCGACGCGCCGGTCCACCGCGAGACGATCGAGAAGATCCTCCAGCTCGACGGCTTCTCGGTCGGGCGCTCGGTCGACCTCTAGGGTTGCTCGGGTGAAGGCAGTGGTGCTGACAGGGACCGGCGGGCCCGAGGTTCTGCGGGTGCAGGAGCGGCCCGATCCCCCGGTCGGCCCGGGCGAGATCCGGATCGCGGTCAAGGCGGCGGGGATCAACTTCGCCGACACGATGGCCCGAGTCGGCCTCTACCCCGACGCGCCGAAGCCTCCCTGCGTGCTCGGCTACGAGGTGGCCGGCGAGGTCGAGTCGGTGGGGGAGGGGGTGAGCGCCCACGAGGTCGGCGACCGGGTCATCGCGGGCACCCGCTTCGGAGGGCAGGCCGAGCTGGTCACCGTCCCCGAGGCCCAGGCGCTGCCGCTGCCGGAGAGGCTCAGCTTCGAGCAGGGGGCCGCCTTTCCGGTCAACTACGGCACGGCCTACGCCGCCCTCGTCGTGATGGGCGGGTTGAAGCCCGCCGAGCGCGTCCTGATCCACGCCGCCGCCGGGGGTGTCGGCATCTCCGCCACCCAGATCGCCCGCAACATCGGCGCCGCCAAGATAATCGGCACCGCCTCGCCCGCCAAGCACGACGCCATCCGCGCCCAGGGCGTCCAGCACGCGATCGACTATCGCGCCCACGACTTCGAGGCGGAGGCGATGCGGATAACCGGCGGCGAGGGCGTCGACGTGGTCATGGATGCCCTCGGGCCGACTTCGTTCCGCAAGGACTACCGGTTGCTGCGGCCGGGCGGACGGCTGATCATGTACGGGCTGTCCGAGGTGACGAACGAAGGGGGCCGTGATCTTTCCGCGACGCTGAAGAGCCTGGTGAAGATGCCCTTCGCGACGATGCCCTGGTGGAAGAGCCTGCCGATGATGAACGAGAACAAGGGGGTCTTCGGCCTCAACATGCTGCACTGGTGGGACCGTGAGGGCAGTCTGAACCGCCTCACCGAGCCGCTGATGGCGGATCTCGCGGGGGGCCGCATCGAGCCCATCGTTGCCGAGGCCTTTCCCTTCGAGCGGGCCGGTGACGCCCACGAATTCATCGCCAAGCGCCGCAACGTCGGCAAGGTCGTGTTGTTCCCCTCTTAGACGCCCCGACCCGATCGGCGGCGGGGACCCGATGAAGAAGGCCATTCTCATCTCGCTCGCGATCCTGGCGGCGCAGGCGCCGGGGATCGTCCACGCCAAGCCGCAGACCTTCACCGTCCTGCTGGCGGGCGGGGAGGAAGCGAACACGATCCACATCTGGCTCAGCCCCGACGGGCGCGACTACGTGATCGACTCGATCGTGCCGCTGGAGGTGGGCGGCACGATTTGCGCCAACCCGGAAGGGAACGCGAACGAGCTGATCTGCGAAGCGTCGACGATCGCCGGCTTCGAAGTCAACGCCGGGGGCGGGAACGACAGGGTCACGGTCGCCAGGGAAGTCCCGGTCGCCGTAACCCTGCGGGGTGGCCAGGGCGATGACGATCTGGTCGGCGGCGCCGGCCCCGACGAGCTGATCGGCGGCGCCGGCAACGACCGCCTGGTCGGCCGAAGCGGCACGGACCGGCTCTACGGCGGCGGCGGCAACGACACACTGATCGGTGGGCCCGGGAACGACGTGCTGCGGGGTGGGCCCGGCCAGGACGTCCTGATTGGCGGCCCCGGCGGCAACGACGTCCGCCAGGGCCCGGCTTCGGTCCGGCCTCCGCCGATCCCCATCAGGATCCGGGTCGCGGGCGTACGCTAAGCTCGGGACACCGAATGGCCCGTTGCTTCGACAGCCTGGTGCTTCTCCTTCTCCTCCCCCCTCGGGGGGAATAGCGCTGGGCGGCGCGACAGCCGCGAGACACAGGATCATTCGCAAGCACCGAGAAGGAGGAAGGTCCGATGGGACCCAGATCTGACGTAAACCGCGTCCACGTCTTCGACACCACCCTGCGCGACGGGGAGCAGTCGCCGGGAATATCGCTGAACACCGCCGAGAAGGTGGAGATCGCCCAGCAGCTCGGCCGTCTCGGCGTCGACGTGATCGAGGCCGGCTTCCCGATCACCTCGCCCGGCGACTTCAAGGCCGTGCAGGAGATCTCCCGCACGGTCGAGGGCCCGGTCATCTGCGGCCTGGCGCGCACCCACAAGGCCGACATCGACGCCGCCTGGGGGGCGATCCGCGACTCCCAGCGCCCCCGCATCCACACCTTCATCTCCACCTCCGACATCCACATCGAGCACCAGCTCCAGACGACCCGCGACGACGTCAAGGGACAGGCGCGCGCCGCGGTCGCCCTCGCCAAGTCCTACTGCGAGGACATCGAGTTCTCGCCGATGGACGCGACCCGCGCCGACATCGAGTTCACCGCCGAGGTCTGCGCGATCGCGGTCGAGGAGGGCGCCACCGTCGTCAACATCCCCGACACGGTCGGCTACACGACCCCCGAGGAGTACGCCGAGTACTTCCGGCGTCTCTACGAGCTGATCCCGGCGCTGCGCGGTGTGGAGATGTCGGTCCACTGCCACGATGACCTCGGCCTGGCCGTCGCCAACTCCTACGCGGGGGTTCTGGCCGGCGCCCGCCAGATCGAGTGCGCGGTCAACGGGATCGGCGAGCGCGCCGGGAACTGCTCGCTGGAGGAGATCGTGATGCTGAT
>CAAGKR010045304.1_pt1 | contig 12743 bp, 12 predicted proteins | sample 2556971 | NCBI WGS metagenome assembly CAAGKR01 (sample SAMEA5207829, study PRJEB30636) | soil metagenome | biome: forest; feature: boreal; material: soil | place: USA | collected 2011-09 | depth 1 m | reverse complement strand
GTCGCCGCCGAGCCAAGCTGTGAAGCGACGCGGCCCTTCGCGCGGGCGAGCAGCGGCATGAAGACGATCGCCCCGGCCGATACCGCGACCCCCGGCCAGCTCGTATCCGGGTGCGTCCCTGCCGCGAGCGTATAGATCGCATCGAAGGCGACGTAGAGGGCGAGGACCCCGAAACAACCAGCGATGATCTGCTGCGCGCGACGCTCGGCGGTATCGGAGGCGTGACGGCTGCCGGTGTAGAGCCAGAGAATCGTGCCCGCGGAGGCCAGCTCGATCAGCGAGCCCAACCCGAAAGCAAGCAACGCGACGGACCCTGCGACCAACGCAGCGACGATCGCAACGCCGGCCTCCAAAGTCATCCAGACGATGCTCAACAGCGAGAGCGCCCGTGCGCGACGGACCAACATCGAGCGTGTCTTGCCGGCGGGCTCGAGAACGAGCAGCGGAGAGGTTTGTGAACTCATGCCTACACGCTACCGAGGCAGCAAGCACCCGGCGCATCGGATGGCACCGTCAGACTGACCTCATGCTCACCGCCTTCGGGGCCACCGCCGTCACGTTCATGATGGTCATGTACGCCTTCGAGCGCCGGCATCCCCGCTTCGTCCTTGCCTTCGCCTGCGGCTGTGTGCTCTCCAGCGCTTACGGCTTCCTGGCGGGCACATGGCCGTTCGGGGTGGTGGAGGCGATCTGGGCCGTGATCGCCCTCCGGCGCTACCGTGAGGTCGCCCGTGACTGATGACCGCGCCCATTGGGAGAGCACCTACGCCGAGAGGACTCCCGAGAAGGTGAGCTGGTACGAGACGCGCCCGCAGCGCTCGCTCGACCTCATCCAAGCAGCCGGGGTCGGCCACGACGCAGGCATCCTCGATGTCGGTGGTGGCGCGTCGAGCCTCGCGGCGCAACTGCTCGACATGGGCTACGAGGACGTCACCGTCGCGGACATCTCGCAGACCGCGCTCGCTCATGCCGAAGCGGAGCTTGGCGGCTGTGCGGCGCGGGTCGCCTGGGTCGTGGCCGACATCCGCACCCACGGCTTCGACCGCCGCTACGACCTCTGGCACGATCGCGCGGTGTTTCACTTCATGGTCAGCCCCGCCGACCGCGCGGGCTACCTCAACGTTCTGCGCAGAACGCTGCGACCGGGCGGCCATCTCATCCTCGCAACCTTCGGCCCCCAGGGACCAACACAATGCAGCGGCCTTCCCGTCCAGCGCTACGGCGCCGAGGCGCTCCAGCAGGTTCTCGGCGAGGACTTCCAGCTCGTCTCATCGAGTCTCGCCACCCACCACACGCCTTCCGGGGCAAGCCAGCAGTTTCTCTACGCACACCTGCACCGGCGCCCGGCGAACTAGCCAATGGTCGCTACTCGGCTACGGCCGCGAGCGACGGGCGAGGCTTGGGCGAGCGCCGCTCCACCGCAACCTGCACGCCGTACTTAGGTGCGAGTGTGATCCCCTTCAGCACAACCGGGTCGGCCCGGTCGCGCAGCGGCCGAAGCTCAACCGCTGGCACCGCGATGCGCAGCACCTCGGCCATCTCAGCGTGCGCGAGCGCGGCGCCTATGCAGCGCCGGATACCACCGCCGAAGGGCAGCCACGAGTAGGACTCTGCGCCCTCCTCCAAGAACCGCTCGGGCCGGAACTCCTGCGCTCGCGGGTACAGATCCTCACGCAGGTGAACGAGCGCAATCGCGGGATACACCTTCACGCCGGCGGGCAGGTCCCATCCCGCGACCGTCCTTGGGACGGTGAGCGTGCGCTCGGCCGCGTCGATCACCGGGCGCAGTCGCAGCGTCTCCTTGACCACAGCGTCGAGATAGGAGTCGTCGTCTCCAGCTTCGAGTTCTTCGCGCAAGCGCACCAACACGGGCGGGTTGCGCAGCAGCAGCTCAAACGCAAAGGCAAGGCCGGTCGCCGTCGTCTCGTGCCCAGCGCCCAGCATCGTGAACAGCTCATCGCGCAACTCCGCGTCGGTCATCGCCTGGCCCTGCTCGTCACGCGCCCGCAGCAGCAGCGAGAGCACATCGGAGCGCTCCGCTAGGTCGGGCTCGCTGCGGCGCCGCTCGATTTCCTCATACAACACGGCGTCGGCCGCACGCAGGCGCCGCGCGAACCTACCGCCGGGGCTCAGTGGCCCCAGGTCAGCACGCGCGGCAGGCGCGAGCATGAAGATCGGGCTGCTGTCGATCACCGCAACGAGGGCGTTACGCAGCCGCTCAACTCGGTCGGGCTGTGTGACACCGAACACCGCACGGCAGATCACCTCGAACGTCAGCGCGCGCATCCGCTCGCGCAGCACGAGCTGTTCGCCCGACCGCCAACTCCCGATCTCCCGCTCGGCTACATCGCGGATCACCTCGCGGAACGCGGCCACCCGCGAGCCCTGGAAGGGCGGTAGCAAAAGCTTTCGCTGACGCAGGTGCTCGGGGCCGTCGAGGACGAGCACCGAGTGGGGGCCGAGCACGGGTTCCATGAACGAGTTGGCCTCGCCGGCGCGAAGGTCTGACTGATCGCCGGTGAACAGCTCGCGGATGGCGTCGGGATCGACGACATAGACGCCCGTGCCGAACACGGTCAAGGTCACGGTAAACACGTCGCCATAGCGCGCCTGCCAGCGGCGCAGTACCTCAAGCGGCCTGCGCGCGAAGCGCACGGTGTTGACAGCCGCCGGTGCGCGAGGGCCGGGCGGAAGGGTCATCGAGTCCAGTCTAAGGGCCTGCACCTCAGAGGGTGTCGAGAGGTACCGATGATCTTCAAGATTCGGGTCAGGCCGGTCGCTGTGTCGAGAGCCGCGCAACGAGACCACGCACGCGAGCATCCGGCCGCCTCGTGATGCTCGCTCGATAGCCGCTACTGCCGAGGTTGCTCAGTGAGCCAGTCATCGAGCATGGGGCGCGTGAAGCGGATGTGCCGACCTACTCGATGGCAAGGCAGGCGACCAGCCCGCACCGCCTCGTAGACCCAGCTCGTCTTGACGTTGAGATACCAAGCCGCCTGCTCCGGGCGAAGGAGCCGATCCTCCGCCAGGGCGGCCGGCGCCTGTGCTGTTGTTGGTGGTCCTTGCATACCCGTACAGACCCCCAAGGGCTCCAACCGGCCAACGGATTTCCCACGCTCGCAATCGCCCTCCGCGGGCGGTCCGCCGACCCCCCAACTGGCCGTCCCGCGGACGGCCACGCCCCCGCGACGCCCCCTGGGGAAATCAGTGGGGAAATTAAGACGCCCCGTCTGCACCCTCTGATACAGTCAAAACCGCTTGGTTAGACGTGTTTCGGCAGTGCCGGAGGAGGGACTCGAACCCCCGACACGCGGATTATGATTCCGCTGCTCTAACCAACTGAGCTACTCCGGCGGGAGCGGGGAGTTTAGCCTTTCACGCCCGGTCGTCCGGTCGTGTCCGCCTGTTGCCCTAGACCTCTGTCGATGCCGCCCGAAAAGCACCTGCTAGCTGTTCCCAACGTGTCCGAGGGTCGAGATCGGGCGACGGTGGAGGCGGTTGCGCGGGCGTTCACAGCGCAGGGGATGGCGCGCTTGCTGGATGTCCACTCCGACGCGGACCACCACCGCTCCGTGTTCACGCTTGCCGGCGCTCAGGGAGAGTTGTCGAGCGCGCTACTGGCGGGGGCAACGGTGGCGGTGGAGCGCATCGACGTGGGCGAGGGTCGCGATGAGGCGGACATCGGTGAGCATCCGTACGTCGGGGCGGTGGATGTGATGCCGGTTGTGTATCTCGACGCGGCCCAGCGGGGCGCCGCGTGCGCGGAGGCGCTGGTTGTGGCGCACGAGCTGGGTGAGACCCTGGGCGTGCCGGTGTTTCTCTATGGAGAGCTCGCGCAGGGACGGACGCGCGCGGAGCTGCGCCGGGGCGGGGTAAGCGGCTTGGCCGAGCGACTGAACGTGGGGGAATTGCTCCCCGACTTTGGCCCGCCACGGCTTCACCCGACGGCGGGCGCCACGCTCGTGTCAGCCAGGGAGCCCTTGGTGGCGTTTAACCTCGAGCTCGCGCCCCCGGCGAGCGTGCGGGACGCCAGACGCATCGCGAGCTTGATCCGCGAGGGCGGCCCGGAGGGACTGCGGGGGGTGCGGGCGATCGGGGTGCCGTTGCGCCGCGCTGGGCGGGGTTATCAGGAGGGGGGTGGGACGTCCCGCAAAGGCTTGCCCCACGCGCGCGCGTGGGGCGGCCCGTTTGGAGAGCCGACACTCGCGCAGGTCTCGATGAACATCGAGCGACCCTTGGAGGTGCCCTTGCGGGCGGTCGTCGAGGCGGTGCGCAGGCACGCTCAGGTGGCGTGCGCAGAGCTCGTGGGACTTGCCCCCAGGGCGGCTCTCGAGGGCTTCCCGGTAGACGTTGGGCTTGTCGATTTCGATCCCATGGCGCACGTGATCGAGAACGCACTAGGGTTCTAGGTGTCCCGCGGCACCACGGGGCGCAGTTATCCCGGTAGAGACCACAAACCAAGGCGCGACATGGCCCAGACGAAGCGCAGGCGGCAGACCAAGCATCGCGGCAATGCGGCGGGGGTCGTGGAGTCGCGCGGGCGCACCGGGCGCAAGCCCACCACGGCCGAGAAGACAGGCAAGGCAACCTCGGGCTCGGCGAAGGACAAGCGCATGGAGCGCTTCGAACGAGCGCCGACGTGGCGAGGGGCCTTCTACCGCGCGATGGCGGCGGCGGTGTTGATGCTCCTGATCAGCCTGTTGCTGCTCAAACTGAAGAACCCCAACCAGGCGATCGCTCTGTTTCCGATCGTCCTGATCGCCTATATACCCATCAGCTACTACACGGATTCGTGGCTATACAAGCGCCGGATGGCGAGCAAGGCCAAGCAGAAGGGTGCGGGCGTGAAGTGATCGACGTGCGCGCGTTCACCGTAGGTCCGGTCCAGGAGAACGCTTATCTCGTACGTGCGGGCGCGCAGTCCACGCGCGCATTGACGATCGACCCGGGGGAGGAGCCTCAGCGCCTGCTCGACGCGGCGGACTCGCTCGGCGTCCAGATCGAGGCGATCCTGATCACCCACTGCCACTTCGACCACGTCGGTGCGGTGGCTCCCGTCGCCCGTGCGACAGGGGCGCCCGTGTACTGCCCGGAGATCGAGGTCGGGATGCTCGCGGACATCATGACGTGGACGATGCCCGGATTCGGACCATTTGAGAGTTGGAACGCGGAGCACACGGTCAAGGGCGGCGAGCGCTTGCGACTGGCCGACCTTGACGTCGAGGTGCTGTTCACCCCCGGCCACAGTCCTGGCCATGTCACCTATGCGATCGCGGTTGCCTCAGACGATGGGGATACCCCATACACCGACGAGCCCGGGTCCGGGGCGGAAGGCGTGTTTCCGCGCCCAGGCGATGCCGGCCTGTCGCCCGGCCCCGCTCCCGTGCTGCTCTCCGGCCCCGCTCCCGTGCTGCTCTCCGGCGACGTCCTGTTCCAGGGCTCGGTCGGCCGCGTGGACCTGCCCGGCGGCGATTGGGCGACGCTAGAGCGCTCGATCGGTGGGCTTATGGAGCGGTTTGAGCGCGACACGACCGTCTATCCCGGCCACATGGGCGCTACGACGCTTGGCCGTGAGTGGGACGCGAATCCGTTCCTCGCCGAGTTGCGCGCCCCCGTGTCGGTGCCGGCGCAGGGAAGTTGAGCGGCGAGCCGATCAAGGCGCCGCGGGGCACGTTCGACGTGCTCGGCGAGCAGGCGGCGATGCGCACGGCGCTCGAGGCGCGCGCGCGCTCGATCCTGGAGGGCGCCGGCTACGAGCGCATCGAGACGCCCACCTTCGAGGCGACCGAGTTGTTCGCGCGCGGGGTTGGCTCCTCGACGGACATCGTGCAAAAGGAGATGTACACGCTGACAGACGGAGGTGGGCGCTCGCTGACGTTGCGCCCGGAGGGCACGGCGCCGGTGTGCAGAGCCTATGTGGAGCATGGCATGCACAAGCGCCCCCAGCCCGTGAAGCTGTGGTACCTGTCGAGCTTCTTTCGCTACGAGCGCGCCCAGGCGGGTCGCTACCGCCAGTTCTGGCAGGTGGGAGCGGAGGCCCTCGGCTCGGAGGACCCAGCGGTGGACGCCGAGTCGATCGTGCTGCTCGGGACGCTGCTCGAGCTGATGGGGGTCAGGGAGGTGCGGCTGCGTCTGTCGAGCCTCGGCAGCAGCGAGAGCCGCGAGCGATATCGCGAGCGTTTGCAAAAGTATCTGAGGGCCAACGAGGCGCGTCTCTCCCCGGAGGTGAGGGCGCGAATCGACCTGAATCCGCTGCGGGCATTCGACTCCTCTGACGAGGCAACGGTCGTGGCGATGCGCTCGGCGCCGCGTTTGCTCGACGAGCTCGACGCCGAGGATGCCGAGCACTTCGCGACGGTGCGGGAGCTACTCGAGCTGGCCGGAGTGGCCTACGAGGTCGATACGACGCTTGTGCGGGGCCTCGACTACTACACGCGCACGGTCTTCGAGTTCACCAGCGACGCCCTCGGCGCGCAGAGCGGCGTTGGCGGCGGCGGACGCTACGACGGGCTTGTCAAGCAACTTGGGGGACCCACCACGCCGGGGATAGGCTGGGCGGCCGGAGTCGAGCGGATTCTCCTCGCCGGCGGCCCGCCGGCGGCGGGCGGCCCCGCCGTGGATCTGTATGTCGGGCTTGAGGATATGGAGGAGGATGGGTCGTTCTCGCGGGTGAAGGCGGCTGCGTTTGAGATCCTCAGCGAGGCACGCTCGGCGGGATTGACGGCGCAGATGGAGATGGCCGGGCGCTCGCCGAAGGGCCAGCGCGGGCATGCGAATCGCCTGGACGCCCGATTCATGGCCAGCGTGGGGGAGACGACGACGCTCTTGCGGGACATGCAAGGTGGGGGCGAGGAGACGCTCGAGACGGGCACCGTCGTGCACGCGGTTCTGCGCGGTTTGCGCGAGCTCGCGTAGCTTCTGGGACGCTTGCGCGCCAACGCCGTCATCGCCCCCCAGCACTCGGGTGGGCCGTCGGCAATGCACGCGTGCGACAGGTGCATACGCGTGAAATAGCGCTTGCGCGGCGTCCATGGCCGGTCTCGCCGTTCAACTCTCGGCGCGAAGATGCCGAAGTGAGGGATGTGGCACAACTTTCGCGTCCGTTTCAGATCGCGCTCGGCGCCGTAGCCGTGCTCGGGCTCGTATGGGTGTTTGCTCTGCGCGCCCATAGCTCCAACCCGAGCGAACCGGCTCCAGGGAGCGCTCACACGCCGGCGAGGACTAGTCCGGCGACCGAGGCCAAATCCGCCGCGGCGCCTACCGGCGTCTATCACGGAGCGGCTCCGGGAGTGGAAGGGCTCACTCGCGCGGTCGCCAAAGCGCACGGCGCCGTGGCTACCTCACAGCAGAACGCTCAACAACTCCAGCGTAAGTCAGCCGAAGCCTCGGCTGAATCGCATCCCTCGACGGTCCCCTCGCCCGAGATCGCGGCCACGAAAGCCTCTGGCGCCAAGGCTGCGCAACAGTCGATCGTCGCCGCCGAGCTCGCTCGCAAGGCCGCGCGGACACACGCGCGGACAGGCTCGTCTGCGAAGGCCCACCATCACGGACGTAGCGCGGTACAACTGGCGGTGGAAGGCGAGCTGGCCCGTGGAAAGACAGTGATGCTCGTGTTCTGGAACCCAAGGTCCACTGTCGACCGGGAGGTCAGGACCCAGGCGATCGCGGTCGCCGGCGGCTCCGGTGGCACGGTCACCATGCATGCGGCTCTCGCTCGCCAGGTCGGCATGTTCGGGACGATCACAGAAGTAGTTCGCGTCTACCAGACCCCGACGATCCTGATCGTCAACCGGCACGGTGTCGTGAGCACGCTCACTGGGCTCACCGACGTGTTCGCGCTTCGTCAAGCAGTGCGCGAAGCACGCCTCGCAAAGCACTAGCCGACACCAACAATCGCACTCCCGTGGGGGCGTCTCGGCGACTCGCGGACAGGATCTGTGGCGCTGCGCCGGCTTGCGGAGTCTCGCCGAAGTAGCCGACCCCTAAACTCGATGGACGATGAGCGTCGAGCTTGCTAATCACATGGAAATGCCTGTCGGACGAGGTCACGTGCCGTGCGATGCATGCACCGGCGCGGCCGGAGGGGCCGCTTGCGGCGACCTGATCCGCATTTCCATCGCCCTCGACCGCGACAGTCCTGACGGACGAATCCTCGACGCGGGCTTCGACGCGAGCGGCTGCGGTGCGGCGATCGCGGCGGGCAGCGCCACCGTGGAGCTTGTGCACGGCGCGGGCCTGCTGGACGCCGCACGCATCGGGGCGCCGCGGATCGCCGCCGAGTTGGGTGGACTGAGCGCCTCCAAGCTGCACGCCGCCGAGCTCGCCTGCGACGCATTGCACAGGGCGCTCGGTTGGGCGGCGCGCGAACGCGCGCTGCTGGCGCCCTCCTCCTCACGCGCCCTGGTTGCGATGAGCGGGGGGGTCGACAGCGCGGTAGCGGCGCTACTCGTCGCCGAGCGTGCGCGCGAGACGGTCGCGGTCACGCTCGAGCTATGGTCCGATCCGGAGAACGACGGCGAGCGCAGTTGCTGCTCCGCCCAAGCCGTGCGCTCGGCGCGCGAGGTCGCCCACGGGATGGGAATGGCGCACTTCTCGATCGACCTGCGCGAGGAGTTCCGCGCCGGCGTGGTTGACGGGTGGCTCGAAGACCACGCGGCTGGGCTGACGCCGAACCCGTGCATACGCTGCAACGGCAATGTGCGACTCGACGCGATGCTCGAGGTGGCGGACCGTCTCGGAGCCCACACGCTTGCCACCGGCCACTATGCGCGGGTTTGGCAAGCAGAGGACGTGCTCTCATCCGAGGAGATTTCTCCCCTGGACGGCGACGCACCCATATCCGCGTCGAGCGGAAACGCCGGCTCGGGACCGCTCCTGCGCGTGGCGGTGGACGAGGCCAAGGACCAGAGCTATGCTCTCGCCGCGCTCTCGCCGCGCTCGCTCTCACGGCTGCGCTTTCCCCTGGGGGAGATGACCAAGCCCGAGGTGCGCGAGCGCGCCGCTCACGCCGGTCTACAGGTTGCGCGCAAGCCCGACTCTCAGGACCTGTGCTTCCTGGCGGGAACACGCAGCGCCGACTTCCTGGCGCGCCACGGCGGCATCGAGCGACGCCCGGGAGCGATCGTCGACCGCGACGGGCGCGAGCTTGGCGAGCACGGCGGAGTGCACACCGTTACCGTCGGGCAACGTCACGGCCTTGGGATCGCAGGCCGCGGGATCGGTGGCCGGGCAGGAGGCGTGGGGGGGCCTCTGTACGTGATCGCCACCGACGCGCGCGCCAACACGGTCACGGTCGGCCCGCGCGAGGCGCTGCGCACCGACCGCGTGCGTGTGCGCGAGGTCACTCTGCATCGCGATGGCGAGTGCGTCGACGCGGTAAAGGTGCGCTACCGAGGAAGGCGCATGCAATGTCGCGTGGAGGGCACGCCGGGCGCGGGCGCCCACGAGCGCCTGGACGTGCGGATGCTCGAGCAGATCGAGCGCACCGCTCCCGGCCAGATCGCGTGTCTGTACGCGGGCGACACGATCGTCGGCCACGGCACGATCGCGCTCGAGCTCGATGCGAGTCCTGGCGCTTGACTACGGCAGCGCGCGCTGCGGCTGTGCGCTGAGCGACCCCACCGGCACGATCGTCACACCGATCGAGCCCGTCGCCCAACCGGCGGGCCGGCGCGGGCTTGCAGCGATCGCCCGGCTCGTGGCCGAGCACGGGGTGGAGCGCGTGGTGGTGGGCCTGCCGCTTTCGCTGCGCGGAGAGGACACAGACCAAACGCGCGAGACGCGAGAGTTCGCCGACACGATCGCCACACGGGTTGGCGAGCGCGTGCCCGTGGAGCTCTACGACGAGCGCTTCACGACCCGCATCGCCAGCCGCATGGAGAACGTCACCACCAGCGAGGACTCGCGCGCCGCCGGAGTCCTGCTGGAGGGCTGGCTCGGACGATCCCAGTAGGGTCATCGACTTGGCCAGAGACCGCAGATCGGACACGCTGGGGGAGCGCACCGAGCAGGAGCGTGAGCGCGCCCGCGAAGAGCGCGAGCGCCGACGACTGACCAAAGCCGAGGCCGCACGGCCCGCTCCGGTCGTTCCGCCGCTTCCACCGCCGCTCGCGGCCGACGATGCCCTGTCCGACGATGCCCTGTCCAACGATCTCCTCGCTAACGATCCGTCGACCGTTGAGTCCGATCGTGCAGACTTGCCCGAGCAGGCGCCGCCGCTCTACCCATTGCCGCTGCCGGCCTCGGGATCTGCCGCCGCGCGGCGAGAGCCGGGACCGGAGAAGACGAAGGGCATGGGACAGGCCACATCGCACCGGTCTCATCTGCGCCCGCACCTGCACCGCTCCCCCGTCCCGCGCCCACGGGGACGCGCAGCACGGGTATTCGCGCTGCTTGCGCTCACCCTCGTGCTTGGCGCGCTTGCTGTTGGCGCGGTGCTGCTCGTACACCGCTCAGAACGAACCAAAACCCCTCCCCTCCCAGTGGTGGTAAAGGTCGTGATTCCTGAGGGATACACGCGCGCGCAAATCGCCGCTCTCGCGCACGCCGACGGGCTTCGCGGCAGCTATCTGGCGGTATCCAAGCGCTCTGCACAGCTGCGCCCCTCGCGCTACGGGGCGCCTCCCGGCACGCCGAGTCTCGAAGGCTTCCTGTTTCCCGCCACTTATGAAATGTATGCGGGCGCGCCATCGTCGCGACTGGTCTCCGAGCAACTCGCCGCCTTTCGCGAGAACTTCGGCGGTGGGGAGGTTCATCTCGCCAAGCAGCTCGCGGTCACCCCCTACCAGCTGTTGATCGTCGCGTCGATCATCGAACGCGAGGCGGCGATCGCACACGACCGCCCGCTTGTGGCCGCCGTCATCTACAACCGCCTGCGCCAAGGCATGTCGCTCGGGGTCGACTCCACGCTGCGATACGCCCTCCACGACTTCACCCATCCGCTCACCGAAGCCGAGCTTGCCAGCGGATCGCCCTACAACACCCGCACCCACAAGGGCCTGCCGCCAACTCCGATCTCCAATCCTGGCGCCGCCGCGATCAAGGCCGCCGCACGACCCGCCAAGGTCTCCTATCTGTACTACGTAGCGGGCGCCGACGGTTGCGGCGAGCAGGTGTTCTCGACCGGTTACGCCGACTTCGAACACAACGCCGCTTCCTATCGCGAAGCGCTGCGCAAGAACGGCGGGCGCGTCCCAACCTGCAAGAAGAGGTAGCGCCGTTGCTCGTGCTCATCGCGGAAGATCGATGCGTCACAGGACGCACGCTGTTCGTCTTGCAAGCTGTTCGCTTGGAGTTGCCTCACGCGCGCGCGAGGGGTCTGTGCCGCGACTAGGCGTCATCGGTTGGCCGGTCGCCCACAGCCGCTCGCCGGCGATGTTCGAGGCCGCGTTTGAGGCGTGCGAGATGGTGGGTTGGACCTATCAGCGACTGCCGCTCCCGCCCGACCTGTTCGATGAGACCGTGCGCGCGCTCCCCACCGGCGGGTTTGTCGGGGCGAACGTGACGATCCCCCACAAGCAGGCCGCGCTCGCGCTCGCCGATCGCGCCAGCGACGGCGCCCTGGCAATCGGCGCGGCCAACACGCTCACCTTTCACGACGACGGCGCCATCGAAGCGCACAACACGGACGCCCCCGGCTTGATCGCTGCGCTTGGACGCCTGACTGATATTCCCGCCCACCCGAGCGCGCTCGTGCTCGGCGCCGGGGGCAGCGCGCGCGCAGCCGTGTGGGGTCTGCTCGACGCCGGCGCCGCGACCGTATCGGTGTGGAACCGCACGCCTGAGCGCGCCGCTGAGCTTGCCCGGGATCTCGGTGCGCGAGCGGTGAGCGCGCCCGTCGAGGCCGACGTGCTCGTCAACTGCACCTCGGTTGGATTGCAACGGTCGGCCAGTGACACTGCTGCGCTCAACCAACTCGCCCTTACGGCCGATCTGGCCGGTAGGTATGCGTATGTCGTCGATCTGGTTTACGAGGGGCCCACCCACGCTGGGCCCACTCACCCCACCCACCCAGGACTCACTCCGCTGCTGGCGGCCGCGCGTGCTCACGACGCCACGACGGTCGACGGCTTGGAGGTGCTCGTCGCGCAGGGAGCGCTCAGCTTCGAGCACTGGACCGGACGCCAAGCGCCGCTCGCCGCCATGCGTCGCGGGGCAGGGCTCAAGGACCTCGCGCGGTAGCGCCCGTGTCCGCTCCGGCCGGACGTCAACGCCACGTCCGAGCGTCCGCGGGGACGCCCGTCTCGAGTGCCCCGGGGGAGGGCCTGGGCCATGAGCACACCCCCGGACGGCCTGCGCGAGGAGAGCGGCTTCTTCGGAGAGGACGAGCCCGATGTCGATGTCGATGTCGAGGTCGATCGCGACGCTGAGCGTCCTGGCGAGGACGAGAACGCCGACGGTCCTTTCGACCGCGGCTCCGGCATGGCTCTGGAGGGTGGCGGCGATTCCTACGGGGCGCCCTCGCACGGCTTCTCAGACGGAGATCTCGAGGACTCCTCGCCCCCGCCGCTTGGGGGGGTAACCGAGCCGACCCGGCGCGGCTCCTCCTCGCGCTTCCTCACGGACGTGATCGTGGAGATGGGACTCGCCCCGCGCGAGCGCGTCGACGCGGCGATCGAGTCCTCGCGCAACGAAGGCATGACGCCCGAGCGCGTGCTCCTCGCCGGCGGGGCGATCACCCCCGACGCGCTCGCTCGCGCGCTCGCCGAGCGCTATGGCCTCGACCACCTCGACCTCGACGTTTT
>CAAGKR010204731.1_pt1 | contig 12747 bp, 9 predicted proteins | sample 2556971 | NCBI WGS metagenome assembly CAAGKR01 (sample SAMEA5207829, study PRJEB30636) | soil metagenome | biome: forest; feature: boreal; material: soil | place: USA | collected 2011-09 | depth 1 m | reverse complement strand
TAGACGCCAACAAGGAAGCCATGACGAGCGAAGCGCGGTGCCGGCGCGGCCAGCACAGCACCATTAACGTGATCAAGGACATGCCCAACCCCCAGGCAAGAAATCTCATCAGATATGCGGCTCGGAATCCTGACAGGATCAGTGAGGGCTGGCCGACTATCCAGAAATAAGGGGTGGGATAAACGCTGATTGACGGTAGGTTGCTGTGGGCAATCCTGCCGCTTCCAACGTGCACCAGCTCATCACCGAGTGAATTCCAGTTCGTTTCCTGTTGGCAATGAGCAGTGATGGCAACGGTGTGGCGAAAACAATTCAGCTCACCGAAACCCGCTACGTAGGATGGCACCTCTGCAGTGTCATACCCCAGACCAGATGCCACGGCACTTGCATAGAGCGCGTATCCCGGCTCATCAGCAACACCTCCAAATGGAGTCATGAACGTCCAGGCCAACGTGATCGATCCGAGCAAGACGAGCAGACTCGCCTTGAAGGTGGCTACATGAACTTTTTTCGAACGTCCAGCTGATTCATTCATCTGATGTTCCACGTCGAACCACAAGATGCACATTCATCTGCCGTGCCCTCCCCGAGTCCAAGATAGTTTGGCCACTTTGGAGCGTGATCCCGCAAAGTTCCACTTACGTCTTGGCTTCCAAGCTTGAGTGGCCGTTCCCCACCATCAGAAGTTGCTCGCCATATTGGTGAAGCGGGAGTAGTGACCCTGGAAGGCCACGGTGATCGTGTCGGTAGGACCGTTACGGTGCTTGGCGACGATGAGGTCGGCCTCGCCTTCGCGAGGTGACTCGCGCTCGTACATCGACTCGCGGTGAAGCAGGATCACCATGTCGGCATCCTGCTCGATGCTGTTATGGACGGCGATGCCGTTCGCAATGAAGTTGTGAGTGCCCAAAACCGTTGCGTCGTAAACTTCTTCGAGACCATCAGGCTCGATCGACACCACCGAGTCCCACAGCACGTCGTTGACGGCCATGAGCTCGAGGTCAGCGTCGTCCAGGACGGCAGCCACTCGGCCAAGCCCCTGCGCGCAAACCTGCTCGCCGCCAGTCAGCTCTGAGTCACCTGTCGTCATCACCTCACGAACGCGGTCCCAAACCGGGGCTGTCGCGGAAGCCCCGGCCGTGTTGCCCGAACGTGAGCGCACAATGTCGAGCAATGCCAGCGCATCAGGCGTCCGGTCGCCATGAACGTCGATCTCTTGGAGAAAGCGTCTCTGGTCGTCCACGCCAATGACATCAAGCGTGGAACCGTTGCGGGCATCTCGAATTCGACACGAGATACCGAAACGCAGTAGTAGTCGTGAAACGTCATCTAGAAGTCGATGCGACTGGGACGTCAAGTAGATGCACCCCCCGGCGCCAGAACGGTCCGCGCGAACCGAGCCCTCGTTGACCCAGAGATGCTTCAGGAAGATACCGATCTGTCTCTTGGGTGCGTGAAACATGCCCTCGGGGACGAAGCGCTCACCTGCTGGAACAGCCGACATGCCCACATCATCGAGCCACAGTGCAACAGCCGACCCCGCGACAGGGCGACGAGCCACACTGCTCAAATTGTGGGCAAGCAGCACGATCTTGTCGTCCTGCCAAGTCGTGAGCTCGTGCGGTGCGGGAACGTGCCTCGGCACGGCAATGCGCGACCCGCTAACCAGGTCACCCAACTGGGTCCAGCCCTCGTAGGCCAGGAAGGGGTGATTCTGGGTCGCCCGCAGCGTCTTGCCAGACGCCAAGGTCAGGCGGAAGACCGGCTTGACGCCCGTCGGGAAGACGTGGGTCAAGTGCCTTTGCACGTAACGCAAGGAGTCATCCAAACCCCAGACGGGAACGTCAGTCGCGCCCTCGGCATACAGCTCGCCCATCGAGGTCTCCGCACCGGTGTCTGAGCGAAGGATCCGTGTATCAGCTGTGAGACAGCCCGATTCGCGAAGGTCGCTCATCTGCGGTTTCTTGTCCTGGCGCTGCTCGCTGCCACGGTTCAGCTGAGAGATGGCGATGACGGGAACCTCGAGCTCCTTGGCCAGGAGCTTGAGGGCGCGGGAGAACTCCGCGACCTCCTGCTGGCGGCTCTCGACCCGCTTGCCCGAGCTCATCAGCTGCAGGTAGTCGATGATCACGAGGCGCAGGTTGTGACGCTGTTTGAGGCGCCGGCACTTGGCGCGTATCTCCATCAGCGACATGTTGGGCGAATCGTCAATGAACAGTGGAGCATCGGAGACCTCGGCCATGGTGCGCGCCAGCCGGGTCCAGTCCTCGTCGCGCATCGTGCCCTTGCGCATGTTCTGCAGCTGGATCGAGGCCTCGGCCGAGAGGAGGCGCATCGTGATCTCGGTGCGGCTCATCTCGAGACTGAACAGGACGGTGGCCATCTTGTGCTTGATGGCCGCCGACCGTGCGATGTCGAGACCCCAGGTCGAGTTATGCGTGGGGATCATGGACTCACCGGCGAGATAGAGATGCGCATCGTCATCGACCTCGATGCAACGTACCGGGACGGACCCGACCGGGCTTATGACGGTCACCTTCCACCTAACCGCCCCGATGGTGGCCGCACCGATGGTAGCCGCACCGATTGCCGACCCACCTACCGGCGGTTCGCGAGAGATGGACACGGCCACCCCGGCCGAAAGACGACCGAGTATCTGAACCGTGGTCAGGACGATCTCGTGCGAGTCGACGGTGACCAGCCATTGGTGGTCTGCATCGGCGACGATCATCGAGCCGTCAGAGAACTCGACCTCGAAACACGGTCGACCCGTCATCACGTCGGTGGCTCGGGTGACCATGGTCGGCCGCCCGTCGGCACCGAGCACGAGATCGCCCACCGCGATGTCACCCATCGTGGTCCAGCCCCAGGGAGTTGGCAGCGGGGTGTCCAGGGCCAGTGCTTTTCCGACGGCAGGCCTGGCAGCCACGACGATCATCTGACCGGGGTGCAGACCGTTGGTGAGGTTGTCGAAGTCGGTGAACCCCGTCGGGACGCCGGTCATCTCACCCGATCGACCAGAGGCGTGCTCAATCTCGTCGACGGTTGCCTCGAGCACATCGCCGAGCCTCGCGTAGTCATCACCACCACGCTTGTCTGCCACTGCGTAGATCTCTGCCTGAGCGGCGTTGACGATGTCCACGACGTCGCCGCCGCCCTGGCCATAGCCCATCTGGACGATCTTCGTGCCGGCATCGACCAGCCGCCGCAGCACCGCCCGCTCAGCCACGATCTCGGCGTAATAGCCGGCGTTGGCCGCAGTCGGCACCTCGGAGATCAGCTGGTGCAGATAAGCCTGTCCACCCACCCGGGTCAGGTCGCCGCGCTTGGTCAGCTCATCGGAGACGGTGATGGCGTCGGCCGGCTCGCCCCGGCTGTACAGGTCCAGGATCGCGTCGTAGATCAGCTCGTGAGCGGGGCGGTAGAAGTCGACACCCTTGAGCCCCTCGACGCAGTCGGCGATGGCGTCCTTGGAGAGCAGCATGCCGCCGATGACGCTCTGCTCCGCGTGCACGTCCTGGGGAGGCAGCCGGTCATCGGCCGATCCGTACGAAGACTGCGTGGGTCCGTCATACGACTTGATGTTCAGCTCAGCGAGCGACACGAGCGTCCCCCTTCAATACCGACCCTACAAGCGAACTGTGACCAGCACACCACCCGGATCTGACAACCCCTCCACCGCACTGCCAGTGGGGAGTTGCCCATGCAGTGATCGGTACGAAACAGTCACGCTAGGACCGGACCCGCGCGGACTCAACCGAGGCCTGTGCACATCGTGGGGACAAGCTGTGCGTAACCGCGTCCTGGCTTGTGCACACCTTGGGGAGGAGCCTGTGAACTTAGAAATAGTTCGGCATCCTCCGGGCCGCTGACCTGCACCAACGTTGTCCACCCCCTGTGGACAAGAAATAGTTGGGGCGCGTCGTCCCACCCGCCCTACTCGAGATGTGCCCAGCTCCCGCAAAGCCATATCCTGAGCCGGTGGGGGCCGTTCGAGGTGACGTGGTCGATGCCGTATGCCGTGAGCTGGGGAAGGCGGGTGACCCCGATCGGGCGAAGGGCCGGCAGGCCTACCTGAAGTCCACGATGCCTTGTCGTGGCATCAGCGCACCCCAGCTCAGGGCCACCTTGCGACCCCTCCTGGCCGACCCGGCGTACCTGCTGACCGGGCGCGACGAGTGGGAGACGACGATCCGCGGGCTCTGGGATGGCGCCCAGTTCCGTGAGGAGCGCTATGCCGCGCTGGCCATCTCCGGGCACCGCTTGTACCGGCACTGGGCAAGCAGGGAAGAGACCGATCAACAGCTCCTTCTCGACTGCATCATGCCCAACCTGGCCGACCAGGAGTTCTTCATCCGCAAGGCAATTGGCTGGTCGCTATGCCAGTACGCCCGCTCCGGCACCTCGGCGGCCGACTGGGTTCGTTGCCGAGTGGAGGAGCTCGGCCCCCGGTTGTCACCGCTGTCGCGGAGGGAGGCCCTCAAGCACCTGGGCTGACGACAGGTCCCCCCGATGGGGATGTCGCCGCAGACGTAGGCTCGTACGGACCCCAGCGGGTTGGGGCCCACGGCAATCGAAACAGGGCATGAGGACTGGTGATGGTCAACAGCAACGGGTCCCTGCGGGCTGACAAACCTCTGAGCCAGCGGCGCGAGATCCTGCGACTGGCCGTGCCGGCGTTCCTGGCCCTGGTCGCCGAGCCACTGTTCCTGTTGGCCGACTCCGCGATCATCGGCCACCTGGGCACCACCCAGCTCGCCGGACTTGGAGTGGCCAGCGCCGCGCTCATCACCGCGGCCAACATCTTCGTCTTCCTCGCCTACGGCACCACGTCGATCGTGGCCCGACATGTGGGCGCCGGGTCGCAGCGGGCAGCAGTCAGTGCCGGTGTCGATGGCCTGTGGCTGGCCATCGGGATCGGCCTCGTCGTCGGCGCTCTCGTCGCCGCCTACGCCGTGCCACTGTGCGAGCTGTTCGACGCCTCCCCCCAGGCGTTGGCGCAGGCAGTGACCTATCTGCGGGTGTCCGCACTCGGCATACCGGCGATGTTGGTGGCCCTGGCTGTGACCGGAGTCCTTCGCGGACTGCAGGACACGCGAACGCCATTGGTCGCGTCCGTCGTGGGTTTCAGCACCAATATCGCGCTCAACGTGTGGTTCGTCTACGGCCTGCACCTGGGCATCGCAGGTTCCGCCCTGGGCACCGTCATCTCCCAGTGCGGTATGGCGGCCGCCCTGGTCCTCGTCGTGACCCGCCGCGCACGCCAGCTCGGGGCGAGCCTGCGCCCACACCCGGGGCGGGTGCTGAGAGCTGCCCTGGACGGCATCCCCCTGCTCGTCCGGACACTGGCTCTTCGCACTGTCCTGCTCGTGACAGCCTGGGTCGCCGCCAGCTTGGGAGACGTGCCGCTCGCCGCCTACCAGGTGGCGGCCACCATCTGGACCTTCCTCGCGTTCTCCCTGGACGCACTGGCCATCGCCGGTCAGGCGCTGACCGGCCAGGCCCTGGGCGCCGGCGACATCCCGCGAGCCAGATCCGCCACCCGGACGATGCTGTCGTGGGGCGTCCTCGGCGGCGGGGTGCTTGGAATCCTCGTCCTGGCAACCCATTCGGTGCTCCCCGTGCTCTTCACCCCTGACCCGGCCGTGCAGGCGGTGCTGGCCTCAGCCCTGATCGTGGTGGGGCTTTGCCAACCCATCGCAGGGTTCGTCTTCGTGTTGGACGGGGTGCTCATCGGAGCCGGCGACGGCCTGTGGCTCGCCGTGGCGCAGGTCGTGGTTCTCGCGCTCTATCTGCCCCTGATCCTGGCAGTCCGGGCCACTGGGCCGTCGTTGCTGGCCGGCACGGACACCGTCGCCGGGCAGGCACATGCGATGACCGCGCTCTGGCTGGCGTTCGTCGCCTTCATGATCCTGCGAGGGCTCGCCCTGGGCTGGCGAGCCCGCGGCGACGCCTGGCTGATCACCGGCGCCACCCGCTGAGCCTCTGTGCTCACGTCAGGCCGATTTGCTCAGTTGAGGCCGCTTCCTGGCCGAATCGGATCCCGGACCGGCCTCAACTGAGCAAAGGGGGTCAGGTGACTTCGCTGGCTGGTCTTCGCCTGCTGGTATGCCGACCGGGCCGCGCGCGTGACCGGCTGGCTCGACACCTCGGCGACGGGGACGTCCCACCACGACCGGCTCGACGGGGAGCCGGTACCCAGCTCGCACTCCACATGAACCACCGTCGTCCGGGTCGCTGTCAAGGCCTCGCCCAAGCACTGCCTGAACGAGCCCAGGGTGTCGGCGCGAAGGACCTGTGCGCCGAGGCTGGCAGCATTTGCGGCCAGGTCGATCGGCAGGATGTCGCCGTCAAGACGACCACTCTGACCCCGGTAGCGATAGCGGGTGCCGAACTGTGGCACACCAACGGTTTCGGAGAGCCCGCTAATCGAAGCGAAGCCATGGTTCTGCACGATCACCACGACGAGCTTGACTCCCTCCTGCACCGCTGTAACGAGCTCCTGGGCCATCATCAGATACGACCCGTCGCCCACCATGACGATGACCTCGCGGTCGGGGGCGGCCATCTTGACCCCAAGCCCTCCGGCGATCTCGTAGCCCATGCAGGAGTAGCCATACTCCACCTGATACCCCTTGGCATCACTGGTCCGCCACATCTTGTGCAGGTCACCGGGCATCGAGCCGGCCGCGCACACCACCACGTCACGCGCACCCGACAGGTCGTTGACCGCGCCGATCACCTGGCTCTGCCGTGGGATCGCGTCCAGATCCCCAACGAGGTCGTATGCCGCCGAAACCGCGCCGTCCCAGGCCGCTGCCAGATCGCTCGCCCGACGCGCGTATGCCGGATCTGCTCGCCACCCCGCGAGTTGGGTTGTCAATGCCTGCAGTGCCTCCCGGGCATCGGCGACGACGGACAAGCCCGAAAGCTTGTGCCCGTCGAGGTCCGCCACGTTGATGTTGACGAACCGGACGCCACGGTCTGCGAAGGCACTCATGGATGCGGTGGTGAAGTCGCTCCAACGGGTGCCGATGCCCACCACGAGGTCGGACTCGGCGGCCAGCGCATTGGCGGCGGTGGTGCCCGTCGCTCCGATGGCCCCCACCGCCTGCGGATGGTCCCAGGCCAGTGAGCCCTTGCCCGCCTGCGTCTCGGCGACGGGAATGCCTGTCTCCTCGGCAAACCGGCGCAACGCCTCTGTCGCCTCCGAGTAGGCGACGCCGCCACCGGCCACGATCAGCGGGCGAGCCGAGGCACGGATCGCGGCAACCGCCTGCACCAAAACGCTCGGCCCCGGAAGTGGTCTTGCGATGTGCCAGACCCGGGCATCGAAGAGCTCGACCGGCCAGTCCCACGCCTCGGCCTGGACATCCTGCGGCAGGGCGATGGTCACCGCCCCGGTGTTGACCGGGTCGGTCAGTGCGCGCATCGCGCCGAGCAGCACGGACGGGAGCTGCTCGGGTCGCCATACCCGGTCGAAGAACACCGACACCGGACGCAGCGTGTCGTTGACGGAGATGTCATGACCACGCGGCGACTCGAGCTGCTGCAGGACGGTGCCGCTTGCCCGGGTCGCAAAGACGTCGCCGGGCAACAGCAGGACGGGGATCCGGTTGATGGTCGCCAGTGCTGCCCCGGTGACCAGGTTGGTCGCACCGGGGCCCACGGACGTCGTGCAGGCCAGCGTCTGCAGGCGGTTCCGCATCCTGGAGAAGCCGACCGCGGTGTGCACCATGGCCTGCTCGTTGCGGCACTGGAAGTACCGCAACGCCTCCTGATCGCCCTCGACCTCCATCTGCATCAACGCCTGGCCGAGTCCGGCGATGTTGCCGTGACCGAAGATGCCGAAGCAGCCTTCGACCAACCGCCGCTGAACGCCGTCACGCTCGGAGTACTGACGCGCGAGGAACTTCACGACCGCCTGGGCGACGGTCAGCCGAATCCTCTCCGTCACTGGCGTCCACCGAAGGGAAGCCGGGAGTCGACCTTCTGAGAAGCCCACGTCTTGCGTACCCATGCATGATCGGGGTCGTCGCGGACCAGCCACTCACGCCGCAGGCCCGGACCCGCCATCACGTTCAGGTAGTACATGTCGTAGCCAGGTGGCGCCATCGCGGGACCGTGCCAGCCATGCGGAACCAGGACGACGTCACCGGTGTGGACCTCGGCCAGAACGTTGATCGGTCGGTACCTGGTGCCATAGACCCGTTGGTAGCCGAAGGCATTGGCCGACCTCGGCGGATCACCCTCGGCGCGCATCTCGAAGTAGTAGATCTCCTCCAGGACGCTCTCCTGGTCCTCGAGATGCTCGTCATGCTTGTGCGGCGGATAGGACGACCAGTTGCCCGCCGGGGTCAACACCTCGCAGGCGATGATCGACTCGGCGTTGAGCACCGACGGAGTCCCGAAGTTGTTGACCTGGCGTGAACAGCGTCCGGCGCCACGCAGCTCGACGACGGTCTCTTCGGCGGGGATTCGCCTGAACGGCAACGGCTCCGACGCCTTGGCGTGCGGAAGCGCAACCCGTGCACCTGCCGTACTGCTGATCGTAAAGGTCGAGCGAACGGGCACGTAGGCGTAGTCGGTTGGTCCCGCGAAGGGCCCTTCGCGCCCGAACAGCAATACCAGCTTGCCTCTGCAGGCCACACTGACCTGTCCGGACAGTGGCAGAACCAGCCACTCATGCTCCCGGCCGGTGATGATTCTCGACTCACCCGGGGCGAGAGTCACGACGTACAGGCCGGTGTGTTCCCAACCTGCATCCTCCGGCCCGATGGCCACCTCGAAACCTGCCCGGCTCGCCGAACCCGCCTTGCGATGCCACTCAGTCATGACGTACCTCCGTGCACCAGTTCGGCGGCCACGCGGTCCGCGGCCGAAACCTCATTATTGGGCACCTGCTGTTCATTTGGTGCCTTCTGTTCGCCCAGATGTTCCTCGACCTCGTGATCGGTCGGCATGGCGGTCGAGCACTCCAGTCGGGAGGCAACGATCGCCCCGGCAACATTGGCAAACCTCAGGACTCGCTCCAGCGGCCAGCCCGCCAGCAGCCCATGACAGAGGGCGCCACCGAAGGCGTCCCCGGCGCCGAGGCCGTTGACCACCTCGACCGGGAAGGCCGCAGCCTCGACGCGCTCGTCGCGCGTGAGGGCCAGCACACCCTTGGGGCCCTGCTTGACGATGGCCAGCTCGATCCCTTTGTCCAGCAACGCTTCTGCGGCGCGGTCGGGATCACTCTCGCCCACGGCCACCTCGCACTCGACGCGGTTCCCGACGGCGACCGTGACCATCGACAGAGCCCGATCCACCTGGGCGTGTGCCTCGCCGGGGTCGTCCCAGAACGTCGGCCGGTAGTCGAGGTCCAGGACGGTCAACGGCGCCCGGCCCCTGGCCTCCCAAGCGGCGAAGTGCGCGCTGCGGCTCGGCTCGGCCGTCAGCCCGGTCACCGTGGACCAGTAGATCGCGGCCGAGCGCACGGCCTCCAGATCGATCTCCGAGGCCTGGATCTGCAGGTCGGGGGCCGCCGGATACCTGTAGAAGTACAGCGGGAAGTCGTCGGGCGGGAAGATCTCGCAGAAGGTGATCGGCGTGGGCAGACCGTCGACAGCCGACACGAAGCGGTCGTCCACGCCGAGGTCCCGCAGAGCCTGATGGATGAACGTCCCGAAGGGATCGCGACCGGTCCGGGTGATGACCGCCGAGCGCCGTCCGTGTCGTGCCGCGGCCACCGCGACATTGGTCGGGCTGCCACCAAGGAACTTGCCGAACGTCTCGACGTCCTGCAGGTGGGTGCCCGACTGCAGTGGGTACAGGTCCACCCCAACCCGACCGATGGTGAGTACGTCGAATGCGGGAGCGTCGGCGTTCATGAGAGGGCCTGCTCAATGGTGAGCAGGTACTCGATGCTGGCGCGGACGTCGGCCATCGGGGCCTGCTGTCCGGGCTGCGCAGGTCCGGGCTGCGCAGGTCCGGTCAGGATCGTGTCCTGTTCCAGGACGTACCACCCGTCATACCCAGCACGTTCCAGCGATCCGACGATCGAGGCGATGTCCACGTCGCCGCGGCCAAGTGGACGGTACATGCCCCCGCGTACCGCCTCGGTGTACGTCACCGCACCGGAGCGCACCCGTCTGGCCCAGGTCGCATCCACATCCTTGAGGTGGGTATGCCGGATTCGTCCCGCATGCTCGGCAGCGAGCGCCACCGGATCCGCGCCGCCGATGAGCAGGTGCCCGGTGTCCAGACAGAGACCGATTCCGCTGCCGGCAAGCACGCGCCCCACATCGCCGCTGGTCTCGACCATGGTGCCGACGTGCGGGTGCACAGTGGCGGCGATCCCGATCCTGCCGGCAAACAGCGCAAGACGGTCGAGGTTACGCAGCAACACCCGCCAGCCATCGTCGTCAAGCACCGGCCGGACGTCGTACCCGTCGGTTCCGGTCGCAGCAGCCACAACCAGCGTGCCGGCGCCGGCGGCCGTGAAGCCGGCCAGGGCCTGCTCGATCTGCCGGACCGGGTCGAGCCCCGGGTCGTGAAGCACGACAGGCACAAAGCCGCCGACGGCACGTAACCCCGCCTCAGCCAACATCTTTGCCTTGTCCTGCGGGTCATCGGGCAGGAAGCCCTCAGGCCCGAACTCGGTCGCGACCAGACCGACCTGCTGCATCTGCGAGAGCACCGTCGCGGAGTCGAGCTGCCAGCCCCAGCCAGGGACCTCGCACACCCCCCAGGAGATAGGCGCCCCCGCCAGGCGGTCCGCGATCGTCATCACAGGCCCACCTCCCCCATCCGCACCGGACGACCCTGGTGCCGTGAGAGGTCACATGCCTCAGCAACCCGGAACGCCTGGAGCGCCTCATCGGCCGAGCAGGGCGTCTCGATCCGGCCGGCGACGAGGTCGGTGAAGGCGACCAGCTCATCGACATACGCCTCGTGGAACCGCTCCATGAAGTCGGTGTAGGGCATGGCAGAGGGAAAGTCCACCCTCTCCTCGACCGAGCGCAGGGGCAGCCGGTCGTCCATCCCGACGCACACGGAGTCCTTGCTGCCCAACGCCTCCAGCCGGACGTCATAGCCGCGCGCGTTGTAGCGCGAGCCGGAGATCAGCGCGATCGTGCCGTCGTCCATGGTGAGCACCGCCGCGGCGGCGTCGATGTCACCGGACTCCCCGAAGAAGGCCGCACCGCGGTTCTGGCCCACGGCGAAGACGCTGACGACCTCGTGACCGGTGACGAACCGCACCGCGTCGAAGTCGTGGATGCTGCAGTCGCGGAAGAAACCACCCGAGGTCGGGATGTATGACGCGTGTGGTGGCGCGGCGTCGTTGGTGGTGGCCCGGATCGTGTGGATCCAGCCCAGACTGCCGCTGGTCACCGCGGCACGGGCGGCCCGATAGCCCGCGTCGAAGCGACGCTGGAAGCCGATGTGCACCGGCACCGAGCCGCCGCCCACGCGTTGGGCAGTCCGCAGGGTGCCAGCCAGGTCCGAGGCCAGGGGCTTCTCGCAGAACGTGGTCAGCCCTGCGTCCTGGGCTCGCCCGATCAGCTCGGCGTGGGAGCTGGTTGGCGCGCAGATGGCGACTCCGTCCAGGCCTGCCCGGAACAGGGCCTCGACGTCGGGCACGGCTTCGCAGTCGAGCTCCTTGGCCACAGCCTGTGCGCGCGCAGGATCGGCATCGGCGACAACGACCTGCTCGACGCTGTCCAGACCCTTGAGCGTGGCGGCATGGAATGCCCCGATCCGACCGACTCCGACGAGGCCAATACGCATGCTCCGACCCTACCCACCATGGCCACCACGCGCTTGTTAGGCGAAGGCACCGAACGCGCGCCTCACAGTGCGCGCAACGGTGGTCTCGCCGCAACAGTCCCTTGGATCAGTGGCGGAAGCCGGCGGGCAGGATGGCACATGACGAAGGGCGCGGATCCGATGGGGATCCGCGCCCTTCAGCGTGCTTCGCAGCAAGACAAGCGTGCTGCGTCAGCGCGCCTGGTGCTGTTGAGGTACCAGCGTCGAGGTACCAGCGTCGACGTGTCAGCCGGCGACGTGTCAGCCGGCGACGACGTCCAGCTTGACCGTGGCCTGAACCTCGGGGTGCAAGCGCACGAGCGCCTCGAACGAGCCGGTCGACTTGATCGAGCCCAGGAGCTCGATCTTGCGACGGTCGAGCTGGGGGCCGCCGGATGCCTTGACGGCGTCAGCGACATCACCCTGGGTCACGGCGCCGAAGAGGCGACCGGACTTGCCCGCCTTGGCGACAACCGTTACGGCTTTGGCCTCGAGCTGACCCCTGAGGCCCTTGGCCTCGTCTAGGGTCTTGACCTCGCGGACCTCGCGGCCCTTCTGAATCGCGGCCACCTGCTTCGCAACGCCTTTGGTCCAACCTGTGGCCAGACCTCGACGTAGCAGGAAGTTGCGGGCGTAACCGTCCTTGACGTCGACGACGTCACCGGCGGTCCCGAGGCCAGTGACCTCGTGAGTCAAAATAACCTTCATTGTGCTTCTCCTTCTCGGTCAGCTAGCTCAGCGAGCCGAGCTGGAGTAGGGCAGCAGGGCCATCTCGCGGGCGTTCTTGACGGCCTTGGCGATAAGACGCTGCTCCTGTGCGGACACACCGGTCACCCGACGAGCGCGGATCTTGCCGCGATCGGAGATGAACTTGCGCAGGAGCGCAGTGTCCTTGTAGTCGATGTTCTCGACCTTTGCCGCCTTGAGCGGGTTGGCCTTCTTCTTGGGCTTGCGCAC
>CAAGKR010082972.1_pt1 | contig 12751 bp, 11 predicted proteins | sample 2556971 | NCBI WGS metagenome assembly CAAGKR01 (sample SAMEA5207829, study PRJEB30636) | soil metagenome | biome: forest; feature: boreal; material: soil | place: USA | collected 2011-09 | depth 1 m | reverse complement strand
GGCGCGGCCGCGTGGGCGTCGAGCGCGAGCACCGTCCTCGACGCGGGCCTGTCGGTCGGCGTAGAGCGCCTGTCGCCCGCCCTGCGCGTCGGCCTGACGCTCGCCGTGACGGGCCGGCGGTCCTTCGACGTCGCGAGCTCACCCGCCGGCGTGCGCGTCAGCGGCGGCGATGTCCGCCTGCTGCTGACGGCAGGCCGGATGCTGGGCGACGGCTGGGGCATCGTCCGGCTGGGCATCGGTCCGGGCCTGGTCATCGCGCACGCCGAGCCGATCGGCGCCGCCGCGGATGCGACCGAAATGGTCAAGGCGCAACCCCGCACCGACGCCGACCCGATACTCGCGGCGCTCGCTCGCTGGGATTTTCCGGTCGGCCGGCTCGCGCGCCCGTTCGTCGCCGCGACGGTCGACGTCGTTCCGGTGCGCGGCGAGTACACGGCAGTCGTGAACGGCACGTCCAGGACGCTGCTCGCTCCCTGGCCGGTGCGCCCCGGCTTGCTGGCGGGGATCGCATTCGGCCGCTAGTGCACCGCCGTCGAGATGCGATCAAGCATCCTACGGTGAGAGCGGATGATTGCGGTTGCGGGCTTTGTCCAGGCGAAGGGCGTTGGATTTGAATTCCAGGATCTCATGAAGGCGTTCAGGTAGTCGCGCAACGCGCGTTTGGAATCGAAGTTGGTGACGCCGAGCGATTGCTTACCGAGAATGCCGAAGAAGCCTTCGACCTGGTTGAGCCACGAGGCGCTTGTCGGCGTGTAGTGAAAGTGGACCTCGGGGTGGCTGGAAAGCCATGCCTCGATGTCTGGAGTGCTGTGGGTGGACGAGTTGTCGAGGATGACGTGCAGCTCTTGGTCGGGGTACGCGCGTACGACCTTCTTCATGAAGCCGAGAAAGTCGGCCGCCGTGTGCGCCTCGGTCAGCTTGTGCGTGACCTTGCCCGTCGCGACCTCGAGAGCCGCGTAGAGGTCGACCACTCCGTGGCGCTTGTAGTCGTGCGTGTGTCGAACGGCTCTCCCGGTGCGAAGAGGAAGCGGCATCTGCGTTCGCTGCAGGGCCTGAATGGACGTTTTCTCGTCGACGCTCAACACCACGGCGTTGTCGGGTGGATTCAAATAGAGGCCGACGACGTCCTTCACCTTGGCGGCGAATTCAGGGTCGCGGCTGACTTTGTAGGTCCGGACGAGATGCGGCCTGATGCCAACGCCGTACGCCGCGACCATCCGGCGTTGCGGACCGACACGTTGAAGATCTGCCACTGGGACCCGACCAACGCCGTGCTCGCGTTCCAGCGCTGGAATGACCAGGGCGACGTCATCCTCACGGTCGTCGCCATCGGCGAGAGCCAGTTCAACAACGCGACCTACGGCGTCGGCATGGCGGGAAACGGCGGAACCTGGGAAGAGCTCTTCAACTCGCAATCGCCTCAGTAGCCTAGAAAAGTGCCCAGAATGGGTGTTGCTGGGTGTCGTCCGGTGCTTCGTCGTGACGCTTAACTGCTCGTAAACCCTAAGTTCTCGTCCTAGTGTCCGTCTCTTCACACGCTGGAAGCTGTAGGTTCAATCCCTACAACGCCCACCCAAGATTTCAACCACTTAGGCCAGACCCGGTCGTCGGCAAAACCGGTCAGGGACGAGCTCCGGGACGAGTTTTCCGCGCGATCGAGCAGTCGCCATCGCCCACCGCCTCGCGCAGGGTTGGGTATTTGGCCCGCGCGCCTCGGAAGAAGTCCGAGAGTCCCGATAGAGCGAGCGGTTTCCTAACTCGGCTGGCGCTGGCGGTAGCAGGCGCCCGAGACCGCCAGCGCTGCAGACACCGTTCGAGACCTTCAGGCTGATCGCCGACGCGGAGCTGGCCAAGGTCGAAGGCAAGACCGGGGACAAGGCCGGCAGGAAGACGACGGCGCGCAAGACCGGCAAAGCGGCTCGCTGAGGCAGAGCCTCCTTCGACGACTCGGGGGGCCTCTACGGAGTCGCGCCGGGGGAGCTGGGACGGGTCTCGGAGGGATCGGCGGCGTTGATTCGGGAGCGGGCCGGCCAAGCGCCAGCACCCACCCGGGCGCAATGGTTCGCCCGGTCGAGGGATTCATTGTTGTTCCGAGCACAGATGCTCTGCTAGCCACTTCACCTTCGCGGCGTGGGGATCGTCTGGGTAGCGCGAGAGAAACAGGGCGGCCCGGCGTGCGGCTTCGGGTCGGTCGCGCTTCGCCGCGACGGCCTCCAGCGCTACCACATCGGCGTCGGGGGCCAGGGCCCCGTAGGGGAAGTCCCGGTGATAGCGCCCGATCAACCAAATCGCCTCGTCGTAGTCGCCGGCCGCACTCGCGGTCCGCGCCGCGTCGATTCGGGAGACCTCCGCGGCCAGGGTCGAATCGAAGACCGTCGGGCCACTGGCCTCTTGGCGCGCGCGGGCGTGGCCTCGACCGTTGTGTTTCGGATGCGTGGCAAGAGCGGACAGTGGTGTCGCCACGATTGCTCCCGAGGGCGTGGCCGGCGTGTCGGTCATGTTCGTCGGCGCTGTCGGTCTTTGGACCACGATGATCGCGGGCGAGCTCGTCTCTCCCCTCCGGACCGGGATCATGACCGCCGCCGTCACGGCGCTTCCCCCGATCGCGCCCCACAACAGCCACTTCATCGCGGCCGTCCGGGCGCTGCCGGGCCAGATTGGGCCGCGGGCGGCGGTCGAATCGCCGCCGGTCGGGGGCCTCGATCCAATTACGTCAATCGCGCTCAACGTGCCGGAGAACCGCGCCCAGGCATCGCGCGCCTCGTCGGGCGGCGCGTCCCCGCGCGCCGACTGAAGCAGCATCCGCTCGAAATCGTCGTCGTTCATGAAGCAACCCCTCCGCGCGACGTCAGTCCGGCGCGCACGCGCTTGGTGATGGCCGAGAACTCCTCACGGGCCCTGCGCAGGCGCGAGCTCGCGGTGCCGACCGGGATCTCTTCGAGCTCGGCGATCAGTCGCACCTCGATCCCTTCCAGCTCGAAGAGGACGAACACGGTGCGCAGGTCGCTCGGCATCCGGTTCAGCGCGTCGTCCAGAAGCTGCCGGGCCTGCCGCGCGACCAGCTGCTCCTCGGGCGAAGGGCGTTCGTCGACCATCGCGGGCGCATGCCCAATCTCGACGAGCGGCATCGCCGTTTTCAGCTGCCGCAGCTCCCCCGCCGCGACCCGCAGCGCGACGCCGTAAAGGAAGGCGCTCTCGCGTCCGGGCTCGATGTCGCCCAGCCTGCGCGTCGCCACCCAGAAGACCTCCTGGGTTGCGTCGTCGAGCTGGGCTTGGGGGACGCCGAGCCGGCGGAGCAACCGCCACATCGAGGCGTAGTGCTTCTCGAACAGCGCGCGCAGATCCAGGACCCCCGTGTTTGCGGCGATCTGTCGGGCCGGATCCGCGCGCTTGCTCAACGTCCTCACCTGTTTCTTCGACGCGTCAGTAGTGTAGGCCGATGCCCAAAAGACCGTAGGCTGACCAAAACAGCGCAGACGACGAGCCGAAGATTCTGGTTCCGTCCGCTCTCTCTGCCGTGAGACTCCCGAAATTGAAGCCCCCACCGACCCTCGCCACCACGAGAAAGCGCGCCCCGAGATTGTATTGGATGTCGCCCCCGAACATGACCGAGCCGTAGCCCGCGGTCTTCGACTGGATCTGCAAACCGTCGGTCCCCTTGGTCACCAGATTCATGAAGCCGCCACCGTATTCACCGCAGAACAGGAGCACCAGCCCCCGCGTGTCGTAGAGCGGAGATTGACAGAGGCCGATGCCGAACGAACCTCCATCGAGAGCGGTGGACGTGTTCGCGGACCGATACGTCGCCGGACCCAAGAAGCCCACATGAAGCCGGAAGACCAACCCCGGGATCCGTTGCGCCCCTTCGGGCGTCGTGACGAAGGGAGCCACGACGAAGGACAGGTCGTAATTAGGCATGACCACGGAGGGGACTAGGCCCACGACGGCGCCGGCGGAGAGCATGACGCTTCGTTGCAGATCGAAGCGGAGCGTTCCCGCGCCCACCTCCACCTTCTCGGTCCGCGGTGGAAAGATCCGCGTGCTGCCCCGCAACCGCTCCTCGGAAGGCGGCTCCACCGGGGACTTGGCTTGAACCGGGGGTGCTGCCGGCGGCGCCGCGGGCGGAGTCGCGTCCACGACGACCGGAGCGGCGGCGGCGACGACCGAGTCGGTCGAGTCGGAACGCAGCGCGATGGCGGTGACCACGGCCAGGGCGTCGACGACCTCGTCGCAACCTTGGCCGTAGACCTCACGCTTGTTGGTGGCGGTCGCGGCGTCGCGGACCTGAAATGCGCCGGCAAATCCGCGGTCGTCCCTTCGGATCGCCACCACCAACACCTGGTGGGAACGGGCGGATCCCGCGGCTTCGAAATCCCCGCCGCGCGCGGCGACCGCCGCCACGAAGTCCGGCTGCGCGGGGCAACCGGCCGGCGCTTCGTACGCCAGGCCGACGGAAGCTTTGGCCAGCGCCGGGGACGACAGCGCCAGCACGGCGATAGGGAACAGGGGAGCGAGTGAGGCCAGCGCGCGGTTCATAAGAAGCTAATGGCGAGGTTAGGCGGCCACGATCACAAAAAGCGACCGACCGGGCCCCGGCAGTCGCTTTTTCGTCATCGTTAGCTGAAAAGCGAGGGATCGTTCACAGTAGGAGGCTACTAAATGAACGGCTCTAATTTTCGCCGATTGGTATCGCTTATTGCGCCGCTCGTTCTCGGATGCGGGGCGCCAGCGCTATCGCCTGACGGTGGCGGGGCTCTGAATGGTGATGCGGGTGGCAGCGTCGATGTTTCCTCCGACGTCGGGAGCGTGATGCTTAACGCCGTCCCGCCCTGTGGCGCCGGTACCGCGCCGTCTTCATTGCTCACGGTTGATCATTTCCAGCCGTTCACACCAGGTGTTTATTCTACTTCAGGCTTCGCCAACGCGTTATTCGTCGATGAAACTGGAATCTACATCGATGCGAGCTTCATCGTCCGAGCGCCGCTCGAGGGTGGACGCGCCACAGCGCTGTGGACGATGCAAGCGTCGGTGGGTTCATTTGCAGTCGTCGACTCGATTCTGTGGGCCTCGGCGGATTGGGGTGTGTCTGGCCTCCTGGGACTGCCCATTGAGGGGACCGCCCCGTTGCTCGCCGCAACATACGAGGGTATTGAAAATGTGGCTGGAGCCGGTAAAAGCATTTTCTTTACGGGTAACGCAAACGCTAACCACAATGAGGTGGAGTCGTACGGGAGTGATCTCGCATCGGGACCGACGATAAGCTTAACGGGTTTGGGGACCCTGATCGCGATCTCGGGAAGCGACGTCTTCATTGTGACGACCACTGCTTCCCCGGCGACGATGTCGGTCCAGACGAGGCTCGAGCGGGGCAACACGAGCGGTGGCGTTTCCACCGTTCTCTCTACGCCTGCGAACAACATCAACATCCTGAGCATCGCCGCAAACTCCGCGTTCGTCTATTGGGTCGAAGGTGCGGTCGGCGGTGCACCTCGAACCGTACACCGGGCAGCGCACGACGGGTCGAATGAAGAAACCGTCGCGTACCTGAACGTATCGTCGCTCACCGTCGATGAGGGAGCCGTCTATTTCGCCGTCGATGACGGTACGATCGTCGAGACAGCCACCGACACCCTGACGCCCACGGTCTTGGCCCAAGGGCAGGTTCGGCCCTCGACGATCACCCAGTACGGCCCTCGGGTGTATTGGATAAATGATAGCGACCTCTCGTCGGTGTCCCTGCCGAAGGCAAACGCGGTGATGACGGCTTGCAAGTGAGCGTTGACCGCCCCATTCGGTGGGCCTCCATCGCGGCGGAAAATGCGAGTGGGTTATGTCGATTAGGTATGAACCTGTGCCAGGGCCTGTCATCGCCGGTCGCGCCCTCCGTGCATGGTGAATGTCGCCGGTTCGAGCCCGATATCTCGCGGCGCTGGGGGGGGCAGAAGTGGGCTCATGATCGCATTGATCGGTCTTCCACAAAGGCTCGCAGCCACTCATCGGCGACACGGATCGAGTTCAGCACGCGCACATGCCGCAGGTCACCCGTAGCGCAGAGTCTGTATACCGTCGCGGCACACAACCCGAGCCGCTTCGCGACCTCCGACACCGTCAACAGGCGGCTGTCTGGTCTGAAGTACGGGTGAAGTAAATCCCCTGCGAAATGAGGTGAATACTTCCGACCGTTGGACGCGGCTGTCGATCCTGAATCCAATACTTCTCGACGGTTGCGAACGCCTACGAGCGCCTGCGACGGCTCGGGCGCCGATTTGGGCGCGGAATGTCGAGGGTTTCAACCCGCCCGGGCGGCGAAGTGCCTCCGCATCTCGGTGCCGAAGAAGTCCAGTTGAGCCGTGTAGAATGAAAAGATGAAGGCTCGGCGATGGGCGGCCGCAGGCGTGAGCCTGTGTTTGGCCGCGTGCGGATCGGCGAAGCCCTTGTCGAACGGGGGCGCGCCGGGCGCCGGAGGCGGGGCGCCTGATGGCAGCGCGACGGGTGGCGGAGCGACAGGCGGCGCAGCGGGCGCGACGTTGGGCTCGACGTGTCCGTTGCCGACGGAAGCCAATACCCTCATGCAGGTTCAGGCCGCCGAGGCTCAGCCTCCCTGGGTCGAGGTCGGGGTGACAATCCTCTTCCGGGATCCGGGGTTCGATTTCTCCCAGCTCGCGACGGCCTCTGGGGACGCGCGCGCGATGCTTCTCGCCCAGCGCCAGGCCGAGCTCGCTCCTATCGAGAACGATCTGCAAGGGCGCCTGATGGCGATCGGCGCGCGCCAGATCGGCCTCGATCCGTTCACGGCCGACGTTTCCGCCGTCGTCCCGGCAGGACTTCTACCCGAGATCCCCTGCTGGCCGAACGTGACGGCGATCGACGGCAGCGAGCTTACGTGTTCCACATCCCCGTGCGTCGACCCGTGCTTCGGATGCGCGACGTGCGACGGAGCATGCGCGCCCCTGGTCGCCGATCGCCTCGATCTCGCGCGTGGCTGTGTCGAGCACGGCGTTCCAATGGCATGCGCCGGCTCCTACACCGTCGAAGCGGGTTCGGACGAGCTTACGTGTTACACGCGTAAAGACACGAACGAGGTATTCGTCGTCCGCACGCCCTGGCTCGTGGACGCCGGCGACACGATGTTCCGCAAGTGCTCGCGCGCCGAGGGTGGAGCGACGCCACCCAGCTCGCTGCCCGCGTGTCCGGGCGCGCCAGGAACCGCAGGTGCGCCCGGAGCCGCGGGCGCGTCGGGAACGGGAGGGATCGCCGGCGGCCCCGGTACCTGTGGATCCGTTTCGGTGCCGCCGAGTGAGGGCTGGGTCGACCGGACCCCCGCTGTGCTGCCGGAGTCGTGGCCGTGACCGCGCCGCGCGTTCGCGCTGGTCGCCGACGACAACGCGCAAACGGTTGACCTCTACGGCGGCTATGCGAGCGGGCTGCCGGTGCGCGACACGTGGGATTGGAATGGAAGCTCGGGAGTCTGGACGAAACATGCGGCGTCTCCGCCCGACGTGTTCGACGCCATGGCCGTCGCGTACGACCAGCGCCGCAATCAGGTCGTGATCTTCGGCGGCGAGACGTTCCCGGATGCGGCGCCTTCGAGCGCCATCTGGCAATGGGGCTTGGGCGATCAGGCCTGGACGTCGCCGCTCGCGGGCGCGATGGTGCCGTCGCCGCGCCTCTACGCCATGGCCGCGTACGATTACGCGCTGGACCAAGTGATCTTGCAGGGCGGCCAGGGCCACGAGAGCGAGATCTGGGAATGGGCCGTTGGCGCCAACAGGTGGACGAACCGCAGCGCGCCGGTCGAAAAATCCCCTATCGGGATGAGCGCGTTCGCCTGGGACGCTCGCCTACGTGTCGCTACGGTCTTCGGCGGCTCTCAGGGAGACGAGCTGTGGCAGTGGGACGAGGCGTCGGGCGTCTGGACCCAAATCGCTCGGACGCCGGGGCAGAGCTGGCCACCGCCCCGCGAATTTGCCGCGCTGACGCTGGACCGCGACACCGGAAGGCTGATGCTCTTCGGCGGACGTAGCCCGGCGACGGGTAAAGCCCTCAACGATCTGTGGCAATGGCATCCCGACTACGGGTGGAACCTGCTCGACGACGGAACGGGCCCCCACGCACCGCCGCCGCGCTACATGTTCGGCATGACGTACGATCCGTCTATCGGCCGCACAGTCATCTTCGGTGGTGCAGGCAACGGGGGCGATCTCGCCGACGTTTGGATGCATCAATCGTCGATCTGAGGGCCGCCCTCCGGGCTCGGGGGACAGCTTCGCGCGCCTGGCCCCAGAACGGTAGCGCGAGCTGAAGTCAGTACCCGAAGAGCAGATCCTCCGACCGCTTCACCGCCATAGCTCAGTGTCTCCTCGCGCTGAGGGCTTCCGCGCTCACGACCGCGACCGCGTAGGTCCGGATCGTCGGCGTCGACGAAGCGAACCCAGCGAGGGACTCGATAACGTTCGTCGCGCCGCTTGCCCGTGCCCTTCTCGGGCGCCGGGTCGGCGACGTGATCACGGTGCGAACACCGGGCGGGGAAGAGGAGTTGGAGGTGTCCGCCGTCGACTACAACGAGGCGCGATGACTCAGGGCCCGCACTCGCTGGCGGCACGCACCGAGATCGCCGTGGCCGACAAAACTCAGTCCGAGCACTGCTCACCGGCGTCGCCACCGGGGCTGGCGCAGCCGGTCTCGACTACGCACGCCCATCCCGATTGCGAGGTAACTGGCGCGCCGTCCGGAAGCTCCCCCTGTCCGCCGCCGGCAAACGGCATGCAGGAGCCGTTCGCCGGACACGGAATCAAGTCGCCGGCATCGACCGCCTCTGCAGCTGTCAGTGGTCCGCGCGCAGAGCAGTATGTTTGCGTGGCCGCGCCCACGGGGGCCATCGCCGCGAGCGACGGCGTCGGTGGCGTCGTCGCGCCGTAGAAGTCGAACCGCTTGTACACATCGACGGCGGTGCGATCGGCGCGAGCCGGAAGCGTGAACGTGACGTCGTACAAGCAATCGCACCTGACGACGTTAGTCGGGTGGAGATCGCACGGCTGCACGAGCACGCGCGTCGTCGCGCCGCTGTCCATGACGTAGGCGCACAGCGACTGCTGGCAGCGAAACGAGACGTCCTTGACGGTGACCGCGAGAATCCCGCCCGTATCCGTGACGTCGAGTGTCGACGTGACCATGGTACCGTCCGCGCTCCCCTTGCACTGCGATTGCCCGATCGTGAGCGCCCGCGCGCCCATCCAGTCAGCCGGGAGCGTGTCGCCGCCGCCTCCACACGATGCCGCGAAGCTCAACGACGCCGCCGCGGCGACGTGCAAGATTTTGGCGAAAGGTCCGCATGGGCGCCTCCTCCGGTCGTGGTGCTAGGGCCCGCACTCGGCCGGCAGCACGCAGCCCTCGTAGCAGTCGGCCGTGTACGAGACGACGTACGCCGTCGTCGTCGTCGAGGCGCAGTCCGGCGGCTGAACCATACAGAATGCGGCGCCTACACCTTTTGGTCCCGAACAGTCCGCTTTGGCTCCGTCCGCGCAGCTGACGAAGCCGACGCCGCAGCCGGCGCTGGGGCATGGACAGTTTTGGCATTTGCCGAAGACCGAGTGGCACTCCGTGCGCGCGTCACAAGCCCCCTGCGTGGTGACGTCGGCGCATGACGCGGGCTCATTAGGGCAGGAGTAAGTCCCGCAGGCGACCGCTTCATTGGCGCCGAGGCAGAGCGTGAACGTCTCCTCGCCTGGGCAGCCGCAATACCCCGGATGACAGTCACTCCGAGCTATGCAAGCCATCTCGTCGAGACCACTGCACGGCACGGGCATGATCGGGCAAGTGGACGCGGGGCAGGAGACGCCTCCGCCACCGATCGGAGCACAGCTCGTGAAGTTCTTCTGCCCGCTGCAATCCGAACAGTAGAGCGGCTGGCAGCTCGGGTTCGCGCCACATGAGGACTCGTCCAGGAGGAGGCAAGCCGGCGGGCACGGTCCACATTCGACCATAAGACCGCCGTCCGGCTCGGTACAGGAAACGAACGTTTGGCCGCCCTTGCAGTCAGGGCAGCTCAGCTCTTTGCATTCCGGATGAACGGTGCACGATTTTTCATCCAGGAGCATGTCGCAGGGCCCGGCGGGTGGCGTGCACGGTGCGTTGTTGCAACCGCTCTGGCCGGCGCTCCCCTGCCCCGCGGTGCCGCTCTGGCCCGCTGCCTGCCCCGTGCTCCCGACCTGCCCGGCACTCCCGCTCTGGCCCGAGTTACCGGCGCCCGCGGTACCGCCGTGAGCGGTCTTCAGCGGATTGCCCCCGCACCCGGCGAAAGCCGCGAGAGCGCAAGCCACCGATAAGACCGGTAGAGCCTTCACGGCCATGACAACTGCAAGGCCTATACCACGACGGATCGACGAGGAGGAGCGCTCGGAGGGCGCGAAACGCACCGCGTCCGAGATGCGGCACCTCAGATTCTTGAGGTGGCCCATCCGCAAAGGCGCCTACGCTTTGGGCCGAACGCGCCCGGCGCGAGCTCCAATGGCGTCCTGCCGAAAAGGGTCGTGACTTCCTCGCTCAGCTCCACGCCAAGTGATCCCTCAAGGGAATATCAGGTGATAAGCGCCTGAATCTCAGCCCAGATCGCCGGTCTATGATATATGATAGGTCGCGTAGTCCGTCCGGGGATTTGAACCTGCGACCGGCCGCACGATTCGTTGGCAGGCTCAGCGGATCCGGCTCCAGGTCCGGCGTCTTGCGTGTCTCGCGGTCGCAGCCTGGCTGAGGGTAGCAGCGATGTTCGTCGATCAAGACTCGCGACACCAATGTCGCGTGCGGCCACCTGGCCTCGCCGCAACTCCCTGAACGGCGCGCGAACACCAGCGGTACGATTGTTGCTTCGAAAAACCCTCGCGGCTTCACCCACGCTCACCTGCGCGGCCCAAACCCCAGACCAACCGTGGCAGTCGCAGGACCCCATCCGATAATTGGATACGCCAAGTCGATAACAAGGACCCCTCCAAGATTTCCGCCATCGAAGTGGTACCGCAGGCCCCCACCCAGAGCAATATCGCCGCCAGAAGTGCCGCCCGTGATTCTCCAGGCTGATGCGGTCGCACCAACGTAGGGAACGATCGAATCATCATTCCCGAAATGAGGAGCGAATCCAGCTGTAAGGGATCCCTGCCCGAGTCGGGATGTACTTGTGGACGTCGCACCAATAGCGCCAGACACCTTCGCCGAGAGTAATACCCAAGCATCGTCCCACGATACGCCGACGCTAAATCCGAGATATTGCGATATATCGGCAAGCGATTCAGGGACCAGATGATAGTCGCCCGCGAAAAAGACGTCGATGTACTGCTGTCGAGAAACAAGGACGACCTTCGCCTTGTCCCGCGGCTTGCCGGGTCGCGCCGGCACGATCGCCAGGTCGTAGTGCTGCGCCAGCTCCGCGTACGTCGGATTGATCTCCGGGTCGTAGCGATCAGGACCGCTGACGGCGCTGCGCAGCTGATCGGGCACCGCCACCTTGGGCACGCCGCCGAAGAATTCCAGCGCGCGCACCGTCGACGCGCAGAAATCCTCCAGCCTCTGGGTCCGCGTCGCCTCCGCGAATGTGTAATTCGATGCGCCCAGCACCGCGACGAAGAGCTCGACCTCGATCGCCTCGCCCGTCTCCGCCGACCAGATCCGTGGCTTCTTGCCCGAGTAGTCGATGAAGATTTTCTCGCCAGCGCGGTGTACCTGGCGCATCGACAGGTCCGCACGCTGCCGGAAGTCCGCGTACAGATCACAAAACTGGCTGTAGCCGTAGGGCGTTCCGCCCGACGGTAGGCCGGCGGCTGCGCCGTCCCGGTACTCGATCCATAGCTGCTGCAACGTCATGCCTGTGCGTCGCAGCTCGCGGTGCACCCACGGCAGATCGATCGGGACGCGCCGAGGCGGCTCGTTCCGGCCCGGGTACCGGAAGAGGCGGGTCTCGACCTCGCTGTCGTCGAGCGCTCGCGCGACGTCCCACGTGACGCCGGCCGCCGCCGCGCGCCTCATGTACTCGCCGATCGCGCCCTTCGACACGCCAGTCGACGCCGAAATCTGGCGCTGGCTCAGGCCTCGCTCGAACCGTAGACGAAGAATCTCTCGAACTTTTCGCATTGGGTGACGCTCCATCGCGCGACGATGCCGTCACCGGCCGCCGCGCCAAAGAGCCCCACCAGTCGCCCAGCTCCGGTGCCCAGATGGTCCGGATTTAGCGCCCGTCTCACACCGGAATCAGTGCCCGGATCGTGCCGGATTTAGCGCCCGCGTCATTTCGGAATCGGTGCCCAGGTGCGGCCGGAATCGGTGCCCGGATGCGACCGGAATACGCAGAGTCGTCATGGCCCGTTCATGGGAGAGGAACACTCGTAGCTTCGCTGATGATGGTCTTCCGGCCATCGTAGAAACAGTATTCCGAGCTATTTTTTCGGCAGACGCATCCCACCCAACTACTCATTCCCTCGCCCGCGACTATGCGCGGGGGATCATTGCGAGGGGTTTACACGAACGGCCCCACCTACTCGGCGAAGCAGATGCTCGTGCGCGAGATTTCGCGGACCATACACTAACGTTGGCGGACGAGCCAACGAAGTTGCCGGTTGGTCCTCGATCCCACTCTGAAGTCCCCGTTCTGCGCGGTCCTCTGCCGGATCGCGCCTTGCACGTCGCTCGCGGTGAAATGTGGCGGCGGCGCGCGACTCTGTGCACGGTCGGATTGTCGGCGATCGCCGGTGCGGCACTGGCGGGG
>CAAGKR010085517.1_pt1 | contig 12753 bp, 10 predicted proteins | sample 2556971 | NCBI WGS metagenome assembly CAAGKR01 (sample SAMEA5207829, study PRJEB30636) | soil metagenome | biome: forest; feature: boreal; material: soil | place: USA | collected 2011-09 | depth 1 m | reverse complement strand
TGGCCCTGGGCTCGTCGGGTAGTTCCGGGAGGTCGAGGCTGTTCACGAAGTCCCGAAACACCGCCAAACGCTCTTCGTCGACCGGCGTCTCCGACTTTTCCTTGTCATCCGCGGCCTCGTCGGCGTCCGGGATGACGCCCGCCGTGTCCATCACCTCAGCGGCGACGAAGATCGGACATTCGGCGCGCACGGCAAGCGCGATAGCATCGGACGGTCTCGCGTCGAAGTCGAGGTCGCGTCCGTCCTGCTTGACGTAAAGGCGCGCGTAGAAGACCTGGTCGGCGAGGCGTGTCACGACGATGCGCTTGACGCTGATGCCGAGATCGACGAACGCCGTGGCCATGAGGTCGTGGGTGAGGGGCCGTCCGAGAGGGTTGCCTGAGATCTTGGTTGCGATCGCCTGGGCTTCGAATGAGCCGATCCAGATCGGGAGGTAGCGGTCGGCCTCCTTCTCCTTGAGGATCACGAGGTGCTGAGAGGTAGGCATGTGGATCCTGATGCTGTCGACCGAGACCTCGATGAGGTTCTTCATCCTCACTCACATTACTACTAGCGCACGCCACCACCCTTTGCCAACTTGGATCCCCCCCCCCCGGCTTCGCCGGACCTCCCCGTCGAGCGGGGAGGGGAATAGCAGTGCGACCGTAGAATCCGAACGTGGCGAAGGGCAGGCGCGGGCGGCTGGTTCTGATCGATGCACACAGCCTCATCTCCCGTGCCTTCTTCGCCCTGCCGCCGATGAGCACCTCCGCTGGCGAGGTCACGAACGCCGTCTATGGGTTCACGTCGATGCTGGCGATCGTGCTGGCCTCACGTCCGGAGTACGCCGTCGCAGCATTCGACGTCGGCGCTCCCACGTTTCGGGCCAAGGAGTACCCGGAGTACAAGGCGGGACGCCGAGCCATGCCCGACGACCTACGTCCACAGCTCGAGAAGGTCCGTGAGGTCCTGCAGGCCTTCTCGATCCCGATCTACGGCATCGCCGGCTTCGAGGCCGACGACCTCATCGGCACGATGGCCCGCATCGCTGAGGAGCGAGGCCATGCCGTGACCATCGTCTCGGGCGACCTCGATTGCCTCCAGCTGGTCTCCGAATCCGTGGAGGCGCTGGTGCCGAGGCGTGGCATCACGGACACGTTTGCTTACGGGCCGGACCAGGTGCGCCAGCGATACGGGTTCGAGCCGGCGCAATTGATCGATTTCAAAGCGCTGCGCGGCGACACCTCGGACAACATTCCCGGCGTCCCCGGGGTCGGGGATAAGACCGCCGCCAAGCTCGTGCAGGACTACGGCTCGGTGGAGGCTCTGCTCGAGCGCGTCGATGAGCTGCCCGAAGGACGCCTGAAGGCTTCGATCAAAGCCAACGCCGAGCAGATCCGGCTCGGAAAGCGAATGGTGACGATCGTCCGCGACGTCCCGGTCGAGTTGGACCTCGAGCACGCGCGATGGACTCGCTACGACTACGACAAGGCTCGGGCCGTTTTCGACCGCATGGAGTTCCGCCAGCTGCTGAGCCGCTTTCCTCCGCCTGACCGTGTCCCGGTGCAGCCGAGCCTCACGTTCGAGACGCCGCCCGCGCATGGCGCAGGACTGCGCGTGGTCGAGGATGCCGCTGAGGCCGCGAGCCTGCTGGCCGGCGCCACCGAGGTCGGTGTCTTCACCTTCAACGACGGGGCCGGTCGAGGCGCGCGCATATTCGGCGTCGGCGTTGCCACCGAGAGCAACACGTTTTACGTTGTGAAGCAGGACGCAATTGACGCCCTGGCGAGCACGTTGTCAAATCGGCCCATCTCCGGCCATGACGCCAAGGAGACAGAGCTCGCGCTGCGCACGCTCGGGGGAGGCCGGCGCGAGTGGGCTTTCAGCACGTTCCTCGCCGCCTACCTGCTGGGGGCCGGGTCGCGGGATCCTCGACTGGAGGACCTGGCGCGCGAGTTCCTGGACGTGCAGCTGGTCAGCGCCGAGCGGCTGCTTGGTACCGGCCGTAGCGCGCGCAAGCCTGCGGACGTAGCGGTGTCGGAGGCGGCTGAGTACTCCGCCCGCCGCGCGGAGGCCATCCTCAACCTGCGGCCGCGCCTCGAGGCGGAGATGCGCAACCTCGGCGTCGACTATCTGTTCCACGAGATCGAGCTGCCGCTGTCGGGCGTGCTGGCAGACATGGAGTCGGAAGGCGTCGCCATCGATGTTCCCTATCTCAAGGCGATGCAGGAGGAGCTGGGCGCGCAGCTCGCCGCCATCGAGACCGAGGTCGAGGAGGTGGCCGGGCAGAAGTTCAACCTCAATGCGCCGCAGCAGCTGGCCAAGGTTTTGTTCGAAGACCTACGGCTTCCGGTCGGCAAGCGCACCAAGACGGGCTATTCGACGGACGCCGACACGCTCGAAGCACTGCGGGACAAGCACCCGATCGTGGGCCTGATCCTCGAGCACCGGCAGTTGTCGAAGCTCAAGTCCACCTACGTGGATGCGCTGCCGCAGCTCGTCGATCCGCTGAGCGGCCGGGTCCACACATCCTTCGGCCAGGCGAGCACCGCCACCGGGCGTCTCGCATCTTCAAACCCCAATCTCATGAACATCCCCATCCGCACCGAGCTGGGTCAGCGCATCCGGCGTGCCTTCAAGGCGAGCCGGCCCGGCCATGTGATGGTGTCGGCCGACTACTCGCAGATCGAGCTGCGCATCGCAGCCCACCTCAGCGGCGACCCAAAGCTGCTGGGCGCGTTCGCGGCAGGGCAAGACATCCACACGGCGACCGCCGCTGCCGTGTTCAGGATCCCGCTCGAATCTGTCGATCCGAACCAGAGACGCCTTGCCAAGGTCGCGAACTTCGGATCCATCTACGGCCAGGGCGAGTACGGATTGTCACAACAGCTGGGCATCACCGGCGATGTCGCGCGTGAGTTCCTGGCCCAGTACTGGTCGACCTACTCGCGGCTGAAGGAGTACCTCGACGAGGTGCGGCGCAAAGCTCGCGAAGAGGGCTTGGTGGTCAGCGCGACCGGGCGGCGCCGCGCCATCCCCGACCTCCGATCGCCCAACTTCCAGCTCCGCAGCGCCGCCGAGCGGATGGCGATCAACTTTCCCATGCAGTCGCTCGCGGCCGACATCATCAAGATCGCCATGGTGCGGCTCCAGCGCGAGATCGAGGCCGACCACATCGAGGGCCGCATGCTGCTCCAGGTCCACGACGAGCTTTTGTTCGAGGTTCCCGAGTCAGAGCTCGATCGCTTTGCCGAGACGGTGCCGCGGATCATGACGGGCGCCTACGAGCTGGAGACAGGGATCGAGGTCGAGGCGAAGGTGGGACCGAACTGGGCCGACATGCGCAAGCTGGCCGTCGTGCGCGCCTGATGCCTGAATTGCCGGAGGTCGAAACCATCGTTGCCGATCTCCGGCCGCACCTCGTCGGCCGCACCATCGTGAGCTGCGAGCTGCGCTTTCCATCCATCGTCCGGCACCCTGAGCCGGAGTTGTTTGTCGACTCGATCGTCGGCGTGAGAGTCGAGGCGTTGCGCCGGCGCGGAAAGTACATCCTCGCCGGCCTCGAAGGCGGTCCGCTCCTGGTGATTCACCTGGGCATGAGCGGTCAGCTCAGATTGGTTGATCCGGAAACACCGGTCGCCGGCCACACGCATGTGATCTTCGACCTGGACGATGGGCGCCAGCTGAGGTATCGCGACCCCCGGCGATTCGGCCGCGTGCTCCTCGGCACCGAGGCCTCGCTGATCGCATCACGCACGATGCCTCGCCTGGGCCCGGAGCCGCTCGATGCGGACTTCGGCGCCGACGATCTCTACGTGCGCTTGCACCGGCGCCGGGCGCCGCTGAAAGCAGTTCTTCTGGACCAGTCGACCATCGCCGGTGTCGGCAACATCTACGCCGACGAGTCCCTGCACCGCGCGCGCCTCCGCCCCGATCGGGCGGCCGGCAGCCTCAGCCGTATGTCGGTGCGGCGCCTGCACGAGGCGTTGCGACAGGCTCTTGAGATCGCGATTCTCAACCGCGGCAGCTCCGTCGACTCGTACCGGGACGCATGGGGAGACTTCGGCAGCCAGCAGGAGCAGTTGCTGGTTTACGGCCGCGCCGGCGAACCGTGCTTCACATGCGGCCGGCCGCTTGCGCTTGTGCGCATCGCCGGCCGCAGCACCGTCTTCTGCCGCCGTTGCCAGCGTTAGAGGCCCGGGTGGAGGCTCTCGACGGATTTTCGGCGCCCATGCGGCCGATCTGCGTTGTTGCGACCTCCGCTCCTCGCTTAAGCATCTATCGATGCGCGCGCTGCGGTGCTCGGCCGCGCCTAGCATCTCGACCACCTGGCCACCGAATCTCTCGCCGAGGTCTCCTCCCGTGCCTCTGACCCTTCGGCTTGGTGTTCTCGCCGCCCTGGTGGTGGCGTTCGTCGCTCTGACCTTCGCGGTTGCCGCCGGCTCGCTGAACACTTTCGACCAGCAGGTTCTGCACGCGATGTCCAGCGCCTGGCGTGCGCCTTTGCATCCGCTGTTCCAGGCCATCGCCGAGCTGGGCGGCCTGGAGCTCACCTCCGTCCTGATGCTGGCGTTGGTCATCTTCTTGGTGCGCCGTGGGTCGGAGGCCGACGCCTGGGTGCTCGTCGCCTTCGGCGCGGCCCAGGTCTTGGAAACGCTGTACAAGACGGGGCTCTACCATCCGGGGCCGCCGCGATCGGTGGCACACGCGGACGGCCCGAGCATCACCGAGCTGCTGGGGAGTTCGAGCCTCGGCAACAGCTTTCCCAGCGGTCACATGGTTCGCTCAGTGATCGTCTACGGCTTGATCGCATTCGTGGTGGGGCGCCTGGCACCGTGGCCTGCGGCGCGAGCGCTTGCCATACCGGTCGCGCTTGTGCTCCTCGTCGTCGAGGCGTTCGACCGCCTCTACTTGGACGTCCACTGGGAATCGGACGTCATCGGCGGGTTGCTCCTGGGGGCCATCGGGTTCTTGAGCGCAACGGTCTGGTTGGACCGGCCCCGAAGGGCCGAGAATTAGCCCCGGTGGGTGTTCATCCAGTCCTCATCATGGTCACCACCGGCGGCCGCAACGACGCCGAGCGCCTGGCCGAAGGATTGGTCGAGGAGCGCCTCGCAGCGTGCTGCTCCGTGGTCCCGACCGTGCATTCCTTCTATTACCGGGACGGCCAGCTCAAGCGCGAGCACGAAGCATTGCTGCTCGTGAAGACGGTCGAATCGCGCGCCCAGGCGGCCCAGGAGTACGTCCGCACCCATCACTCCTACGAGGTGCCCGAGATCATCCAGGTCGCCATCGATGGCGGCTTGCCCTCCTACCTCGAGTGGCTTGCCGACCAGTTCGCCGAGCCGCCGCATTGAGGGCTGCCGGAACTTTAGACTTGTTGGTGGGGTGGCCCAGGCATTGGACGATCGCGGCGGCGATCCCGGCGGCTCTCGCGGAAAGCGCCGGCGCCGGCGCACGCGTGCCGAGGCGGCGGCAATCTTGCAAGCACCCGAACCCCCAACTTCGGCGGTTGAGGTAGCCCCGGAACCCCAGGCGCTCCATATTGCGGATGAGCCGGCGGCTTTGATCCCCGCCGACCTGCTGCCGCCCCCCGATGCGCCCGAGGTAGCCCCAGAACCCCAGGCGCTCCATATTGCGGATGAGCCGCCGGCTTTGATCCCCGCCGTCCTGCTGCCGCCACCCGCTGCGCCCGCGGACAAGTTCACCGACCTCCTCGGGCAGGCCGTCGGGATTCGCCTCGACTCCGTGTCGCGCGAGTTTGGCGGCGATGACGAGATGCACGTGACCGCGGTGAGAGACGTGTCGCTCGAGATCGGTCCGTGCGAGTTCGTTTCCATCGTGGGTCCGTCCGGCTGCGGCAAGACGACACTCCTGTCGCTGATGGGCGGCCTGGACCGTCCGTCCTCGGGCCACGTGTACGCCGCGGGCCTGCCTCTAGGAGAGCTTTCGGACAGTGACCTGGCCGACTACCGCCTCCAGCGCGTGAGCACCATCTTCCAGACGTTCAACCTCGTGCCCTCGATGACGGTGGAAGACAACGTCGCTCTGCCGCTGACGCTAGCCGGCGTCGAGCTCGAGGAGCGGCGTCGTCGAGCCCACCACCTGCTCGAGCTGGTTGGTCTCGAGGGCCGGGCCCGCACGCGAGCGGGTCGGCTGTCAGGAGGGGAGCAGCAGAAGGTGGCCGTGGCCAGGGCTCTGGCCAACCGGCCCGGCCTGATCCTCGCCGACGAACCGACCGGCAGCCTCGATTCCGGCGCCGGCGAGGTCATCCTGGAGCTGCTCGCAGACCTGAACCGCCGGGGCGCCACGGTCGTTTTGGTGACTCATGACCCCGAGGTCGCACGGCGCGCCCGCCGCATGGTGAGGATGATCGACGGCCGCGCGATCGAGGTCGAGGCCGGCACCCGCACCGTCCGCAAACAGGATCCCGTGGCGCCACCAAGGCGCCTCCACTGGCGCGACGGGTTGAAGGTCGGGCTCGGCAGCGCCGGCCGGCGACCCCTACGGACCGCCCTGACGACCACGGGTGTTGCCATCGGTATCGCGGCCATGAGCTTGATCGTCGCTTTGGCCGGAGGTCTCCAGGGGGCGCTCAGTGCACCCGCGCTGGCGAAGAGCCAGCTGCACCAGGTCGCCGTGTCCACAGCCACCGACGCAAACACCACCGCGTTCGACGCGGCCAGCCTGCTCACGCTCGGCGCGCTGCCGCACGTGCGCGCGGCGTGGGGCGAGGTCACGATGAGCGGAACCTTCAACCGCGTCTCCGCGCCTGCGTCGTCCTCGTCGACGCTGGCCCCGACCCCGACCCCGCCCGGCGCCCTGGTGTCGCTGCCCCCACGCGGTCAATCGAGCGCTGCCATCGCCCTGACGCACGGGCGGCTTCCGTTCTCCGACACCGCGCGTGAGGTGCTGCTGACCAACACCGAGGCGACCGCCCTGGGATTCCCCACCGCGTCCGCCGCCCTCGGGAAGAACATCGAGTTCAGTGCTGCTTACGGCGGGCTGGCATTGCCGGGGGCGGCACCCAATACCGCCACCCACGCGGTGAAACTGTCGATGCTTGTGGTCGGCATTGTCTCCAGCCAGTCCATGCCGGCCGGCACTCCAGGAGGCCTGGTGCCCTACACACTCGCCGGCACCTACTGGACACAACTGGCCAAGGCCAATGGTTGGAAACGAGGCGAGTACAGCGGCGTGACGCTACTGGCCGACTCCGGCACCGCGGTGGACGGGCTGCGCGCCCACGTCGAGGCGCTCGGCTTCCAAGCGCAGACGTTCGGAGACCAGTTCCGCGGGTTCGAGGACCTGCTGGGAAGGCTGCGCCTTGCGCTGCTTGGCCTGGCTGTCGTGGCCCTTGTCCTCGCCTGTCTTGGCATCGCGAACACCATGTACACGGCGGTGCTGGAGAGGACCAAGGAGATCGGTGTGCTCAAGGCCCTGGGCGCGCGTCGGCGTGACGTTCTCATGCTGTTCGTGGCGGAGGCGGCCGTGGTCGGCCTTGCGGGCGGGCTGGTCGGAATGTTGATCACCATCGGCCTGGCCCGGTTGGGCAACGCACTCGTGGATCGCTTTGCGCAGGGCGTGACCGGCGCCGGCCTTGACGTGTTCCGCACTGACCTGGCGGTCGTAATTGCCGCCCTTGCACTGGCGGTGCTCCTCAGCACCGTCAGCGGTCTGTTGCCCGCCGTGCGTGCTGCACGCTACGACCCGAGCCGGGCGCTCCATTACGAGTAGCCCTTGCCCCACGAGGGGGCACCGAAAGGTTATGTCCTTCCCCCCCTACCCCGCGAGGGGGCAATGGCACTCATGAGGGCGTCGACGTATCCCCTCCTCGACGTCGACGCCGCCGCGGCACTCGTGCTGGAGCACACGACCGTGCTTGGCGCGGAGCGGGTCATGCTCGCTGACTGCGTCGGCCGAGTCCTGGCCGAGGACGTGACGGCCACGGCGTCCCTGCCCGCGTTCCCGTCCAGCGCGGTCGACGGTTACGCGGTGCGGTCGCAGGACGCCGGCAAGGCGCTGCGGGTGCTGGGTGAGTCGGCGGCCGGCCGCCCGTTCGCCGGCATAGTCGAACCGGGGACCGCCACTCGGATCCTCACCGGCGGCGTGCTGCCGGAGGGCGCCGACTGTGTGGTCATGGTCGAGGACGTGCAGCCCGACGGAGATCTCGTGACCGTTCCAGGCGCTCTGCGCCGAGGGAGCAACTTCCACCGCCCAGGGGACGACGTTCGAGCCGGCGAGCTGGTCGTGCCTTCCGGGATCCAGCTCGGCGCGGCCGAGCTGGGCCTGTGCGCCGCGGTCGGTCTGTCCTGGTTGCCGGTGCACCGGCGACCGCGCGTCTCCTTGATGTCGACCGGGGACGAGCTGGTCGAGGTGGGGGAGAAGCCCGGGCGCGGACAGATCGTCGACTCCAATCGGTGGGCGCTGCTCGCTGCCCTGCGCGAGGCCGGCGCCGATGTTCGGGGACTCGGTATCGCGCCCGACCAGAGCGACACGCTGCGGCAGCTGATGGTGGATGCGCTGGGCGATGCGGATGTGCTGGTTACCTCCGGCGGCGTCTCGGTCGGGACCCACGACCTGGTCAAGCCTCTGCTCGAGTCGCTGGGGATCGTTCACGTCGGCCGCGTCAAGCTCAAGCCAGGAAAGCCTTTCACCTTCGCCACGCTGCCTGAAGGTCGTGTCGCTTTCGGGTTGCCTGGGTTCCCCGTGTCGTCTCTAGTCACCTTTGAGGTTTTTGTGCGGCCTGCGTTGCGAAAGATGCAGGGCTTTGCCCAATTGAAGCGGCCGACGCTGCCGGTGCGCCTCACCTACGAGGCGCGACCAAGCGCCGACAGAACGGAGTATCAGCGCGTGACGCTCCGGCGGCAGGGTGGCGAGCTGGTGGCCGAGACCACCGGGTCCCAATCCTCCTCGCGGCTGATGTCGCTGGCGGGCGCCCACGCCCTGGTGCGCATCCCGCCCGGGGATCAGGGGATCAAGGCAGGGTCAATCGTCGAGGCGCTGATCCTGGCTCTACCGTGAGGCCTTGCGAAGGTCGCCCTTGACGTCGCGGACCGTCCGCTTGGCCTTGCCGACCTGTTGCCTCACCTTGCCCTTGGTCTCCTCGGTGCGGTTGCCGGTGACCTTGCCCTTGATCTCCTCCGCCTTGCCGCGAACCTGGTCCTTCATGGCACAAACCTCCTTGGAATTAGGAATCCATTATGTAACGCGCGGCAGAGGCCGACCCGCGCAGTTATCGAACGTCCGTTCGCCTTAGAATTAGAGGTCCCAATGCCCTCCCGCTTTCGTGTCGACGCACCCTTCAAGCCGGCCGGCGACCAGCCGGAGGCCATCGATCAGCTGGTGGAAGGCATCCAGTCGGGGCTGACGCAGCAGGTGCTGCTGGGGGTCACCGGCAGCGGCAAGACCAACGTCATGGCCTGGGCGGTCGAGAAGCTGCAGCGCCCGGTTCTGGTGCTCAGCCCGAACAAGACGCTGGCGGCGCAGCTGTGCGCCGAGTTCCGCCGCCTGCTGCCGGACAACGCTGTGGAGTACTTCGTCAGCTACTACGACTACTACCAGCCCGAGGCTTACATCGCGCGCTCCGACACTTACATCGAGAAGGACTCCAGCCGCAACGATGAGATCGACCGCATGCGGCATTCCACGACTCAGTCGCTGATGACAAGGCGAGACGTGCTCGTGGTGGCCAGCATCAGCTGCATCTACGGCATCGGCTCGGTCGAGGACTACATAGGCGAGTCGCTCAAGGTCGAGAAGGGCCAGTCGATCCGGCGTGAGGTCTTTCTCCGCAAGCTCACCGAGATGCTCTACGAACGCAACGACTACGAACTGGCCCGCCTTCGCTTCCGCGTCCGAGGCGACGTGGTCGACCTCGTGCCTTCAAACGAAGAGAAGGTCTACCGGGTCGAGTTCTACGGTGACGAGGTCGAGCGCATCCAGGAGCTGGACGCCGTGACCGGTGAGATCCTCGGTCCGCGCGACGAGTTCACTGTGTTCCCCGCCTCGCATTACGTCACGCCCGCCGACAAGCTGCGACTCGCGATGGTCGACATCGAGGCCGAGCTCGAGGAGCGCTGCAAGTGGTTCGATGAACACGGCCGGCTCCTCGAGGCTCAGCGGCTGCGCCAGCGCACCAACTTCGACCTCGAGATGCTGCGTGAGACGGGCACGTGCGCGGGGATCGAGAACTACTCGTTGCACCTGACGCGGCGCAAGCCCGGAGATGCGCCGTACACGCTGCTGGACTTCCTGCCCGACGACACGCTCATCTTCGTCGATGAGTCGCACGTGGCGGTCCCGCAGATCGGTGGCATGCTCGGCGGCGATCGCTCGCGCAAGGCGGCGCTGGTCGAGTACGGGTTCCGCCTGCCAAGCGCGTTCGACAACCGCCCGCTCAGCTTCGATGAATGGGAGGAGCGTGCCGGCAACGTGGTCTACGTCTCGGCGACGCCAGGGCCGTACGAGCTTCGGCGCTCGCAGCGCACTGTGGAGATGCTCGTGCGCCCGACCGGGCTGGTCGACCCAACGGTGGAGGTCAGACCGACCGCCGGCCAGATCGACGATCTGTTGGCGGAGGTGAAGAAGCGCACAGAGCTGGGACACCGTTCGCTAGTGACCACGCTCACCAAGCGCTTTGCCGAGGACCTCGCGGATTATCTGCGCGAGTACGGCGTGAAGGTCCGCTACCTGCACTCGGAGTTGGACGCCATGGAGAGGATCGACGTGCTGCGCGATCTCCGCACCGGCGCCGTGGACGTTGTCGTCGGCATCAACCTGCTGCGAGAGGGGCTCGACCTGCCGGAGGTCGCGTTCATCGGCATCCTCGACGCCGACAAGGAAGGCTACCTGCGCGCCTATCGATCCTTCATCCAGATCATCGGCCGCGCGGCTCGCAACGTCGACGGGCACGTGGTCATGTACGCGGACAAGATTACCGACTCGATGCGTTTGGCGATCGACGAGACCGAACGAAGGCGCGCACGGCAGGTCGCCTACAACGCGGAGCGTGGCATCACGCCCGAGACGATCAAGAAGGCGATCTACTCGCTCGAGATCAAGGAGAAGGACATCCAGGTGGATGCTATCGAGCTGATGGTGGGGGCGGGCGTGCCCCGCGAAGACCTGCTGGCGATCGTGCGCGACCTGGAGAAGGAGATGCGCCGGCTGTCCAAAGAGCTTCAGTTCGAGGACGCGGCGCGAGTGCGCGACCGCATCATCGCGCTGCGCAAGCGCCTCTCGGGCGAGGAGACCGTCAAGGAGGATGACGCCGACGTCGCGCTTGCGATCGCTGCAGCGCCCAAACAGAGGACGACGGTTCGCAACTGGGCCGGCTCCCGCCGCGGGCGGGGACCCCGAAGGTAGCCGTGAAATCAGTAGGGCCCCTCCTGCCCGCACTTGCGCGCAAGAACGTCCGGCGCGCGAAGGAGCTGCTGGAGGCAGAGCCGGCCGGGTGGATGGAAACGCTCGGAGCGCGGATCACAGAATCCGAGCCCGGTCGGGTCGTCCTGGAGCTCGAAGCCGGTCCTCAACACCGCCACGGCGGTGGCGTGGTCCAAGGCGGGGCCATCGCGCAGATCGCCGATGCCGCGATGGGAATGTCGCTGGCGACGCTTCAGGAGGACGGAGTCTGGAACACCACGATCGAGCTCAAGATCAACTTCCTGCGCCCGGTGGTCGAAGGGCGTCTGCGGGCTGTTGGGCGAGTGATCGAGATGAAGCAGACGCTGCTCTTCAGCGAGGCGGATGTCCTGGACGAACGGGGCCGGCTGGTGGCCAGGGCTTCATCGACGTGTCTCGCGGTGCCTGAGGGGCAGGGTCGTGAGTGACGCGACCGCGGCCCAGTCGCGGGCCTGGAGCTGGCTCGGCCTGAGGCTCGTCGACTCCGGCGAGGGGACGGCCGTGGTGGAGATGACATCGACCGAAGATATGGCCAACCACTCGGGGTTCGTGCATGGTGGGATGATCAGTGCGCTGGCCGACTCGGCGATGGGGCGCTCGCTGAGAACGCTCAAGCCGGGCGTGATCCGTGCCATGAGCTTCGATCTGAAGCTGAGCTTCATCGGGGCAGCGAAGATCGGCGAGAGCCTGCGGGCCACGGGCCGCGTCGTTCACGCGGGCCGGCGAACCGTCGTCACCGAGTGCAGGGTCGAGGGCGAGGAGGGCCGGCTCGTCGCGACCGCCAGCGCCACGTTTGCCGTGACACGAGAGAAGGAATGAAGTGGGGCCTGAATGCCGTCGACTGACCAGATAACGATCCGCGGGGCGCGGGAGCACAACCTCAAGAACGTCACCCTGTCGATCCCCCGCGACAAGCTCGTCGTCTTCACCGGGCTCTCGGGATCCGGCAAGTCGTCGCTCGCCTTCGACACGATCTATGCGGAGGGGCAGCGCCGCTACGTCGAGTCTCTCTCCGCATACGCGCGCCAATTCCTCGGCCAGATGGAGAAGCCGGACGTCGACACCATCGAGGGTCTTTCGCCCGCGATCTCGATCGACCAGAAGGGCACGTCGAAAAACCCGCGATCGACGGTCGGCACCGTGACCGAGGTCTACGACTACCTGCGTCTCCTGTATGCCCGCATCGGGCTTCCGCACTGTCCGGTCTGCGGCCGTGAGGTTCGGCGGCAGACCGTCGAGCAGATGGCGGACCACGTCGAGAAGCTGCCGAAAGGAATGCGGGTGATGGTGCTCGGCCCGGTGGTCAAAGGTCGAAAGGGTGAGTACCGCTCGCTCATCGAGGACGTCCGCAAGTCGGGCTTCGTCCGGATC
>CAAGKR010203220.1_pt1 | contig 12758 bp, 9 predicted proteins | sample 2556971 | NCBI WGS metagenome assembly CAAGKR01 (sample SAMEA5207829, study PRJEB30636) | soil metagenome | biome: forest; feature: boreal; material: soil | place: USA | collected 2011-09 | depth 1 m | reverse complement strand
TGCTCGTCCAGCGCCTCTAGTTGGTCAGTACGCACACCCTGCTCGAGTAGGCGACCGCCGGACATGCGAATCGGATCTCGGTCGCGCGCCCACTGCTCCTCCTCGAGCTTGCTCCGATAGTAGGAGCGGTCGATGTCTCCCACGTGGTGGCCGCGAAAGCGATACGTCTCGCACAGCAGGAAAGTAGGGCCTTCGCCGCCACGTGCCCGGCGGACCGCGCGCTCCGCCGCCCCTTGGACGGCGAGGACGTCCTGGCCGTCCACCTCCTCGCACGGGATGCCAAAGGCTCGAGGCCTGGCCGCGATTTCGCCCGCGGTTGTCTCGCTCACGTGTGTGTATTCGTTGTAGAGGTTGTTCTCGCAGACGTAGATCACTGGCAGCCGCCACAGGGCGGCCATATTCATCACCTCGTAGATGAGACCCTGACCAAGAGCGCCGTCGCCGAAGAAGCACGCCGCCACCTGGTCGGAGGCCCGCATGCGGGCGCTCATGGCCGCCCCGGTGGCAATGCCAGCACTGCCAGCAACGATCGCATTCGCACCTAGGTTGCCGCGCTCTTGGTCAGCGATGTGCATAGAACCGCCCTTTCCCCGGCAGTAACCCACCTCTCTACCCAAAAGCTCAGCGAACATCAGGTCGACCGAGGCGCCTTTGGCCAGACAGTGCCCGTGGCCGCGATGGGTACTGGTGATGTAGTCGTCGTCACGCAAGGCTGCGCAAACTCCGACCGCCACCGCTTCCTCGCCGATGTAGAGATGGGCTAGCCCTGGCATGCTGCGACTTCGGTAGAGGTTGTCCACCTCCTCTTCAAAATGCCGAATCAACAGCATTCGCCGATACAGTTCGAGCTCTACTACTTGAAGAGTGGCCATCCCATGTTCCTTGACAAGTCTTATGTCGCTAAAGAGTCTCGACAGAGTTGACGGTGATCCAGTGCTAGCTAGTCTTGATACCAACCCGGACTAAGGTCGACACGGGGTGGCCGCTGTGAGTAGCCCACGGTGAGGGCATCGATAGACAATTTGCCAAGGTCGATAACCGTAGAGCCGCTGCTTGGTGGTGACCATGCCACGACTACCCAACCCGAGTAGCGTTCATAGTTGCCGCGTCTGGCATCTTCCCAGGATCACTTGTTGGCGTTATTTGATCCGTCAGCAGTTCGACTGGGCCCATCACGCCCTCGCCGCTGGGGTCCCACTTAGAACGCCACTCTGGATGACATCAGGAGTCTTCGGCCCGTGACCGTCCACGCGCGATGTCTCGGGGATCTCGGACGCTGAGAAGTAGACGCGGCCCGCAACCAGAAGCTGATCTGCGGGGAACCTTGTCAGGATTCGGTTGCCCGCCGAAGTGACTAGGACTTCTTCCTCGATCCGAGCCGCAGAGTAGCCGTCGCGCGCGGGGCAGTACGTCTCGAGCGCGAATACCATCCCCTCTTCGATTGGAATCGGGTTCTCGAATGAATGCAGGCGGGAGATCATGGGGGACTCGTAGAGGGCAACGCCGAGGCCGTGCCCGAATTGGAGCCCGAAGCAAGCAGCTTCATCGGCGAACCCCTGCTCCTTAGCACTGGGCCAGACCGCGGCGATTTGGTCGGTCGTGGCTCCGGGTCGCACAAGGTCAATGGCGGCATCGAGCCAATCACGGCACTGCTTGTAGGCATCAATCTGAGCGGATGATGCTGAACCAACGGCAAAGGTGCGGTAATAACAGGTCCGATAGCCCATAAAGGAGTGGATGATGTCGAAGAAGGCTAGGTCCCCAGGACGCAGCAGGCGGTCGGAGAAGACGTGGGGGTGCGGGATGCAGCGATCTCCCGAAACAGCATTTATGGCTTCGACTTGCTCGGAGCCGAGGTTGAACAAAATGCGCTGGCCCTCAGCCACCAGTTCGTGCTCGTGAATTCCCGGGCGAAGTATTCGGTATAGGTGCTCGTAGGTTGCGTCGACCATAGCAGCCGCGTGATCGAGGAGCGCGATCTCATCTTCGGTCTTGTTTTTGCGTGCCTTCAGCATCACCGGCTGGGCATCGCGCGTCGTGATTCCCTTTTGGTGCAGGGCCTCGAGCGTGGCCATGTCCGTTATGTCTATCCCTAGAGGCTCCCCTACGAGACCCCACTCATGTAACTGGGCCACGATTCCGTCGGCCATGCGCCCGGGCACACCTGTTTCATGGGGCATAGCCCCACGCATCGCGGTCACCCCGGATCGCCAATTGCTTGCTGAGAACCAGGGTGAATACATTTGATGACTCCGAGCAGCCGAGCCAAAGTCCCAGAGAATGGGATCGTGGTCTCGCGACAGGAGGGCGTACCTGGCACTCTTATCCCTCGCCCACTCCCCAATATGTGTGCTCGTTACATACCGAATGTTGTTCGGATCAAACAGGAGTAGTGCGCCGAGGTCGGACTCGGCTAGCGCACTCTGCGCCTTACTCAGTCGTGCTGCGCGTAGCCGCGGAAAGTCCACGCGCTGCTCCCAGTCGACGGCCATAACTGCCCCGGGCGATGCAATACTCATCCATCTAACTCCAGCAAAGCTGTTCAGCGGCACTGAACATAGATCCAGAGGCATCGTACATCTCGTCCGAGTGGAACGTCAAGCCGCTCAGATCCAATTTGGCGAGGGCCAGGTAAATCCCCTGGTGGGCGAACATGCCCGCCGGTAGGTTGCTAGTCCCGACGTTGGCCCGCGTGAAGGATCAATTTGTGTTCGGCGGGAACGCGCCGTAGAGGGTGCCTATTTCAACGGGCACGGTTGTCGGAGCCGTTTAGCCGGATTACACTAGGGTTTTGCTAGAGGGCAAAGGCAGACAGGGCCCGCGAGTGGGACGCGCCCTACGCGAGAGATGGGTCTGAGTCACGAATCAGGCGAGTGAGCGTTGTCGGCAGCTGGCCCCGGTCTCTCATTGCGTCGCGAGGGTCCCGGTCCAACGATAGATTCATGTTTTGCATGAGGAGGGTTATGGGCTCACGCGAGCTTCTTGATAGGGCATGCATCGCCGGCGTTGGCGCCACCCCGCAGGGAAAGCTGCCGGGCATGACGGCCGACGACCTAGCGGTGATGGCCGTTGGAGCGGCCATAGCCGACGCGGCAATTAACAAGTCTGAAATTGACACTCTGATTGTCCAGCGCAGTTTTGGTGGCCAGGGAGACATTCGCGACGTAGGCCATCGGCTTGGCATAGACCCAGCCCTCGCTTTCAATGTCAACTATCAGGGCGAGGCGCTGATCACGGCCTTGACCCTAATTGCTTCGGGGATCAGTCAGGTTGTGGCAATGTGCTATGGCACCAATCAACGAACCAGCCGCAATACGTTCGCCGAACCCTCCCTGCATGTGGGCGGAAACTTCGAAGCTGTTTATGGCCTGTTTAGCCCAGCCAGTACGGCCGCGTTCAGCTTCCGGCGCCGGATGTACGACTTTGGGGCGACAGAGGCTCAACTCGGGGCTGTAGCTGTAGGTCAAAGCAAGGCCGCAGCACTCAACCCGCTAGCGGTCTACCGTGATGTTCTCACACTAGACCAGTACCTCTCTTCTGCGTATATTATCGCGCCTCTTCGGCTGTATGACTTCTGCATGATCAGCGACGGAGGTTTTGCGACGATCCTAGTAGCATCTGATCGGGCGCCTAGCTTGTCAAGGCCTCCAGTTTGGATTTCGGGTCTTGGGTTTCAAGCCAATTTCACCGAACTCGACCATCCCAATGCTATGTACCAACCGGCCCATGCTTCTAACGCTCGGCGTCTATGGGAATCTACATACATCGATCACAACCACATCGACGTCCTTTACATACAAGATCCTTACACGCCCGTCGTGCTCAATGTCTTGGAGGCTTACGGATTCTGTGATCCGGGAACTGCTCACGAGTGGATTCAGGGAGGACGAATCGAGCTGCACGGGGACCTGCCAGTCAACATTAACGGAGGCCAGAATCGCATGACCTACATGGTGGGTTGGCAGCACACTTTTGATGCTGTGATGCAACTCAGAAACGAGGCTGAGGAACGGAGTCGGCAGGTGCCCAATTGCCACACCGCTCTATGTGTATATAGCTCTGGAGTCGGGCAGGAGACGAGTTCGGTAATTTATCGCGTATGAGCAACTGGCTTCCTTGGTAACCCTGCGGATGGCAAGTCCGATCAGGTTATGGGTAGCACATCGCGCACGGCCCAGTACCGCTGCCAGCGAGCGGTCTCTCAGGCCACGGATGCAGATGCGCAAACGCGAGAAAGGAGGAAATACAAATTCGTAAAATAGATAGTGGCTTCGGCCTTCCGACGCCGGAAAGCGACCCGATCAACCAGCCATTTTGGGAGGCAGCCCAACAAGGCAGACTCGTCCTGCCGAAGTGTGCGAGCTGTCTTCACATAATGGCACCCCCGGTCGCCAATTGCAGTGCTTGCTTAGGGCGCAACTTCGAGTGGACGTCCAGCCTGGGCCGTGGTTCCGTGTACTCATTTATCGAGTATTTCCGCGCCTGGATACCACAATATGAAGGCAAGATCCCATATGTCGTCGCTGTCATCGCACTGGACGAAGGGCCGCGGATGATTGCTGGCGTTGTGCGCGCCTCTGATCAATCAGTCGAAGTGGGAGCGAGGGTCACTGTGACCTTCCAGGATAGAGACGGCGGGACTCGAGTTCCAATGTTCTGTATCGAGTAACCCTTGCCTCGGGCTCTGTCGGGAACTGGGGGCTCCTGGCCCCCGCTTCTCAATATCACCCTGGAACCTCTCTCTGCCTCGAGCGGACGTTATGACGCTGAAGCCAGTCGGTTTAGCCAGGGCCCTAGCACTTGCGGCGGGACGACCTTACGTTGAGAGCGCCGAGCGTGTGCATGACAATTCCATCCACCGGATCTGGAGCCATAGGAATCCCTGGTGTTTACCAGTGTTTATACCCACTGGACAACGCTGAACGAGGCTGCTATATTGCGCGGCGACGACCGGAACCGGATCCAATGATGCGCTCGGCCACTTCGGCTAGAACGGTCACGTAGGTGCGGCACCCGGCTTCCACAAGGGAGGAGCAAAGCAAGTGGTGTTCGACAACCTTAAACACCTCGCTAGCGCGAGGATTGCTGGACTGATCGTGCTGGTTGTTGCAGTGGCGGGCTGCGGAGGAGGTAGCTCATCTTCTGGCTCTAGCCAGACGATCCAGATAGGTTTGGTCGCGGCGCAGACTGGCCCTAATGCGGTCCAGGGTCAGTCTCTTAAGCTGGGTGCAATGCTGGCCATCAAAGACATCAACGCCAACGGCGGCATTAAGGCGCTTGGCGGTGCGAAGCTGGAGCTCGTCACGCAGGATGCAGGAACGACGGACTCAGACGCCGTGTCCGCGGTGGAGTCGATGCTTGCCGCGCACAATGTCGTTGCTACCATCGGAGCGGGCATCTCGTCTCAGGACTTGGCGATGAGCCAGGTCACCGAGCAGCACAAGATTCCTCTTCTGGATACAACCTTCGCGGACGCGCTTACGACCAGGGGCTTCAAGTACATATTTATCCTGCCACCGCCGCAATCTAAATTTGACTCAATCCAGTATCCAACGCTTGAACAATTGACCAGTGCCGCCGGCGTCAAACTGACAAGAGTCGGCATCCTGGGCTCGCTCAACGCCACAAATCAGTTGTCGGCTCAGCACATCGAGCAAATATATGCGCCTCAGTACGGATGGCAGATCGTCATGAATGAGTTCGTTCAGGTGGGAACGATGGTCGGCGCTCCGCTCGCCGCGATCGTATCAAAGATCCAGGCAACGAAGCCTCAAGTTCTCCTGATCGGGAGTTCCGTGCCAGATGTGACTAACATCCAGCGCCTTGAACTCGCTCAGGGCATGACGCCTGTCCCTTGGCTCTTGAATGGAGCGCCGTACCTCAGCCAGCCCTTTTTGGATGGACTCGGAGTGGCGGGAACGCAAGGCGTAGTCGTCGTCTCTTCCGCCGCGCCGACTCCCGCGAATAAGACCATCGCAAACGAGATTTCCGCAGCTGGCCAGATTCCGATGCAGTTCAATCTGGGTTCGTACTCGATCGTGAACATTGTGGCGCAAGCAATGGAGAACGCCAAGTCGAGCGACACGACGAAGATCAGGGACGCAATCTCTGCACTTAACCTACATGGGGGACCGGGCGCCGCAGCTTGGCCGTGTGACTGCCTGCAATTCGATAGCACTGGTCGAGCATCGACCGCCAGCGTGGCTCTAGTCCAATGGCAGGGCGGAAAGCCGGTGACGGTTTACCCGGCGAGCATTGCCACAGGGAAGCTGATTTGGACCGGATCGTAGCCGGGTAAACAGTCGTCGAACCGGATTGCGGAAAGCGGGAAAGCGGCTGCTTTGCAAGGAGGACTCTAGAACGCTTACTGTCGTAATGCGCCAAGCGGGCGGGCCTGAAGTTCTCGGGGTGGAGGCACGAGATGTTCCCACGCCCGAGGCGACCGAGGTACTGATAAGAGTCAGAGCATGCGGGGTATGCGGACATGATCAGGCTGATCGGGCCGGGCTAACCCGAGTAAGTATGCCGTGCGTTCTTGGGCATGAATTGGCTGGAGAAGTGGTCGAAGTCGGGCGGTCGGTGCGCGCATTCCGAAAGGGCGACCTTGTCGCCTCCAAGCAGTTCATGACCTGCGGATCATGTTTAGCCTGTCGCTCTGGACAGGAATTGGACTGTCCGAAACGCCGCTTCGTTTATGGGGGCTGCGCTGAATACGTGACAATCAGTGACGACGCCCTGCTGCTTGTCCCGGAAGGGGTCGACCCAGTCGGTGCGTCAATCGTCGCGTGTGCCATCGGTACATGCTTCCAAGCTCTCGTCTCGATCGGCAAAATGTTGCCCGGGGAAACGGTAGCTGTAACCGGCGCCGGAGGCGGCTTGGGCATTCACGGCATCCAACTGGTTCGTGCGCTAGGTGGCGAACCAATTGCCATCACTAGTTCGCCAGAAAAGACTGAACTATTGCTTCAACTCGGTGCCACGGCTGTCGTGGTTGGCCGCGAGAAGGGATTTTTCGAAGAGATCCTTACACTCACCAAAGGAAGAGGCGTTGACATGGTGCTCGACAGTGTCGGACACCCCCTAGGCTTCAATGAGTGCCTTCGGGCTCTCCGTCCTCGGGGTCGCTATGTTCTGACGGGCCAGCTGTACCGCGAGCGTATTTCCCTATATCCGTTCTTCGTCTTCAGTAGAGAGACCGTCATTACGGGATCAGCGTCAACCCTCATGTCTTCCTTCATGGCCGCTATGGAGCTAGTCCGCACAAAGAAAGTAGTACCCATCGTTGGAGCCACTCTTCCACTAAGTGAGGCCGCGAAAGCGCACTCCCTAATGGATAACCGCGGGGTAACGGGGCGGGTGGTCCTCGTAGCTTAGGTGCCTACAAAGTCAGGAATAATCGACCAGGAGGTGTCTGTTGCAATGAATCCGCCCCTAGTGACCGGCGTCCTGCAGGTTGCCGTCGTTGTGAAGGATCTCGATCAGGCCGTAAGAAACTATACGGACAACTTCGGTATTGGTCCGTGGAGTATCTACACGATAAGAAAGTCACAGCGGGACATGGTTGTGAACGACGAGCCCACGGAGTATTCGTTCCGGATGGCCCTCGGCAAGATTGGTCAGATCAATTGGGAGTTGATCCAGCCGCTCGACGAGACAACAACCTTTGCCGAGTTCCTGAGGGAACATGGAGAGGGTGTGCATCACATCTGCTTTGAAGCACCCGACAGTGCAGCGCTAACTGCACGGTCTCGAGAGCTGAGTCCGAAAAGCATCGGTGTTCTTGGTGCGGGAACCTGGGATGGTGTCCAAGGATCGCTTCGATACACCTACCTGGATACCGCTGATCAATTAGGCGTGATTGCGGAGTATTGGGCTTCGTCCGATGACTTCGTCCAGCCGTCGCCAGACGTGATCTATCCGAACCAAGCTTTTAAAGCGGACCGGGCCTAGGGTTGGCTCTGGCACCTAGAGGGGTCCTGTGAGTTCGCAGTCCAGCCGTTCACCCGTACCCGAGGAAACGGTTATCGGGTACTTCGACTCGATGTCGAACTGGGGACGTTGGGGTGCCGAAGATGAACTTGGACTCCTTAACCTGATAACTCCGGCGAAGGTGGCGCAAGCCGTTCGATTGGTCGAACACGGTCAGCGAGTTTCCTGTTCGCGACCAGTTGAGTTCGCGCCGAAGCCCTCGTCCGTTGAAGCACCACTTCCGCCGATGCACTTCATGCAGACCGCAGGGGACCTACACCGATCGCGTGACATGGTTGCGGCCATGGACTGGGTCGGGTTCCCCCTTCACGGCTTATACATGACTCACCTTGACGCACCGTCCCACATGATTTGGAAAGGGAGAACTTACAACGGGTTCTTAGCCGACCGAGTCGGAGTCGAGCGAGGGGCCGAGGTCGAGTCCGTGGACGTAGCGAAAGACGGTATCGTCTCGCGCGGAGTCTTACTTGATGTAGCCCGCGCACGTGGTGTGCAGTGGTTGGAAGACGGTGACGCGATCACGGATCTTGATTTGGAGCGAGCGGAACAGCTGGCCCAAGTTCAGGTCGAGCCCGGCGATATAATGCTAGTTCGCACGGGATACGGAGCCCGCCGGCCAGGGTCCTCCACTCGGATGCCTGGTCTCATCCCCGAGAGCTTGCCTTTCCTCCATGCCCGCGAACCAGCAGTCCTGGCGACCGACACTGGAACCGATCTACTGCCGTCGCCCTATCCCTCGATGGAGGGCCCAGTCCACGTAGTCAGCATGGTAGCAATGGGTATGTGGATCATCGACAACTGTGATTTCGAGGCGCTGAGCGCGGTCTGCAATCGACTCGGACGTTGGCAAGTCATGATCGTAATCGCCGGCCTTCGCCTAGTCGGTGCGACCGCGAGCCCAGTCAATCCAATAGCCGTTTTCTAATGGTGCCCATGGTGTCTCGTAGATGGACTGTGTGTGCGCTTGATTGTCTGATATTCGTGATGGTGACTGCGCAAGCGATTCCGGTGACCCGCATAACCCGGAGGCTACGGCATGCAGCTTGAGGGGAAGGTCGCCCTTGTAACCGGCGCCGGTGGTCACCTCGGGTCGGTGATTGCGGGATTAATGGCCGAGGACGGCGCCCACGTGGCGTTACTTGACATCAACTCGGCAGCGACATCCGACCTGAAGCGCGATCTCACGGCGATGGGTCATAGGTCAATGTCGCTCTCCGCCGATCTGACAGACGATGATCAGCTGCGGTCAGCTGTAGAAAGGGTCCTTCAAGAGTTTGGCCGCATCGACATTCTAGTTAACAATGCTGCTGTCGCTGGTTTTGCGCCGCTGGAGGACATCAGGCTCACCGACTGGGACTTCATCATGTCAGTTAACCTCAGGGCCGTTTTCAGTCTTTCTCAGTTGGTCGGACGAGCGATGATCGCGCAAGGCGGAGGTGTCATTGTGAACGTCGCCTCCATCGCTGGCCATATGGCCAGCCCCGAAAATGTCGCCTATGGAGTAAGCAAGGCTGGCGTCCGCGCGCTGACGGAGCAGATTGCAGTCGAGTGGGGTCCCCGCAACATTCGCTGCAACGCCGTTAGTCCAGGCCAAACGAATTGGTTCATGACCGGCACGATTGGCGATGCAGACCTAAAGGAACGCCAAGCACAGCGAATCCCACTCCGCCGTGTCGGCTCTCCTGAGGACTTCGCGGAGGTAGTGCTCTTCTTGGCTTCCTCTCGAGCGCGGTACGTTAACGGCGTAACGATTCTGGTAGACGGTGGTTACGCACCCAGTCTGCTCGCACAGCAGCCCAGACCGAGACAAGGCAAGTAGCTCCGTCTCCCTCCCGGTTCATAGGCAAGCGGGCCCCACCACCGCCCTCCCGTTCGGTGGAACGCGGCACCTCGCCCGATCAACTGCTGACCGCACTTGGACCGTGCTTAGGTTGCTACAGGGTCCCTGCCATGGACCTGAGACTTAGGTGAGACCGAGAAGATCTACAGCGTTACCGGAGAGTATGCGTTCCTTCTCGGAAGCCTTCAGCGGAAGCTGCATCACCTGAGCGGCCACTCCAGCAATCTCGGTTCCATTGCCAGGGCCGTCAGAACCGAAAAGAACTCGCTCTACTCCAATCTTCGCAATCACGCGTGGAGCTTCTTCTAGGCTCAACTGGCGATGTTCGGCGACCGGGTGCTCAGGGTCCACAAAACCTTGGGAGAGATCAAACCACACATTTTCGCGAAACCTCGCCGCGATCTCAACTCTCTCGTCCCACCTACCGCCCGGGAGATGCGCCATGACTAGCTTGATCGATGGGAACCGCTCAAGCACCGGGACCCAGTTTTCTGGAATCCCCCAATGCGTTCCGGTATGGTCAGGCCTAGCGGTAGTGTCAGTCACCACCGTAACTCCCCGGGCTTGGCACAGCTCGAGGGCCGGCTGAAGCCGAGGGTCATTCGGGAAATGCCCGCATATGTTGGGGTGGATCTTCACACCCTTTGCGCCGCGCTCCAACCACCCCGTGAGCTCCTCGACGACTTGTTCACCAAACAGAACTGGGTCGACCATAACGAACGGTATTATTCGCGGCTCCTTCTTTCCGAGGTCGCAAGCCCACTCGTTGAATCGCCGAACTCGCTGACGCATGTCCTCGCGCAGTTCTTCAACCACTCGCTCCTTATCGCGATCGTCCGTGGGTTGAGACCGTTCAAGACGTCGCCCAATCATGCGCCGGGTGTCCATGATGTTCAGGATCACTATGTGGCTCACCCCCCAAAGGTCCATATACGGAATCACCCGTTCTTCGTTAGCCCAATACCAGGCCTGATCCCATCCAGGCCTTGGGAAGACGATGCTCTCCTCCTGCGTTGTTCTGCACAAGTGAACGTGCGTATCAATGATTCTTGGCAAAGCTCTCGTCCTCTCCATCACAGACCCTCCTGATTCACTTGTACAACTGTCAATCTCTCGGCCTTTTAAACGAAATCGCTGGTTCTGCTGAGGGCTCAGTGGCTCGGCGGTGACGTTCAGCTGATGAGCTTCGGAAGTTCACGGTAGTTTGCCTTGCCTGTTGATGTCCGCGGGACCTGGTCAGGCTCCACAAAGACAAACTGGTGCGGAATCTTGTAAGCAGCAATATGGGAATGGCAGAACTCACGAAGTTCGTCCTCGCCCAATTGCATGTCGCGCTTTATCTCAACAAAGGCGACGACGACCTCGCCCTTCTCATGGTCCGGGAGGCCCAAGACATACGCTGCTTTCACCCTTGGATGCGTGGTCAAGAACGCCTCGACCTCCGGCGGCGCTACGTTCATTCCTCCCGTCTTAATCATGCTGTTGATTCGTCCCAGGAAGTGCAGGCGACCTGCTTCATCCAAATAGCCTAGATCGCCACTGTGGTATACGCCATCCTTAAAAGTCGCCAGCGTGTTTTCGTTGTCGTTCCAATAGCCGACCGCGATATATCCAGACACAAGGATCTCTCCGGTCACCCCTGTCCGAACTGTGCGGCCGGTCTCGCGATCTACAACCTGGACAGCCATACCGGGAAGCGGCATTCCGTGCGAGGTGGTCCGGATGTCGATGGGATCGCCAGCATCGTGGATGGTGCAGTTCCCATATGTTTCGGTCGACCCGTACGCCATGCAGATTTCGGTGACTCGCAAGTCTTCGATTGTGCGCCTGACCTCCGTGGGCGTACCAGGAGTGATGCCAGTTCGCAACGAGGAGAGATCACACTTCCCGAAACTCGGGTGAGCCAGAAGGGAATTCGTGATGTTTGGCCAGAGATAAACAACGGTGACTCGTTCCTTAGCGAGAAGGCCGAGAGCTTCTCCAGCGTCCATATACTCTTGAAGGACCGCGCACCCTCCGTGCGTCATGATGGCGGACAGTCCGTTGATCGAACCGAATGAGTAAGCGAGCGACACAACTAGCCAAAGACGGTCATCAGCTCCCAAGTGCAGTCGCTCACCGATATCGAAGCTGTTCTCGCAGCAAGCGAAGTGCTGCAGCATCACACCTTTCGGTGCCGCGCTGCTGCCAGATGTGTACAGAATGAAGCCCAGGTCATTTGCGCTCACGGCGCGACGGCATTCAGCGATTGCCTCGTCGGGTATGGATCCCCCGATTGCGACCATCTCATTGAAGGCGAAAGTTCCAGCTATCGCTCTTCCGGATCCAAACACAACTACCCGCCGAAGGTCCGGGAAACGCTCAAGGGCGAGGTTGTTTCTATCCTGATTCGCGAGCTCTGGCGCCAATTCGAGGAGGGTATCGAGGTAGTTGTGGTTCCGGAAGTGCCCCATAGTGATAAGTAATTGAGCTTCGCAGTGCTTGAGGGTGTGATCAATGTCCCAACTTCTGTACCAGGTGCTGAGAGGTACAACGGTAGCCCCGATCTGAAACGCTCCGAAGGCTGCAACTGGCCACTCTGGCCTGTTCGACATAAGCAGAGCTACTCTGTCGCCCGGACGCACCCCGAGGGCGTATAGGCCTTTCGCGACCGTTCTAGCCTCGGTAAGAAGTTGTCGATATGACAACCGTTGGCCGCATCCGACGACTGCCTCTCGATCGGGATGTCGCTCGACCATCTCCTCAAGAAGGTCCGAATAGTGACGACTCCGGGGACGATCCACTTCTCGTCTACCCAGTGACGACGAAGAGGACTGCATGGAGCGTCCGCGGTTCTCTCTGATCTACGAGGGGCTCAGACGGCATCTGAGCATCGTCAGCGCGCAGCACAACGCTGCGGGAAGCATTCCCGCCACTGCCAATCGATTAC
>CAAGKR010438087.1_pt1 | contig 12761 bp, 14 predicted proteins | sample 2556971 | NCBI WGS metagenome assembly CAAGKR01 (sample SAMEA5207829, study PRJEB30636) | soil metagenome | biome: forest; feature: boreal; material: soil | place: USA | collected 2011-09 | depth 1 m | reverse complement strand
GGCGCATCTTACGATGCAGGACCGACTGGTCAAGGAACTTAGACTCGAGGGGATATCAACTATTGAAGCCGCTAATGCGTTCATGCCAGCCTACGTGGCCGATTATAACGAGCGTTTCGGAAAGGTCGCCCGAGATGCTCACGATGCGCATCGACCTGTTCGTCCCGACGAAGATCTTGATTCGATATTCGCTTGGCGCGAACAGCGCAAGGTCACGAGTAATCTGACACTACATTACGAGCGCAAGCTCTACCTGCTACCCGATACACCGAAGAATCGGAGGTATGCGGGCAAGTATCTCGATGTTTATCAATTTCCCGATGGCAAGATCGAGATCCGTGCTGCGGGTGTGCAGGTCCCCTACTCCACTTATGATAAGTTGGGCGCCATCGATCAATGTGCTATCGTCGAAAATAAGAGGTTAGGTCACGCGTTGAGAATATCCAGTTTGGTTCAAGCTGAACGCGATAATCATTATTACGCAGGACCTTCAACGGCTCATCGAGTAAATGGCAAACATGTGCCCCGAAAGAAGGCTGGAGGCACCAAGACTCAGAGGGAATTGAGTCAGAGAGATGTTGAGAAAGCCCTTGAGGCCTGAGCTCAAGGATTCTGCTAAAGCGGACATTTCAACTTAGCCGCAAAGCGGACATCTGAACTTAGCTCAAGCAATGTCTGTTCCAGCTTTGGCTGTAGCAGCCAAGTTGTAATGTCAAAACGCGGCCATTCCCGCGAATCGACCAACGCCGGCAGACCCTATCGGTAAACCCGCGTTGCTTGTGCATCCACCGTGGCGGCTTCAATCGCATCGGGCGTCGCTCGGTGTCCTGTCATCTGCAGGATGTGAATGCGGTAGAAAATTGGCGGACGCTGTTCCCGGTGCTCAGTGGCGACGCAAGCCGTCTGCCACCACATCTCGCGTTTCTGCAGAACTTCGAGAGCGTGTGCGCGCGCGTCTTCGTATTCGGGCGCTTCCGGTAACTCCTCGTAGCGACCAGACACAATAACGCTCATCCATTGATAGTGACTCGTCCGTTCATCAATCTCCAGACAGACGAGCGGATTGGACCGCATCCACTCGATCTTTTGCCCTAGCGTGGTGACACCGTAAAGGTGCTTTCCATCGTATGAGAAATAGATTGGAACGATATAGGGTTGATGACCGCGTGCGCACGCCAATCTGCCAAAATCTCTTTGTCCGAGTGCGGTGCCGCATTCGTCCTCGGTCATCTCATGAATTACCATCCCAAGCTCTCCCAGTCGGAATTTCCTGAAGCCTTAACCTAGTCCACCGACAATTCTGGTGGCAACTGTAGCTTGACCGCCCGACTGCAGTTTCTACTTCCTAGCGCCTTAGGCAACCCCTATCCGCGAAAGGCCGCTTCGCCGTCGGCATTTGATCACCTGGCTGACCGGTTCTGGCCGGGAGTTGTCTCGTACATCGTTAATCTACCCCGGATAAGTCTGGAACTTAGCAGAGACGCCAGCGCGGCCCCGGTTTCGGACTCCGGAGCCGCGGGGCTCAGTTCGCTTTAGATCTCGTCTGTGGAGCGATCCGCCCGAAGCGGCCGGCATTGAAGTCCTCGAAGGCTTCGGCAATCTGGGCTTCGCTGTTCATCACGAAGGGGCCGTAGCCGACAATGGGGTCGTTCAGCGGCTCGCCACTCAGTACCAGCACGCCGGCATCGTTGTTCGCTTCGAGCAGCACCTCCCCGGCCTCGCAATCCAGCAATACCAACTGTCCTTCTCGGGTGATTTCACTGTCGTTGACCCGCACAGCTCCGCGCAGGATCACCAGAGCTGCGGTGCGCCCGGCTCTAAATGGCAGGCTAACGCTGCGACCTTGCTGCAGGCGCAGATCCCATACGTCCATCGCGCTGAAGGTGCGCGCCGGGCCGGGTTGCCCCGCATATTCGCCGGCAATCACGCGCAGATTGCCGGAACCCTCAGGCAGCTCGATCACCGGAATGTCATGCCGCAGCAGGGTCTGGTAGGACGGAATGGTCATCTTGTCCTTGGCCGGCAGGTTGACCCATAGCTGCACCATGTCGAGCGTACCGCCGGATTTGGCGAAAGCCTGCGAGTGGAATTCTTCGTGCAGGATGCCGGCGCCCGCCGTCATCCACTGCACGTCGCCTGGGCCGATCGTGCCGCCGGCGCCGGTGGAGTCGCGGTGCTGCACCTCACCTTGGTAGACGATGGTGACAGTCTCGAAGCCGCGGTGTGGATGCTCGCCGACGCCGCGCCGATCGGCGGTCGGCGTGAAAGAGGCCGGCCCGGCGTAGTCCAGCAATAGGAACGGGCTGAGATGCCGGCCGTGGCTGTTGTACGAGAACAAAGAACGCACCGGAAAACCATCGCCTACCCAGTGCTGGCCGGGAGCGGTGTAGACGCCGAGAATCTTCTTCATCGCCTTTCTCCTGGCCCTGGTAGAGCCTCTATGCGTTAGACGATATAACGTGAACTCTGGCGTCGGTAGATGGCATTTTGTAGACTGATAGTTCTACTATAAGAACGATGGAAGTCTAATGAGGGACCTCAACGATCTCCACTACTTCGTACAGGTGGTCGATCACGGCGGCTTCGCTCCTGCCGGACGCGCCCTAGGCGCACCGAAGTCCAAGCTAAGCCGGCGCATCGCTTTGCTGGAAGAGCGTCTCGGCGTGCGGCTGATCCAACGCTCCACGCGCCACTTCTCTGTGACGGAGATCGGCCAAAACTATTACGCGCACTGCAAGGCCATGCTGGTCGAAGCCGACGCCGCTCAGGCTGCAGTCGAGCAGACCCGCTCCGAGCCGAGCGGCATTGTCCGCCTCACTTGCCCGGTGGCCTTTCTCCATGTCAGGGTCAGCGCCATGCTCGCCGCTTTCATGGTTCAGCATCCGAAGGTGGTGATTCATCTGGAAGCCACCAATCGGCGCGTCGACCTCATCGCCGAAGGCATCGATGTGGCTATCCGGGTCCGCCCGCTGCCGATCGAAAGCGGCGATCTGATGATGAAAGTTCTGGCGCAGCGGGGGCATGCGCTGGTGGCAAGCCCAGACTTGGTCAAAAAAGCAGGATCGATCCGTGTACCGGCGGACTTGAACGGTCTCCCCAGCCTGGATCTTGGACCACCGCGGCAGGAGCACATCTGGAAACTGGAGGGCCCGGATGGCGCGCAGGCCGACATCCGCCATCAGCCGCGTTTGGTTAGCGACGACATGATCGCGCTGAGGAGTGCGGCGATCGTTGGCGTCGGCATTGTGCACCTGCCGCTTCTGATGGTCTCCGATGAAATCCGCGAAGGGAAGCTGATGCACTTGCTGCCCGGCTGGGCCCCCAAGCGCCACGTCGTTCATGCGGTGTACCCGTCCAAGCGCGGCCTGTTGCCTCCGGTTCGGGCCGTGCTGGATTACCTGAGCGCCTGCTTCAGAGAATTGCGGGAGGACTGACGTCTCGCCGGAGATCGGCCATGAAGGTCGAGATCTTGAGTACCGGGAGTTCGACAAACTTGCAAACCATCACCGATGCGTGATTAGCCGGAAAGGCATCAGTTTGCACGATCAAGCGAAGAGCTTCTGGCGCCTGCGGCGTCAGACGTCGCAATGAAGATCCATCATGGAAAGGCAAACTAAAGAAGAGGAGAAAGCGCCCAGTCTGCCCGCGCAGCGTGCCTTTCTCGTCCAACACATCCGGTAAATACGCGCTCCAGCGGTGAAACGCGTCCGTCCGTTCACGGTCACAAGCTGCGAGTCGAATTGATGAATGCATCACAATCTCCCCAAGACCCTTCAATTATAGTCGCGGGAATCAAGGAACCAGGAGATGCCATGTCGCGCTTCATATATTTTTCGATAACCGGACTCATGATCCTAGCAGTAGCGTTGCCGGCCTCCGCCGCGAATATCTACTGCACTGTCGTCGGCGCTAAGCAAGGGCAATTCCAGGCGGATCCCGCGGCGCGCGGTGAAGCGACACAGATTCTAGTGTACGCGCTCACGGAAGAGCTCAATGTACCTTTTGACCCTGCGAGCGGGCAGATCACCGGACGGCGGCAACACTCACCCGTCACTATCGTCAAGGAGCTCGACAAGTCCTCTCCGCAGTTCTTCACGGCGGCGGTTACCAATGAAACGCTCCGTACCGTGACTTGTACACTGTACCGCAGCGCGGGCGGTGCGATGCACGCGTACTACAAGATCGTCCTTACCAACGCGAGCATCGTTGAGATCAAGGATAGTGGCGACGGAGTGAACGGCAGCGCACAAAGTGATGAGCGCGAACGGATCTCGTTTGCTTACCAAAAGATCGAGCTGACCGACCTCGACTCCAGCGCCACCGCCATCGACGACTGGCTGTCGCCGGGGTAAAGCGCCCTACTCAACTACCACAGGAAAGGTACCAGACGATGCCGGACCCGCTTCTGGTACTCGTCGTATCCGGACAGATTCTTAGCGAGAAAGCGTTCCTCATCTAGGAGCCGCCATATCAGAAAAGGAATCATTGCCCCAACGGCGATGAATGCCCAGTACGAGCCAAGCGCTAACGGAGTACCAATGAGGTAGAGGGACGCACTCGCGTACATGGGATGGCGAACAATTGCGTACGGCCCGGTAGAAATAACCTTCTGATTCTCGGCGACTTCGATTGTCGCTGATGTGAACGTGTTTTCCCGATACACCAAGAAAATTAAATAAAACCCAATCGCGACGAGCACGTCTCCGGACACCACACCGCCAAGCGGCATGGATGACCATCCGAAGCGGTGGTCGAATGCTGGCACGGCAAGAAGCGCTACAAAGCAGGCTGACGTACAGAACATGATGAGTTTCTGAGTTCGTTCTTTCTCGGCCATCGGACCGCCGCTCATCCGACGCTCAAGAAGCGCTGGATCCCGTCTCATGAGGTAGATCGTTATGAGGGCTGATGCGCCCATGAAAATCGAGAGGTACATCCAGGCTTGCCAATAGTGAATGGTCCCCGCCGGAACGAACAGCAGAAAAGCCATCGCTACGGCGAGAACAACGAGTGCCAGCCAAGCTTTTGGATTGAGGTTCTTCACAGCACCACCTGGTAACCAAAAGACTTTACACGCTAGCCTGGAAATGCCCACGGGTCGATAGGGGGACGATCACCAGGCTCAAAACGGTGGCCCGATGACCCATCTCGAGTGTCGAATCCCGCGGCCGTCGTTCGTAGTTAAGGTAAGGTGCGGTATTGTTCAACCCTCCTAAAGCACCGCGTGAGCTACGAGGCGGACGGGCCGGAGCTCGAGGCGATGATCACCGGCGGCATGACCACCGGCCTCGGCGATGAGTGGATTCGCATGGGCGCGACCTGTGAGCACGGCGTCGACGGCTCGTTCTCCGAGCGCACCATGGCGATGAGCGTACCCTACCCCGGCAGCTCGACGGGATATAAGGGAAACGTGCTCGAGACTCAGGAGGTGCTTGATGCCTGGTGCGAGCGCGTGCATCGCGCCGGGATACAGCTCAACTGCCACGCCAACGGCGATGTGGCGATCGAGCACGTACTTACCGCCTACGAGCGCGCGTTGCGCGCGCTGCCGCAACGCGACGCGCGGCCGAAGATCACCCATTGCACATTGATCACGGAGGATCTGGTGCGCCGGATCAAGGCCATCGGCGCCGTGCCGGCTCTGTTCACTTCTTATGCTTACTACAATCCCGACAAGTTTCGCTTCTACGGGGATGAACTCATGAAGCGCTGCATGGCCTTCCGCACGCTGCTCGACGCCGGCGTCCCGGCGGCCGCTGGATCGGATTTCGATCCCGGGCCGTTCTCGCCTCTCATGGGCATGCAGGGCATGGTGACGCGTACCGGATGGAACGGCGAAGTGTGGGGAGCCAATCAACGCGTTAGCGTGGGCGAAGCGCTGCGCGTCAATACGCTAAACGGTGCGTATGCCACCCGCGAAGAATCGCTGAAGGGCTCCATCACGGCCGGCAAGCTAGCCGACTTCGTCGTGCTCGAGGACGACCCGCACACGATCGACCCGGGCAAGATCAAAGATATTCGCATCAACCGCACTGTCGTCGGCGGAACGACGGTGTACGCTGTGTAGGCGCCGCGCGCGGAACGGCATCCGTTCCCGCTACGTCGACAATAACAACGGCGTCCGAATGTCCCTCGCGGAAGAACAGTCAGCGCCAGTGAGCCGCCTGATCGTCAATTTTTTGCAGCAGGCGAAGCGCGCATAATCTTTCCCAATAGTACGATGGGAGGCACAATGGAATATGCATCGGGTCTTATAAAGCTCAAGCCTGGCTCAGAAGAAAAAGTTGAAGAGTGGCGTAAGACGATCGCCTCGCGACTCGATGAAGCGGCCGCGACCTTAAAGGACGAAGACGTCCAGGTCGAATCGTGGTTCACCATTGTAATTAGCGGCGAAAAATATCTGCTTTGGTATCTGCGCGCTAGATCAATCAAGCGGGTGTTCGAGGTGTCCCGACAGCTGAAGCACCCGATCGACAGATTTCACTACGATGTAATGGAAGCCATACCGCGGCGAATATCTTTGCCGTGCCGTTCATCGATATGCCGAGGGCTTGATACCCGGCTTCTAAAGGTGCCCCGATGCCGAAACATCCACACGCCCTACACTCAGATTTACATCGCCTTGACCGATCTTTACAGGCCCTCCGTACGCCGGATCATTCCATCTGCGTTAGGGTAATAACAATGGAATTCAGGAAGCCGGAGTCCGCCATCGCCGCAGGGGTAAACGCATGAAAACTCTTATTCTCATGATTCTCGTTATCGCAACCGCAGGCTGTGCAACGCTCGGCACGGCCCCGGGAACCCAAGTGAGTAGCGGTTCCACCGTCGCGGCGGCAGGCATCGACTTCGCTCCGGCGACGAGCGCTCCTGCGTTCCCAGATCAAAACATAGGGCCGCGCATAATAATGCCCGTTACCGGGGGTGCCCCCGTCATCGGTATTCCACTCGGCGGCGATATGTACCTACCAGTAACGGGCGGAGCGCCGGTCATGGGTATGCCAACCACTCCTTAATGAGCATTTAGACGTCCAAGACCAAAGGCCGCAGTCGCAAAAGGGAAGATCGAATATTTCATGGCAGCAAATCCTATGCTGAACGTTGCTTGCGGGATGCATCTCTTTGTCGGTTCCAGGCGCCTTCTCGCCTGTCCAGGGACCGCTGTCTCAGCAATCCCCGGCACCGACCTATACCGCAAAGATGAGTGGCTCTCTGGCACCATCTCAGTCATTCTTGCTAACGGCGAGGTGTGTCAGGTGAAATCAGTCGTACACAGAGGCTCAATATTGTGCAGCTCGGTCTGGCTGCGTAGCATCCGCCAATGCCAACCACGATCGCCCAATACCTCCGCCATGCGATCTTCGCATGCATGACGCTCCCTACCCTGCTGTTCGCGCCGATCGCCGTCAGCCAGAGCATCGCGTTGACTTTCGACGACGGACCCGACATGGCCGACAACACCGGACTTACTGCCGCCGAGCGCAATGAGGCCATTCTCGCCCAATTGGCGGAAGCCCACCTCAAGTCCATTCTGTTCGTGACTAGAACCGACACCAATGCAAGAAGAAATGAATTGATACGGGCGTGGGGCGCCGCAGGTCACCAGATTGGAAATCATACCTCTACACACCCGAACTTTGACGATGTGAGCCTTGCAGAGTACGAGCACGAATTTCAACTTTGCGATCAAGCGATCCGCGACATGCCCGGATTCACGCCAAAGTTTCGATTTCCGTATCTGAATGAGGGCGACACCCTCGAGAAGCGCGACGGCTTCAGAGCGTTTCTCGATTCGACCCATTACAAGACAGGCCCGGTTTCAGTGGATGCCAGCGACTGGTATTACAGCCAGAGGCTAAGCGCTCGACTCCAGAAGAACCCAAGGGCGGACCGGCTGCCTTACCGTGACGCCTACCTCCGTCATTTATACGACCGATCCCAGTACTATGATGGCCTCTCCCGCACCGTGCTCGGGCGCTCCGTGGCACATGTGCTGCTGTTGCATCACAATCTGGTCAACGCGCTATTCCTGAAAGATGTCATTCAGATGTTTCGGGATAAAGGTTGGACAGTCATCGATTCCGAAACTGCATTTCGAGACCCGGTCTACGCGATGCGCCCCAACATTCTCCCGGCTGGCCAGAGCATTCTCTGGGCACTGGCTAAGCAGAACGGAATTCCCGGTCTTCGCTACCCCGGCGAAGATGACGTCTATGAAAAGGCAATCCTTGATCGCCTGCACCTTTAGATCCAATGTACCAAGGCATCGGGCGCTCGACTCCGACTCGACATGTTTCGCGTATTCGTCTAGGGTACCTGCAAGTGTGCAACGAGGTGCATGGTGAACATCGTAGAATATTTTGAGAAGCGCAAGCGCGAGGTTGAAGACCAGCTGGAAGCCATCGAATCGGGCCGCATTATTCGCCTCGTTTACGAGACAAAGGACGGTCCCATCGACGTCACAGAGCACGAAAAGCAACGGTTACGTCAAGCAAGCCAAGATTACTGGCGTGCTGCAGAGAATCTGCGTCGCATCAACTCCAACCAAAAATCACATGGATAGCTTCCAGTTTTTGACCGGAGAATTCCGATTGAAAACGAGCTCAAGTGCACGGGAATTGACCACCTGAGCACGTGAAGTAGCGCTGCGGAGCGCGGCTTTGTCCACAATACGATATCGAACGCCGCGATCAAACAAAAACAACGCGGCGGACAGCCCCGTCGGTGGCGCATGTCAGGGCTCCAGCAACCATGTGCGGGCGAATTCTTGTCAGAAGAATCTGACAGGCATGAGATACAGTATTGAAGCAGCGCGCCGGTTACCGGCCCAGAACGCCTATTTCAATCTTTTGCGGCCCTGTGTGAACTTTGACGATTTCAAAGGCTCTTCCTTGGCAAATGGCAAGTTTGATAGACAAAAGAGCCACGGGGTCGCACTTTACGTAAGATTCATCCCATGAAAGATTCCGTTGCGACGAGCGAGCAAGTGTTCAACCCCCCCGCCGATGCCGAAGCGGAGATCGAGCTTTTGGCGTGCGAGACACATACGCCGCGCGAGCTAGTCCAAGCGGTCTATCGCAGCGAACGCGCGAAACTTGAGAGAACAGCGCGGATCAAGACCTATATCCCTGTGCTAGTCCATTGCCACGTCAAAGCCCTGTTGCGCGAGCGGCGCAGCGCGTAGATGTTGAGCACTTGTGGGCATAGAATTGTTTCGACGGAACTGTCGGAATCTATGGCTGTCGCTCGTCTTAAAACTACCATCCCGAAGATTCGGGACCACACCATGAGGAGAATTCTTATGCGAACGATCACGCCGTGCCTCTGGTTCGATGGTAAGGCCGAGGAGGCTGCCACGTTCTACACCTCGCTGCTACCCGACAGTCGCATTGATAAAGTGGATCGAGCGCCGGGCAACTATCCGTCGGGCAACGCCGGCGATGTGCTGACCGTCGAATTCACGCTGATGGGGCGGCCTTTCGTCGGGCTCAATGGCGGGCCGCATTTCAAGTTCAACGAGGCCGTCTCGTTCCAAATTCCGGTCGAGACGCAGGCCGAGATCGAGCGTCTGACCAATGCGCTCTCGGCGGTTCCAGAGGCCGAGCAATGCGGCTGGGTTAAGGATCGGTACGGCCTGTCCTGGCAGATCGTGCCGCGCAAGCTTCCGGCCCTTCTCGGCGACGCCAATCCGGCGCGCGCCAAGCGCGCCTTCGAGTCGATGATGCAGATGAAGCGTATCGATATCGCTGCTCTCGAACGGGCCGCCGACGGCCTGGTTTAGTGAAATTGCTGGTTCTCTTGCAAATGGAAAATATACGTCAGCGTTGGCTGGCTACCTTCTCCCATTCAACAGCGTAAAGAGTCTCCGTGTCACTGACTGGGTCAGTGAAGTGCGCTGTAATGGTGAGGGTGTTCCCCTTCACGTCGAAGAATCGAATTTGATCGGTACCAGTCCAGACTTCGTTCCAGGAAATATCGACGTGGTGGATGACCTTGCCGGCCGCTACCGAGTATGTGCCCGCATACGCGAACATCGTGTTGTGGAGCGCCACTCGCTCATTGTCCGGCGGAGCGGGGCCGGCCGGCAATATCCGATCATCTGCGGCTCCGATCGCCTGCATGCGACCATCGGCTGAGTAACTGAGGTATCCCGTTGGGTTCTCTCCGTATGGCGTTGACCGCTCGCCCGCGTCCGTTGTTACGACGTAGGACTTCATTTTCCATGTGCCTAGCAAAGAGTTCTCATCCACAATGAGCGGCAAGTTAGTCGCAGGCATTTTCACGTGTCCAATATCGCCTGAGGGCGGGTTGCGGGCATTTTAGGTCTCGGTGCGATCGCATCTTGAATCACCTCGCATCCTCACAACGCCTAACCCCGTCCGCGCCGATGTACCGACCGTTTCGCTGTCGGGTCAGGCCGATGCCGCCGCCCGTTCGCCGGCTTTGCGACCATACTCCAGCGCCGAGCCCCAGTGTTGTGCGCCATTCAATTCCGAGTGGCCGATGCTGATGCGTCCGTAGCCTTGGCGCACGCGTTCCAGGGGACTGGGCTTGCCGTCGACGCCGTAGTGAAAGCCGGGCGGTTCTATCAGACGTGCATGACCCCAGCGGTTGAGCACGATGGCCGCGATGTCGCTATTGGGTTTGAAGCCCGATGCACCGAACAGCCGCAGCATCTGCCTGCGGATCAGGAGCTCGAAGTCTGCGTAGGCGGTGTTCATGAGGCGCGCCCGCGCCGCCATGCCTTGTGTCGCGGCCGGCAAACCGGGTACCGGCAGACCGAGGTAAAAGCTCAACACGGCGGGTTTGTCCGGATGTAGCGGTGGGGCGTGCCGGGCGGTCACCATGTTCTGGCGTAGGTTGCAGCAGTAACCGAATCCGTCGGTGTCATCGAACCAGCGGCAGGCCGTAATGTCCAAGTCGTATAGGAAGCGCCACTGGCGCAACGCCACGTTGACGATGAGCGCCGGTGCATAGCCGAACTGTCCGTAGGCGGTGCGCAAATCCTCGGGCATGTCCACGAGCAGGTGTTTGTTGACCCAGCCTCCGCTTGCCATGATCACCTGGCCGGCACGCACATTGAATAGCCGTCCGCCCTGCTCGTAGACTACCGCCACCTCGTCAGCATTACCGCCCGAATGCCGCACGCGCAGGGCGGTAGCATCGAGTCGCATGCGCACGCTCTGGGTGGGGCTGTCGAGGGCTCGGAAGTCGACGTTCCCGTACTGCAGACTATCGAAATCTCGGCCCGGCAGTGCCGCCGGCAACAGTGCTCGCAGCAGCGCGCGCGGGAACGGCGAATTGCCGCCTGGGAACGACAGCGCCATCGGCCGCGTGGGATCTTCCACCAACTGCCGACCCAGCCGCGCGCAGGCCGCATCGGTGCTGACGCCCGCCAGCAGGCCGACGATGGGCTCCACCATGCGCGTGACGGCGGCGTCGTAGCCGCGCACGTTCTCCAGATACTCGCGGTAGGTGAGCGTATCGAGGTAACGATTCTCCGCTTCGCTCACCGCGCCGTGATTGGCCCGCCAGCGCAACAGGTCGCGGCGAGCGGCGGCCGAATAGGGCGTGTCCTTGAGCGCGGACGCCCAGATGTTGCGGCGCCAGCACGGATTGTCGGCACCCTGAGCCCGGTCGAAGAAGTAGCCGACGTCAACCTGCGTTTCCTGAAAGCCATCCATGTTCGAATAATTGTCGCGCGCGAAACGCAGCGGCTTGAGCGCGCTGTTCCAACGTTGCCACTGGTACTCGCGCGGCAGCGCAAACTCATCGAAGAAGGCATCGGTGAGCGAATCGCTGCGCTGCCCCGGCAGGCCGAAGTCGTTCGAGCCCTGCGGACCCAGCAAGCGTATTCCCTCGACGTCGAATTCGTTCTGCTTGGCCTCGCCACCTGGCATGGCATGGTTCTCGAGAATCAGGATACGGGCGGTTGCACCGCGCACCTGGCGGTAGCGGTGTGCGGCGCTCAGGCCGGCAATGCCGCCGCCCACCACCACCAAATCAAACTGTCCGGCGTCCCGCGCGGCGGCAATGACGGCCTCGCTGTAGCCGCCATCGCGCAGGCGATGCGCCGCCTGCACCACTGGCCACGTGTTGCCGTTGGCCCGGGCATAGTCGCCCACACCGCCATATCCGGTGAAGATATCCGCGATGGCTGAGCCTGCGGGTGGCGCTAGTGCGCTGCCGGCGGCGGCAAGGCTGCCGTTCAAAAAGTCGCGCCGGCTGATGGGCGCATCGAGGCCCAGCCAGCTCCGCTCGGTGTCATCGACCGGTCGTTTCATCGTCCGTCCTCACGGGCATATCAGGCGTGCCAGCCTGGAGTACCAATTAACCGGCGAAATACCGGTCCCTCACTGATCTTCGCATGATCGAGCCAGATCTTTAACCACTTCACCGCCTCGCGCGAGAGATGGGCAACCCCGCCCTGCCCCTTCGCATGGGTCTCGAACGCATCGATGACGAGATTACAAAAGATCCCTCTTGATGATGCTGGGCGTCTCTCTGCGGAATATCTCCACGTCTCCTTTCTTGGCGACCACCCACTCTTTCAGATGGAACTCTTCAGCAGTAGCCGTCAAGTCGCCGCCGTACTGGATCGTGCAATCCCAATCGCCGCGCTTCCAGCGATCAGTGTGGTCAAATTTCATGCGGCAGCTGGTCGGATCCCCTTCGGTGACCTCGATGGTTCGGCTCGAGGCGGTCGTACTGGTGGTGCCGACCGCCGATATGAACGTGCTGTTCGGCTCGCCTTCCCTGTC
>CAAGKR010016004.1_pt1 | contig 12767 bp, 10 predicted proteins | sample 2556971 | NCBI WGS metagenome assembly CAAGKR01 (sample SAMEA5207829, study PRJEB30636) | soil metagenome | biome: forest; feature: boreal; material: soil | place: USA | collected 2011-09 | depth 1 m | reverse complement strand
CAAAATCTCGCCGAGCGTTCCCCTTCAAAATGGGTGGAATGGTTTTTCCATTCGCACCCCGCTATTTCCCGGCGCATAGCAGCCGCGCAGGCCTGGAATCCATAAAGTATTATTGATTCCCGAATCGATCTAGTGCCGGCTCCGAAGAATCTCTTCCACGGTCCGAAGGTCATCTTCCGTGTCAACCCCTACAGTATCGTAAGGAGTTTCCCGCACGTGAATGGGTATTCCGTTTTCCAGAAAACGAAGCTGCTCGAGCCTTTCACTGCGTTCAAGTGAGGATTCGGGCAGAGATACGAAACGGTCCAGTGCAGGCTTGCGGTAACCGTAAAAGCCAAGATGCTTGAAATAAGCGACTCCGGCACCGTCACGATCGTGAGGAATTGTTGCCCGCGAAAAATACAGCGCTTTTCCGGAAGCGTCGGTCACCACTTTCACTGCGTTGGGATTCTTAACGTCCTCCGAATTCGACGCAGTTTTCAAGGTGCCCACCGCTATTTCGGGATCCGACATCAATTCGATCAGCGCCGAAACATGTTCCGGACGCGTCAACGGTTCATCCCCTTGCACATTGAGATAAACATCCGCGGGAATCAAATTCGAGACTTCGTGAACGCGCTCGGTGCCGCTTCGATGCGAACTTGACGTCATCTGCGCCTTGCATCCATGCTGCTTGCATATCCGCATAATCTCGTCTGAGTCAGTGGCGACTACAACGTCGTCAAGAAGCGTACATGCCCGAACGGCTTCATATACCCTGATTACCAGCGGCTTCCCTGCGATGTTCCGCAGCATCTTCCGTGGCAGCCGGGTCGATGCGAGGCGGGCGGGAATTACAGCCAGAGCTTTCATGTGATGGTTATAGTCTCGTTTTCTGACCATGACCGCAATAGCGCGTCCGGCTTCTTTGCTTAAAACACTTGGTTTGACGGTGATTTGGCCCACTCTTAGAATCGAACTACGACTGGCTGTGCCTCCGGACATGCAGCCCGTAAGACATGGCGGCGTAGTTCGGGTGGTTAGCGACGGTCCCATAATCGACCGAATATCTGCTGGGCTGCTGTGTTTCCAACGGGTTGACTTCCCCTGAAACCTCCGAAAAGACGGCATTCAGGCGGGGTCGGAACTGGCGATGCAACGAATATGCAACGGGTCTGAGTGCTGAGGAGAGATGCTAAAATGAATTCGATTTCATCTGCAATCAACGTGAACATCTCGCCCTTCGGGGAATCAGGAAAGGCCCCTTACTCCCGCGAGCAATCACGTTATAATCACGCTGTGGAACGCATGGCGACTGAGGCGATGCATTTTGAAAACGCTCCAATCAGGGAAGCCATAATTGCAATTCAAGTCCATGACCTTCCTGAGTCCACCGCATCGGAGCTTGGTTCGCTGCCGGAGCAAGTCAAGGATTCTTACCCTCAAAAGCTAGATTTAAGACAGGCCGAGTTCGTTGGGCAGGTCGGCCCTCAAGGCCCGACGGCGACTGCTTCTCAGCAGATCATCGGATTCCAATTTCAAGCCGCCGATTCCAAACAAATTTTTCAAGCTAGGATGAATGGATTTAGCTTTCATCGACTCGCTCCGTATCAGAGTTGGGGGCCGTTCCGAGACGAAGCATTCAGATTGTGGAGGCGGTACAGAGAGGTCGTTGGCCCGGTTAAGATAGTCAATTTCTCGGTGAGGTATATCAATGCTCTCGTTGTTCCCGCTCCCGGACTTTTGGAGGATTATCTGAGGGTGTATCCCCAAATACCCCCCGACATTCCTCAAGTGCTGAGGAACTACCTCATGCGTCTCGATTTGCCACTCAAAAATGAGGGTTCCGGGGAGGGAACTTTGACGATGGTTCAGAATTTGCTACCTTCGGAGCCGGGAACCTCTTCAATTCTCTTGGACAACCTGTTCTCTTATGCAGCTTCTGATGTTTCCGACGATAATACCCTTTGGAACAGAATCGATGCAGTCCAAGCAGTAAAAAATCGTGTGTTCGTGGCCGCTCTGACACCAGAGATGCAAAAAAGGATTTCCTAATGCCAGTTATCGAAACGCGAGACAGCAGAAGAACTTTGTACGCAAAACGCGAAACGCGTCCGTACTTGCGGGAGCAGAATTCGTCCTGGAAACGGTCGGCATTCTTCAAGCAGCTTATTGCAGAAGCCCAGAGCACGAGTCAGTATTTGCAGGTCGAGAAGTGCTACCAAGACCTATGCGAAGCCCTTGACGCTTGTGCCAATCTTGCCGACAACTGGAATTCATACGATGCAGGAAAACCTTCACCCACCGCGATCAAGGCAGTCGCCAGATTTCTCACGAAACTTCGGGCGGAATTGTTCATGCCGAATCGAGTCATTCCTTCGGCGGAGGGTGGGGTCGCAGTTTATTTTACGAGAGCCAACAAGACTGCGTATCTCGAATATCGGAATTCTGGCGAATCGATTTTGGCGATGTATGACAATCTCGGTGACCCCTTAGTCGTTGAACTCACGGAAAGCGATGCCGACGAATCCAGAGCCATCACCGAAATCCGCGAATACATCACAGCTTAGGCCGATGCACCGGGACGGACGAAGTGCCGTTGATGCATTCGACGCTGCCGAGTTGTTATTTCGACGCTATCCAAAAGACCACATCGTCAATGGTCAAGTTGTGCCTCAAACTGTTAACTTCCCGAAACCGTCATTCAATCGCAGCAAATTCAGTCATCCCGAAGACGTGCTGCATGTCGATTGTTGTGACGGGAAGCAACAACCTCTGGGCCTCGGGGTGCTTGAGGCCCGCGTGTCCGACCTTCGTAAGTCTGCGGAGTCCGGCGACAAACGGTTGTTCACGATGTACCCGAAGCATGTGCCGAACGAAATGTGTTACGCACATTCCGAATTGTGGTGTGCCACTTCAGAATCGGAAGATGCAAAACCCTCCCAGAGTGCGAAAGAGAAACTTCGGATAATAGTGTCAAGAGCTTTATCGGTAAGGATTGCAGCCACGGTATAGCACTAGCAAACCGATGCCTTCGCGTCACGAAGTTTCTTTCGCCCGTCCGCCTATCTGGGACGAACGCCGCAGGCATTTGAGGTTTCGCGGGAGCCGGGATTCTCAACGTCCGCAGGTTTGACAGCGATTTGCGCTCACTCTTAGAATCAATTCATCTGCGGATCAAACCGGCTGTACCTTCGGACACACAGCCCCGAACACAAAGCCCTTCTTCCGAGTCTGTAAGACATGGCGGCGTAGCTCAGGTGGTTAGAGCGACGGTCTCATAATCCGTAGGTCGTAGGTTCGAGTCCTACCGCCGCCACCATATTTTCGATTCCTTCACGGCGGTTCTCTGTTGCCACAGTTCGTGGGCGGCGCGAGATCGTATAATCCTCAATGATGAAGAAGGTTGTTCATGCCGCGTGCCCGCACGATTGTCCCGACGCTTGCGGGGTCTTGATTACCGTGGAGGATGGACGGGCTACGAAGATTCAGGGCGATCCGGCCCATCCGGTGACCCGTGGATTCTTGTGCGCCAAGGTCGCGAAGTATCTGGATCGCGTGTACTCGCCCGATCGAGTGCTTTATCCCATGCGGCGGGTTGGGCCAAAGGGACCTTCCCAGCTGCGGAGCCTTGCTCGGCCCGGACAGCCGCGGGCGGATGTCCCTACGCAGGCGTGGCAGCGTATTACTTGGGACGAGGCTCTCGACGAGATCGCCGAAAATTTCAAAAAGATCGCAGTGAAGTTTGGAAGCGAAGCGATTCTTCCCTACTCATATGGAGGAACGCTCGGAACCTTGAATGGCGCGTCGATGGACCGCCGCTTCTTTCATCGGTTGGGAGCGTCACAGCTTGCCCGCACTATCTGTTCAGACGCCGGCGAAGAGGGATTGAAGTCAGTCATCGGATCTCAAGTGGGAACTGAGCCTGAACAGTTCCGGCATTCTCGCTACATCATCGCTTGGGCGTCGAACATTCATGGAAACAACGTTCACCTATGGCCGTTTATTGAAGAGGCCCGGCAGCGTGGCGCGAAGCTGGTCGTCATTGATCCCTATCGGACGCGAACCGCTGCCTGCGCAGACTGGTTTTTGCCAATCAATCCGGGGACCGACGCCGCACTCGCGCTCGGCATGATGAACGTCATCATCAACGAAAATCTGTACGATGCCGATTACGTTTCGCGGCACACGCTCGGCTTCGATGAGCTTCGCAAGAAAGTTGCCGGTTATCCGCCGGAGCGAGTATCGCAATGGACAGGCATATCTGTTCCCGACATTATTAAGCTGGCGCGCGAGTATGCCACCGTTCGTCCCGCCGTCATACGTGTCAACTATGGAGTGCAGCGATCCGAGGGCGGAGGCATGGCAACTCGAGCCATTACCATGCTGCCATGCATCACCGGTTCGTGGAAGGAAGTTGGAGGCGGCTTGCAACTTTCCACCAGCGGCGCCTTCGGTCTCAATAAAGATGCATTGAAACGCACCGACTTAATGCTGTCTTCTCTTGGGCGCCCGGCTCGCGAGATAAACATGGTCGAACTGGGAACCGTGCTGAACTCACAGGCCGATCATCCAATCAAAGCCCTCTTCGTGTACAACTCAAATCCGGCAGCGGTTTGTCCCAATCACAACGCCGTGATTCGAGGATTGCAAAGACCCGATCTCTTTACGGTAGTACACGAACAGTTCTTTACCGACACGACCGATTATGCCGACATCGTGCTGCCCGCCACAACATTTTTTGAGCACAGAGATTTGCAGACTTCCTATGGACATTATTACTTGCAAATGTCCGATCAGGCGATTGAGCCTTTAGGCGAGTGCCGCTCGAATGTAGAAACCTTCCGGGCGTTAGCCCGGCGCATGGGATTCGAAGACGAATGTTTCCACGAATCAGTGGATGAAATGATCGATGCGGCACTTGCGTCGAAGAATCCATGGCTGGATGGAATTGATCGCCATCGATTGGAAAAAGAGAGCCACGTTCGGCTGAACTTCGCGAACGAAAATAACGGAGCGACGGGCGTCCCGCCCGTCCACCACGAAGAATCAGACAAAGGACTCTCCGCCGATTTCCATCCTTTCCTTCCATTTGCTTCCGGGAATTTCGGAACTGCAAGCGGCAAAGCGGAGATCTATAGCGAAAAGCTCAGGTCCCTCGGACTCGATCCAGTCGTCGAGTTCACGCCGCCGACCGAATCCCGTCATAGCCCCCTGGCCAGGGATTTCCCGCTGGAGATGCTCGCGAGAAAAGCAGACAACTTTCTTAACTCGACTTTCTCCAATCTTCCTTCAATCGAAAAAATGGAGGAGCTCGGGCTGCTCGAAATAAATTCTATCGATGCGAAGGCTCGTCAAATCGCCAACGGAGATAAAGTTCGAGTCTTCAATCCACGCGGCGAAATAACGTTAACCGCAAGAGTAGACGGCAAAGTACAGCCCGGCGTAGTTTCTGCAAGCCTTTATTGGGCCAAGCTGTCACCCAACAATCGCAACATCAATGTATTAACCTCGGAAAAACTTACGGACATGGGCAACTCCGCCACGTTTTATTCCGTCTTGGTTGAGGTGGAGCTTTTTCAGGCACCATCTTGAGATGTAAATTTGACATACAGCTTGGACGCTCTCCACTGCTCTACCGTATAATTGCGGTTTTCCATACTCCATCAAGCTGAGGTCGTAGCGATTCCCCGCTTTCGTCAGGATTACTCTGCCCGGACTGAGGGCGGCTCGCGTTCACGCCCCAATCGGCCCTCCGGTCGGCTCCCATTCCTATCATTTTCAAAGCCTTGCCACCGCGCCACCCGATTTGTCGCCGGACTGCTGATGGTGTTGATGATCTCGGCAATGGCCTTCCCGCAGCAGGACGTCATCGTGGACATCGTTACTCACGGAAACCGCCGCATTCCCGGAGAGAGCATTAAGGCAAGAATCTTTTCCAGACCCGGCGACGTATACGATCAGGCCGCAATCGAGCGCGACTTCAACGCGCTTTGGAATACAGGATATTTCGAGGACATTCGCTTTGAACGCGAGCAGACTCCCAAAGGGTGGCGGCTTCATATATACGTGAAGGAGCGGCCCACCATCCGCTCGATTGAATATTCGGGATTAAACTCAATCTCAAGAAGTGATGTGCTCGATCGCTTTAAACTTGCCAAGGTCGGGCTTTCCCAGGAAAGCCAGTATGACCCCACCAAGGTAAAGAAGGCCGAAGTAACGATCAGAGATCTGTTGGCCGAACATGGCCGCCAGTTTGCCACCGTTCGTACCGAAGTGCGTCCAATTCCCCCGGCCGCCGTCGGGCTGACTTTCGTGATTAAAGAAGGACCGAAGGTCAAAGTCGGCAAGATCACCTTTGAGGGCAACAAGAACGTCAGAAGCCGCGTCCTGCGCAGTGCAATGAAAAACCTCAAGCCTATAGGAGTTCCCCATTCTATATTTCTGGAAAATCTGTTCTCTAAAACCTACGACGCTACCAAGCTTGACGAAGACACTGAGCGGGTTCGTGAGCAGCTTCAAGATTTAGGCTACTTCGCCGCAATCGTGCAGACTCCCAAAGCACAGATTCACGATACCGGGCGTTCTGGATTTCACGTGCCGCTGGTTCAGCCCGGCGCAGGCAAGGCTGTGGACTTAACGATTCCGATCGAGGAGGGCGAGCGCTATCGGCTGGGCGGAATCACATTTAAGGGTAATAAGGCCCTGGACAACGCAAAAGCATTACGAGGCCTGTTTCCAATCAAAGATGGAGATGTTGCCGATCGCAGCAAAGTCGCCAAGGGGCTCGAAAATCTCCGTAAAGCTTATGGGCAATACGGCTACATCAATTTCACAGGTCTCCCCTCTCCCCGGCCGGACGAAGCAAAAAAACTGCTCTATTTTGATATCGACATTGACGAAGGCAAGCAATTTACGGTTCGGCGCATTGAGTTTACCGGCAACACCACCACCCGCGACAAAGTAATCCGCCGCGAAATCGCTCTTGAAGAAGGCCAGGTTTACAACCAGAACCTTTGGGAGCAAAGCCTTTTGCGCCTGAACCAGTTGGGTTATTTTGACCAGTTGAAGCCCGACGATCCGGATGTGACGGACCGTCACCTGGATGAAAAGGAGGGCACGGTCGATCTCACTCTGAAGGTCAAGGAAAAAGGCAAGAACAGCATTGGATTGACTGGAGGCGTTAGCGGGCTTTCCGGAACCTTTATCGGGCTCAGTTATAGCACCAACAACTTCCTCGGCTTGGGCGAGACGCTCTCGGTGTCGGCGGACATTGGCAGCTTGCAGCGTAATTTAAGTTTCAGCTTTACCCAGCCTTACCTGTTTGATCGTCCGCTTCAGCTTGGCTTCACTGTCTATGGCACCAGGTACACATACGATCAGGCGCAACAACAGGCCCTGTTTACCGGGCAGCAGGTACAGTTGCCGTCCGCTTACCTGCAAAATTTGCAGAACTACACTCAATCGAGCAAGGGTTTCAATCTGTCCCTGAGTTACCCGCTCCACCACTCTTTTAAACGTGTGGGCATGAGCTACTCCTACGATGTTTCATCGCTCGTCGCACTGACCACCGCATCCAAGTCGCTTTTTTCGTATTTAGCGTTCAGCGGTGTCAGTGGACCGAACGCCCTCAATGGAATCATTACCAGCAAAGTCGTTCCAAGTTTTTCGGAGAACAAGCTGGATAGCGGTATTTCACCTCACAGCGGACACAGCACTTACTTCGCCGCAGAGATCGCTGGTCTCGGCGGCACGGTTCGGACCGTTCGTCCCGTCTTTGAATACAAACGGTTCATTCCAGTGCAAAACCGCCGCAACGCGGTCGGATATCGGATCCAAGCCTCTTTTTTGAGCGGGTATGGCGGGCTGGTTCCCCCTCCTTTCGAACGCTTCTACATGGGCGGAGAGAATGATTTGCGCGGCTTCGATATCCGCTCCGTCTCCCCGGTGGCATTCTTGCCGACCGTGACCACTGTCGCGTTACGCAATCCCGACGGCACAACCGTCCCGAAAGATCCGAGTAATCCGCTGCGTGGCGCCTACAACATTCAGGTGCCGGTCGATCAGATTACCTTTCCCGGGGGTGACGCCAGCCTGATCGGCAATCTGGAATACAGAATCACGATTGCAGGACCAGTAGCGTTGGCGCCGTTCGTGGATATGGGGATAGATCCCATCCTGCGGAAGTCCGAGCTGCGCATAAACTCAGGCCAGCTGACTTCAATTAATAGCACTCTCTTCGGGTGTCCGTCCCAGGATATTGCGTTCAACTGCTCTGGCGGTCAGCTTCCCGGTGCGCCGAATTCCACGATTCCGACGTTCTCGCAGTATTTGACAACGGCCAGCAACACAAACTGGACTCCGCGAATGTCGACCGGCTTGGAGCTTCAAGTATTCGTACCTGTTGTCAATGCGCCATTTCGTGTGTATTGGGCATATAATCCGGTGCGGCTGAACACGATTGTGAACTCCCCGGTTCCAATTACAAGAGGGATGTTCCCGGCAGGAGCCGCCGGTGACTATACCTATCAGTTCACCAAGAACGCTTATTCGCCCCAATATCAGTTGCGCGAGCCGCGCAAGACTTTCCGCTTCACCGTTGCAACCACGTTCTAGTGAGGCAGGGTCATCGCGGGACCATGTTTAACTGTAGTGTGTTTGACTGTGCACGACAGCGCAACCTATAATCGTTGACACTGTTACCCCTAAGAGCTGGCTGCTTGGACGGTTGATAGACCGTCCTGATTAAGAATGGTCAACGAACGTCCTAAAATTGCGATGGCAAGATTCATCAGTCGTTGCCGGTGTTCGCTTTTGAGAGAGACCGAGCCAGCCCAGGCACAATTTCCCAAGGAGCGCAAAACATTCAATGAAAAGTAAGCTTGCACGACTTCTCCCCCTTATCATTATCGCCCTGTCGGTCGCCGCTTTAGGACAAACAGCGGATACCGCGGCCCCGTTACCTGCCGCTCCAAGTTCCGCAACTTCGGCCGTCCCTCCTTCCGGAACCGGAAGCAAGATAGGGACGATCAACATTGAGCAGGCGATTTTTGCCAGCAACGAGGGTCAGCACGAATTCGAAACTCTCAGCAAGAAAGAGGAACCCAAGCAGACCGAATTAAAGGGACAGAATGACGAAATTGAAAGCCTGAAGAAACAGTTGAGCGATCAGGGCCCAAAGCTCAATGATGACGCCCGTGGAACCCTGGTGAAACAGATTGAGCAAAAGCAGAAGTCTCTCGAGCGTGCAGCGCAAGATGCAAAGGACGATTGGCAGAATCAGCAGAATGAGATTGCACAACGTATTCTGCAAAAGATGGCTCCGCTCGTTGCCAAGTACGCCGCAGACAATGGGTTTGGGATTGTGATCGACACGTCCAGCCCCTGGCCAAACGGACCCGTTTTTTGGCAGAACGCTACACCCGATATCACCAAATATGTGGTGGACGCTTACAATGCGCAGTCTGGAGTTGCCGCTCCCGCAAGGCCCGCTGGCGCCAGCAGCCGTCCGGGCGGATCGGCTTCCAGACCAGGGACAACAAGGCCCGCAGGAACGACCGCCAAGCCCGCGGGAACCCCGGCGACGCCTCCAAAATAGTTGACTTAGCTTTGAGGCGGTTGGCGGGCGGGGTGGCTTCAAAAAGGCGCGGGGTAGGCGGTACGAATTCCCATCCGTCGAAAACCGCGACGGATGGGGCAGCCTCGTTCGTGATGAGATTGAGGAGATCAAGATCTCACAAAGGTGGCCCAGCCCCCAAAATCACTTCCTCTACCTTCATCGTCCGCTCTATCGCGGCCTTCGTATAGGAGATCATGCCTTCATGGTCTCCTACCCCCGCCGCCCGCAAAGCGGACATATCACGCGCTATCTCAACCGGACATATCATGTGCTAACGACACTCCCCATTCGTGCAGGCGAAAAGGCGCCACAATCATGCTAGAATCTCCCGATTTCGGGCGGGGAACTTACCCATGAACCTGCGGAGAAGACTAGTTCACGCATTGCTGGCTTTGCTGGCCGTCGGGGTGATCAGCGTCAGCGGATATTGTCTGCTGGGGGGTGGAGATGTGACCTTCCTGCAAGCTCTGTACATGACGGTGATCACGCTCTCCACGGTTGGTTACGGGGAGATTGTGGACACAAGTCACAACCCACTGCTGCGAATTTTCAACATTTTTATCCTGCTGTTCGGCGTGGGCGTTATGGTCTACGTGGTTTCGGTGGTTACGGCATTCCTGGTCGAGGGACAACTCAGCGACCTGTTTCGGAGGCGAAAGATGGAAAAGCAGATCAGCGCACTAACCGGTCATTATATTATTTGCGGCCTGGGGGACACGGGACGGCACGTCGCCGCGGAACTACAAACCACCGGAACGCCCTTCGTGGCGATCGAGAGCGACGAAGAGGTGGTGCGGAAATTTTGCCAGATTCGGCATGATCTGCTTTACGTGATCGGGGACGCCACGGACGAAGCCGTGCTGGACCACACCGGCGTCGGGCGCGCAAAGGGATTGATTGCCGGGCTGCCGGCTGACAAGGACAATCTGGTCATCACGTTTTTGGTGCGGCAGAAAAACCCGGCGATCCGCATCGTGGCGCGCTGCACGGATGACGCAAAATTCTCTCAACGCATGTTGAAGGGGGGGGCAAACTCGACCGTGTCCCCGAATCGCATCGGTGGGCTTCGGCTGGCCAGCGAAGTGCTCAGGCCCGACGTAGTGGAGTTCCTGGACCTTATGCTGAAGGAGCACTCGCATACCCTGCGAGTCGAGCAGATCGAAATTCCGGAAGGCTCCGGCTGGAGCGGCCTCTCGCTTGATAATCTCAACCTGCGTGCCCGCCATCAGCTGGTGCCGCTGGCGCTGAAAAACTCCAGCGTCAGACAAGGCCACGGGCCCACATTCCAGGTGAATCCTCCCGGGGAGCAAGTTTTACGGGACGGCGAAATCGTGATCGTCCTGGGCGACGTGAACGACGTGAAACGCGCGCGTGAAGAATCGCACTTACGCCGGGCCGCGTGACAAGCCGGCGCGTTACACGATTATTTTGAGCAAATGGCCCGCAATCAGCAAGGTTGATCCGGGGCCAATAGGCGTTTTTCCGCGGATCTGCATAAAGGTGCCATTGTGACTGCCGGCGTCTTCCAATACGAAGTCTTCCCCACGCTGTGAAATCAGGACATGAGACCGGCTCATCAAATGGTCGTCGGGGAATACATGGCTGCCGGTCGTGCGGCCAAGCTGCACTTGCAGCGCATGCAGCGGGTACCGTTCAATGGGATTGCCCTCGCTATTGATTCGGACCAAAATGCCGGCCTTGCCAGCGATAAAGGCGACTTCGCCCTGAGCGGTAATGGTACCGGTCAATGATGCTGTTTCCAGCTTCTCTTCAAAACGGAACAATTGCCGGCCTGCCAGAAAAATGTCTGCGGTTTCCAGCACGTGGGCGCCGGTGAGACGCAGAAAAATGTTATTGCCTGAAGGTGAGCGGTCCTCGACGAACAGCCCGTGGTCTTCAAGGAAAATGCGAGCCAATAAGCCGGTGTGGGCGGGATCGCCGGATACCAGAAGCTTGTGTTCAGCGGAGAGTCCGACACCAAGTTCGGATTGCACCGGATATTCCGCTGCGGCTCCGCCATCTTTATTGTCGATTACGCGCAGTTTGAAGCTGCGGGAAGCGGGCGCGGAGGAATTTTCAGCGGTGATGCCACGGCCCGCAAGTGGACCCTGACCCTGTTGCCATCTCACGTGAAAAAGAGTGCGCTCACCTGTCTTCCCTTTGAGCAAGAACCGGCCCAACTCCTCAATTGCGAATCCACAGTCGCGCACTTGCCCGTAGATTTCCCCGGAAAGCGCGATCTGACCGGGCCCAGCCACACTCTCGATTCGTGAGGCCATGTTGACCACGTCGCCAAAAACGTCGGTTGTCCGAACAATGGCAGTCCCGTAGTGCATGCCGATACGCAGCGCAATACGGTCGGCTTGCGCACGGGCAGCGGCCAGCTCGGTCACCGCCTTTTGTATTTCGATGGCGGCCTCGACAGCATGTTTCGGTTCCGGAAAAGTCACCATGGTGCCGTCGCCAATGGTCTTGATCACCGTTCCGCCATGTTTTTCAACGGAGGAGCGTATGAGGTTGTTGCACTGGTGCAGCATAAATAAACCAGCAGTATCGCCGTGCCTTTCGAAGTAGGCCGTGGAACCTTGAACATCGCTGAACATGACGACCAGGGTCCTGCGAAACCGCTCGAGCTCCTGCAAAGCCCCAGGGTCAGCCTCAGCCCGGCGCAATAGTTTCGTGACTCTTATGCCGGAATCGGGGCTCTCGTTCATGTGGGAACAAAATGTTAGCAGAATGTGGGGACCAGCCGAAGCCTTGGCTCAGAAAAAATGGCCCAGATCTCGGTTTGCTGCCTTGAAGGGGGTACCTCGATCTCTCCCCAGGAGTGATCGCTGGGGCTGAGCGACCTTCGTGAGATTTTGATGTCCTCAATATATAAGAAAAGAGGCTGCCGCATCCGTCGCGGTTTTCGACGGATGGGAACTCGTACCGCGCGCGCCTTTTTGAAGTACTCGGAACCCACTCTGCCCACAGTTCGGGTCCCCACCCTTGCGAAAACCGCGCAAGGATGGGGCAACCTTGGTCGTTTATTGTTCAAAAGGAAATTAAAATCAAGGAGGACGGGCACAGCCGGCCCTCTCACAAGCTTTGTGACAGTCTCCGAAGCTGAATCGTTGGAAACTACTATCAGCGAACGGCGGTTTATGAGAGCGCTCGGTTACGTAGT
>CAAGKR010151255.1_pt1 | contig 12769 bp, 13 predicted proteins | sample 2556971 | NCBI WGS metagenome assembly CAAGKR01 (sample SAMEA5207829, study PRJEB30636) | soil metagenome | biome: forest; feature: boreal; material: soil | place: USA | collected 2011-09 | depth 1 m | reverse complement strand
CCGAATCCGTCCCCGCCACCTGGACCCTGGCGTTGAGCGCCATCGTCAGCCGCTTGCGGGCCCGGCTCGCAAGCCTTGGCCTGGTCCGTTCTCGCATCATCCCCAACGCGTTCGGGTGCTACCAGTTCTCTCCCCCGAGCGAAACGTGGGTCGACGTCGAGGCGGCGCTCCACGGAGTCGACGTCGCCGAAGGTGCGCTCGTCGCCGGCAATCCGCAGGCGGCATACGGACCCTCCCTCCTGGCCACGACGATCCTCCGCCGGCCGTTTCTGCCCGGAGACGACGGGCCCTGGGCGGAGTCTCGCCGCACCGCACTGGCCGCGGTCTTGATCAGAGCCCTCGACTGCAGGGTCGAGGCGCTGGCTTCGCACGGCGAGCTCAAACTCGCGCTGACCCACGCGCAGGAGGCGGTGCGGCTGGAGCCGTATCGCGAATCCGGCTATCGGCGGCTGATGCGCTTCCACGCCCAGAACGGCGACCGCGCAGAGGCGATCCGGGTTTATCTGGAATGCAAGCGCCTTCTCGAGTCAGAGCTGGGAGTAACCCCATCGGCCGAGACGGAGACCCTCTATCGCGAGCTCGCGGACTGACCTGAAAATACGACGCTTCGCGTTGCTGCTCCGACCCACGCTCCGGTGAGGCCCAGTAGGAGTCCGACCAGGCAGGTCAGCACGACAGGCCCAACCGGTCCGGCCTGGGTGATACCCATGATCGCAGCGAGGCTGTGTGCCGCCGGGCCGATGCCGTAGTGCCACTGCTCCCACGCCAACGGCAGTCCCCACCCGAGCAATCCGGCGAGAGACCCGGCGGGCATCGCTGTACGAGCCCGCATCACCACGCCCAAAGCCAGGCAGGCAGGAAAAGTGAGCCACCAGGCCCCATAGACGACGCCTGCGCAGCAGATGGCGGCGCCAACCACGACCCCGAGCACGAACCACCTTCCACCTGTCAAGACTGCATTCTCCATGTCGCCGCGCCTGCCGAGGACGCAGCTTTGTCCGCGGTGAGCATCGGCGCGTACAGGCCGCTCCACCACGTGTCGACCCTGTTCTCGTACCAGTTCGAGGCGGGGTTTTCGCTCTGGCCGCCTGGATAGATGGCGCTGAAGGTGTGAGTGCCCCAGTCCACGACCATCCTCCAGCTCGGGCCGTGGGTCGAGGGAGAATCGCGGGCGGCGAGCGGTGTGTAGGCATCGCCGCGGTCGGCGCGTGGCCCGTAGCTGAGGCCAGAGATCAGAAGGTTCTCCAGCGTGCGCGTGTGGATCGTTCCCCACGCCCACGATGCCGGGCTGGGGCCAAGCTCCGCCTTGAGGGTCGAGAACGCCGTGTGGAAGGCCTTCCGCATCACATCGGTCGCGGTCTGCGATGCCGCGCCAGGCGGCGTGAAAGCGGCGTTGGACGAGTCACCGAGCGTCCACGCTTCGAGGTCCTGCCCAAGCGAATCAATGACCTCCTGCTTGACCACCTTGACCCCCTTGGCCCGCCACCACGGGTCGAATGTCTGCGCCAGGTAGGCCTGCCAGAACGTCCACCAGATCGATGCCGCGTCGGAGTCGACCTCCATCCGATAGTCCCAGTTGGCCAGGAGGTCGCGCGCCTGCTGCTCACCCGCGGTCAACGTGCCGGTCGCGAGTGCCTGCACGAGGAGAGGCGTAATCTCGGACGCCAAGAAGTCCCGGGTGTCGGTCTGCAGCGCCATCATGTCGGTGACGCTGAGCTGGCGGTCTTGGCTCAGGACGCGACGTATCTCGTTGGCGCGGTAGCCGGGATTGAAGAAGTTCGAGGTGCCGATGTAATACGGATAGTCGGCTCCAACCTGGCGCTGATTGGCGGACCAGACCACGTTGCCGGGCGGGTCGTAGATCTGGGGGATGTCGGAGTAAGGCACCGTCCCGGTGACGTCGTACTCACCGGTACCCGGCATGGGCAGCCACGGCTGGCCCTGCGCGACCAGCGGGTAGTAGCCCGCCGAGATCATGCCGATGTTGCCGCGGTCGTCCGCGTAGACGAAGTTCTGGGTCGGGGCGTGCCAATCGCGCAACGCGTCGCGAAAGGCATTGAAGTCGCTCGCCTGCCCGATGCGAAGCACCACGTCGAGATCCTGTGACGGCAGGTTGCCCGACCACCAGACCGTTGTGGTCAGGCCGCGCTCCGTGATCACCGGGCCGTGCGCACTCAGCTTGACCGTGAGATGGTCGGTGGCTCCGCCGAGAACCGGAATGTCGTAGCTCACGCTCTTGTACGAGTGCCAGCCACCCTGCCAGAAGTACTGGCCTGGGTGGGCGGCGTCCTCCTTCTCCTCGTAGAAGAAGGTCTGCTGGTTTAGGGCGTCAGTCAGGCTCCACGCGATGTGCTGGTTGTGGCCGATCAGGACCAGAGGCGTGCCCGGGATGCTCACGCCGCTGGTGTGGTAGCCGGGAGAGTCCTCGGTGAGCTGGAACCAGATAGCGGGCAAGGTGAGATGCAGGTGGGGATCGCCCGCCAGCAGCGCGCCGCCGCTCGTGCTCTTGGCCGCGGCTACCGCCCAGTTGTTGCTGGCGCCGCCGGTGGCGACCAACCCAGGAGGGAGCGAGGCCAGGCGCTGGTACAGGGCCCCAGCCGACGCGGCCTGCGCATCCGTGAGTGTCGCCATGGACGTCACGAGAGCGGGCGTCTTTGGGCTCGGGTAGGGTCCGGGGTCGTACGGGGACTGCGGGTTCGGGGGCAGCATCGGGAACCACTTCGACGTGAGGTCTGCCCCCAGCGATTTGTCCAAGAGCGCCATCACCAGTGGGGTGTCGGTGAAGTTGAGCGTTTGGGTCAGGTCGCCCTTGACGATCGCGGTGTCGATGGGCGTCCACGGCCGCGGTTGGTAGCCCAGCACGGTGAACATCGCGGGCAGCTGGTGCTGGCGCTCCGCTTCATCGATGCGGTCGTTCACGCCCTGCGCGTACGCGGTGAGCGCCAACTTGGACGCGGCACTTGCTTGGGCCCATTCTTGCTGTGCGGTGCGCAGAAGGCCGAGCTGCAGTTCGAACCGGTCGCTGTCGAGCGCCGCCTTGCCCACGACCTCGGACAGGCGGCCCTCGCCCTGCCGCCGCAGCACGTCCATCTGAAAGAGCCGGAACCGCGCATGCAAGTAGCCGACAGCCAGGAACAGGTCATGGTCGGTCAGCGCCACGACGTGGGCGGTGCCGTCGCTCTCGAGCGTGACGCGAACCGGCTGCTGCAGTCCCGGCAGGTGCAGCGTCTGGTTCCCGAGCCCGGCGGCATCAGCCGCCATCGTCCAGGCGCCGGTGGATGGATTGAATGCCGGCCCCAACGCGGGCAACGGTGCGGCGCCAATGAAGGCGACATAGAGCACCGCGCCGGCGACAACCAGCGCCGCAACCAGATTGATGACTCGCAGGATGGGGTTGTTCAGCAGCGGTTTATGGTCTCGATCGCTTGGTCCTGGCGCATGTCTATGCCGGTAAACATCCCATCCCCCTTGAGGTCGTGTCAAACGGCCAGCGTTGGCGCGCGAGCGGTGGCCAGGGTGGGCCTCACTGATTGCTGCTTTGGCCAGGCTCCAGCGTTGTCTCGTCAGGCCCAGTTTTCCCGTGGGCAGGCTACTCTTGTTTGCCTCAGCCCTGGCAAACACGGCCACGGCCGACGGTATGGCGGGATAGGGGAAGGGGACTTATCTGATGCAACCCGGCGTCGTCGGTTTGAGGGGAGCGATCACCGCTGCCTGGGAAGACGACCTGCGGGCGGTCCGCCAGGACAGCTACGACACAGGCGCGGGCAAGGAGGCTCTTGCGTTCATCCAAGGCTTTTACTCCCTGGTTTCCCAGCTGCGGACGCCCATCCAGCGGGCCTGGGGTCAAGGCGGCCTGGTCCATGTCGCCGACAACCCGGACGTCGCCGGGCCGGGACAGCGGGTGTCCCAGACGCGCGTCAAGCTCCGAAACCATGGCGACCTGGTGGCGGTCGAGGCGTTCACTTACTCCGACGGAAGTCCCAAGCCCAATCCCGGTCTCGGGCTTGACCGCGAGATCAAAGTCGCGGGCGTCGGTGGGTTGACCTTCGTCCAGGAGCTGTACCGAACCATGGTGGGCTTCCTGCAAGTGGCGCTTGGTGTCGATCTGAATCTGGGAGGCTCGGCCTGGATCTATGAGCAGGTGGTCGCCGGCAGTTTCGTGGCCAACGCGAAGTGGCCCACCGTAGGAGAGGTGTACCAGCATGCGACGCGCGAGCTTGCCGTCGATGACAGCTTCGAGAAGGTGATCGCGATGCTCGGGCCGACGGGAGCGTCAAACGGTGAGGGTGAGGTCACGCTCAGCATCGAGCAGCTGCACCGCTGTCGAGATACGCAGGCTGACATCGACAACTTCGTGCAGGCGATAAGGCTCGCAGTCGACGCTGATCAAGCCGTCGAAAATGTCACCAGCCATGACACTGCTGAGGCGCTGCACCTCGACCAGCATGCCGTGGCCAAGCTTGGCCGGCTCCTGAGCGTGGCGCCCGACATCTGCCGCGAAGGTGAGATTGCGGACGACTTCTCGAGCTGGAATTTCCTCCCGTCGTACAACGTCCACTTCTTCCGTCGCGTCAAGACCATCGACGACTACCTCGGTGTCGCCGCCAGTCTGAACCCCAAGGACCATGGCAGCGTTGGCACGCTGTCCGTTCGTGGTTCGATCACCGCCGACGCACCTGACTCGCTGCCTGACGGAGTCGTCACCTTCCTGATGACCGATGTCGTGGAGTCAACCCAGATCTGGATTCACAGCCGAGCCCAGATGTATGCGGCGATGAAGCGCCATGACCAGCTGCTCACAGCCGCCATCGAAGCTAACCGTGGTGTCGTCCTCAAAGAGCGTGGGGAAGGGGACAGCTTCTTCGCCGTGTTTCTTCGCGCGACGGACGCCGTCGCGGCGGCTCTCGACGCGCAGAAGGCCCTGATGTGCGAGCCATGGACCGACAAGATCCCGATCAGCGTCCGCATGGCGGTGCTCACCGGCGAAGCGGACGCTCAAGATCGCGACTACCGCGCTCCCGCGGTCAACCGGTGCGCCAAGCTGCGCCGCCGCGCGGTGGGCAACCAGATCCTCGTCTCGGAGACGACGTATTCCATCGTGGCCGACATCGTGCGGGATGACGTGCGGTTGGTGAGTGTCGGCAAGCGCCGGCTGGAAGGGCACGACCGCCCGGAGGAGATCTACGTGCTCCAACACCCCGAGGTCTCCCTGGAGGCGGCAGTGGCAGAGGACGACTGCTGAGCCGCTACTTGCGACACTTGTAGCGTGTTTGCCAGCTCCAACTATCCGCCCGACCAGGAAGCCGCCGACCGGTTCGTCGCCGAGATGCGCCACGGAACTCTGATCGCGTGTCCGCCTGACGGGCACCCGCAGGCGAGCATCCTGCCCTTCGTCAAGGCCGGCGACCTGATCGAGCTCCACTGCGTGCAGGAAGATCCGACGTTCGGCGCCGTGCAGGCGAACCCTCGGGTCACCTTCTTCGTCTCCGACTACCTCGCCTGGTCTCCACACCATTGGGTCGACGAGCGCGACGCGGGCCGTGCAACTCTCCACTTCCGGGCGGTCGCTTTCGAGTGCGATGTCGAGCGCGTGTCGACCGATCCCGATGACGTGGCCGGCGCGCTACAGCGGCTCCTGAGCTCTTACGAGCAGGGAGCCTCCTATGAGCCCGTCCAGATGGGTGACTTCTACGGCCCCCGTCTTAGGCGGCTCGCGACGATGCGCCTGCGGATCGTGCGCCGGCACATCAAGTTCAAGACCGGGCCGGCGGGCACGGCCACCACCAAGCGCAGGGTCGCCGAGCGGCTGCGAGAAAGCGGGCGTCCGGGCGACGCGCGGGCCGCCGACGTCATCGAGGCCTCCTTGCAGGATCGGCAGCGGACGTGAAGCCTGGAAGGATTCCGGGCGTCGCCGGGTTGAAGCGACCAGCAGGGCCCATCCTTACCGCCGCTTGCGCGCAGGGTCGACAGGCGCAAGTTGCGGTTCTCGTGACAGGATGCAAGGCATGAGTGAGGAGAGGGTCGCCACGAGCGTGAAATTCACCCGGGCGTCCGCACGACCTGGTGGCACCGGCATCGACCGCTTCTCGGTCCTGCTGGTGGCGGTGGCGGCCACCCTTTGGGCTTCCGATGCCTACTTCCGCAACCAGCTGATCAGCCACCTCCAACCCACTCAGATCGTGGTCGCCGAGGACGCGCTGGTCACCCTCTTCCTGCTGCCGGTGCTGGTTCGCAGCCGGCGCGATCTTCGTCACCTCGGACGGCGGGGCTGGGTGGCGGTTGCGATCATCGCGGTGGGGGCGCAAGCCCTGGCCACCATCCTGTTCACGGCGTCGTTCTCATACCGGATCTTCGCTGAGACCTTCGTCCTCCAACAGACCCAGCCGCTGATCGCGATCGGACTCGCCTGGATCGTGCTCGGCGAGCGCCGGCGCCCCTGGTTCTGGCCGACGGCGGGGGTCGCTTTGGCGGCTGTCTACATGGTGGTGTTCGCCTACAACCCGCTGGATCCCATCTCCGCCCTGCAGAAGGGTCGGATGGAGGCCGGCCTGTTGGCGCTGGGCGCAGCCGCTCTTTGGGCCAGCGGCACCGTTTTCGGCCGCTTTGCACTGGGGTCCATCTCCTTCTGGAGCATTACCGCACTCCGGTTCACTCTGGCCCTTCCGGTGCTGGTGGTGATCGCGATGATCCAGTTCGGGCCCGCGGGCTTCACGCACTACCGCGTCAGCGACTTCTTGCCCAACCTGCTGGCGATTGCCCTCGTGCCGGGGCTCCTGGCCCTCCTTCTCTATTACCGAGCGTTGTCCCGGACCCCCGCCTCGCTGGCCACCATCGCCGAGATGGCCTACCCGGTTACCGCGACGCTGATCGCGACGGCGCCTCCGCCGTGGGGATTCACCCAGCCGCTCTACCCAGCCCAGGTTTTCGGCACCGCGCTGCTGCTGGGGGTGATCGTGTTCCTCAACTGGACCAAGGTGAAGGCGCCACCGGTGGTCCAGTCGACCGCGCTCGTCGCTGAAGGCTGAGCCGTGGCGCTGCGCGCTGAACTGCGGCGCGGGGTGTTCGGCATGGGTTGGAAGGGAGCCGCGATCTGCGTCGCGCTCGGGGTCGCCGATTACGTAACGAGCCTCGGCTACGAGGCGCTGAATCACGGGCCGTATCGACTATTCCTGCGCAGCCCCATCGACCAGGCGCTGCCGGTGGTCCCGATCTTTGTCGTGCCGTACGTCTCTCTGCAACCCTTCATCTATGGGTCGCTGGTGATCTTTCTTCTGTTCCGGGCACGCATCTTTCAATCGGCCGTGCTGAGCATGATCCTGGCCTTCCTGGTCAGCTACGCTTTCTTCGCGTTTCTTCAGACGTACGTCGAGCGGCCGGCGCTGACCGGAGGCGACATCTTCACTCGCATGGTCCGCGACGTGTACTCAGGCGATCATCCGTTCAACGATTTCCCGAGCCTGCACGTCTCCACCTCGGCGATCATCGCCATCCATTGGTGGCGCTTCAGCCGTCGCTTCGGGCCGCTGCCGGCGATCTGGGCCGCGCTCATCGCCATGTCAACAGTCCTGGTCCGGCAGCACTACCTGGCGGACGTCGCCGGGGGATTGATCCTTGCGTTCGGCACCTCCCTGTTCTTCTTGCGGTTGATCGACGGTGGGCCGCGAGGCGATCAGGCCATTCCTTCGAGCCAGCGGGCGGCGTAATTCGCGACCTCTTCCTATGAGAGACAATTGGGTGCATGGCCGAATACGGCACGTCGGTAGTGAGCACCGCCTCGGCCGACCGGGTCTGGAAGATCTGGTCGGATACCTCCACTTGGGGTGAGTGGAACCCCAACGTGAGCACGATGGAGCTGCATGGAGAGTTCGCTTCAGGCAGCACCGCGATCATGAATACCCGCGCGGGCCAGCACCACAAGATGCGGATCGTCGACGTCGAACCGGGGCGCAGCTTCGCCCTCGAGACCAAGGTGGTCCCCGGGACCATGTTCCACTTCAACTGCCGGATCGAACCGGTCGGCGGCGAGTCGAAGATCAGCCAGACCGTCGAGGTCAAGGGGCCGTTGGGCGGGATTCTGGGCGGGATGTTGGGCCCGCAGGTCTCGAAGGAGTTCGGGACCCTGCTTTCAAATCTCGCCAAGAAAGCCGAGGCCGGCTAGCCGAAGACCAACCGCACGCCGGGTCTTAGGCAACGGCACGCCGGGTGTTCAGGAGAGACGCGAAAGGGCGCCGCTCACCACGTCCGCTTCACCGGGTTCAAGGTGGCTCCCCAGGTTACGTTCCAGGCTACGCACGAACACGACGTGTGCCCGCTGGAATTCAGACTGGCCCTTCGCGGTGATGTGGGCGAACACACCTCGGCGGTCCGTTGGACACGAACGGCGCTCGATCAGGCCCGCCTTGATCATCTGGTCGAGGCGGCGTGACGCGCCACTGTCGGTGATGCCCGCCACCCTGGCGAGGTCCTGGAACCGCAGACTGCCACCCGGCGCGCGGCTGAGGTGCAGCAGCACTTCGTGCCAGCCCAGCGGCATGCCCGACTCGGCCACCATGTCCTTCTCGATCGCCGCGGTCATCGTGCTGTGGGCGCGAGCAATCCCCTCCCACAGCTGGACGGCTTTTGCGCGGCTGACTCTGCCCACGGCGCCCATCGTATTACCGCTCTTCAACACACACACATATAAGGAGAGGCCGGGATTTCCCCAGCCCTCTTCTGGGCGATCTCTTGCCTACGCTTGAGCGAGCTCGGCGGCCTTGATGACGATCTCGGCGTCGATCTCCAGCTTGACCGTGTGGCTCGCCATGGGGACCGCGCCAGCGAGTCCGTCCCAGTTCAGGCCGAAGTCCATGCGGTTGATCTGGCCCTTGGCGGTGAGGCCCAGGCGCTCCTTGCCGCCGAAGGGGTCGGCGACGCGGCCCTCCAGGTTGGCCTCGAGCGTGATCGGCTTGGTGGTTGCCTTGATCGTGAGGTCGCCGCGCACCAGGTAGGTGTCACCCTCGACCGGTTCGATCCCCGTGACCTTGAATGTCAGGTACGGGAACTGCTCGGCGTTGAAGAAATCGGCGGAGCGAAGGTGGTTGTCCCGCTGCTCAGTGCGCGTGCTGAGGCTCGCGACGTCGATCTTGACCTCGCCACGGGCCTGGGTGACGTCATCCTCCGGGCCTTCAAATGAGCCTTCGAACTTGCTGAACTGACCGCGAACCGTGGACACCGCCAAATGCTTGGCGGAGAAGCCGACGTTCGTGTGAGCTGGATCGATCTCGTACCTGACCATGTGTTCCTCCTGAGATTAAAAGCGGCAAAGCCGCCCGATTCACTCATTACTACTTGCTTGCGCAAGCAACTATTCCGGTGCTTGGGATAATTACGGGCGCGATGACCGATACCGCGATCCGCCGTCCTCCAGCCGCCGCCATGCTCGGGGACAAGGTGGTGGAGACCAACGGCCTCACGAAGCGCTATGGCAAAAGCATCATGGCTGTCGACAACCTCGACCTCAACGTCTACCGGGGCGAGGTCTATGGCTTCCTCGGACCCAACGGCGCCGGCAAGACGACAACGCTCAGGATGCTTCTAGGGCTGATCCGGCCGACTGCAGGGAGCGCCAGAGTCATGGGTATGGCGCCCGGATCGCCCGCGTCTCTGATCAAGGTCGGCGCGATCGTCGAGACACCGGCCTTCTATCCCTACATGTCGGGCTACGACAACCTCCGCCTCCTGGCCGGCTACTGCGGAGTCCCGATGACCCGTGTCGACGCCACCCTCGCGCAGGTCGAGCTCACGCCGCGTGCACGCCACAAGTTTTCGACGTACTCGATGGGCATGAAGCAGCGCTTGGGCATCGCGGCCGCACTCCTCAAGGAGCCCGACCTTCTGATCCTCGACGAACCGACCAACGGTTTAGACCCGCAGGGTATGGCCGATGTGCGGAACCTGATCATCGAGCTCGGAAAGGGTCATCGCACCGTGCTCGTCTCCAGCCACCTCCTCAACGAGGTGGAGCAGATGTGCACCCGGATCGGGGTGATCAAGAAGGGGAAGATCGTTGCCGAAGGGACCATCGACGAGCTCCGCGGAGCCGCGACGCTCACCGTGCGAGGGACCCCCGAGGACATGGCGAAAACCGTTCTCAACAGGGACGCCGGCGTCGAGAACGTCACAGCGCTCGGCGACGGGGCCTTCAGCCTCAAGGTCGACCTGCTGCGAACCGCGGAGATCAACCAGCACCTCGTGCAGGCGGGCGTTGCGGTCACCGAGCTACACGCCGACGAGCGCTCACTAGAGGACATCTTCATGGAGCTCACGGGCACCGAGGGTGGACTCTGATGCCGGCTGCCTTCCGCGGAGAGTTGTTCAAGCTCGTTCGCCGGCCAGGGGTCTGGATTCTGATCATCGTGCTGCTCGTACTCGCGATCCTCATCGGCTACGCCATCCTCTGGTTGGTGTACACGTTCCCGCCCCCGAACAGCTCGCAAGGGCTCCCCAAAGGGACCACGCTGGCCGACTTCAAGGTGGCTCTGTACCCGGACAATTTCGTCAGGCAGACTTTCAGCACCTGGGGTTCGTTGGGCGGCGTGTTCGCACTGATCGTCGGCGTGCTCGCTCAGGGCAGCGAATATGGGTGGGGCACTGTCAAGACGCTGTACACACAGCGCTCGGGCCGGCTGACCATGCTGTTCGGCAAGCTGGCGGCGGTGGCCGTACTCGTGCTGGTCATGGTCATCGCTCTCTTCGCCGTTGACGCCGCCGCCAGCGTGGTCATCGCGACGGTGGACGGCAAAAGCATCACTTTTCCAGCCACAGACGAGATCCTGAAAGCGATTGGCGCTGGCTTTCTGATCTTTGGCTTCTGGGCGGTGTTCGGCCTCGGGCTTGCGACCCTGTTCCGCCAATCCGCGATGGCGGTCGGCCTCGGCCTTGCGTACGCGCTGGTCGTGGAGGTGCTCGTGTTCACGCTGCTGCGCGGGCTTGGCGGCACCTTCGTCCAGGAGGTCCAGCAGTGGTTCCCGATCGCCAACACCGGGTACTTGGCGGAATCATTTGGAGTGATCAGGTTCAGGGGCATCACCCAGACCGTGACGCCGTTTGCGAACGCCACCCACGCCGTGGTGGTGCTCGTGGCTTACGTGGTCGCCTTCACCGCCATCTCGGCGTGGCTGTCGCGCACCCGGGACGTCACCAGCTAGCCGCCGTCCCCCCAGCGATTCGGCGGCGGAAAGCACTCTTCGCCTTGCGCACGCTGACCCAGATACCCGCGACCATCACGATCACGTAAATGGCGAGGCCCGCAGCAAACAGGAGCGGACCGGGCTTGCCCGACCCGAGCGCGGTGCCCAGCGGACCCCAGTCGACGGTGGCGGCCGCATTGAGCCAGGCGATGAGTCCAGCGACGAACAGCAGCAGGACGAGGATCCAGGCTTTTTCAGAGTTCGACATTTGGGCTAGTTCGAAGCGCCGCTGACGGGGTGTCATGTGGATTCGGCCGAGGCGGCTGAGCAGCACGATCCAAACCACGAGCATCACGATGCCGATGCCCAGCGCGATCCACGGGTAAGCCGTCTGGTCGATGGGCGAGAGGTCCGCCGAACCGGCCCAGGCAGCCATGGGCAGAGCCCAGATCAGGCTGGTGATGGCAGCGAACCCCGTACGTCCGTATCGATCGACCCACCGATTCATGGTTGCTTCGGATACCTCCTCTCGAGATATTGCTCGAACGTGATGGTGCCGTCCATATGCTCGGGGCAGAGAAGGTGTCCCTGCGCGAACTGGCGGCTGAACTTGAAGGGGAGCCACAGGTTGATCAGTCGCTTGCCTGGCTTGCGGACCTTGAGCCATGACTCAGCAATGCTCTTGAAATCACGCACCTCGGGCCCGCCAAAATCGGGCAGCATCCCGGCGGGCTCTCCGGTGACCACCTCGACCAGGCGGGCGGCGACGTCGTGGGTGTCGACCGGCTGGAACTGCCACTTGAACGGCAGCAGCGCCAGGCGTGGAAGCTTCGAGAAGCCGCCGAGGAAGAACTCCATGAGCGTGTGGAATTGGGTCGCTCGCAAGATCGACCACGGAACGATGTTCTCCCGCATTACCGCCTCGGCCGCCACCTTGTGCTTGTAGTAGGGATAGGCCACGCCGTCGATGCCGACGATCGAGACGTAGACGGCATGGCGAACGCCGGCCTCACGTGCCATTGCGAGCAGACGGCGGGTGCCCACGACGTCGGTCGCATGGAGCTTGTGCGGCTGGACTGTGGCCGAGCCGGCGTGGACGATGGCGTCGATGCCCATCACGGCCGTCTCGAGCCCGGCTCCGGTCGCGAGGTCGCCCTGGACCCAACTGTCGCCGGTCCCCGGCCGTCGGCTCAAAACGCGCGCGCGGTGTCCCGACTCGAGCAGCCGCTTGACGACGTTGCGCCCAAGGGCGCCCGTGCCGCCCGTGACCAGGATGTTCATTTGAGTCCGATCATCGTGAGTCAATCTGCGGCGTTTCTGGCAACCCGGTAGACTGAGTTCCTCGGCCGGCCTCGCCGGCCCGCTCGCTCGGGTCCTCTCTCGCCGTCACGGTAACGGTGTCCTGATCGTCGCGGCAAATACGACCCTGGAGAGGATCAGGAGAATACGTTGTCATCATTCGCTGACGCGGGCGTGGGCCCGCATACCCTCGCGGCTTTGGCCGCCCTCGGAATCGCTGAGCCGGTTCAAGTCCAGGCTGAAGCGATCCCAGCCCTCATGCAAGGACAGGACGTCGTCATCGAGGCGCCCACCGGATCTGG
>CAAGKR010408677.1_pt1 | contig 12770 bp, 12 predicted proteins | sample 2556971 | NCBI WGS metagenome assembly CAAGKR01 (sample SAMEA5207829, study PRJEB30636) | soil metagenome | biome: forest; feature: boreal; material: soil | place: USA | collected 2011-09 | depth 1 m | reverse complement strand
GCCCGACTATAGCCGGACAGTGACTTCGAAGACTCCGAATTCCAGAAGCCATACGAGGCCTACCGGCAGGCGGGCCACCAGGTCACCGCGGGTGAGTTCGACGCCTTCTTCATCCCCGGAGGGTACTCACCAGACCACCTTCGGGTGAACCCGGCCGTCGTCCAGTTCACCAAGGCGTTCTTCGAGGCCAGCAAGCCCATCTTTTCCATCTGCCACGCTCCGCAGCTGCTCATGACCGCGCGCGTGGTCAAGGGGCGGACCCTGACGGCGTGGTTGACGATCCAGGATGACCTCAAGCAGGTTGGCGCGAACGTCGTCGACCAAGAGGTCGTGGTCGACACGAACCTGGTCACCTCGCGCAAACCGGATGACATCCCGGCCTTCATCCGGGAATCGTCGAAACTGCTCGAGCGCGTGCCGGTCGCCAGCCGCTAACCCCGACTTCCCCTCACCAGGCGAGGCGTCAGCTCCAGCTGGCGCCTCGTTTCGCGTCAAGGCGCGGGAGCGGCCCAGGGCATTTCGGATAATTCGCCCATGCGCTCGGTGCGAACGATTCTTCTCCGTGCGGCGCCGATCGCCCTCGCCGTCGGCTTCTTCGGGGCGTCATTCGGGGTGCTGGCGGTCGCGGCCGGCCTGCCGGGATGGGCGGCGGTGCTGATGTCCGTCATCGTCTTCGCGGGATCGGCGCAGTTCGCGGCCATCGGCGTGATCGCGGCGGGTGGCAGCGTCCTGCCTGCCGTGCTCGCCGGCGCCCTGCTCAACGTCCGCTACCTCGCCACCGGCATTGCCGCCGCCCGGGCTCTCCCCGGAGGTCGGCTGGGGCGCACGCTCCTGGCGCAGCTGGTGGTCGACGAGAACTTCGCCCTCGGGGTCGCGGCCGGCGAGCCGGGCCGTCCCGATGGGCGAACCCTGGTCGCCGCCGGGGCGCTCCTCTATGTCACGTGGATCGTGGGGACCGCGCTGGGTGCCGTCATCGGTCCGGCCCTTGGGGACCCCCGGCGCCTCGGCGTGGACGCCGCCTTTCCCGCCCTGTTCGTGGCCCTGCTCTGGCCGATGCTTCGCGGTCATCGGGCGGTCCGCTGCGCGCTGGCCGGTGCCGCCGTGGCGCTGCTCCTCGCTCCCTTCACGCCGGCGGGGGTTCCTCTGGCCGGTGCGGCGCTCGCGGGCCTGTGGCTCTCCCGCTGATCCTCGGCCTCGTACTCGGGCTTGGGGCCCTGACCTTCCTGCTGCGTGGGACGGGTCCCTTCCTGACGACGGTCCCGGCGGTGATCACCGAGCGAACCGCGGGGTTGGCGCCCGCGCTCCTGGCGGGGCTGGTGGCCATCGAGTTGACCAACGCCCGCGGCCTGCTGCACCCGGACGCCAGGCTCGCCGCGGTCATCGTGTCGGCGGGGCTGGCGGCATTGCGGGCGCCGCTGCTCCTGTCCGTGCTCGCCGGGGCCCTGGTCGCCGCGTTACTCCGCGCCCTCGTGCGCTAACAAGCAAGCGGGGCCGTCCCGGCGCAAAGCCCGAAGCCGGGACGGGGCGCCGGCCGCTGCCTTGACACCGGGACGCGGCTCGCCCATCATGAACGGGACTTTCTTGAGGCGAACGTCTTACCCTACGTCTGGATACAGCCTCGGGACGCGTAACAAGCGCTCATCCCGTCGTTTGCTGGCACCTGCACGCCGCCGCAACCCCCTGGCCTTGCCGCTGCTAGCGGCGGTCGTCATCGCCGGCATCCTGGGCCTGCATGTGCTGACTACGCCGGCCACCAGGGCGATGCGGATCGTGGCCGCCACCAGCAAACCGCCGGCAACCGTCCGGCCCCGCGGGTCCTCGCCGCAACCCGTCGCGGTCGTGCCGCGGGCCACGCCGTCGCCGACCCCGTCGCCTTCGCCGACTCCGGCGCCAACCTCGCTGCCGGAGGTCAAAATCCCAACCATCAGCCGGACCTGGATCAAGACGCATCCGCCCGCCGTGACCCCCGCGATCAAGGGACGGGCCGCCATCGTGGTGGACCTCACCGCGGGCCAGGTCCTGTATGAACAGGCGGGCACGACGCGCTACGCAGAGGCGTCGATCACGAAGCTGATGACGGCGATGGTCGCGGTCGACCTGGCGCCGCTCGACACGACGATCACGGTCTCCGCGCAAGCGACGCAGGTCGAGCCGAATCTCATGGGCCTGTCGGCCGGTGAGCGACTGACCTTGCGGGAACTGCTAGAAGGGCTGTTACTCAATTCCGGCAACGACGCCGCTGAGGCGATCGCATCCGGGATCGTGGACCGCAGCCACTTTGTGGACTTCATGAACCAGAAGGCCGCGGCGCTGCATCTGCGCGGAACCCACTTCACGAATCCAAGCGGACTGGACGACCCAAACCATTTCAGCACCGCGTCCGACCTGGCGGTCGTGTCGGCGACCTTGCTGGCCGATTACCCCGACCTCCGAACGATCGTGGGGTTGAAGGACGTGACCATCCCGGCGACCGCGCAGCACAAGGCCTTCACCCCGTCGAATATCGACCGGCTGCTCTGGACCTACCCCGGGGCCATCGGGCTGAAGCCCGGCTACACCGACGCTGCCGGCTATTGCCTGGCGGCCGCGGCGACCCGCCATGGCCGGACCATCCTGGCCATCGTGCTGGGCAGCACGCAACATTTCACGGATGCGGCCACCTTGCTCGATTACGGTTTCGCGCATCCGGTCACCCGCTAAACGCCGGGTAAGCTTCTCGTAAGATTCGCGACAGATGGGCAACCTCTTCAAGCTAAGCATCCCCTGGTGGGAGCTCATCATCCGCTCGGTCGTGATCTATTTGGTCTTTTTTGTCGGGCTGCGCCTGTTTGGGAAGCGCGAGCTGGGGCAGTTCACCACCTTCGACCTGGTCCTGGTCCTGCTGGTGGCCAACGCCCTGCAGCCGGCGATCACCGGACCGGACAACTCGCTCACAGGTGGCGTGATCATCATCGTGGTGCTGCTCCTGATCAACCGCGGGGTGGCGATGTTGCGCAGTCAGTGGCCCTGGTTCGACCGGCTCATCGAGCCACCACCGACGGTTATCGCCAGAGATGGAAAGTGGCTGCCGAAGGCCCTGGAGGAGGAGGGGCTCAGCGTGGAGGATGGACAGATGGGGCTGCGAGAACATGGCGTGGACAAGGTGGATGACGTGAAGATGGCCTGCCTCGAAGAAGATGGCAGCATCAGCGTGATCACCAAAGATTCGCCCGGCGGGGCGGCTGGGTCTCGCCGCCGCCGTCGTCGAGTCCGTTTCCTGCGTCGCGGCTGACCCGATGGCCGAGGAGCGCCGTGTCGTGACGGTGCTGTTCGCCGACGTGGCCGGCTCGACCGCGCTCGGCGAGGCACTCGATCCCGAGGACGTGCGGGTCCTGCTCCGCCGCTATTACGACCTGGCCACCGAGGTGGTCTCGGAACATGGCGGCATCCTCGAGAAGTTCATCGGAGACGCGGTGGTCGCCGTCTTCGGCCTGCCCCAGGGTCATGACGACGACCCGCAACGCGGGCTCGCCGCCGCCCTGGCGCTTCGCGAGCGCGTGCGTGCCGACCCCCAGCTGGGCGATCGCCTCCCCATCAGGTTCGGGATCAACACCGGGGAGGTGGTCGCGATCCGCGAGAGCGCCACCGGCGACTTTCCCCTCACCGGCGACGCGGTCAACGTCGCGGCCCGCCTGCAGCAGGCGATCGAGCCTTGGGGCATCATTTGCGGCGAGCGCACCGCGGCCAGCGCCCGGGGCGCGTTCGAGTTTGGTCCGCCGATCGACGTCGAGGCGCGCGGGAAAGCGCAAACGGTTCGGGCCCTTCGGCTGCTGGGGCACGCCACCCGCGTCCGCGCGCGCCAGACGACCCTGATTGGACGCGACTCGGATCTCCAACAGCTGGAGCTGGTCGCGCGGCGCGCCCTGACCGAGCTCCGGCCGTTCCTTGTGAGCATCATCGCGCCTGCCGGCGCGGGCAAGACCCGCCTACTGGAAGCATTCCTGGATCGACTGCCGTCAATCGCGCCGGAGGCAACCGTGGCCATTGCCCAATGCCTGCCCTACGGCCAGCGGCTGACGTACTGGCCGTTGCGGGCCGTGCTCTTTCGGCTGATTGGCGTCGCCGACGACGCCAAAGCCTCGGATGTGCGCGCCGCCATTCGCGCGTGGCTCGAGGGAACCGGCCTCGAGGCGGCGGACCGCGAGACCGAACTGCTGGCTGCGACCGTCGGCGCCGGCGAGACCGAGGTGACCGATCGGTCGGCCCTGCTGGCCGCCTGGCGGACCGCCTTCGAGATCGCGGCGCGCCGGACCCCGCTGGTCCTCGTCTTCGAGGACCTGCACTGGTCTAGCGACAGCCTGCTCGACCTCTTCGAATTCGTGATGCAACCGCGCGGCGAGCTGCCGTTGCTGATGATCGCGCTCACCCGCCCGGAGTTGCTGGACCGGCGCCCCGCGTGGGGCGGCGGGCGGCGGAACTATGTCTCGATTTCGCTGGAACCGCTGAGCGACCGGCTGACCGCCGCCCTGGTCGAGGACCTCCTTCCGGGGAGCTCGGCCGACCTGGTCGAAAAGGTGGTCAGCCGGGCGGAGGGCAATCCATTCTTTGCCGGGGAGCTGGTGCGCTCGCTGCAGGAGCGGCCGGAGCTCGATCGACTCCCGGACACCGTGCAGGCCACTGTGGTGGCGCGCCTCGATCTGCTTCAGCCGCAGGAGCGGCGCACGGTCCAGATCGGGTCGGTCTTTGGCCGCTCGTTCCGCCTCAGCGGCGTCGCGGCGCTGGAGCCGGCCCTGTCGAAGATGGAGGCGATTGCGGACCGGTTGATGGACAAGGACCTGATCCGATCCAGCGGTGGCGATACGTACACCTTCCGGCACATCCTAATCCGCGAGGTCGCGTACCAGACGTTGACACGCGTGGACCGAGCGCGATTCCACGCCGCCGCCGCCGGCTGGCTGGTCGGGCAGGCCGAGGGGAGGGAGGAGGCGCTGGCGGAACTGATCGCGTACCACTACCGGGAGGCGGCCCTCCACGCGACGGCGCAGCGACCGGATGACCCGCAGACAACGGCCATCCGCGAGAAGGCCGTCGAATGGCTCAGCCGTGCCGCCGATGTCGCGGCGGCTGCGGCGGCGTCGCAAGAGGGGTCCCGTCACCTGCGCGCCGCCATTGAGCTGGCCGAGGCAGGCCGTCTGCCCGACCTGTATCAGCGCCTCGGCGATATCAACGAGTCAGGAGAATTCGCCGCCGACGCTTATCGCACGGCCCTCGCGCTCTGCCGCGAGCAAGGGCGGCCTCCGGAGCAGGAGCTCCAGGTGCTGGCCGGGCTGCTGATCATCTACGAGCGAGCCCAGGGCTCGGTGGCGAACCGCATCTCGCGCGGTGCCATGGACGCGCTTCGAGCGGAGGCGGCCGCGCTAGCCGCCCAGGTCGGGGATGAGCGGATCCTGGCCACCTACCTCGCTGCCGAGGCGTTCTACCCATTCTGGCTGTTTGGCGAAGCAACGCCGTCCGAGATCGAAGTCGCTGAGGCGCATGCGCGGGAGGCCTTGCGAATGGCGCGCGCGCTGGACGACGCGAACCTGCAGAGCCTCGCGCTTGATGCCTTATCAGGCTGCGCCCAAAACCGAGGTGCCTGGCGCGAAGGCCGCGAGTACGCCAGTCAACGACTGGCCTTTGGTGACCGCTTGAGCATGGTTGAGAAGGTCGACGCGCACAGCATGGTGGCCTGGAGCGACGCGCTGCTCGGTGACCTCCTGGACGCCGATCGAGTGGCCGTCGCCGGCCTGGCGCAAATCCAGCCCGGCCAGGTCCCGGCATGGACACTGCACCTCGTGGCGTGGCGCATCTACGCGCTCACGCTGTTGGGCCGCTGGGAGGACGCACGCACCATGGGCGAGCGTGCCCGCCAACTCTGGATTGAGGTCGGACGAACCTCGGCCGGGTACTCGATCCGCGGCTTCATGAGCTTGATCGACATCGCGCGGGCCAGACAGGACGAGGAAATGCGAGAAAGCAACGCCGCCATCCTGCGAGAGATCGCGATGGCCTTCCCGGAAGGGTCCCGGGCGCGGGACGTGGGTGCGTATGCGGGCGGTGAGTTCGGCGCGGTCATGGGTCTCATTGACGCCACCATCAATTCCGCCCCGCCCGAACGCTACGAGCGCGCCCTGAGCTACCTCTTGGATCACGGGCAGGTTCCGCCGCTCGAGCGCCTGACGGCCCTCCTGGCCTACGCGCGGGATAGCGAGTTTCTCGTCCTGGAGGCCCAGCTTCGGCGGGGAATCGGGATCGCGCGGTCCGATCCGGTTGAATTGGGCCGAGCCCTTGACCTCCTCGACAGGGCCGGGGCGGCGCCCTACGCGGCGCGCGTGCGCTGCGAGCGCGCACTCATGACCGGCGACCGAGCTGATCTCGATGCGGGGATTGAGGTCCTCGAACGCCTGGGTGACGTCGACCAGGCCGGTCGCTACCAGCGCCGTGCGATAGGCTGACCCGATGCCACATCGCGACACCATCGCGGTGCATGGGGGCGAGCCCCCCCTCGACCGTGACGACGCGCCCATGACACCGGCGATCACCGTCGCATCCGCGAGCGGGTACCCTGACCTCGAAACCCTCGACCAGGCGATGGCGGGCCATCGAGGCTACGGGCGTTGGGGGACCGAGAACCATCGCCAGCTGGAAGACGCGGTGGCCCAGCTCGAGGGCGCCGGCCTGGAAAAGTCAGTGGCGGCGCAGGCCGTGGCATCGGGGATGGCGGCCATTGCCGTGGCCTTGCTTACCGAGGCGAGTGCCGGTGATCACGTGCTGGCCGCACAGGATTGCTATGGCACGACGCTGACCTTTCTGCGGGACGACCTGCCCCGCTTCGGGATTACCAGCACTGTCGTCAATTTCCAGGATCTCGATGCGGTGCGCACCGCTCTCACCGATCGGACGCGGGTCCTCCTCTGCGAGATCTGCACCAATCCCTTGATCCGGGTCCCGGATATCGAGGCCCTGGCCGAGATCGCGCACCGCGCCGGGGCGCTGCTGGTGGTCGACAACACCGTCCCGACGCCGGGGCTCAGCCAGCCGTTCCGCTGGGGCGCTGACGTCGTGGTGCACAGCGCCACCAAGAACTTGAGTGGCCACGCGGACGTGATCGGCGGGATCGTGCTCGGCCGGCCCTCATGGCTCGAGGGGGCCAGGGCTTTTGCTCAGACGTTCGGGCCGACGCTGGGGCCGTTCGATGCCTGGCTGACCCTGCGCGGCATCCGGACGCTGGGGGTTCGGATGGAGCGGCACACCGCGAATGCGCTGGCGCTCGCCCGATTCCTCGAGCGTCATGACGCGGTGGCGCAAGTCCACTACCCGGAGCTGGACAGCAGCCCGTTCTACGGGCGAGCCCGGCGTCTGCTGCCGGCCGGCGCGGGCGCCCTTCTATCCTTCGACCTTCGCGGTGGCAAAGCGGCCGTCGGCGCCATGGTTGGCCGGCTTCGCATCGTGCGCCTGATGCCAAGCCTCGGCCACGTCGCCACCACGCTCAGCCACCCCGCCTCGACCTCGCACCGCGGGCTCGACGCCGCCGAGCGAGTCCGCGCCGGCATCAGCGACGGCCTGGTGCGCTGCTCCGTCGGGCTGGAGAACGTGGACGACTTACTCGAAGACTTTCAGCAGGCGCTCAGGGAGTCTTGACGACGTAGGTCCCGGCGATCTTGTCGTGCCAGCCCTGCTTGTTGGGGTCGAAGGCCGCCCAGATGACGCCGATGAAGAGGACAACGACCGAGATGAACAGGCCGACGTAGCGGATCAGCGCCTGGCTGATCTCGAGGCCTGAGCCGTCGGTTCGAATCACTCGGATCTTGAGAAGCTTGTTGCCGAGCGTCTGGCCTGGCCACGGACTGCTGTTCGACCAGAAATAGACGTAGTACGCGAGTCCGAGGAGCACCTGGAGACCCGACCGGCCGTTCGTATTCAGACTCAACACGGCGGCGATCGCGGCGTTGACGATGGCGACGAGGATCCCGTCGATCAGGATGGCCAGGAAGCGGATCCAGAAGCCCGCCTTCGGGGCCGTCGAAGAGCCAGCTTGAACCATGGAAGAACCCGCCTGCATCATGTCACCCCCAGTCTGGCGGGAGTATAGCATCGCGCTGCGTGCAAAAACGGGCGGGCTATGGCGCCGATAAAATGGCTCCGCAAGCCTTGAGTGACACCGGTCCCTACCGCAAATCCGGCTTTTTCAACAACCGGGCCATCAGCCCGTTGCTCGCCGGGTTGGGGCTGGCGCCGTCGATTCGCGTTCGCGGACGGACATCGGGCCGGACCTACACCATGCCGGTTTTGCCGCTCGATTACCAGGGCAAGCGCTACCTGGTCGCGCCGCGGGGCAACACCGAGTGGGCCCGGAACCTGCGGGCGGCCGGGGAAGGGGATCTTCGCATCCACGGCCGCCGCCAGCATTTTCGGGCGAGCGAGATCCCGGCCTCCGACCGCGGCCCGCTGGTCGAGGCCTACGTCCGGCAGTACGGGTCGAAGTACGGTGGATTCGTCGCCAAGGAGTTTGCCGCCTTGCCCGACCCGGCCGACCACCCGGTGTTCCTGATCCAGAGCCAAACCGACAAAACCTGATTCCCCCGATCCGCCTACGCCGGGTTGGCCGATAAAATCAGGGCCCATGCCTGATCGCGCCCTGTCGCTCGTGGAGAACCTGCCCGACCAGTCGATCCTGCAGCGGATCGGCAACACGCCGCTGCTGCGGATTCGCCTGCTCGAGAAGGAATTCCCGCACATCACCTTCTATGCCAAGGCCGAGTGGTTCAACCCGGGCGGATCGGTCAAGGACCGGCCGGCCCTGCGCATGATCGAGGAGGCCGAGCGGACCGGGGAGCTCACCGTCGAGAAGGTCATCCTGGACTCGACGTCGGGCAACACCGGCATCGCCTACGCCCTGATCGGCGCCGCCAAGGGGTACCAGGTCAAGCTGGTGATGCCGGCGAACGTCAACGAGGAGCGTTGCGAGATCGTCAACGCCTTCGGAGCCGAGGCGATCTTCACCCCGGCGCTGGAAGGCTCGGACGGCGCGATTCGCGAGGCCCACCGGCTACGCGAGGAGTCGCCCGGCGTGTACTTCATGCCCGACCAATACAACAATCCCTTCAACTGGCGGGCGCACTTCGACACCACCGGACCCGAGATCGTCAACCAGACCCATGGTGAGGTCACCCACTTCATCGCCGGGATCGGCACCAGCGGCACCCTCATGGGGACCGGGCGCTTTCTGAAGCGGCACAACCGGTCGATCCGCGTCATCGCCGCGGAGCCTGACGATGCGCTGCATGGACTGGAAGGCCTCAAGCACATGTCGAGCTCGATCGTGCCCGGGATCTACGACCCCAGTGTCTACGACGAAAAGGTCAGCGTGCCAACCGAAGCGGCCTACGAGCTGGCCCACGACCTGGCTCGCTCCGAGGGCCTGCTGGTGGGCAACTCCTCGGGCGCCGCGCTGTACGCGGCCCGCGAGGTGGCCCGTCGAACCTCGGAGGGCGTCTTCGTGATGGTGTTCCCCGACGGGGGCGATCGCTACCTGAGCTCGGGACTGTACCGCCGCAAGTTTTGACGCTGCGGATCCCCGCGCCGGTGATGGCGCAGCTCCGGGCGCACCTCGAGGCCGGCTATCCGAATGAGGCGTGCGGCGCCCTGGTCGGCAACGCGAGCGATGACGCCCACGAGGTCCTGGAGTTCCACGGGATGCGCAACACCATCACCGACCGGCCCTGGGACCGCTATGCGCTTGATCCGCTGGAACACCTGCGCGTGCAGAAAGATGCCGAGGCCCGCGGCCTGGAGATCATCGGCTTCGCGCACAGCCATCCGGACCATCCGGCGGTGCCGTCTCGCTTCGACGCCGACCACGGCTGGCCTTTCTACAGCTACGTCGTCGCGTCGGTGCAGAAAGGGGCCCTTGTCCAGGCCCGATCCTGGCGCCTCAAGGACAAAACCTTCGAGGAAGAAAACCTGGTTAGCGCTTAGCTTTCGGGCGCGGGGCCTCGGTGTCGCGCCAGGAAGTACTCAGGCACGGAGTTCATCGGCGGCCGCTCCTGGTCCTCGATCTCTTTCTGCTCGATCCAGTAGCGCTCGTCTTCGTAGTGGATCAACTTCATAGTTTTGTTGACTTCCTCGAGCAGGTGGATGCGGTGCCGGTCACCGAGGTGCTTGAGCCCCACCTGCATGATGGCGAAGGCCATCTTGGAGAGATCGAAGAGGGTCTGGTTGCGGTGCACGCGCATCCCGAGGTCGACCTGGGCGATGGCGCGAAGCCCGTACGCCTCCGAGATCGCCAGCAGGAGGCCGAGCTCGACGCCGTAGCCGCTGAAGAAGGGCACACTCTCCAGCACGCGGCGGCGTCCGGCGTACTCGCCGGACAGCGGCTGGACGAGACCGGACAGCTCCGGGAAGAATAGGTTCAGCAGCGGGCGCGCGGCCAGCTCGGTGACGCGGCCGCCACCTTGCGCCTGGATTTCGGTGCCGTACTGCAGCGGTCGACGGTAGAAGCCCTTGACGTAGTGGATCTCCGGGTCGCTCAAGAGCGGGCCGAGCAGACCATAGACGAACTTGGGGGCGATGTTGCTGATGTCCGTATCGACCCAACAGATCAGGTCCCCCTTGAGCACGAAGAGGCTCTTCCAGAGGGCTTCGCCTTTGCCGTGGAACGCGCCGTACCGCGGCAGGATCTCGTGATGCTGCACCACGGTCACGCCGGCCCGCTCCGCGATGGTGGCGGTGCGGTCGGACGACGCCGAATCGATCACCACGATCTCGTCGAGCAGGGGCACGCGGTCCATCAGGGCGTGCTTGAAGGTGCGGATGACCTTGCCGACGGTGTTCTGCTCATTCAGGGTCGGAAGGCCAAGGCTGATCGTGATCCCCTGTCGCTCCTTCAGGTCGACGAGACGGCGCAACTCCGCGAACTCCTTGCTGTGGAAGGTGTTCTCCGCGAACCAGCGGTCGACCCGTTCGGCAGCGGCGGCACGGCTCTCGAGCCGAAATGGCCGGTCGGGATCCTTGATCGCACTGACGGGCCCCGCGGCTTTCGCCACCATGACGCTGCCGGAGAGCCGGCGCAGCAACCGGCTCACAGGAGCCCCGAGCACCATCGGCCGGTGCATCAAGCTCAGCGTGGCACCGAGCACGATCAGCTGGTGGGAGGCGGCTTCCCGAATGATCGCCTCGCGGACCGAGGTCGACAGTACCGTCTGCCGTTGCACCGGGACGTCGACCCGGCTCGACAGCTTGAGGAAGGCCGCTTCCTCACGCGCGCGCGACTCGGCCGAGATCCGGGGATTGAAGACGTGCAAGACCCAGAGCTCCGCGCCGGTCTCGCGACAGACCGTGCTGGCCAGCCGCAGCGCCAGCTCCGCGTTGGGACCGCCGCGCACCGGCACTAGCACGCTCTTGATCGGCGTCACGTCGGGACGGATGAGCGCGACATCGCAGGGCGGTTCGACCAGGAGGTCCTCCACCGCATTGCTCCAGGCGGTGTCCGCGCGGCCGCGGCCGGTCCCGGCTTCCAGCACGAGGAGGTTGGTATCGGTTTCGAGTACAGCCTCCCGGATCCCCTGCGCCGCCACGTGCGCGATCCGGACCTGCCCGCGCAACTCGCCGGGCCCGCGCTCGGCATAGCGCGTGATTCGTGACAGCAGGGTCCGGTAGGCCCGCGCGACCTCAACCCCCTCACTGAGCGGGCGGTCGGGAGCCATCTCGATCACGCCCAGGAGGGTTCCGCGCGAGTCCTCGGCATTCAGGAATGGCGACACCGCTTTGAGGAGCGGGCCGGTGCGCGCCGGGTTCGTGGTCGGAACGAGGACGCGGTAGTGGCTCACCCGCGGTTGAGGAGCGGCTCCAGGCGCTGGCTGATGATGGCGTCCCAGGAAAGCTCCCGCATGACGCGTTGCCGGAGCTGTGTCGCCTCGTCGGCAAGGGTGGCCATCACGGCCTGGCTGAACGCCGCCGAGCCGGCCTCGACCGGCACGTAGCGCGGGCCCGCCGGCGCTACCTCGCGAAAGGCGGGCAAATCGGTGCAGACAACCGGCGTCCGGAAGATGGCGGCCTCCGCGAGGGGCAGCCCAAATCCTTCGCTCGTGCTCGGCAGCGTGACCACGTCGCTCAGCATATAGAGGTCCGAGAGGGTGGAGGCATCGACCGCGTAGGCGTCCTGCGCGCCCGGCGGCTGCTGTTCGAAGAGGAAGCAGACCGCGTCCTCAACGCCGAGTTGCCGGCTCAGGGCCTTGAGCTCGTCGACGTATGCCTGCGCCCTGGGATTGTGTGGACCGGGCGGTCCGGTGATCAGGAGGCGCACGGTTCGGCCCGACGCCCGCACCGCCGCCGCCGCCTCGATGGCCCACTCGAGGTTCTTGCGCTTGGTGATCCGAACCGGTGCGAGCAGCAGCACCTCCACCTGGTCGAGCTGCAGGCGCTGGACTAACGCGCGCGTGGTAGGACCGATCCGCAGCAAGGCCTCCGGATCGATGCCGTTTGGGATCACGCTCGCCGGGTCCTGGGCGGTGCCGGTCAGCCGCTCCCATTCCTTAAGGCGCTGGGTTGAGATGAACACCGAGGTGATGCGCGGGTGCTGGCGGCGGAGATACGACCACGGCTCGCCCTCGTGCATCAGCGGCTTGTACAGGGGGTTCACCCAGCTGAGGTCGTGGCACCACGAGATGATGCGAGGCCCCGGCCGATCGGCCAGCTCCCAGAGGACCGAGGTCAGCGCGAGGTTGAAATGCAGGCTGAGCGCGTTGTGGACG
>CAAGKR010035752.1_pt1 | contig 12777 bp, 8 predicted proteins | sample 2556971 | NCBI WGS metagenome assembly CAAGKR01 (sample SAMEA5207829, study PRJEB30636) | soil metagenome | biome: forest; feature: boreal; material: soil | place: USA | collected 2011-09 | depth 1 m | reverse complement strand
GACGGCCAGCCAGCTCGCGCCGCCCGCAAGCGCCGCGCGCGCGCTCTGCACCGCGCCGTGGCCGTATCCGTCAGCCTTCACCACGACGCACAACTCCGTGCCGCTGCGCAGCTTGCCGCACAACCGGGCGCAGTTGCGCTCGATCGCGGCCACGTTCACGCGCGCGAGCGCGCGGTGCACGGTCACCTCCCACCTCCTCGCACGGCCGGCAACGCCGCGATCACATCAGAGGCAACGACGCCCTCATTCGCTCCCTGCCTGCGCGCCGCCTCCCGGCCGGCCTCAGCGTGCAGCCACACGCCCGCAGTCGCGGCGGTGAAGGGCTCGAGGCCGACAGCGAGCAGCGCGGCGATCACCCCTGTCAGCACATCCCCGGTTCCCGCCGTGGCCAGTGCGGGAGTGCCCCCCGGGCTGACGGCCACTGCTCCAGAGGGTGCAGCGATCAGCGTGTCGTCGCCCTTCAGCACGACCACCGCCCGCGCCAGCCCGGCCGCCATACGAACGTGGCGGAGACGCTCGCGCTCAACCTCCTCGCTGCCCACCTCCAGCAACCGCCCCAGCTCGCCCGCGTGCGGAGTAAGCACGGTCTGGGCCTGCCTGGAAGCGAGATCTCCCAAACGCCCGGCGTGGGCGTTTAGGCCGTCTGCGTCTAATACCATCGCCACCTGGGCCCGTCTGGCCAGCTCACGGGCGAACTCAAACGCCCCAGGACTACGACCCAGGCCCGGCCCTAGGGCCAGCGCCCCTCCCCGCTCAGTCCCGGTGAGGGCATCATCGACCCCTTGCGCGATGAGTCCGCCATCCTCGTCTGCCAGCCCTTGGGTCATCAGCTCCGCCGGCGCGGCGCTGGCGAACATCGCCTGAAGCGATGCGGGCAGGTATGCCGTCACATACCCGGCCCCCGAGCGCATCGCTGCCTGCGCAGTCATCCGCGGCGCACCGGTGAGACCGCGCGAGCCACCCGCCACCACCACGTGTCCGCTCGAGAACTTCGTCGAGGACGCTGTGCGCTTTGGCAGCTGGGCGAGGATCGAGCCCTTGATGAGGCCCACGTCTGCCTCCACGGGCGCGCCCCGGGGTATGCCTATGTCGATCGTCTCGAGAACGCCCGCATAAGCCTTACCCGGATAGATCCACAGACCCGGCTTTCCCGCGTGGAAGGTCACAGTAACCGCTGCGCGCACGGCGGCAGCCGCCACGACACCCGTGGAAGCGTCCACGCCACTTGGGACATCGACGCTCACGACCGTCGCTTTAGCAGCGTTCACAGCCTCGATGGCCTCCCCGGCCGCGCCGCGAGGTTCACCCTGAAAGCCAGTGCCCAGCAACGCATCCACCACCACCGTCGCCCTCGTGAGTGTCTGCACCGCTCTTTGCCTATCTTCAGCCAGTTCCAGCGGTGCCTCGCCTCCAAGCCGCGCCAGATTCGCGCGCGCGTCCCCAGTGAAGTCCTCCGGCGGGGCTATGCACACCACCGTCACCTGCCGGTCCGCCTCGCGCAGCAGGCGCGCCACCACGAGGCCATCGCCGCCGTTGTTCCCCTTCCCGCATACCACCGCCACGGAGCCCTCCGGGGCCATTCGCTCGACCACCCGCGCCACCCCCGCCCCGGCACGCTCCATCAGGTCAAGCGACGGCACGCCCCGCTCCTCGATCGCCCAGCGATCCACCGCGCGCATCTGCCCGGCGTCGAGCAGGGGAGTCAGCCAGTCTGGAATGCAGTCCACGACCGCGATGCTAATCGGTCCCGTCGCTATGCCGCTCACGCCACGGAGCGCGTACGCGGCGCGAGGTCAGCCGCTACTCCACCGTGACGGTCTTCGCCAGATTGCGCGGCTGGTCGACGTTCAACCCCCGCTTGCGCGCGATCTCATAGGCGAGTAGCTGCAGCGGGATCACCGCGAGGATCGGCTGCAGCATCCAGTCCACGCCCGGCACGGTTATCACGGAGTCGGCGTGCTTGGTGATCTGCTCGTTGCCTGCCGTCGTGACCGCAACCACGTGTGCGCCCCGTGCGCGCACCTCCTGCATGTTCGATGCCATCTTCTCGAGCACAGGCGAATCGGTTGCCACGCATACCACTGGAGTGGACTCATCCAGAAGCGCGATCGGGCCGTGCTTCATCTCTCCCGCAGGGTAGGCGTCGGTAGCGATGTAGGAGATCTCCTTCAGCTTCAGCGCCCCCTCCAGAGCGACCGGCAGCCCAACGTGGCGGCCGATATACAGGAAGAACTCGCTCCGCCAGTACGCACTGGCAACGCGCGAGACCTGCTCGCCCATGCCCGCGAGAACTCCTTCGATGCTATGCGGCAAGCGCTTGACCTCGCCCACGAGCTCGGTGATGCGTGCAGGCTCGAGCGTCCCCCGCAGCTCAGCCAGACGCAGGGCAAGCAGATAGACGGCAGCGACCTGGCAGAGGAAGGTCTTCGTCGCCGCCACCCCGATCTCCAGACCCGCGCGGGTGAACAGCACACCGTCGGCGTCGCGTGTCGCCTGCGAGCCCATCACGTTCGTGATCGCCAGCACAGTCGCGCCCCGCTCCTTCGCCTTGCGCATCGCCGCCAGCGTGTCGGCTGTCTCGCCCGACTGGGATATCCCAATCACCAAATCCCCCGGTCCGACCACAGGGTTGCGGTAGCGGAACTCCGAAGCGACGTCCACTTCTACCGGCACGCGCGCCCACTCCTCGATCGCGTAGCGCCCGATCAAGCCTGCGTGGTAGGAGGTACCGCAAGCGACCACCACGATTCGCTTCACACCCGCCAGGATCGCCTCATCCAACGCACCCTGCTCATCAAGATCGACGCCGTCCCCTCTCGCAGTCCGGTCGGCGATCGTCTCGGCTACTGCGTCCGCCTGTTCGTGGATCTCCTTCAGCATGAACGTCTCATACCCGCCCTTCTCGGCGGTGTCCTCGTCCCAGTCGACCGTCTCCACCGCGCGCTCCACCCGATCGCCCCCAGGCGTTGTGATCGTGACGCCATCGGGTGTCAACACGACAATCTCACCGTTGTCCAAGTACTGGACCTCGCGCGTCTGAGCCAAAAAGGCTGGCACCGCGGAGGCCACAAACTGCTCGCCCTCGCCCCTACCGATGATCAACGGGCACTCCCTCCGCGCTCCCACCAGCGTCTCGGGCTCCTCCAGGCACATCGCGACGAACGCATAGTGACCCTCCAATTCGGCATAAGCAGCCCGCACCGCGCCGGCCAGGTCGCCGTCATAGTGCTCGGCGATCAGATGCGCGATCACCTCGGCGTCGGTCTCGGAGGTGAATACGCTCCCAGCGGCGAGCAAACGCTCCTTCAGCGTCATGTAGTTCTCGACGATCCCGTTCACCACCACGTGAAAGCGGTCGGCTGAGTCGTAGTGCGGGTGGGCGTTCTCCTCGGTCACCCGCCCGTGCGTCGCCCAGCGGGTGTGGCCGATACCGGTTGTGGCAGCACGCACCGCGACCGCTACGGGCGGGCGGGATCCCAATCTTCGCTCCTCGGCCGAGACCAAGCCGTCGAGCTTCGCCTGCAACGCGTCGAGGTTGCCCACGGCCCGCACCGTATCGATCCGGTCCTCACCGATCATCGAGATGCCCGCGGAGTCATACCCGCGGTACTCGAGCTTCTTCAGCCCGTCGAGCAGCAGCTTTTGGGCCGGTTGCCCACCCTCCCGCTTGCCGACGTAGCCAACGATGCCGCACACCGCATCGAAGATACCAGCGAGGTTCAGCCCAGCTCGGACTGCACCAGCGCGACCAGCCGCGCGCAGACCTCATCGGCCTCAGCATCGGTGGGTGCCTCGACCATCACCCTCACCAGCGGCTCGGTGCCACTCGGGCGTACGAGCACGCGCCCACGCCCCTCCAGCGCCTCTCCCGCGGCACTCACGGCTTCGCTGACGCCCTGCGCCGTGTCCAAGGCCCCGCGCTCGCGCACGTGCACGTTCACCAGCCGCTGAGGCAGCTTCTCCATCGCGTCGCGCTCTGACAGATCGCGACCGGCCAGTGCCTCCAAAGTGAGCAGCGCGCCAGCGATCCCGTCCCCTGTGCGGTTGAAGCTCATGTCGATGATGTGGCCGGACTGCTCGCCCCCCAGCGTCCAGCCACGGGCGCGGAGCTCCTCCAGCACATACCGGTCGCCGACCTGCGTAATCGCCACCGCCACGCCCGCCCGCTTCATGGCGGCGTGGAAGCCATAGTTGGTCATCACCGTCACCGCTACCCCGCCACCGTTCAGACGCTCCTGCTGGCGCAGGTGCAACGCCGCCAGCGCCATCAGCTCATCGCCGTCCACGACCGTTCCCATCCGGTCCACTGCCAGCACACGGTCCCCGTCGCCGTCGAACGCAAATCCCACCGCATGCCCTCCCGCGCGGACATGCTCGCCCAGCTGCTCGATGTGCGTCGAGCCGCAGCTGGCGTTGATATTGCGCCCGTCCGGCTCATCCGCGATCACGCTCACCTTCGCGCCCAGCCTCCGGAAGATCTCCGGTGCCACGCGATAGGTGGCGCCGTGCGCACAGTCCAGCAATACGTCCAGCCCGCCCAGATCGAGTGCTGCGAAGCGCACGTGCAACTCACGCAGGTAGTCCTCGCCCGCGCCCCTCAGCTCGCGGATATGCCCGATAGTGGGCGGGGACTGCGGCCGGGCAGCGCCCGCGCCTGCGAGATCAGGGCCTGTGCGTTCCAGCTCCCGCTCGATCTGAAGCTCACTCTCATCCGACAGCTTGTACCCGTCCCCAGCAAAGAACTTGATCCCGTTGTCCTGGAAGAGATTGTGCGACGCCGATAGCACCACCGCCAGGTCGAAGCCATAGCGACCGATCAAGAGCGGCGCGGCCGGCGTCGGCAACACGCCGCCCAGCAGCGCATCCCCTCCAGCGGCGCTAACGCCGGCCGCAACGGCCGCCTGCAGCATCTCGCCCGACTCGCGCGTATCGCGCACGATCAGCACCTGGGGACGCTCCGCGCCCGTCTTTGCAGTCGCAGCCCGCGCCAGCCCGAGCGCCAGCTCAGCCGTGAGCAGCTCGCCGGCAACTCCCCTCACACCATCGGTCCCGAACAGCTTGCGGGTCATTTGGGTGGGTAGGTCACCTATCGCTCCGCTGCTAGCGCTTGGAGAACTGCGGACGCTTACGCGCCTTCTTCAACCCGGCCTTCTTGCGCTCCTTCGCGCGCGAGTCGCGCGTGAGAAAGCCCCTGCGCTTGAGCTCACCGCGCAGGTTCGGGTCGGCCTCCAGCAGCGCGCGCGAAACCCCGTGGCGCAGCGCCCCAGCCTGGGCGGAAATACCGCTGCCATGCAGCCTGGCAACCACGTCCATCCGCTCCTGATACCCCACCGTCTCCAGTGGCTGGCGGATGTTTCGCTGTTGGGTCACACGCGGAAAATACTCCTCCAGCGTGCGCCCGTTCACGAGATAGGAGCCGCTCCCCGGTCGCAGCGTTACCCGCGCGACTGCCGTCTTGCGCTTGCCCGTCGCCCGGTACCGCGCGCCCGAGGCCAAATCGATTGCGGCCGTGGCGATCGGCTTGCTCAGGATCTCCTCCGGCTCCTCCTGTGCATCCTCCGCCTGCTCAGGCTCCTCGGTCTCGATCGCATACGGGTCCTCATAAGCCTCGCTGCGAGCCTCGCTGCGCCCCAATGGATCGACGCCCTCAGGGACGATGTCCACCTCGAGGTGCGCTCCCGGCACAGCGGGCTTCACCCGCGGGGCGGGCTCATCTTCCTCCTCCTCGGCCGCATCATGCTCTGCGCTTTCCTCCTGGGCCTCCTGAAGCGCCTCCAGTGGCACATCCTCGGCGGCACCTGCGATCTCCATCGCCTCCTCGCTCGGCACCGCATGACCCTCGCCGGCTGCCTCAGTGCCCAGCGGCTCCGGTGCGACCGCGCCGCCCGGCTTCTCCGCGGCCTCCTCGAAGGCCTCGAGGGCGGCGTCCTCGGCGGAGCCAGCAATCTCCATGGCCTGCTCGCTCGGCACCGCATGACCCTCGGCCTGCTGGCCGGTATCCGATCGGTCGCTGTCCTGCTCTTCAGGGGTCTGCGGGATCTCCTCGTCGGCCATCAAGCCTCGATCTCCAAAGTTTGCGGTTTCTGGGCGATGTGCGGATGCTCTGGGCCAGCGTAGATCTTGAGCTTCGTGATCTGCTTACGCGCCAGGCGATTACGAGGCATCATCCCTTTCACGGCCAGCCTGATGATCTCCTCTGGCCTGCGGGCCAGCATTTCCTCAAAGGTCCTCGAACGCAGCCCGCCGGGGTAGCCGGAATGACGGTAGTAGCGCTTATCTTTGCGCTTGTTCCCGCTCACGGCGATCTTCTCCGCGTTGATTACCACGACGAAATCGCCGGTATCGATGTGCGGGGTGTACTCGGGCTTGCGCTTACCCCGCAGCACATCGGCGATCTGGGTCGCTAGGCGCCCAAGCGTCTTGCCGTTGGCGTCGACCACGAGCCAGTTGCGCTCGCGGTCGGTCGGCTTGGCTACGTAGGTCTTTGCCGAGGGTGTTGAAGTGGACGGTGTCATCACGTAAAAAAGGCCACGCGGTAGCGCGCGGCGCAGGCGACATCATAGGCGAAGTGGGGCTGAGCCGTAAGTACACGCCCAGGCCGACGGATCGTGGTTCCTGGCAAGGACGCAGTGAGCGAAGTGTGCTGGCCGAAACGGGGATGCGAGCCGAAAGGCGAGTGTCTCCCGGCTTCGGTACACGAGCGATCGAGGACATAGCCAGGGGCCGCGAGACTAGGTCTGGTGGGTTACTCCCACTCGATGGTGCCTGGAGGCTTGCTGGTTATGTCCAGCACCACCCGGTTGACCTCGCGCAACTCGTTGATCATTCTCGACGCAATCGTCTCCAGCAAGTCGTACGGCAGCCTCGCCCAGTCGGCCGTCATCGCATCATCGCTCGTCACCGCGCGCAAGACCACCACATAGCCATATGTGCGCTCGTCTCCCTGCACACCCACAGTGCGCACATCGGGCAGTACGCAGAACGACTGCCACAGCTCTCGGTACAGCCCAGCCTTGCGGATCTCCTCTTGCAGGATGTGATCGGCCTCCCGCAGCACGTCCAACCGCTCCTTCGTCGCCTCGCCGCCGACGATCCTGATCGCCAGGCCCGGCCCGGGAAAGGGCTGGCGCCAGACCAGTCGTTCCGGCAGTCCCAGCTCGGCGCCCACGGCGCGCACCTCATCCTTGAACAGCGCCCTCAGGGGCTCCACCAGCTCGAACTGCAGGTCGTCCGGCAGCCCACCAACGTTGTGGTGGGACTTGATCGTCGCCGCCCCCGTGCCCCCGCCCGACTCGATCACGTCTGAGTACAGCGTTCCCTGCACCAGGTAATGCGCGCCGTCGAGCTTCGCCGCCTCCTCCTCAAACACCCTGATGAACTCCGCGCCGATCGCTTTTCGCTTCGCCTCTGGCTCGCTCACGCCTTTCAATTTCTCCAAAAATCTTTCCTCCGCGTCGACAGCCACCAGCGGCACCTTGAACGTGTCCCTGAAGGCGCTCACCACCTGCTCGCCCTCGTCCTTTCTCATCAGCCCGTGGTCCACGAACACACATGTCAGCTGGTCCCCCACCGCGCGGTGCACCAACAGCGCCGCCACCGACGAGTCCACCCCACCTGAGAGCCCGCAGATCACCCTTCCATCACCCACCTGCCGCCGGATCCGCTCGATCTGATCCTCCACGATCCCCGCCGCCGACCACGTCAGCTCACAGCCGCACACCTCCGTCAGAAATCTCGTCAGGATCTCCTGCCCGTACGGCGTGTGCACGACCTCGGGGTGAAATTGAATCCCGTAGATACTGCGCTCGGCGTCCTCCACCGCGGCCACCGGCGACACGCTCGACGACGCCAGTGCGGTGAATCCCGGGGGCGGCTCGATCACCGTGTCCCGGTGACTCATCCAGCACGTCTGCTCCTTCGGCATCCCCTTCAGCAGCACCCCCGGCTCGATCACGGTCAGATCCGAGCGGCCGAACTCCCCCACCTCGGCCTCCACCACCCGCCCGCCGAGCTCATGCACGAGCAGCTGCATCCCGTAGCAGATGCCCATCACCGGCACCCCCAGCTCCAACAGCCCGCGCTCCAATCGCGGGGCGCCCTCGGCATACACCGAGGCGGGGCCCCCCGACAAGATGATCCCCCGTGGCTTTCGCTTCTCGATCTCCTGGAGCGGCGTGTGGCTCGGGAGCAGCTCGGAGAACACCCCGCAATCGCGCACCCTTCTCGCGATCAACTGACTGTATTGCCCTCCATAGTCGAGGACAATCACCTCTTCACTGGCCATTACGGGCGCGCCCCGTTGCTCTGCGGCGGGCGCCATGGCTACCTGTTCAGTCATTGACCAGGACGGCGGCAGCCTTCCCGTTGGTGGCGCCCATGCCCACCCCCTGATCGCGTTGCAATGCCTTACCCTCGGTTTGCAGCGCAGGTGCGATCACGACCTCGGCGCGGTTGAACTCGGCCAGATCCTTGTGCCCACAGGTCGCCATCGAGGTACGCAGCCCCCCGAACAGGTTGAACGTGCCGTCGTTCTCGCGCGCGGGGCCTACGAGAATCTCCTCGAGCGTGCCGTTCTGGGATGTGGCCACCCGCGCCCCACGCGGCAACGTTGGGTGAAACGTGGCCATCCCCCAGTGAAAGCCGCGCCCTGGCGCCTCGTAGGCGCGCGCCAAGGGCGAGCCGATCATCACAGCGTCAGCACCAAGCGCAATCGCCTTCGACACGTCGCCGCCATTGCGCATCCCGCCGTCAGCGATCACCTGGCAGTACTCCCCGGTCTCCAGCATGTGCGTGGAGCGGGCGTGTGCGACATCCGCGATCGCTGTCGCCTGGGGTACGCCGATGCCGAGTACGCCGCGCGTCGTACACGCCGCCCCGGGCCCCACGCCGACAAGCACCCCGGCGGCGCCTGTCCGCATCAGGTGCAGTCCCGTGTGGTAGGAGGCACAGCCACCGACGACCACTGGCACCTCGAGCGTCGGTATGAACTCCTTCAAGTTCAGCGGCTCAGACACTGTCGAGACATGCTCTCCCGAGACGACCGTTCCCTGGATCACGAGCACGTCCAAGCCAGCCTCGAGCGCAAGCTCGTGATACTTCAAAACTCGCTGCGGGGTCAACGACGCGGCGACGACGACCTTCTGGTCCTTGATCTCCCTTATCCGCTGAGCGATCAGCTCAGGCTTGACTGGCTCTGAGTAGATCTCCTGCATCTCGCGGGTAGCCTGCTCCTTCGGCAGGCTGGCGATCCGCTCGAGTTGCTCCTCGGCATCCTCGTAGCGAGTGAAGATGCCCTCCAGGTTGAGCACCGCCAGTCCGCCCAGGCCGCCGATGATCCCAGCCGTCCGCGGTGAAACCACGCCGTCCATCGCCGCCGCCATCAACGGCAGCTCGAATTGGTAGGGCCCGAGCTTCCAGGACAGGTCGATGTCGTCAGGGTCGCGCGTGCGGCGGGAGGGGACGATCGCGATGTCGTCGAATCCATACGCCTGGCGTGCCTTCTTCCCGCGTCCGATCTCTACTTCCATCACGTAATCCTTACAGTCGGGGCGGACGCAAAGGCCCCGCGCAGGGCGGGGCCAAGAGAGACCTGCAAGAGGCCAAAAAGAGCTTGTTGCAGACTGAGGCCAAGTGAGTTTGAGCATAGCAACGGCCCGTCTCAGAAGACGATCCACGAGTGCGATGACCGAAGATGAGCGAGGTCTCGGTACTTATGCCCTTGGATATGCTCGATTGAGATGAGTGAGCAGACCTCCAAGCGCTATGACCCGCAGGTGATCGAGGCTCGCCGGCAGGCTGCCTGGCGCGCGCGGGACGCCTGGCGCACGCCGCCCGTGGGCGACGATCGCCAGCACCTATACATCAAGCCCTCGGCACCGTTCACGTCAGGCAACGTGCACATCGGCCACGTGCGCAGCTACTCGATCGGAGACGCCTACGCGCGCTTCCAGCGTGCGCGCGGGAACAAGGTGCTGTTCGCGTTCGGATTCGACGCGTTCGGCCTGCCGGCCGAGCTCGGCGCGATCGACCGCGGCATCCCGCCGAGCGAGTGGGTCGCGAGCTGCGCCGGGCACATGACCGGGCAGTTGCAGCGGCTCGGTTTCTCATTCGACTGGGAGCGGACGTTCATGAGCTCCGACCCCATCATGTACCGCTGGTCGCAGTGGCTGTTCTTGGAGCTGCTCGAGGCCGGACTTGTGTACCGCGGTACAGGCGGCGTCGACTGGTGCGACACGTGCCAGACGACGCTCGCCACGATCCAGGTCGAGGACGGCCGCTGCTGGCGCTGCCACAACCCGGTACGCCTGATCGAGCGCCCCACGTGGTACCTGCGGATCAGCGAGTACGTGCCGGAGAACGACCGCCGCCTCGACGAGCTCGCGGCGACCGATCAGAGATCGGCTGGCAAATGGGATGAGGTCGCGCTCGCCAGCCAGCGTTTCGTGCTTGGCCGCACCGACGGCGTCGAGGTCGAGCTGCGCGGCGCCGGCGGCGAGCAGCTCACGGTGTTCACACCGCACGCAGGCGCGCTCGCCCAGGCGCGCTTCGTGCTGATCTCGCCCAAGCACCCCGAGATCGACGCCTGGACATCTGACCCGGCGGTGCGCGAGCAGCTCGAGGACCTGCGCTCCAGTGGCCTGCAGCGCAGCTCGCGGGACGCCGGCGCGATCGGGCTGATAGACACTCACCGCTCATTGTCCTCCCCGGCTGGCGACGGGTCCCTACCAGTGCTGATCTCACCGGGCGTCGACGGCCGCTTCGGCGCGACGGCCGTGTTCGGCATCCCCGACGCCGACCGCACCGACGAGATCCTTGCCGAGCGCATCGGCGACAGGCTCGGCGGTTCGCTCGTGAACGGCGCAGGTGCCGCCGGCGAGGCCTCCCCGCCCCGCAAGGCCGTGCGGTACAAGGCGGAGGACTTCTCGATCTCCAGACAGCGCTCGTGGGGCACGCCGATCCCGATCGTCTACTGCGAGACTCACGGTGCCGTGCCGCTGGGAAAGGAGCAGCTCCCCGTGCTGCTGCCGCTCGACATCACGCCGACCGGAACCGGAAATCCGCTTGCCGAGATCGACGATTTCGTGAAGACGACATGCCCGGTCTGCGGCGGTCCGGCCGAGCGGGAGACGGACACACTCGACTGCCACTTCGACGCGCTATGGCTGTGGGTTCCCGTCTGCGTGCCGCCCGAGTCGCGCGGCGAGACGCTCGAGGACATCCTCGCGCTTGCGGATCTGCGCCACTGGCTGCCCTCCGAGCGCGTCGTGGCGGGCTCGGACAGTGGCAACTTCGTATTCGACCAGCGGATCGTCACCAAGGCGTTGCGCGACATCGGTCCGCTCGCGTTCCTCAGCGACGGAGAGCCGTTCGCAGGCTGCCTCTTTCACGAGATGGTCATAAGCGACGGGCGCAAGATGTCAAAGCACCTCGGCAATGTCGTGGATCCAGACGCGCTCGTCGAGCGCTACGGCGCGGACACTGTGAGGCTCGCGGTCCTGTATGCCGCACGTCCGCAGAAGACGCTCAACTGGAGCGACTCGGCGGTGCTGCGCGCGCACAGGTTCCTGACGCAGGTATGGGAGTACTCACAGGCCCAGCTCGCCGGCGCCGAGGCGCTGGCGCAAGGAGCTGACGGTGAGCCGGCCAAGGACACAACCGAGCATCTCAGGCTGAAACTCTCGACGTGGTGCGAGACCGCCGCCGGGAAGATCACCGGGGAGATGGAGCAGCTCGAGATGCACAGCGCAGTGCGCAACGTTATGCGCCTGTTCGACCGCATCAAGGACTTTGAGAAACGCGTCATAGCGCGCCAAGGAGAGCTGAGCCGGGCCGACAGAGACGCGCTGACCGGCGCGCTCGCCCTGCTCGTGCAGCTGCTCAGCCCCTTCGCCCCGCATCTCTCCGAGGAGCTTTGGATTGCCTTCGGTCACGAGAGCGACACACAAATGCCGTGGCCGGGCGTATCGTCTCTCCTACCAGCATGAGCCCCAGCCCCCCACCGAGTCCTCTTGGAGGTTCTCGCAAGCGGACACGCTCGTGCGCCACGGGTCTCGTCTGCCACCGCTGCGAGAACAGCTACCCGCTCGAGTCGACCGTGTTCGCCTGTCCGGACTGCGGCAAGGGCCTCGACGTCGTCTACGACTACGAGCTTGCCGCCCGCCACTTCAAGGAGACCGGAAGCTCCGAGCGTCCTCAGAACATCTGGCACTTCGAGGAGCTCCTGCCGATCGTCGACGCCTCCGCGCAGGCGCGCGTCGGGCGCTATGCGGGCTACACCCCCCTGATCCACGCCGACCGGCTGGGGGCCGAGCTGGGCCTCTCAAACCTATACCTCAAGGACGACTCCACCTCACGCCCCAGCCTCTCCTACAAGGACCGCGTCGTGTCGATGTCCGTCGCCCGGCTTCTGGAGCTCGGCAAGACCGAGATAGGCTGTGTCTCCACAGGCAACGTCGGCACCGCCGTCGCCTCGCTCGCGGCCAAGGCCGGGGTTGACGCGTATGTGTTCTACCCCAACCGCCTGGAGGACATGAAGGCCCGCGCCTGCGCGGCGCTCGGCGCGAAGGTCTGCCAGGTGGAGGGCAACTACGACGAGGCCAACCGCTGCTGCCGCGAGGTTGCCGCCGCGACGGGCATGGAGTTCGCGAACATCACCCTGCGGCCGTTCTACGCCGAGGGGGCGAAGACGGCCGCGTTTGAGATCGTCGAGCAGCTCAACTGGGCCTCGCCCGATCACATCATCACAGCTGCCGCCGGCGGCACCTTGTCATCGCGTCT
>CAAGKR010276803.1_pt1 | contig 12780 bp, 2 predicted proteins | sample 2556971 | NCBI WGS metagenome assembly CAAGKR01 (sample SAMEA5207829, study PRJEB30636) | soil metagenome | biome: forest; feature: boreal; material: soil | place: USA | collected 2011-09 | depth 1 m | reverse complement strand
CGCGAATTTTTCTCCGATCCCTCGAATTGCCCCACCGCCCTTGGGTAGGCTGAGCTGGGGTGCTTCAACCCCAAACTTCTTGTCGGTCTGGGCCCCCGGTTTCCTGGCGTCAGTGTGGGCCCCGGCTTTGCCGGCGTCAGTAATGGCAGCCAAGCTCTGTCAGGCCTTGCCCCACGTTATGGCCACCCACAGGTCGCGCATGTTGTTGTTGTCGAAATAGAGCGACAGCGGCGGGTGGGTGGCGTCGGTCACCGCGGCCGGCAACGACTTGCTGAGAGCGCCGACCAGAATGCCTCCCAACGAAGGATTCCTGGTGATGGTGTCAGTCTTACCCGTCTTGTCGGCAGCCCGATAAACCTTGACTGCGGCCGAGTTGTCCGTTGGCAAAAGCTCCGCGAACAGCTCTACGGCTTTGACCGGTGCACTGCCCACGATGCCCTGACTCCAGAACGGGTAGTGCTCCGGAAGCAAAGTCAGGGAAATACCCGCAGTCAACGCGCCGGTCGTGAAATCGACGCTGCGGAACCGCGCCCACTCGGATGGGAACTCGTGGCGCAGCGAGAAGAGCCTCACCGACCCCACCGTCTGCGCCTTGTTGATCAAGTTCTGCAGGTTCTTGGTTGACGCCGCCTTCAGCAGCTCTCCGCCCTCGCGCGCGGTGTAGCGGAGATGCAGGATGACATCGCTGATGGTGTCGAAGTCGAACTGCCGGACATCGGAAGGCAAGTCAAGGCGCCACTGGCTGACCGCACCCGAGAGCTCAAACGGGAGATAGCGATCGTCGTGAAGATTACCTTCGAAGAGACCGTTGTCGTTCTGTCCTGAGCTCGTGACAATGGCCTGCACGCTTCCGTAGTGATCGCTGAACCTGGGATCGTCAAGCCCCTGGCGGGCGTAGCCGTGGCTGCCGGGCGTCGACGTGGTGCGGATTGTGCTGTTCAGCAGCGTCAGGGTGCAATTCAGGCTCGTGTACGGACCTGTGACGCACGGGATGCTGAGGGCGACCGACTTGATCCTTCGGAAGAAATGAGTCGGTGCATCCAGGTCGAAGATCTCTTCAGGCAGGGTCACGGTGCAGCTGCCCGTAGCGCGCAGCTCGATCAGTGCCCGGGGAGCGATCTGCAGCAGGCTCACATGCTTGGTCAGCTCGTACTCGCGCTGGTTCAAATCCCGATACGCGACATCCATCCGCTTGAGGTCGAAAAGCAGCTTCTCGCCCGCTAGAAGGCCTTGCGTCCCGTCCAGGTAGTTGTATTGAACAAAGTTCAGCTCTGGATCGCCGAGCTCGTTCTGCAGAGCGCGTTCCGCTTTCTTGGAAACTTCGAACGCGAGCTGGAAGGCCTTCGAATAAAGCGCTTTGATCTCACGCTTCATCCAGGCATGGAAACCGACCGTGGTCTCAAAGACCTCGAAGCCGCTGACCTCATTGCCCTGCAGAAAATCGACGATTTCTTTCGCCTGACTCATTTGAAGCTGGTGATTGTCGTATTCCTTCTGAGCGATCGCCTCACGAATCTGTGCTCCGCGAAGCTGCTTGAAGATCTGATTGATCTCGCCCTTCGCGCCGTTGCTCTGGAACAACCACTCTTCCTCGCGCCGGGAGTAAGTGCCGAGCTTGGCTGTCTTGTTTCCTTCGTAACCGATCCGATCTGAGTCGGCGCGGTCGCCGCGCGCGCTGGCCTGGGGAAACTTCGAAACGTAGGTGCCGCCCATGGTCGTGCTCACGCCGATGCCAAACGGTTGAACGTTGAGTGAAAAATCGGGGATGAAACCGAGGTCCCCGGCCAGGCCTTCGCTCGACGCCGCGCTGCTCTGTTTTGCGCGGGCATCGATCAGCTTGTGCAACTCCTCCGCCTCGTGCGTGCTGAGCGTTGTGATCTCGCCATCGCTCACGGTACTGGCGTCCTGGGCGATGGCCGGTGTGATCGTGTCAGGCGTCATCGTCGGTTCGGACGACTGGAACTTGAACTTTGCCAATCCCGCCTGATCCAATCCGCTCAGGGCAGGGATGCTTGCCTTGATCTGGCTTGTCGTGCGCCCGAGCAGCAGCTGGTAGTAGGTGTATTTCTGGCTGGCATTGGCCAGAGATTGATCGAGACCTTCCCGGGCCTTGACGGCATCCTGCCATTGCGAGTACTTGACCGTTTGGGCCACGTTCAGAATTGCACTCTCGTGCTTCGACCGCAGTAGTGACAGCGCCTGATTGTCATGTTTCTCGATCGCGGCGAGCATCGCCGCGCCAAGAGACTGGACTTCCTGCGTGATCTCGGTGGCTTTGGACAGGAGCACCTGGAACCGAACCAGTGGGAGTGGTTGATTGAAGCCACCGACGATAGCGCTGACATCCAGTCCGGCGGCCGCCGCACGAACGAGGAGCGCCGGGTCGATCGGCGGATCGTAAAGCGGCAGGCGATGGAAAACACCCTGCAGATTGAGGCTGTTGTGAATGTTGAACAGCCGGTTGGCGACGGTGTCCCAGTAGCCGAGCAGCTTATCGTTTCGCGGAATGCAGAAATACAGAGTTCTGCCGATGCTGGCGAGGATCTCGGTGCCCGGCGAGCTGGCTCCATTGTTCGGTAGCGGCGCCACGTCGAAGGGGATGTCAACCTCCATGTCAACGAGCGCATTGCCGAATGGGTCCAATTTGCCGCGAAGGTCGTTGTAGGTGGCCGGCTTCACCTCGCCCTTACTCGGTACTTCCTGTGGTTTCGGTCCGAGGATGTTGGCAGCCAGCACGTAGAGCTGAGTGGCTTCGTTGATGGTCTCGATCGTGTACTGCCGGAAGAGTGAATCCCCCCAGGCGATCAGGTTGTCGAGATACGCCATCACCGTTTTGAGCATGTAAGCCGAAGGCCTGAATTTGGCCACAACGAAAGGCTGGAATGGATTGGCCTTCCAGGCCTCGATGCTGGAGACAGTTTGCTGGTAAAGCTGAGGGTCCTGGTTGGTTGAGAGGTTGACCAGAATCTGTTCGACCATACGAACGTCAGTGGTCTGGAATGGCAGCACCTTCCAGAACCTCTCAGGCGTCGGCCCAACGCTGTTGTCCGTGGGATTGAAGACGTAGTGGAACCAGTGCTGCGCCTCCTGGAACTTCTGGTTCTGACTCAAATGGATCGCGATCAGCATCGGCACGTGGAAGAAGAGTTCCCAGTTGTAGATCGAGTACGCGCCGTCAAATCCGAAGTCCAGATTGCGGACGGGGTAGGGATGCTGAACGGTGGTCGTGTCCGGCGCGTAATGCGTCGCGTCAAAGATGCCTTGGTAGAACAAAGGCTCAGGTCGGCCGGCCCGAATATTGACCGCCGTGTTTGCGGGTAGGTTGATCGGTGACCCATCGTTGCTCAACACTGCGCCGGTGGCGCCCAGTGGAAGCGCGACTCGGGTGCGGTCGGGAACGATGGCTGGAGAGCCAGAGATGGTCCACTGGATCCCAGTTGAGAATGTGGCCGGCAGGCTGCCGGGGAGGTTCACAGTGGCGGCTGCGTTCAATTTGGACGTTTTGCCGCTGAGATCCGCGATGACGATGTTGGCCGGTATCTGCACGGAGGTGCCATCTGGCAGAGTCACCGGGGTGCCGGGTGAAAGGACAACAGGAGTTCCGTCGGGGCGCGTCCCGTTTGTGGTCGTTGCAATGGTGGCGCGGGTGCTGTCCGGGAGTACGACCAGCGGTTGAGAGTCGCTCGGTTGCGGAAGGTAGAGGGTGTCTGAATCCAGCAGTCCGGATATCCCGCCCTCGTTGAGGCGTTGAATCAGCGGCAAAAGGTATGGATGGAAATGGGCGAAGAACTCGTAGGCGACGGTTCTGTCGCGAAGAGTGATGTATCTGCCGCCGTGCCAACCATTCCCGAGGTTGTACGTCTGGTAGGACCGGACCATTGTGTCGTACGAGTTGTGAAAGCTCTTCTGAGGTGCCATCAGCCTCGGTTCCTGCTCATCAAGTCGGTCCCGAAAAGCGGGCCCACAGAACCTGCAACTTGAGATGTCCCGTCTGTCAGGAGCTGGGCCGGCCTGACTCCGCCGGCGCCGATCAGCGTCAAGCGCGTGCCGCCTGAAGCGCCCGCAAGTCCGGACGGTCCGATCGCGGAGGCGGCCGATCCCGCTACGGACCCGATTGCGCTCTGGATCTTGACGCCACCCCCCTGGCCGATCCAGGTGCCCCCAAACGAGAGCACAGCTCGGGGGTTCGTGACCCAGTCGGCGAGCGACTTGGTTTGGTAGATCGAGTAAACCGGGTCACCGGGATCCACCGGCACAGGGCCGGTTTGTGGCACCTGGGCGATGACCTGCGTCTTGTCGATGAGGTCTTTAACGTTCCAGTTCTTTTCCACCGGCCCGACTGCCCAGCCCTGCCACTCGGAGACCGTTGTCTCCGTCAGGGTCGGCTGCACGAAGAAGGTCAGCTCGTCCTGGGTGTTCGGTGGATAGCCGGTGTCTTTGTAGAAGAACGGACCGACAAGGCCACCGGCTTCCTGGTACAGCGGTTCCTGTGGATTGAGGAAAGGGGGAGCGAGAGGGTTCGCACAGACGATGAGCTCAAAGCCGCCGACGCTGTTCAGGATGAGTTCGGTCTCCGTAGTGGCGCCGGCTCCTCCGCTGTCGATCTCGGTCTGGAAGTTCGCTTCCAGCAGGCTGGCACCGGTGTAGCCAGTGGCGTCGATGCCTAGCGTCTGGTACGGCGATGGCGGCGTGCTTTCCCAGTAGACCTCGCCGAAGTCGGGGTCGGCGTTCTTGCTGGTGACGCGGAAGGTGCGGAACTCGTCATAACCCTGAAGGTCGAGGTGGATCTTCGCGGCTTTCTCGTTGCCGTTTGCGTCGAATTCCTTCGACACGTGAATGTAGATCTCCCGGTTAGGGTCAAAGCCGGGATTGAGGCCGCCGATGCTGGGGGCGCGCGCGATATCCGTCGAGATCGGATGGCTCCACTTGCCTTGGAAGCACTCGCTCCAGTGCAGCTGAACCTGGATCTGGAATTGCGGGGTCGCCTCAAAGACTCTGCTCGACAAGTCTCTGAACGTCATTTCCCCCACCTTGGTCGCATCCGAATCCGTGCTCGACCCGGCTGGGCCACTACCCTGGTTCAAGAAGGTCAGCCAGAAGAGATTGACCCGCCCGCGCCAGACCATCACGGCGATGTGATCTCCTTCGATGTCGGGACTCACAACCTCCCAGGCGGACCAGGTCTGGTTGGAGTACGTGCGATAGAAGTATTTGTGTGGCTTGCCGTAGGTACGCGCGACCACGTGCAGCGTGCTGGCCTGCGGGTGTACCAGGTCCTGATCCAGGTAAGTTGCGACCACATCCAGGCGAGCGCGCTCCTCGAGCCCCTTCAGATACTCGAAGAACGCATCCTCGACCAGGGTGCGAGAGACGTCGCCTTGAAGCAGCGCGCTCTCCAGGTCCTGGTACAGATCGCTCTTGTCCAGGCGGAGCTCGAACTCCATCGCGTTTTCTGGTCGGAGGTAGATCTTGCGCTGCACCTCCCAGACGCGGTAACGCTCAATGGGTTTCCAAACACGTGCATCGATCGCCCCGGGGCCGACGTTGAGCTCTGGGTGGTCTGAGTGGCCGTTCTCCAGGTTGAGCAGACAGCGCTGAATGAACGTCTGAACCGAAGACAGGGCAAGCCGGATGCGGGATGTCTGAACGACAGGCTCCATGCCGGGATCCACGAGGAAGTACTCGAAGAGCTGTTCCGGGTTGGTCAGCGCCAGTGAGTTGACCAGGAATGAGACGAGCGCGTCTCGCTTCTTGCGGCGCAGCTTGTCGAAGACCGATTGCGCAATGGGTCGCCATGCGTCGGGAGTAGACTGTGCCTTGACTGCGTTTTTCAGAGTGTCCGCAGCCACGTCCGGTGCGAGCGCCCCGGCCGGGGGCGCGATCGAGGCGACAATGGATGAAGCCGCCAGAGAAGCAACGGGCACGCCAATCTGCTGCACAACCTGCACGGCTTCCCAGATGCGCCGGATTCCTTTGTGATTGGCAAAGTCGCCCACTGCCTTGACCTGTCGATTCGTCGCCACCGTTTGCTCCTGGATCAGGCCAAGCTGCTTGGCCACGTCACGCACCGCCTGCGGAGTGCGACGAGTCAGATAGGCAAGCCGCGTCCATGGAGTTGCGTCGTTGTCATTCGACGACTGGGTTGCGACCGGCTCGGTGAAGGTCTGGCCAACGTTTTCGAAGACGTCGACCAGGCGGCCGGTACCTCCCGCCGGCACTTTGCGCAGGTCCGCATAGGCGCTGAGGGCCAGGAATCCGGCGAAGAGGGCGATTGCCTTCGGAAGCGAGTCGTCGCTTGCCTGGGTCGGCAGAGCACTCAGGTTCAAATTGCTGAATTGGCCTGAGTTGGCTGCGATGTAGCCCGCCTCTCGTTCGGTCAGGCCAAAGGTCCCCAGGATCTGAGTCACCTTGGAGAGCAGAGTTCTTGCCCTGATGAAGGACGTAACTGCTTCTTGGGGATAGAGCACGACCTGGCTCAGAGGACCCTTGGACAGGTTCTCGCCCTGGATCAACAGCCGCGCGCCCCTGGCTCCGAGCTGGCGGAAGTCGAGCGTGAAGTGATACGCGACGCCGCCTCTCAGGACCGCGAACTGGCTGGACTCGTCGTTGTTGGTGGCCGCCGAGTATTGAATCAGCGGATTGCTCAGTAGGGCAGCGGGATCCGGAGAGTCCACCCGGAAGAGCGCCTGGGCATTCTGATCGCCAAGCTGGGCGAAGAAGCGGTACGGACCATCGGTCAGCACTTGCAGGTAGCCCTCGAAATGAGCACTGCTCGTGCCGGCCTGGTTGACATTCGGGTTGGTCGGATCGGCGAGGTCCGCGGCTGCGGCAGTGCCCGACGCCAGTACAGCGCCGCTCTGGTCGGCCGATGCGAAATACGATGCGCTGACTCCTGGCTCGGCAACTGCGGTAAACGATCCCAACAGCGATTTGCCCGCATGGCTCGGATCGGTGAGGAGCGCGGCGTCGGTGAGCAGCGCATTCGTGAGAGCCGGAGCCGATCCCAGGCTTGCGGCCAGGGTCTGCAGGATGAACTGTCTCGAGAGTTTTCGCTCCAGCAGGGGCAGGAACGCCTTGCATAGTGCAACCTTCGCCTGCTTCTGTTTCTGGGCAGTCGACGAAACCAGGAAGGGTTGAGAGAAGGCATCGAGATCCGGGGCAGTTACGGTCAGGACGCCGGCGGCCAAGCCCTGGAAGAACTGCAAGGCCTGGTTCCGGACTGCCTGAAGGAGACCGGCCAGGACTGCTGAGGCAGGGATGACGGCGGCCAGGCCGATCCGATCGGCGTCGGTCAGAACACCGTTGTATGTCAGCGTCTGCACCTGTGCGACCGGGTCGAAGCTGAAACTGATCGCGGGGACGTTTGCGAACAGAGAGCCATCGATCTGGTTCGCCGGCGCCACGCCGGCCTGACTGGCCTCGTAAACCTGCGCGTTTGCCCACATTGCGAGCAGCGCTCCCACCATGTCCCTGTATGTGGGCAGAGCCTGCTGCTGCACGTCCGCCAGGAGACCCTGCAGCACAACCGACCCGTCGATCGCGGTCAAAGCAGTCTTCTTTGCGTCCGTCAGGACACCCCGATACGTGAGCCGCTGCAGTTGCTGGGCTGAGTCATAGCCGAGGCTCAGGGCGGGATCCTTCTGTAGGAGAGGCGCCGCGACAAGGCCGGCTACGACACCGGTCTGGACTGCTTCGTATTCAGCCAGGCTCGCCCAGACGCCGAGCAGGTCCGCAAGGCTGCGAGCAAACGATGCCTGTGCTTGAGCCTGCAGCGCAGTCAGCAGCCCGGCGAAAAGGGCGGTGTTGTTGACTTGGACCAACTGAGCCTTTTGCCAGTCCAGGAGCACGCCTCGGTACGCGACCGATTGCGTCTGCGTAGTCGGGTCATAACTGAAGCTCAGCGCGCTGTACTGGGCGAACGGCACTGGATCGATCGCGTTGACTGGAGAAACGCCTGTCTGTGAGGCGCGATACGTTTGGCGATTGGTCAGCAGCGCAAACAGCGATTGGATGATCTGCGCCGGAAACAGTGTCGAGAGCCTCTGCTCGATCAAATCGCTCGACTGGCCGGCTAGGTCCGCCGGCACCGCGTTCTTCGTGCGGATCTGCTTGAGGCCCGCGGCCATCGACTGAAGCAGCGCGATCAGAGCATTGGGGTCGCTCTGGTATTTGCCCACGGGATCAAACTGGTGTCGGAGAAGGAATTTCACGTCTTCGACCGTGAACCCGCTCGCCTGGATGGCCTCGACCAGTTTCACGAAGGCGAGGGTTTGATTGAACAGAACGTTGTCGGTAAGTACGGCGAGCGGATTTCCGGTCAGGGCGTGGAAAGGATCCAGGCCGGACATCGCCTTGAGCGCGACCAGGTCGGGTACGGACAGCTGCAGGCAGGTCGACAGCAGCGCGTACCTGTAGCAAATCGAAAGGTTGGTGAGGGTGAAGCCAGGCACCGCAACGTTTTGGCCATTGACCACGACATTCACTGTCGTGACTGAGCCGGCGGCGTCAGAAAGGATGGCGGCGATGTCGTCGGCCGACAACCCGAGGACCCCTTGCACAGTTGCCTGGTGAGCTGCCAGCGTGTCGGTCACCGTGCCCGGAAACTGGCCGGCCGGATCGTCGAACAAGACATCGCCGTTGAGCACGCTTGGCGTGAGAAAGAGCTGGGCGTACAGCGGGTTGACACCCTGCACCGGGAGCGCAGACCATAAGGGCAGAAGGCTCGCGCGCCCCAGGCCCGGATTCAAAGCACCGTTCAAGTCATCCAGGTGGGCGACGTATACCAGCGCTGTCTTCCAGGCCGCGCTGAAGGCTGACGCGAATTGCCCATTTGTCCAGGCCGGCAACCCCCCCGGAAAGAACAGTTGGAGCGCGCGGTCGATGTCGTCCAGCCTCCACCCCTCTCCATCGGGGGTGAGCTTTCTCAGCGAGCGCCACAGCCTGACGAACAGGTTGAACGTGAGGAAGTCCAGCGCCGTGGCCGCGCTGCCATCCGCATATTCGAGAGTGGTGGCGTCGAAGTTGCACCCGCTGTCGGGGTCATGGAGAACGAGCACCTTCTTGGAGTAGTTCGCCGGCAGCAAATTCGTCAGCCAGGTCTTGGCGTCGAATGTGGACGCGGGGTTCTGCTTCTTGTAGTTCTGGGTGATGGCATCGAGGCGCGCTTCAAAGTCGGTCTTCGCCTGGCCGGCCATCGCGACGTAGCCCGGCTGGGAGGTGTAGCTGAACGCTTCCGCAATATCGATGTCGAACCGCTTGAACTCGAAGACGAGGGCCGCGAGGCTCGGGTTCAGAAATCCAGTCGTCAAAAGGTCAGTGAGCTCCTGGTAGCTGAGGCCAAGGTGCTGAGAGAGGGTCTTCGCAGATTTGAGGGGCGGGATCGCGTACAGAGATGGATCGGTGGCATCGGGCACGCCATTGAGCGCAGTCGGCTCGTCCGCATATCCGTAGAGCAGGTACCACTTCTCGACCGAGGGGGTATGAGTGTTCGGATCGACTACGGTCATTACGCCGTACTCCGCCGGGCCAATCCCAATCGACTCGGCCAGAATCTGCGCGCGGTAATAGGGATAGGCGTTGGCGTTCGTGAACAGCTCCAGGCCATCCGCCGGGCGCAAGGACTCGAGTACGCGTACCAACGGGACGTTGAAATAGTTCAGGAAGCCTCGAACCATGTCCAGCCAGAGATCGAATGGAAGATCCAGCGGATACACAGCCTTTTTCAGGTTGTCGCTGTAGACCTGGGCCAGAACGTGCTGGGGTTCGGCAACCAAGTCGGCTGTAGTTGCATCTCCGGTGTCGTACGCGACGTTCGCATCCAGCGCGTTGTGGGCAATGAAGTACTCGAGGATCTCGTTGACCAGGTCGATATAAGGCATCGCCGTGTTCGTGTTCTCGCAGGTCAGAGGAAGTGCCGCAAGATCAGGGCGCCGGCCTTTGACCTTATTGTCCTTCCCCACCAGCACATCGAGGGGGGTGTAGCCAGGTGCGGTTGAGTTGGGTGCGGACGTGCGCAAGAACTCGAGGAGGTCAACGAAGTAGGCCGCCGGGCTCAAGACAGAGTGACAGTCCTGGCACTGGCAATAGTCGAGCGATCCAAAAATGCTTGCCATCGTTGGAAACTGCTGGACGATCGAATCCTTGGCACCTTGAAGGTCGGCCGATGACCCCGAAAGCGCGTACACCGGAACCGTGGAATCGAGCTGCTTGGCAGTCGCGAAGAAGTTGAAAGTTACCGATGCGATCTGCTTCGCTTTTCCGTAGACGATCGACGCCTCGTCGTGAGATGGAAATGCGTCGCCGAACTTTTCCATGAACGCCGCTCGTTCATACGATGCGATGTCGAGCGCTGATGTGAACCCGAGCTTCATGGCAGCTTGCAGCGATTCGGTACTGGGGGTGACTTGATACAGCCTGTGGAGAGTCTTGAGGTCGCGGGTGCCCGCATCGTCCAGCGGCGGCAAGGTCGCCGCGCTGTTGTTCAGAAAAGCATTGAGAGGGGTTCGGCCCAGCTCATATCCACTGGTCGATGCAGCTTTAAGAAAAGTGCTCACTGGAGCGGCGCTTGCCTTGGCAACAGGGAGTTCCTGCTTCTCGATCATGCGCGCCACCACCTGAGTGGGGAAGCTGACGCGCACTTTGCGCGCGAGGTCTGCCGTGTAGGCCTCCAAACGCTCAGCTGTCGTGCCCGTGTACGTCGGAGGGATCAGTGCTTGCAGGCCCTTTTCGTTGTTGGCTCCCGCCAACGTCGTCAAGGTGGCTTGCCACGCCCCTCCCGAGTACAGGTCGTTTTGGACCAGCTGCGGCAGCTTGTCGACAGATCCAACCTGCTTCTGGAGCGCGGATGCCAGCGGTGCGTTATTGCTGGTGAGGTAGAGGAACTTGCCTTGCAGCTTGAGGGCGTCGATCGTCCGAGCCGGAATGCCGAGCTGGGTGGCCTTGTCCCAGAGGGCTGAACCGGCCGTGGGATTGCTGAAGTAAAGCGACGCGAACGCATCGGCCTGCTTCTGGTTGTCGCCGAACACGGCGCGCAATTGATCGCCGTAGCTCGAGACCGACCCCTGTGCGGTCAGAGTGGTTTGCGCCTTGGTCGCGAAGGTCTGAAACGAGGCCGTTGCCGCTTCGATCTGCCGGTTATTGAGATTCACAACGCCCGCGGAGGCAGCTTTGGAGAGAGCAGCACGGACCACGTCGGGTTCGACCAACGCCAACTGTGCTGGATCCGTCGGCAGGCCTACCCGAAAAAGGGCGTAGAGGACGTCCTCGCCAATTCCGGTAGTGGGCGCATTCTGAGCAGCGAGTGCAGCCATCGCGACGAGGCGGGCGTCCCACCCCGTCGATCGATTGAGCAGCGTCAGGTCCTTCCGCCCGTCAGACTCCTGAGCCTGGCCGACGTTGGCGGCTCCGATCTGGCTCTTCAAGTCGGCCCCGAGGCGGTTGAATTCCGGAGCGAGCGGCTGAACTGTGCCCGGTACGACCAGTCGAAGCATCTTTCCTGTCGCTGCCTCGACGCCTATCGCGGATAGGCTGGTCTCCGTTTCCTTAGGCCCGACGACGCGAACCTCAAGGGTGGAGCGTGGCGATGGAGCCGTATAGGGCAGCACGAACACGCCTGCGGGCCCCGAGGTGACCTCGGCAAGCTTTGTATCCGAGCCGGCGAATCCCTTCGCATAGAGTCGAACCGTTACTCCCGTCGCCGGTCGGCCGTAGTCGAACACCAGTCGCCCGTTGAGACTGGACTGATTGTTCCGGACAACCGCTGCGGCCGTGGCCAGCACCGATCGGGTCGCTTCATCGAGAGTTCCGGTTGCCGGGAGCCCGAACTGCGATTGAAGCTGTGCCACGGCGCTCTGAGTGCCGGGCCCGAACCTCTGGTCGACTGCCTCCGCGTCCGGCACCGTCATGCCCAGCTGTTTGAGGGTCGTGTGGAGTTCCTGGACGGGAGCGCCTTGTGCGCTCAGGGAGAGCGGCGACGCGCCCGCGGGCGTCGCACCCGTCGCAGGCTGCTTGGACTTGGCCATGTCTACCGTTTCCTCCGACGCGATTGCCTGATTCCGACCGAAGCGGTGCGGAACTTGGGGAGGAGCCTTCGACGGAACTTCCTGGGGCGATGGTTCTTTTTCGCCTCAGGGAGGCCGCTGGTCTTGAATGCCTCGTAGCGGGAGCGGACGTCCTCCAGGTAGACGAAGCCCTGCCCCCGCGTCTCCAGCCGGCTGAAGCGCGCGACGATGGCGTCCTTTTGTTTGGGGTCCGACATGAAAAGGTCGCGGAGGAGCGCGATGTGAAGGAATCCGCGCATCGAGGAGTCCGGCGGCTGGCGTAGGGCCGGCGAATCCGACAATGCGCTCGCTGCGCTCGCTGACCGCTCTAACGCCGGGTCGTCGCACTCGGTGATGCCCGAGTCAGCTGCAGCAGGCAAGCTTGTCGGGGCGTCGTTGCGTGGTTGGGCCAGGCTGAGGAGCGGCGTAAGCGACCGGGCGACGGCGTCGCGGTTGGTCAGGGGATCGAGCGTGAAGACATCCTCGACCGTCCTGAGCGCCGACGTGTGATCGTACGTTCGGTGGTCGATGATCCCGCGCGGAATTCTCGGAGACACCACAATCGCCGGCACCCGCACGCCCAGTTGATCGAACTTGAAGTTGTTCATGTTGTTGGCGGGGTCGGTGACCGAATCCCCAGGCGGCACGCTGGCAGGAGGCGCAACATGGTCGTAGAAGCCGCCGTGCTCGTCATAAGTGACGATCAAGAGGCTGTCTTCCCAATGCGGGGAGTTGCGCAGGG
>CAAGKR010242280.1_pt1 | contig 12781 bp, 11 predicted proteins | sample 2556971 | NCBI WGS metagenome assembly CAAGKR01 (sample SAMEA5207829, study PRJEB30636) | soil metagenome | biome: forest; feature: boreal; material: soil | place: USA | collected 2011-09 | depth 1 m | reverse complement strand
GCTGGCACGGGGAAGCGCGCCTTCGCCGGGCCTACCCTGACCACCTGGCCCTCGTGCCCAGCGACCTGCTGCAGCTCTTCTAGAAAAGGCGGCTGATCGTGAAGGTCAAGAGGGGCCTTGCGACAGCACGAGTTGGCTCACAGATCCGGCTCCCGGAGAGTCGGACTCCCTGCAGCTTCTTCTCTCGCTGGCGTCGGCATCCGGTCGGCGCGGCGAAAGAATCGCCTGCAGAGAGGCGGCTTCCCTCTTGCAGACACGTCTCCGTAACCTGTGACGACGTGGATCCGTTTGAGGGTCAGTTACGAGAGGCCCACACAACTCAAGCCATCGCGGTCTTGGCCGGGATGTCGCCGAGGGCCCATGTCTTCGAGCGCCCGCATTCGCTTATCCCCCGATGCATGTCCCTTTTGCGCTCGTCGGTGGCATCGGTCTGCACCGCTTGGGCTGCTATATTCCAAGTCGCTAGAGGCTCGCGTCGGAGGCGAAGCGCCGCACACGACTCGTCGCTTCGAAGCACACGTCGATCCCTCCCTCAGGTCGCACGACCAGGACTATGCCCGCGCCCAGCGCTGGGTCCTGGACCCTCTTGCCCTTGCGACGCGACGGCGCGGGAGCGGCGCGGTGGCATGCCTTCCAGTGGAACCGGCGGCCGGAGCCGAGGTCGGCAGCAGGGGTGCCTCGCGGCCGACGGGCGTTGGACCTCATCGCCTGACCTCGGCGTGCAGGCCCCACACGGCGTCGGGCGGAGAGGCCGCCGGCCGCGGCAGCGAGGCCGATACCGCAGCGACAACGAGCGGCAACGCCGCGATCACATACATCACGGCCGCCGGGCCGGCGCTGTCACCGAGCACGCCGAGGGCCGCCACGATGAGGCCGCCGGCACCGCCGCACAGGCCCACCGTGAGGCCGGTGGCGAGGCCCATGCGTGCCGGCAGGTACTCCTGGGCGAGCACCAGGGCGATGCTCATGTTGGTGTTCACGGCCACCCCGATTACGATCACCACAGGGATCATGGCGCCGTAGGAGAGGCTGGGCAGCAGGGCGATGGCCGGCACCAGCAGAAGCTGCGGTACGACCAGCACGAAGCGGCGACCAAGGCGCTGGGCGGCAAGGCCGCCGAGCAGCGTCCCGGCGGCCTCAGCCGCGAGGAGCACGCTCGTCATGAGGTTGCTTTTGCCGGGACTCGTGGCCCGCATGTGGACCAAGAACAGCGGTAAGTAGGTGAGCAGGCCCACGGTGACGCCGTTGGCGGCGGCGTAGAGCACGAGCAGGCGGGCGAAGGCTCGCCACTGCTGACCCTGCGTCGCAGACAGCCGGCGCCGCTGCGCATGAGGGGGCAAGCGCAGTCCCAGGCGTCGCACCGCGACGATCACGGCGGCGGCGGCGGCAAACGGCACGAGCGGGATAAGCAACGTGCCCCTAAGACCAAAGGGCACCAGCGCGGCGGCGACGATCAGGGGCCCCAGAGCCCAGCCGACGCCGCCCCCCAAGGAGAAGATGCTCATGTCGCTGGTGATACGGCTGCCGGCGGCAAGCCGTGCCCAGCGGGCGCCCTCGGGGTGAAAAGCGGCCACGCCAACACTACAGATGGCAACCATCGCCAGGGTGACGGGATAGCCTGTCACAAGGCCCACGGCACCGATGCCTAGGCCTCCCACGACGAGCCCTGCGGGCAGCAGCCAGACTGCCTCCCTGCGGTCGCCATGGGCCCCGAAGAGGGGCTGCAGGAGGGCACTGCCGAGGCTTGCCGTGAGGGCAAAGACGCCCGCCGCGCCGTAGCTGTAGTGGCGCTCCACCACGAGAAACGGAAGAAGGGACCACAGTGCGCTCGAGCAGATGTCGGCGGCGCCATGACCCAACGAGAGCGTGAGCAGCGCGGAGCGGGCCGTGGGCTGCGAGCCTGCGGTGGCGCTCATGGGGCAAGGTGATCAAGCACCCGGCTTCTCAGCGTCAGCAGTCTTGGCCACCCGAGCCGCTTGTTCACCAATGGTCGCCTCACAATGGTCCGACTCTGCCACCGCGACCACCGTTCAATAGTCGTGGGTGCCGACCGCAGAGTTGGGTAGCATCGCGCCCGTTGAGTCCCTGCCGCTGGACACCTAATCAGGTCGCCTGAGGCTGCCTTGTGCCCCACCAAACTCCGTTGCTCTGATCATATGTCGGCGGCAATGTCGGCGTCGACCTTGGTGCAACCTGCGATAGCCTGATAAAAAGCGGCGATTTCCGGGAGAGAACGTTGAGGCGGCGACCGCAGTTGAAGCGGCGACGCAGGCTTTGCAGTCATGACCAACGAGACGGGGTAGAGGCGCCCGATTATGTGATCCTATGTAATACGAAAACGCCTCTCGCCTGAGCCGCAGAAACCGCGCGGAGTAGGCCAACGACACTGGCTGAGCTCACAGGTCAGGTCGCCCCGTGAGGGCCGGTTCTGCCTCGAGCAGGCTCTCAAGAGCACTGACGAGGCGCTTGTTTTGTTCCTCGGTGCCGACAGTCACGCGGATGTGAGTCGCATATCCCCACCCGGCAGCAGGACGCACGATGATGCCTTGCGCGATCAAGCGCTGGAAGACGGTGGTCGCATCCCGCTTAACATCGACAAGGATGAAATTCGCCTGGCTGGGCACCACGTCGAAACCCAAGCGCACGAACTCTTCGCTCAAGAAGTCACGGCCTCGGCGGTTGAGATCCTGGCAGTGGCGGAGCCATTCAACGTCGGCGAGCGCGGCAGGTCCAGCAGCCGTCGCTACACGGCTCATGTTGAATGGCTCGCGCAGGCGATCCAGCATGACGCAGATCTCGGCAGCAGCCGCTGCGTATCCGATCCGCAATCCGGCAAGGCCGTATACCTTCGACATCGTGCGCAATGCGATAACGTTCGGGTATCCACGCCTGACGAAGCTGAGTCCGTCGCCGTATTCCGGATCGTCTGCGTATTCGGCATAGGCCCCATCGACGACCACTGCGACCCGCGCTGGAAGTTCACTTAGCATGTTCTCGATCTGGGCAAGCGTGAGAATGGTCCCCGTCGGGTTGTTGGGGTTGCAGAGCCAAACTATCTTCGTGCGCGGGCCGACTGCAGCGAGCATGCCATCGACGTCATAGCGGAAATCGCGCAGTGGCACCCGTCGCACCTCGGCGCCCATGGCGATGCACGAAAACTCGTGCAGCGCGTAGCTTTCCGCCGCCACCACTGTCTCGTCGCCAGGGTCGAGATACAGCTGCGGAATCAACCCGATCAGTGACTCTGTCCCGTGGCCCAAGACGATGTTCTCGGGTGCGAGTTGATGGTAGGCGGCCAGCAGTTCCTTGAAGTCGGTAAACCGCTTCCACGGGTACATGTGAAGGTTCGGAAACTCGGCGGGAATCGCGGCGCACGCTTTCGGCGAAGGGCCAAACGGATTCTCATTCGATGCCAGTTTGACAATACTGGCGACCGGAACGCCGATTTCCTCCGCGACCTCCTCGACATCCCTGCCTGGCTCGTAGTTTGTCAATCGGTAGACTACGGAGCGAAACGACACCGCATGCTCGCTCGCGGCCGCGCTGCCACCCCTAAGAATCTTCTCCATGGCCCCCATCACATTCGTTTCGCGATCCAAAATGTTGCCTACGACGGCCAGAATACTGAACGTCACGTCTCAAGTGGTCAAGCCACAGTGGGGAGGAGCTCACCCGCTGCGGAGCATACGTGACGGCCCACCACCTTGCCGTTGAAGTGGTCGACGGCAATGTTGCGATCTACATGCGCCGTGCCAAAGGCAGGCGAAGAACGGCGTCGGGACTTGCCCGGCTAGAGCGTCGATGCCGCCGACGTGCAGACCCCTGTCCATGCAGGTACGCCTGTCGCTGGTCGTCTCAGCTAGACGTCCGCGGTGTAGCCTCTTGGCTCCAGAGTCATGTGTCATCCAAGAGTCGTGTCTAAGCGACGAGCGAGGAGATTCGTGGCGCGCGCGAAGTGCGAAAGGGGGCGGGGCGGCGGCGGGAGAGGACCGCCGCCCCGCCGCGCCGAGGACCCCGGATGTCAGCGGTGGGGGCGCTGCGGGAGTTCTCGGCAATGCCGGTAACCCCGACCGGGACGGGGCCGATCGCCGGCAGGCTTCGCAAACGGCAGGCCACTGGGAATTGGCGGTGGGGCCACACCAGCCGGGCTTCGCTTCATCTCTCGGGCCCCCAGAACACGAGCAGGCGCTCTCGAGCGCACACGAGCTAGGGGGCGTTCCGCCGTTCACGTCGGCTCTTGGCGCCCGATAGGAAGGCTCAACGGGGATAGCAGGTTGCCTCGGGCATCGAACTCGAGCCTCAGGCTGTCCACGCCAATCTCGATGTCCTCGCGCTCCTCGAGAGCGGTCAGGCATCCTTGTGAGACGAGAAGCCGGATCACGTCGGAGGTGTTCGCAATCTGAACGATGCGCAGATCCTCTAAGGTGTGCGGCCGAATGGTCGCCAGCGCCACAGCGACTGCATCGCGCTCAGTAGGTAGGGTGAGAGGTAGTCGAACATCTTCGGGCGTGCATGACGTGACGGCGTTGACGGCGGTTGCCTCGAGATCGATGGCTTCCACGAGGCGTGGCGTAGCGACGTCAACATAGCCAAGGCCGCAGGCATTGCCGTGTGAGGCTGGCGTCAGTTCTCTCGCAAAGATCCGTGCGATGCGCGGCCGGGTGCGCCGAACGGACCATGCGCCGATGGTGCGGCCGATCACGTTTGGATCGAGGCCGGCGCCGCTGATGTCCTTGCCCATTTCGTCGACGATCAAGAGGTCGATGTCGTCCAGAGGCAGGCCGGGCAGCAAAGCGCCAGCCTCCACCTGCAGAACCAGTTCGACAAGCTCGATTTCCCTGGCCGGCACCAGCTGGAGCCTGCAGACGCGATGGCCCTGGTTCTCCACGACGGCGACGCCGAAGATGACCGGCAAGGTGTGCAGGAGCTTACGGCCGCAGGACGCGATGATTTCTCCGAGGTCCCGAACTAGCGCAGCACGATGATAGGCGTCGGCCCCGACCTGTTTGCCGAGCCCGACGCAGAGGATCTTCATCAGGCCGCTGCCCATGGGGCCCGCGAAATCGGTGTGCGGTTTGATGCGGTTGACGAGGACGATGCCTTGAGCCGCCTGTGCCAGACGGTCAACGAATAGCGGAGTGCCATCCGCTTCGCCCACCTGGACGACGTCCATGGTGGCGCGGATCGGAGCGCCCACTCGCTCCTCCGTGATCCCTCGCGACGCCAGTACGGCCAGCTGACCCTCCGCGGTGGCCCCTCCGTGACAGCCCATCGCCGGGACGATGAACGGCCGGCATCCTGCATCGTGGAGCTTCTGGACAACGGAGCGAACGATCTCGCTCAGGCAGTCGATACCGCGGCTGCCGACCGCCACCGCGATCTCGTCGCCGGAAGTCAGCCTGACGCTGTCGCGCAGCTGACGCCACTCCCGCTCCAGAGACAGGGCCACGTCGATGGCGGGAGGAACCACGAACCGCTGCTCGACCAACCTGAAGGCGGGCAGCTCCACGTGGTCCGCGTGGAGGCTGTGCACAACCGGGGGGACGGTTCGCTGTCTACTCATCGTAGCCTCTGGAGTCGTGATCGACTGCTCCGTCGGCGGACTCGGCGATCACCCACACGAAGACCTCGCCCGGGCCGTGGACGCCGACCACGTGCACCGCGGCAAGGTCGGCGGTGCTGCTCGGCCCGCTGATGAAGCTGATGCAGCTCGGTAGCGAGCGAGCCTCCGCGGACAGCTCGCGCAAGACGTCTCCCATGGTCTGCCGGATGCACCCCTGGGGGACGAAGAACCCGACGGCCGGGGGCACGAGCGAGTAGCCGCGCCGGACGCCGGCGCTGCTACGCACCACGACCGTCCCGGTGTCCGCGACGGCCCAGTCGGCCTCCGAGAGGCCGAACGACGCGTCGCGAGCCTCGGCGGTGCACTTCTCAGAGATTCCCGGCCATCTGAGGTCCGCTGCGCACGCCACGCGCCTCCAGGCGCGCTGGCCCACAAGCTGCTCCAGCGCGTCTCTCGCTTCTTCCCGAGAGCAGACTAAACTTGCCTTGACGTCAAGTTCACGGAGCCGATCCACGAACAGGTCGACGCGCGCTGAGGCGGCAAGCACTTGGCGTTCGGGCCGATCTAACTGGGCCGACGCATCCTGCTGCGGCTGGTCGTCGGAGATGCCTGAGCTGAGCCTGGCAAGAAAGGCGTTACGCTCCATGTCGCGATCTCCTCATGGTCCCCGCCGATTCCCTTCCCGCCGCCAGAGGGCGCGGAAGCTCCTGCGCTCGGGTCTGGGCAGGTCTCTGCTGAGCGTCCACGCCCCCACGACGTTAGGCGCGCGCAGCCGGGCCCCGGCCGCGGCGGCCAGACGGATCATCGGCAGAGCCAGCACCTCCAGCGCCGCCCACAGGCGCGGCCGGCGGGCGGCGGCGGCGTACGCCTCGAAGCCGAGGCGCCAGGACGGCGCGGCCTCCACCTGAGTCACGTAGTCCTCACGCAGCTCGCGCAGGTAGTCGGCCAGCGGGATCCGCGCGGAGCACACCTCCGTGCACGCGCCGCAGAGGCTGCTGGCGAAGGGCAGCTCCGGGTGACACTCGAGCCCGTCGAGCAGCGGGCTGAGCACGGCGCCGATGGGTCCCCCATACACGGCGTCATAGGCGTGACCGCCGATCTTGCGATACACGGGACAGACGTCGAGGCAGGCGCCGCAGCGGATGCACGTCAGGACCTTCTCGTACTTGCCGCCGAGGATGCGCGAGCGTCCGTTGTCGACGATCACCACGTGCAGTTCCTCGGGACCGTCGCCCTCACCTTCTCGCCGCGGCCCGGTGATGGCCGTGACGTAAGCGGTAGCCCGCAGGCCGGCGCCGGCGCGCGGCAGCACCTTGAGGATCGCCTCGAGGTCCGGGAACGCCGGGACGAGACGCTCCACCCCCATGACGACCACGTGAGTGCGCGGCAGCGTGGTCGTCATGCGCCCGTTGCCCTCGTTGGTCACGAGGACGATGGAGCCCGTCGCGGCGACGCCGAAGTTGCAGCCGCTGATGCCCATGTCGGCGGCGAAGAACTTCTCGCGGAGCACGCCCCGGGCGTAGCCGGTGAGGGCGTGCGCATCGGCCTCAAGCTCTCGACCGGCCGCCTTCGAGAAGAGCTCGCGGATCTGCTCAAGCGACTTGTGGATGGCGGGGCCAACGATGTGAAACGGCCGCTCGTGCGCCATCTGGACGATGAACTCGCCGAGGTCGGTCTCGACGACCTCCACGCCCTCGGCCTCCAGCGCCGGGTTGAGGGCGAGCTCCTCGGTGACCATCGACTTCGACTTGACGACCAGCTTGACGCCACGTTCTCGCGCCAGCCCGGCAATATGGCGGCGCGCTTCGGCGGCGTCGGCGGCGAAGAAGACGTGCCCGCCGAGGCTCTCGACGTTGGTCGCGAACTGATCGACGTAGCGGTCGAGGTGCGCCAGCGTCGCCGAGCGCACGCGGGCGATCTCGTCCAGTGCCGCCGGCCAATCCGGCTCCGCCCGGGCCGGCGCGATCAGCGCCTGCATGTAGTCTTGACCCTCAGCGATCACCTTCTGCAACAGCTCATCGCCGAGCGCCCGCTCGACGCGCGCGTCGAAGGCCTTGCGCGTAGCCCTGCTCATCGCCGCCACCCCGTCGCGAGCACCTCGGCGAGGTGCCGCACCTCCACATCGTGACCACGGCGGCGCAGCCGCCCCTCGATGTTCATCAGGCAGCTCATGTCGAGCCCCACCACGAGGTCGGCGCCGGTCGCGAGGATGTGGTCGACCTTCTCGTCGACCATGGCCGTGGAGATGTGCGGCATCTTGACCGCGAACGTGCCGCCGAAGCCGCAGCACTGCTCGGCGTTCGGCAGCGGCCGGTACTCGAGGCCGTCGATCATGCGCAGCAGCCGCTCCGGCTGTTCCACCACGCCCAGCAGCCGCCTCGTGTGACAGGAGTGATGAAGCGTGGCTGTGCTGCGCCACGAGACCGGCAGCTCATCCACGCCGAGGACGTCCACCAGGAACTCGGAAAACTCGCAGGTGCGCGCCGCCAGCGCTTTGGCGTCCGCCTCCTCAGGGCGCCCGGCGAACAGGCCGGGGAAGCCGTCGCGGACCATCGCTGCACACGACCCGGAGATCGACACGACGTGCTCGCTTCCGGCGAACGCGTGCAGGAAGGCCCGCGCGGTGTCGCGCGCCGCGTCGCGAAAGCCCGCGTTGTAGGCCGGCTGGCCGCAGCACGTCTGGCCGGCCGGGAAGTCGACGGCGACCCCGAGATCGTGCAGCACCTGGACCGCGGCGACGCCCACGCGCGGGTACAGCGCGTCGCCCAGGCAGGTGATCATCAGGGACGCTCTCACGAGAGCCTCCAGAGAAGTGCGTCCTCGCCGAGGGAAGCTAGTGGCGCTGGCTTGGGCGACACGAACGACTCGACGGTGACGTGCAGGTGCGGCAGCCAGTTGTGCGACAACTCGATGCGCGCCATCGCGGAGATGTTGCGCATGTGCCGGATGCACAGATTCTCGACGGTGAACGGTCGTACTGTCGCCAGCGCGGCCGTCAGCGCGCTGCGATCGCTTGCGAAGTTAGGTGCAATCTCACCGTCCCCGGGGGCGCACGAAACCAACCCGAGGGTGGCCGCTGCCTCGACGTCGATCATGTCAACCGGGCAGCGCGGCGCAAGATCGACGGAGCCCAAGCCGCAGGCGTTTTCCTCGATGCAGTGCGTCAACTCGAGTACCGGTATCCGCGCGATTCGTGGAGAGGCGCCTGGGGTCGCCCAGTAGCCCTCTGAGCGACCGGTCACGTTCGAATCCACGCTGCCACCGCTCACGTCTTTGCCCGTCTGGTCGACGCTGAGCATGTCGATGCCATCCACGGCGACCGGGGCGACGGCCCCAAGGAGTTCTCGTTGGATGACAACTTGACGATGTCTTGTAGCCCCAGTCCCCGGCGCCCTTCTTCAAACGTCTTGCCGGCATCGGACTCGACCAGGTTCAGCACGGCCGGCCGGCATACGCGCGCCACGTCCTGGCTGATCACCCGGCACCTCCCTCGACGAGCGCCCGAGCATGGATTCGACACTGGGGCTGCGAAAGCACCTCCGGGTTCACCACGGATTCAGGAGTATCGCCGCGGAGCGCTGCGATCACCTGCTGGCAGGAGCGACGGCGGAGCTCGTCGAGCGAGCGGCTAGACAGGAACGCTGCGTGGGGGGTGAGCAGCACGTTTGGCAGTGAGTAGAGCGAATGCCCCATCGGTAGCGGCTCAGGTTCGACCACGTCTAAGGCGGCTCCAGCGATGTCGCCGCGTTCCAATGCGCCGCTCAGCGCTTCGCTGTCGACGCAAGACCCACGAGCGGTGTTGACTAGGTAGCTGCCGCTACTCATCGCCCTGAGAGCACGTTCGTCGATGAGCCGCCGCGTCTCTTCGGTGAGGCAACAGTGAAGCGACACGAAGTCGGCCATCAGAACCTCTTCCAGCGATTCCTTCTCGGCCCCCAGATCAGCCATGTCCTTTTCTCCGACATAGGGATCGCAAGCGAGCACCCGAAGCCCAAACGACCGCGCCCGCGCCGTGACGCGGCTGCCGATGCGACCAAAGCCGATGACACCCAGGGTTTGGGTGCTCAGGCGGGCCGGCTGGCCCGCCGCTTCGTAGTCCCAGTGGCCCTCGTGGACCGATCTCGTCAGCGCAGGAATCCGGCGGGCGAGCGACAAGATGAGCCCGAGCGTGTGATCTGCGACCTCGTCGGTACAGTAGCCGGCCACATTTGTCACCACGATACCCAGTTCGGTGGCGCGGGCGGTGTCCACTCCATCGAAGCCGGTCGCGTTCACGGCGACGATACGGCACCGCGGCATCGCGTCCAGCACACGCCGCGTGACAGGGGCGTAGGCAGTGATGATGGCGTCTGCGTCGGCGCAGATACGCATGAGTGAGTCTTCGTCGCTGCACCTGTGCGCGTCGAACGAGAGTGACAGTCCGGATGCCGAGAACACGGCATCCTCGATGTGGCGGTCTGACGCGGGCTGGTCCGTTTGCACGATTTGCAGCGGCGTCGGCCGAGGAACTGGCCTGAGCGCGCTCATCTCGCGTCCCCTCCCGGACCGTTGTCCTGCGTGTCCTCAAGCTGACAGCGCAATCAGGCCCCGTGCTCCGCCGGATCTCCAGTCGCGGTCTCAGTAGTCGACCCGATCGACTGACCCTCCCACTTGTAGTTGAACTTCTCGGTGCGCATGACCATCCAGGTCTCGGCGGACACCACGCCGTCAATGGAAGTGATCTTCTCCGTGACGAACCTGAAGAGGTGGTCGTTGTCGCGTAAGAAAGCCTCCACCTGTATGTCGTAGGAGCCAATCAGATAGCCCACGTACGCGATGCTCTCCATGGCCGCGAGCTGCTCGCCGACCTCGCGCACGTTCCGACCGGAAACTCTGAGGCCAATCATGGCGTCGATGGGGAAGCCGATCGCGGCAGGGTTGATACGCACGGTCACGTATGCGGCGCCACCGTTGATGATTCGATCGATTCGCTGGCGAACCGTAGGCTGCGACACGCCAACCACACGCGCGATGTCGGCGTTGGGACGCCTCCCGTCCTCACGCAACAGCAGGAGTATAGCTTTGTCCATATCGTCCAGTCTGATGTCGCCCAAGGGCGCGGATCCCTGGCGTGTCACTGTTCCCCCTCGCAATTTGACATCAACATGAAGTGTATATAACGTCCATCTCCACGATTCAAGTCCCTTTACGCAATTGGCTTAGCTAATCGAAATACAAAACCGTTGACAAGCACCACATCGTGCATGAGAATGTGCGCATTCAGGCTCGGCTTCGGGAGACAGGAGGCACACGAAGCGCCGAGAAGGTGGTTATGAGCAAGGGAAGGGCACGTTTCACGCGCGAGGGACGTGTTGCCACAAGGAGTGTGGACCGGCGGTTGTCCAGGTGGGGAACTGAGGAGGTAAACTGCCATTTGGTGTTCTAAACTGCCAGTTGGTGTCCCATGCATGTTCGCGCATCCTGTAGCGCGCCCCGGCTTCTTCGGTTCAGATTGAAGGCTCAAGACAAACAGGGGGATTAGCGATGGCAAAGGATGACCGTGAGTTTCCGCTCAGGCTCGACAAGCTGGATGAGCTCGCCAAGTACCGGTTAACCAGGCGCGAACTGCTGAAGGGTACAGCGGGCGTCGCCGCCGTTGCCGCCCTCGGCGGCCCCTTCCTCGCGGCCTGCGGAGGCTCGAGCACCGCGAGTTCGTCAAGTCCGGCAGCTTCGGGCGCGCCGAGGAAGGGTGGGCACATCCGATCGGGCGTCACCGGCGGGAGCGCCAAAGACAGCCTTGACGCCCAAACCGCTTACCTCGACGAGCCGCAGATCGCCATGCAGTGGCAACTCTACGACTCCCTGCTGGGCTTCGACCCAAACCACAAGCTAATCTACCTGCTAGCTGAGTCTTATGAGCCCAACCCCGCCGCCACTGAGTTCACCGTGCGGCTGAAGCCGGGTCTCGAGTTCAGCAACGGCAAGACGGTCACAGCCGACGACGTGACCTGGAGTTACAAGCGGATCCTGGACCCGAAGACGGCCGCTGCGGGCGTCGACCTCCTGCGCGGCCTCAGTCCCAGCAACATCAAGAAGCTGGATGATCGTACCGTGCGCTTCACGCTCGATAAGCCAAACGCCATCTTCTGGGAGTCCCTTGCCTTCTTCTGCAACGCCATCGTGCCTGTGGGGTACGATCCCACCAAGGGCGTGCAGGGCTTGATCGGGACGGGCCCGTGGATCATCGAGAGTTACTCCCCCGGTCAGCAGGCGGCCTTCAAGGCTAACCCGAACTACTGGGGTGTAGGGCCGTACGCCGACGAGCTTACGATGATTGAGTTCGCCGACCCGACGGCACGCCTGAATGCCCTCCTTGGCGGCACCGTCGACCACATCGACCTCGTACAGAGCTCACAGGCCGAGGTGATCAAGAAGAATGCTGATTTCACGCTGCTCGAGGCGAAGTCGGGTGGTTGGGACCCCATCACCATGCGCATCGACGAGAAGCCGTTCGACGACGTGCGCGTGCGTCAGGCGTTCAGGTTGATTGCAGATCGTCAGCAGATGATCGCACAGGCCCTGGCCGGCTACGGCTGGCTCGGCAACGACATGTACGCCCCGTTGGACCCCAGCTACCCCAAGAACCTCCCGCAGCGGGAGCAGGATCTCGAGCAGGCAAAATCCCTGCTCAAGCAGGCCGGCTACGACAACAACCTGACTGTTCAGCTCGTCACGTCCACCGCAGTCGGCGCCGGCATGGTGGCCGCTGCCGAGGTTTTCCAGCAGCAGGCCAAGGGCGCCGGTGTCACAGTCCAGGTGAACCAGGTCGACCCCAGCGTGTTCTTCGGCAACAACTACTTGAAGTGGACCTTCGCCCAGGACTACTGGGGCACGCGCAATTACCTCGCCCAGACCACGCTCTCGACGTCGCCGAACGCCCCATACAACGAGTGCCACTGGAAGGACGCCGAGTGGCAGAAGATCGTCGACCAGGCGTTCACGACGGTCGACGAGACCAAGCGCAACGAGCTCGTTGCGGCGGCCGAGAAGATCGAGTACGAGCGTGGCGGCTACATGATCTGGCAGTTCAACACTCTGCTCGACGGTTACAGCAACAAGCTCGGAGGCGTCATCGCCGACACGTGGGGGCAATCTGCCTGCAAGAACCGCTACAACCTGATGTATTTCAAGGCGTGACGGCCTAGGTCGCTAGGTACGCGGGCTGGCGCCCGGGATCTG
>CAAGKR010249242.1_pt1 | contig 12786 bp, 9 predicted proteins | sample 2556971 | NCBI WGS metagenome assembly CAAGKR01 (sample SAMEA5207829, study PRJEB30636) | soil metagenome | biome: forest; feature: boreal; material: soil | place: USA | collected 2011-09 | depth 1 m | reverse complement strand
CCCGGCAGTTCGAGCAGGTCGGTAATGCCGTCCCCCCGCCGCTCGCGCGGCGGGTGCTGGAGCAGGCGATCAGGCCAAGCCGGGGCAAGCATCAGCCGCCCAAGCGAAGGAGGAGCTCGTGAGCGGCGAGGACCGTTTCAGGGACCGTCTCGGGGACCGTCTGAAGGCCCGTCTCCGGGACCGTTTGCGGTTCCATCAGCGCTTTCGGAGAACGGCGCTTTTGTGCTGCACACGGGCGGGTTTTCTGGCCGGTTCGCTGTGCGACATCTCTATGCCTGCTGGTGAAATCCAGTGAGCCGCCCGCCGTCTCAGGATGCTAGGCCGCTGGTGGCTGTAGTGGGCTGCCTCGCGGTCGTGTCGCTGTTGGGTGCCTCGCGGTCCTGGCTGGGGCTCGCCGGTGGGGCTGGTGCTCTGCTCATGCGCCCGCTCGTGCTAACCCCGGTAACTCTGCTGTTGGTGGCGGTGGTCGCGTGTCGTGTCGTCGCTAGTCGTCGCTCGCTTGCCTCCCGGACGCGGCTCGTGGTTCTCGCCCCCGACTCGTTCGACCCGTCGCTTGATGCGGTGTTGCGGTGCGCCGCTCAGCTTTCGCGTGTCCGTCGTCTCGTCGGCGGCTGGCTCGATCCGCGGGCGCGCGCGGTGCGGGTGCTGCTGGATGCTGACGAGGAGGGTCGGATGCGCTACTCGCTCAGTGTGCCCGAGCGGGCGCTGCCCGCGGTCCGCTCGGCGCTCGGTGTTTTCGACCGGGTGCAGACACAGGTGATCGAGCCGGGCCCTGAGTCCGGCGAGGCCGCCGGGCGCGACGAGGGGGAGCGGGGGTGGTCAATCGAGGTCGTGCGGGCGGAGCTTCGGTTGGCGCGGCCGAGCAGCGAGCCGCTGGCCAATCTACCGCTGAGCCCCGATCCGCTGCAGAGCTTCGCGCGGGTGATCGCGCGCCTGGATCACACGCATGGTGAGCGCGCTGAGGTCGCGGTCGATCTCCTGCCGGCGACCCCGGCGACTCGCAGGCGTCTTCGCCGTCGGCTGCTCAAGCAGGCCGGTCGCCGTGGCGGTACTCCGGTGAGTGGCGCAGCGCAGGACGGTGGGCTGCTGGGCGTCCTTGGTGGTGGCCGTCAGGTGGGCCGGCGGCGCGCGGCGGAGATGGTGCAGGAGCGGGCCGAGCGGGAGGAGATCGGCGCGAAGCTATTGCAGGCCGACCCGCTGTTCCGGCTGCAGATCTTGATCCGTTGCAGCTCGCCGGAGCGCGGCAGGGCCGTCGAATGCCTGCAGGGCCTCCTGGGCTGCTTTGACGGTTTCGCGGCGGCGAACTCGTTTCGCGTTGTCGGTGTGCGGTTCCTGGGGTTGGCGTTCGCGGGATCGGATCTCCCCGGTCGCCGCGGCTCCTTTGACCGGCGGATGAATACCGGCCTGTTCCGGCCCGGCCGCAAGGACTACGTGACCGCACGTGAGATGGCCGGGTTGCTGAAGCCGCCGACCGTTCATTGCGCGGCGCCGGAGGTGTTGCGGCTCGGGCCGGCGGTGTATCCGGCGCCGAAGGCGCTACCGACCTTCACCGGACAACCGGACCTCGTGCCGCTCGGCCGAGTCGAGGGCGAGAGCGGCGAGCGCAGGGTCGGCCTTCGCGTCGAGGACTCGTTCTTCACATACACCGCCGGACGGAGCCGGTGGGGCAAGACGGAGCTGGCGCTCACGCAGTTCCTGCACCTGGTCCGCAGCGGGCACGGCGGGTTGTTCTTGGATCCTCACCAAGACGCGGTGCAGCGCGTCAAGAGCTGCCTGACCGAACCGCAGTTCGCGGAGCGCGTGATCGAGCTTGATCTCGTCGGCCCCCGATCACGCCAGGGGCAGCCCGGGTGGAACCTGTTCGCCGCCAGGGGCCTTGGGCCGGAGGCCGCCGAGCGGCGGGTGGAGGCGATCGTGGATTCTTTCGCCTCAGCGCTTGGGTGGGGCGAGCGAAACAACCGTGCGATCACCCTCACGACCCAGGCGACCGCCGCGCTGATCGAGCTCGCGGCGGTGCTGCCGGACGGGCTGCAGCCGACGATCTTCCAGGTCCCGTCGATCCTCGGGAACCCGGAGTGGCTCGAAGTCGCGTTGCCGTTCCTCTCGCCGCCGCGCCGGCAGTTCTTCACCGAGCGCTTCCCGCGGCTCAGCGAAGAGGCGATCACACCGGTCACGAACCTGATCGACCGGCTGCGCTCCTCCACGCAGCTCGCAGCGCTACTCGGCGCGCAGAGATCGACGTACGACATTGCGCGCGCGATGAACGAACGGAAGATCGTCCTCGCGTGTCCCGGCGCTGACGGTGCGAAGGACAAGCTCGTCGCGAACCTCCTCGTCTATGACCTGCTGCACGGCGCCAAGAGCCGGGCTTTCATGCCGCCGGAGCAGCGCCTGCCGTTCTACGTGTTCCTCGACGAGGTCCAGACCTACGACGGAGCAGCCGGAGGGAACCTCGCCGCTCTCTTGGAGCAGACCGCGAAGTACGGGATCAGGGGCACACTGCTCAACCAGAACCCGGAGCGGCTGACCAGCGACACCCTGAACGCGCTCACCACCAACCGCAGCCACCTCATAACGACCGCGTTGAACGCGCGTGCCGCCGGGCTGATCGCCCGGGAGTGGGGCGGCGACCCGCCAGCCAGCGCGATCATCGGCCTGCCCCGCCGGACGTTCATCGCGCAAGTCACCCACAACGGGAGACTGACCCGGCCGTTCCTCTTCGGCAACGAATCGGTCGAGGATGCCTTCGCCGAGGCGTTCAAGCCAGACGCTCTCACTGACATCCAGCCCACGATCGATGCCGCGTCGGGGAGGACCCCGGCCGGCGAGACCGTCACCGCGCTCGACACGCTCGATGAACGAATCCGCGAACACCTCGAAAGCAAACGCGGCGCCGGTCGCTCGCGCGAGGACTCTGAGGAGCCGTGGACCGCGCCGCCGCCCAACGCTGCGATCGGCGGCGAGCAATGAGCGCCCGCTTGGCAGGCGACCGGCCGCTGCCCGCGGTCGCGACAGAAGTCCTCGCCGGCCTCTACCAGCACCGCCTGCTGAGCACCAGCCAGCTCCACGCGCTCTACACACCACAAGCAAGACTGCGGTGGACGCGACGGGTCCTCGGACTCCTCGCGAAGCGAGGGCTCGTCGATCGCGCTCAAGGTCCCGGCACCCATTCGCTGTGGTTCCTCACCGAATACGGCGCGGACACCGTCGAGACCGCCGGCCCGCGGGCTGAGACCCGCCGACGGCTCGTTGGGCCAGCGCAGGCAGAAGGGCCATTGCGGAAGCACACCCTTCGCGTCAACGACGTCGGGGTCGCGTTCGTGCGCGCCGCACGTGAACGAGGCGACGAATGCGGCCCGGAGTCCTGGCGGCACGAGATCGCGCATCCGATCTCACCCGCAAGGGGGCGTAGGCCCGCCGAGCTGGCGGTCGCCGACGCGCTCCTGACGTACCTACAGACCGGTGAGGACGGCTCCCTCGCGCTGCACCAGCGCTTTATCGAGCTCGACCGCGGGACCGCCCGCCCCGCCGAGCAGCTCGCAGCGAAGATCACCCGCTACACGAGACTGCGCTACTACACCCCAGCCGGCGGGTCAGTGGATGAGCCGGCCGAGCCGCTTTGGCGCAGCTACTACCGCTCCTGGCCGCACCTGCTGATCGTGCTCGCCGACCAATCACGCGAGCGGATGCGGCTGCGTATCCAGCGGACCATCGTGCTCCACGAGTCCGACCCCGCGCAGGGCCAGACGAGCGCGATCCCCCTGTCCTTCGTCGCCCTCGACGACCTCACCGGGCAAGGGCCGTTCGCCCCGATCTTCACCACCGCCGAGCGCCACGGTGAGCTCGTGGATTGGCTCGGCCAAACATCAAAGGAGGGATGAACCGTCATGGCGACCACCACCACGCCCCGCCGGAAAAGGCGACCCGAATGCTCACCAAGTGAGAGTCGACGCCCTGCGCGACCGGCCGCGTGGCGCACCGCTGATCTGCCGCTCGCGGTCTGGCCGTGCGCGCAGCGCACCGCCCAGTGGCAGCGCCACGGCCGGTACGTGCCCGAGTCAAACCGGCACCCCGCGAAGATGCTGCCCGAGATCGCGCGGCGCGCGATCAGCTTCTACAGCAGCCCTGGCGACCTGGTGCTCGACCCGATGTGCGGGATCGCGACAACGCTCGTCGAGGCGATCCACCAGGACCGCCGCGCGATCGGCGTGGAGCTAGAGCCACGCTGGGCGGCGCTCGCCGCGAAGAACATCGAGCACGCGCGCGAGCAGGGAGCCGGCGAGCAGGCGCTTGTCCTGCAGGACGACGCTCGCCGACTCGGGCACGGGGTACTGGATGAGCTCGCCGGGACGGTGTCGCTGATCCTCACCTCCCCGCCATACGCGAACGCGATACTCGGCGACCCGCGGGGCGGGCACGGGATCGCTCGCGCTCGCGCGAGCGAAGGGCGGCCGGTGACTGCCACTGATCGCGCGCACGCATCGAAGGTCAAGCGCTCCTGTCGCTATGGCGACAGCGCCCCGTGCCTCGCGCGGCTGCCATACGGCTCCGTGCAGGACGCCGCAGACGGAGACGGAGAGATCCGGGAGACCTATCTCTCGTCGATGGCGGCCGTCTACGCGGGCTGCGCACGGCTGCTCGCGCCCGGCGGGTTCCTGGTGCTCGTCACCAAGAACATGCGGGCGGGCGGGACGCTCAGCAACCTGGCGGGCGACACGACGCGACTATGCCAGCACGCCGGACTCGACTACTGGCAGCACATCGTCGCGGTGCTCGCCACCGTCCGCGATGGGGAGCTGCGTCCGCGGCCCTCCCTCTGGCAGCTCCTGAATCTCCGCCACGCGCTGGCCCGAGGCGAGCGCACTCACCTCGTCTGCCACGAGGACGTCCTTGTGTTCAGAAAGTCCCTGTCCGGGGACTCTCACAAACCGAACGAGAGGTGAACATGTCACGCCCTCCACACGCCCCCCGCCGCTGGCAAGTCATACACGGTGACTGCCTGAAAGTGCTCCCAAAACAGGACACCGCGACCATTGACTCGGTGGTCACCGACCCCCCATATGGCATCGGCTTCAACGGCATGAAGTGGGACAACGCGAGGAAGCTCGACCCGGCGCGGCCCCCGGGGCAGTACCACTCATACACGAGCCCGAGCATCGCGTTTCAGACGTTCTGCGCGGAGTGGGCCAGCGAGTGCCTGCGGGTCCTGAAGCCCGGTGCTCACCTCGCCGCGTTCGGAGGGACACGGACTGCCCACCTGTTGGCGTGCGGGCTCGAAGAAGCCGGGTTCGAGATCCGCGACACGCTGATGTGGATACAAGGCCAGGGATTCCCCTCCTCCCCCGCGCTCCCCAAAGGTCTGGGCGTCCGCCTGAAGCCAGCGTATGAGCCGATCCTCCTCGCCCGCAAGCCCGTAGAAGGCACCCTCGATCAGAACCTCGCCCGGTACGGCACCGGCGCGCTGAACATCGACCGCTGCCGCATCCCCGACACCACCAAGCAGTGCCCAGCCGAGGGACGAACACACCCACGGCCGTACTCGGCGAGCGAGCGAGGTCGCTGGCCCGCGAACCTGCTCCTCACCCACGGCCGAACATGCACCGGCAGCAGGTGTGAGCGCGACTGCCCGATCGAGCTACTCGGGGAGCGCCACCGCTTCTTCTACGCGCCCAAGGCACCCCGCCGCGAGCGCGAGGCCGGCTGCGAGCGGCTACCAAGGCGAACCACGCAGACGTTCAAGATCGGCGCGAAGAACGAGCAACTATGCAACGACAATCCGGTCGCGAACATCCACCCGACGGTCAAGCCGATCGAGCTGATGCGCTGGCTCGTCCGGCTCATCACCCCACCAGAAGGACTCGTGCTCGACCCCTTTACCGGCAGCGGCAGCACCGGCGCCGCCACAGTGCTCGAGGGCGCCCGCTTCCTCGGGATCGAGCGCGAACGCGACTACGTCCCAATCGCCAGGGCGCGGATCAAGCACTGGGCGAGAAGCCAGCGGGGTGTTGGACTTGAGATCCGTCGCGGATCGAGGTAGACATGGAGGCATCGAACCGAGCCCGCAAACAGGCCACTGCGCGAGGCGCCAGCAGACGCCCGGACTGCTTGTCTCCGCGGGTCGGTGGCCCGGCCGACCCGCGGCCGCCGGAGCAGCTGACCGTCACCATCCACGCGGTCCCTCTGCCGGACCCCCAAACGAATCCGTTGCGTGCCCGACAGCTCGCCGTGATCGTGGACCTCTTGCGGTCCGCAGCAGCAGAAGCCGCCGCCCGACCGGATACGGCTTCGACAGGCGAGTCCGGCGGCTCGGACGAATAACCCCCGCCCCACGGACGCAGGAAGGGAGCTGACAAGGATGAGATACGCCTACTTCGGTCGGACCTCCGACGAGGATGCTCAGGACCCCTCGCTGTCAATCCCTCGCCAGTTGCGGAGCTGCAAGGTCATCATCGAGCCCCTCGGCGACGAGATCGTGGCCCACTATTGGGACATCGAGAGCGGGCGCAAGTACCTGGAGGATCGCGGCAACGGCGCGAACGGGTCAGCCTTCAACGTCTCCGTACCCCGCGACGGCGGTATCAACGATCTGATTCGCGACGCCGCTTCCGGACGCTTCGATGCGGTGATCGTTGAGAGCATTGACCGCCTCTCGCGGATGACCGCAGACTCAACGCACGTCGAGCGCGAGCTGGAGCGCGTTGGCGTCGGACTGTTCGCCGCCGACGAACCGATGACCTCTGATGCTACTTCGATCCTCACCCGACGGGTCAAGCAGGGCGTCGCCGAGTGGTATGTGCGCGACCTGATCGAAAAGAGTCGCCGCGGAATGGAGGAGAGCGTCCGGCAGGGGTGGCACACGGGCGGGCGAGCGCCCTATGGCTACATGCTGGAGGAGCATCAGCACCCCAACCCGTCCAAGGCCCGAGAGGGCAAGCGCAAGCACCGGCTGATCCTCGATCCAATACGCGCCCCGGTCGTCCTGATGATCTTCGAGGACTACTGCCTGCACCATCTCGGCCTCGGAGAAATCTGCGAAAAGCTCAACCGTAACCTCGAGCGCTTCCCTCCACCGATTCCCAACCGCAAGGATGAGAACGGCCTACCGGCAACCTGGAGCCGCATCGTCATTCGCTCCATGCTCAGGAACCCCAAGTACACCGGCTACAACGTGTGGGGACGCAACGACAAGCGCCGCGGCCGACCGCAGATTCGACCCCGCGAGGAGTGGGTTTGGAGCCCGACTCCCACCCACGAGGTGATCATCTCGAAGGAGCTATTCGACATGGTGGAGGAACGCGCTACGCGCAACACCAACGCGATGAAAGCCGGGATGCCACGCCAGCACGCCGGCTCATCCAATGCGCGCAAAGGCCGCTTCTATCCCCTACGCGGGCGCGTGCGCTGCGGCATATGTGGGCACCGTATGGAAGGCTCCCACCAGAGGAACTCCAATTGGTATCGGTGCCAGTACCTCGGGCGGCGCGGCTCAGCCGCCGCCGTCTACGCGGACCATCCCCTGACACTCGGCATCAAGGAGGACAAGCTGCTCGAGCCGCTCCTCCATTTCCTCGGCCGCCGGATCTTTGGCCCTGATCGCCTGCATCTCCTACGCGCCGAACTCGCCGATTCGACCGCGTCCACATGGGAGGAGCACACCGCCGAGCTGACGCGATTGGAAGCCGAGCTGCCTGGCATCCGCCGCGCGCTCCGCGTTCAGACGCTGCGGCTAGAGGAGCAGGAGGACCCCGAGCATCCAATCGTCGCCCTCGCGAGCGAGCGCATAGTCGAGCTCAGCACCCGTAAGGCCGCCGTCACGGACGCGATCGAAGCCCTCAAGGCGACGCGTCCCGCCGGCTACCATCCCGACGAAATCGTGGCGATGCTCGACGCCGTACCAGACCTGCGAGAGACCTTGGCAAACGCCACTCCGGAGACGCTAGCGGAGATATTCGGTGCCTTCGACGTCACGATCACCTTCGACAAGGCCAACCAGTTCCTCGACCTCGGCGCGACAATCCTGCCCCAACTCCTGCCCGCCCACCTGAATGAAAGTGACCGCCCCGAGGAGCCGTCGGGGATGTTTGAAGTAGCGGGGGCAGGATTCGAACCTGCGACCTTCGGGTTATGAGCCCGACGAGCTACCAGACTGCTCCACCCCGCGTCGCTTCTAAAGGTTCTAGCAGAAATCGCTCTCTCAGTGGCTCTGGGGCGGGGATTGGGCGCCCTCTTGCGGCGCTCGGGAGGATAGACCTATGAGGGTCGAATCAGCCTCAGAACGCGACCGGCTCGCCATCCCGGAAGAACCCACCGGAGGGCCCGTCATCCGGGAGCGTCGCCAGCCACACGATTCCGCCGGCGCCATCCTCCACCGGCTTCTTCGCGCCCATCGGGCCGCCCATATCCGTGTTCACGAAGCCCGGACACGCAGAGTTGACCAGGATTCCCTCGCCCTTCAGCTCAGTCGACAGGATTCTCGTCATCGCGTTCAGCGCCGCCTTCGACACCCTGTACCCCGGCGACCACCCACCCATCTCCGCCACCCCGCCCATACCGCTCGATACGTTCACGATCCGCGGGTGCTCACTCTGCCGCAGCAACTGGAGCAGCGCGATCGTCAACCTGTACGCCCCGAAGAAGTTCGTATCCAGCGCCGCCTGCACCTTCTCAAAGTCTGGGTCGGCGCCCGCCACGCCGAAGTCGCTGCCAATCCCCGCGTTGTTCACGAGCACATCCAAGCTGCCCGGATCACTGCGCACCCGCTCGGCAGCCTGCGCGATGCTCACCGGGTCGGCCACGTCAAGCCTCAGCGGAGTCACCTTCCCGCCGGTCTCCCTGCTCAGCTCATCCGCGGCCGCGCTCGCCTTTGCCTGATCGCGTGCGCTGAGAATCACTTCGTAATCGCGCTCAGCCAGCTGCCGCGCCACCTCCCGTCCGATCCCACGATTCGCGCCGGTCACCAACGCCACGCCCGCACTCCCGCTCTGCTTGCTGTCGCCCATCTGCTTCCTCGCTCCTTCCGCTCGCAGTCACCGGCGAACCTACTCGAGAACGTTCCGATCTACCATCCGCCCGCATGACCCGCGTCGCGGTAATCGATATCGGCACCAACTCCACCCGCCTGCTCATCGCCGGCGTCGATTCCTCGGGCGCCGTCTCCCCACTGGTTCGGCGGTCCACCGTCACCCGGCTCGGCGACGGCGTCGACGCCTCCGGGTCGCTCTCCGAGGAGGCGATTTCCCGCGTGCTGCGTACGCTCGACGGCTACTGCACCGAAATCACCGCCTATGACTGTGCCGCCAACCTCGCAGTGCTCACCTCTGCTGTCCGCGACGCTTCCAACGGCGCCGCCTTCACCGAGCGCGTCCGCGAGGACTTCTCACTCGACGCCCGCACCCTCTCCGGCGACGAAGAGGCCCAGCTCACCTTCCTCGGCGCGATGCATGACCGCGAGCCCTCCGAGGAGCCCTGTGTAGTGATCGACATCGGCGGGGGTTCTACCGAGTTCATCGTCGGCCATAACTCCACCGCCACCTTCCACGTCTCCCTCCCCGCCGGCGTCGTCCGTATGAGCGAGCGCCACATCAAAAGCGATCCACCCGCGCCATCTGAGCTTCAAAGCCTCGCCTTAGACGTCCGCACAATCTTCCTAGAGGGCCTGCCCCCAGAGGAGCGCTCCCCAGTCACTGAAGGGATCGCCGTCGCCGGCACCGCCACCTCTGCCGCCGCGATCGACCAAGAGCTCGATCCCTACGACCCTTCCCGGGTCCACGGATACCCTCTCCTGCTCGCCACCACCGAGCTCCTGCTCGCCCGCCTGGCCGACATGACCGAAGCCCAGCGCCGAGCCGTAGCCGGCCTGCACCCCGACCGCGCCCCTACAATCGTCGCCGGCATGATCCTCCTCTCCGAGGCCCTCCGCGCGTTCGAGCTCGACTGCGTCGAGGTCTCCGACCACGACATCCTGTTCGGCGGCGCGCTGCGCCTCGCCGGCCTCGCCTGACGCTCAGGCGAGGTTCGATTTGCGCGGATAAACGACCGTCGGGTCAGTCAGCACGTTCACGAGCGCAGGCTTGCCCGCGCTGAACGCACGCTCCAACGCTCCCCGCAGGTCCCCCGGGCGTTCTACCAGCTCGCCATATCCCCCCAGCGCCTGCACGACCTGGTCATACCTTGTCCCCGGCCTCAGGTCCGCCGCGACGGAGTAGCCGTAGAGGAACTCCATCGGGTGCTTCTCAAGCGCCCAGATCCCGTTGTTTCCCATCACTCCCACCACGTTCACCCCGTGCCTGGCCAGCGTGTCCCACTCCATCCCGGAGAACCCGAACGCGCCGTCCCCCTGCAGCAGCACCACTTGCCTGTCCGGCTTCGCTAGCTTCGCCGCCAGCGCATATCCCGCCCCCGCACCCAGACAGCCAAACGGCCCTGGGTCAAGCCAGCAGCCGGGCTCGAAGCTGTCGATCACCCGTCCCGCGTAGGACACGAAGTCCCCGCCATCCCCGATCACGATCGCGTCGCGGTCGAGCACCTCACCGAGCTCCCGATAAAGGCGCATCGGATGCAGCGGCATCCGATCGTCATCGAGCTCAGCCCGCTCGCCCTCGCGGCGCTCGGCCTCGCTCTCCCGCAGCCCCGCGATCCAATCCTCGCTGTTCAGGGCCTTCGCCCCCGCCGCTCCCCGCAGGTCGCTCAGTGTCGTCGCCAACGCCCCATAGCACTCCGCCGCCACCGCCCTTGGATGAGGGCGCTCGGGCTCTGCCGAGTCGACCACCACGATCTCCGTGTCATCCCCAAACGATCCCCCAAAGCCCAGCCTGAAGTCCATCGGCACGCCCACCACCAGCGCCACGTCCGCACCCTTCAGCGCCTGCCCGCGCGCGCGAGAGAAGAACAGCTCGTGGTCCGCCGGGACACATCCCCGCGCCAAACCGTTCAAGAACACCGGAATCCGCAGCGTCTGCGCGAGCTCGAGGAGCGCCTGCTCGCCGTGCCCCCAGTAGAGATCGGTGCCCGCCATGATTACAGGGCGCTCCGCGCCCCTCAGCAGCTCGGACGCGCGTTGCACCTGATCGCCATCGGCGCCTTTGCCCGCGCGCGCGGGTAACTCCTCCAGGACTCCCTCCGGCTCCGCCGCCTCCATGAACACGTAGTCCATCGGGAAATCCACGAACGTAGGACCCCCATGCCCCTCAAGCGCCGTGCTGAACGCCTCGTCGACCAAGCCCGGGATCTCCGCGGTGCTCTCCGGGGTCACCGCCAGCTTGCTTAGCGGCCGCACAAACGGCACGTGATCGATCTCCTGCAGCGAGCCCATCCCCCAGCGCATTGCGGGCGCACGCCCGCCGAGCACGACCATCGGCGAATGATTCGCCTGCGCGCTCGCCATCGCGCTCATCCCATTCGTGACCCCCGGTCCCGCGGTCAGGGCACACACGCCGGGTTCACGCGTCACCTTCGCCCAGCCCTCCGCGGCGAATGCCGCCGTCGACTCGTGGCGGACGTCCACGATCTCGATGCCCTCCTCCTTGCACCCGTCGTAGATCGAGAACAGGTGCCCGCCTGAGAGCGTGAACAGCTTGCTCACTCCGTGCGCCTTCAAGCGCCGGGCGATCAGCCGCCCACCGTGGAAGGTCTCGGTCTCGGCGGCCTTCTCCGCGCTCTCCTGGGTAGACATACCGCGACTCTATCCAAGCTCGCTGCGCGCGCGATGCCCGGGGTGGGACTCGAACCCACATACTCTTTCGCGAGCCGCGGATTTTAAATCCGCTGCGTATACCGATTCCGCCACCCGGGCCTACGAACACGCCAGTGTACGGGAGCCGCAAACCCGCAACTTCCAGCTTGCTACCGTGTAGGAAAGGGTAGAAAGGACTGGACCGCCCGTGGAGGTCTCCGCACTAACACACAGCAGCGTGCCGGGTCTCTCCAGGCCCTCGCCACTGCTGCGCCTCCAGTCCGACGAGCGGCTGGTCGCGCTCACTCGCCGCGGTCAGCATGCGGCCTTCGAGACGCTCTTCTCACGCTACCAATCGCGCCTGCTCTCCTTCTGCCGGCACATGCTCTCCTCACGGGAGGACGCTGAGGATGTGCTGCAGGAGGTCTTCACCGCGGCCTTCAACGCGATCCTCGCCGACGAGCGCGAGATCAACGTGCGCCCGTGGCTCTACCGGATCGCGCGCAACCGCTCACTCAACCACCTGCGCCGCGCGACCGCCGTCGGCGTCGATTCGATGGACATCCACTTCGCCGAGCAGGGCATCTCGACCGGCGATAAGGTGCTCCGCCGTGAGAGCTTCCGCCAGCTAATCGCTGACGTCCGGCAGCTGCCCGAGACTCAGCGCACCGCGCTTCTGCTGCGCGAGATAGACGCGCTCTCCTACGAGCAGATCGCCCTCGCGATGGAGACGACAGTGCCGTCTGTCAAGTCGCTGCTCGTACGCGCCCGCATCTCCCTGGCCGAGGCCACCGAGGCGCGCAAGCTCAGCTGTGCGGAGGTTCGTCTGGAGCTCGGAGAGGTGGCCGAGGGGCTGATCAAGCTGGGTGCTCCCGCCCGCCGGCACGTGCGCGACTGCGAACGCTGCCACGCCTTCAAAAAGCACCTCAAGGACAACAACCACGCACTCGCCGCGATCTTCCCTGTCGGCCCGCTGCTGCTGGTCAAGCACCTGCTTCTCACCAAGCTCGGCTCGACCGCCTCGGCTGGCAGCGCGCACGTGGCTTCGGGCGCAGGGGCAACGGCTGGGGCCACGGCGGGGGCAACCGCGGCCACCGGCGCCGGCGCGGCCGGGG
>CAAGKR010511825.1_pt1 | contig 12788 bp, 8 predicted proteins | sample 2556971 | NCBI WGS metagenome assembly CAAGKR01 (sample SAMEA5207829, study PRJEB30636) | soil metagenome | biome: forest; feature: boreal; material: soil | place: USA | collected 2011-09 | depth 1 m | reverse complement strand
TGGTTGGTGCTCACAGGTTTGGCGCGCGACGCGCGGCCGCGCGCGGCTTGGGGTCGGCGGCATCGTACCGCACCGGACGCAATGGCCCGCAGCGCCTGGCGCGCTCGGAGCCCGTCACTGGGCCCGGGCCGTGGCCCCACGGGGAATGGCCGACCGCATCGGCCAGGCCCAGCTCATCCACCCCCTGATGCCGGCCGACCGGACGTCACGCGACCCAACCGGCTCCGAGCCGGAAGACCTGCCGGGGACGGAGCACATGGCCGCGCGAGCTGTTCACGGTGTCGACGACGAGTGAGGCGACAGCATAGACGCGAGCCCAGTCGACGGCCCGATGAGCCGTGACGACCACCACGAGGTCCGACTGGGAGAGAAGGTGTTCAAGGTCCACGGAGGAGCGCTCAATCCCCGAAGCGTCCGTGAACACCGGGACGTGCGGGTCGTGGTAATCGACCTGGCTCCCGCGCGACCCAAGCCCCGCGAGGATGTCGGCCGCCGGCGAGGTCCGGGCGTCCCCGACATTTGGCTTGAACGCCACCCCGAGCACGCCAACCCGGGAACCCTTGAGGGCGCGACCCCGGTCGTTCAGCGCCTCCGCCGCGAGGTCTACGACGTGCCGGGGCATCGAGAGATTGATATCGGCTGCGAGTTCCACGAAGCGATCAGTGAAGTCGAACTGGCGCGCTCGCCACGAGAGATAGTACGGGTCGATGGGGATGCAGTGCCCGCCCACCCCAGGTCCCGGGGTGAAACGCATGAAACCGAACGGCTTCGTGGCGGCGGCGTCAATGACCTCCCACGCGTCCAGACCCATCCGCTCGCACAGCAGGGCGAGCTCGTTAACGAGCGCGATGTTGACGTTGCGGAAGACGTTCTCGTGGAGCTTCGCGAGCTCCGCTGCGTCGGGCGACGAGAGCTCGATCACCACGTCATTCACGCGCCGAAGCAGCGCTGCCGCGCGAGTCGTCGCGGAGGGCGTCGAGCCGCCGACGAGACGCGGCACCCACTTACCCGAGCTCGAGGGGTCACCGGGGCTGACGCGTTCGGGCGCAAAGGCAAGATCGAAATCGCGGCCGGCGAGAAGGCCTGAACCGCGCTCCAGGGTGGCCCGGAACTGGCCCTGGGTTGTTCCCGGAAAAGTGGTCGACTGGAGAACGACGAGATGTCCTGGACGCAGGCCTTCGCCGACCACCCCCGCGGCCGAGAGTACGGGCCCGAGGTCCGGGTCCTTCGCCGCTGTGACGGGCGTGGGAACGCACACAAAGATGCTGTCCGCCTCCGAGATAGCCGCCACGTCGGGCAGGACCGCCCGGAAGCCGGCCACCAGTGCAGCGCGGAGGCGCGAGGCGGAGACGTCTGGGATTGGCGAGCGTCCCTCGTTGATCTCGGCAACCCGCGCAGGACTCACGTCGATCCCCACAACAACCATACCGCTCTCGGCGAACGAGACGGCCAGCGGCAGACCAACGTACCCGAGCCCGACGACGGCGACTCGCGTGTCGACCGGGGCAACTGGGGCGGTGACTTGGTTCACGGTCTCTCCGGTACGTTCACAAGGTCTCGGGCGGCCCGGCGCGTTCGAGTGCGGCTCGGCCAGAGGATATCCCGTCGCGGGCGACTCGCTCGATGACGCGGAGGTACGTTGCGGCCTGCACGTCCCAGCCGAGCTCTCGCACCCGGGCCTCGGTCGCGACACAGCGGCTGCGACGCTCACCGGGGTCGTCCACGAGACGGACCAGGACATCCGCGAGGTCGCGGCCATCACCGGGCCGGTAGCCGGCAATCGTCCCGGGTGTGAAGTAGCGGCTCACCGTCGGGAGCATCGAGGCGACGACCGGCTTGCCCATCGTCGCGCATTCGAAGATCTTGGTTGAGAGGCTGAGGTCAGTCATGGGGCTGCGGCGCGTTGGCGCGAGGCCGATGTCGGCGGCGGCAATGACACCGGGTACCTGCTCAAGAGGAATCCGGCCAGCGAACGTGACGTGGTCGGCGATGGCCAACTCCGCAGCCCAGGCCCGCAGGGCAGACTCCGCATCGCCGCGGCCGTAGATCGTCGCGTGAACGGGAATGTCCGGCCTAGAGGCAACGATCCTGCTGATCGCGTTCAAGACCACGTCGAGCTCGTAGGTGGGCGTCAAGGCTCCGGCGTATACGAGACGCAGGGTTCCATCGCCCATGAACGGCCGCACCGGGCCAGCGGCCTGATCGAACAACCGCAGGTCGGGTGTGTTGAGGATCACGGTGACCTTGTCGCGGGGAACGCCGAGGGCGACAAGCCGATCCAGGAGCGTGTCGTTGACGGTGAGGACAGACGACGCCACCGCGATCGACACACGCTCCTGCACCAGGAGGGCCCTGTGCGTCCACGACCTCGGGCTGGCCCCGAAGCGCGAACAGAAGAACTCCGGCATCGCCTCGTGAAGATCGAGCACCAGCGGGACGCCACCAGCCAGGCGGAGAGGAAGTCCCGCGAAGATCAGGAAGTCCGGCAGCGTGTGCACCTGCAGCAGCGCATAGCGGCGGTGACGGTGGGCACGCGTAGCTGCAACCATGGAGCGGGCAAGGAAGTCCATGTACTCCACCAGGTAAGTCCGGATGCCCGCACCCTGGTGGCGCTGGACGGGTAGTCGAATGACCCGCACGCCGTCAACGGTTTCCTGCCTCTGTTCGCCCGGACGACGGAGCGCGAAAACGTCCACCGGACGGCCCGCGCGCGCAAGAGTTTCTGCCTCGCGCCGCACGCGCGCGTCCTCTTCGTAGTACGAGTGGGTCAGCATGCAGACTGGGCGCGGGGATCCCTGCGTCATGATCCGGAAATCCTATCCGGTCGTCGAGGACGCGGCGTCGGAACCGCCACGTTCGACCACGCGGCTTCCGGCGGGCCCATAGGCTTTGGGGGCGAGCCCGCCGAAGCCATGCTACCCTCACCACCCGTATGCCCACGCCCATCCAAGATGTCGCCATGCTCGACTCGGCGCGCCCGCGCACCGGAGTCCGCTTCGTCCTGCTCGTTAAGGCGGGGCTGCGAGATCTGGTCAGCCGGCGACGCCTCATCCGCTACCTGGTCGGCGCCGACCTCAAGCGGACCCACGCCGACACGGTCATCGGCCAGCTCTGGTGGATCCTCGATCCGATCTTGCAGGTCGCGGTCTACTACGTCGTGTTCGACCTGATCTTCCGGCGATCGACGCCCGACTTCCTCCTGTTCCTGCTCTCCGGCGTCCTTCCCTGGAAATGGTTCAACTCGGCCGTGACCGACTCCATGGGCTCGGTGGTGGGCCGTCAGCCGCTCATCCGCCAGGTGCCATTCCCGAAAATCGTGCTGCCCACCTCGTCGACGATCGCGGGCACTGTGAGTTTCGCCATCGGCCTTACCTCGCTCGCCGTGGTCTTCCTGCTGTACCTGCACCGGCTCACGTTCTGGATCCTCACGCTGCCGTTGATCGCCTTGGTGCAGTTCGTGTTCTCCCTCGCGCTCGCCCTCCTGCTGTCAGCGGCAAACTCGTTCTACCGCGATGTCGCGAACGTGGTCGGCCACATCCTTCGCCTGTGGTTCTACGTGTCACCGATCCTCTACACGACCGACGACTTGCCGCACAACCCCACCGTCCGATTTCTGTACAGCCTCAATCCGTTCACCACGCTCCTGACGGCCTATCACGACGTCATATGGGGTACGCCGACCGGAGCCGGCCACGCGCCCGATTTCATGGCTCTCGGCGTTCTGCTCGCCGTATCACTGGTCCTGCTCATGCTGGCGATCGCGCTGTTCAAGCGCGTCGAGCCATCGTTCGCGAGGATCCTGTGATGGCCGAACCGTGGCGGTCGGCGGCGGCCATCGAGGTCCGGGACCTCGGCGTGAGGTACAACCTCCGCCTGACAAGACGGACGACCATCAAGGGTTCTCTCTCGAACCTGGTCCGGGAGCGCGGCTCGGGGCCGACCCACTTCTGGGCTCTTCGACACCTGAGCCTCCGCGTCGCCCACGGCGAATCCCTTGCCGTCCTGGGTCCGAACGGAGCCGGCAAGAGCACGCTGCTGCTCGCCCTGGCTGGCATCCTCGACCCGTCCGAGGGACGCGTGTCCGTCAGCGGCAGCGTGTCGACTCTACTTACGCTCGGGGCCGGCTTCGAGATGGAGCTCTCCGGTCGCGACAACATCGATCTGACTGCGGCGCTCCTCGGAATCGACCACCGGCTGATGGTCCAGCTGACCCCCGAGATCATCGAGTTCGCCGACATTGGAGCGTTCATGGATGCCCCCGTGAAGACCTACTCGACTGGCATGCGCGCGCGCCTGGGCTTCTCAATTGCGACGGCCATCAAGCCCGACATCCTTCTCCTAGACGAGGTGCTTGGGACCGGCGACCAGACGTTTCGCGAGCGAAGCCAGCGTCGGATCCGCGACCTCATGGGCGCGGCGAAGGCGATCGTGCTTGTGACGCACGACCTCGATACCGTCGCCGAGTACTGCACCCGGGCGATCCTGGTGGAGCAGGGGCAACTCATCCATGAGGGCACCCCAGAGGAGACTGCCGCGCTGTACCGGCAACGGGCGCAGGAACGTAAGCTCCTGGCCGAGAAGGAAGGAGGCCGCTTCTCGGGCCCTGGGTCGCCGTAGGATCGATAGCCGTCAGCCGGCGGAGCGGAGCACACGATCCCCGCGGCCGGATGAACGCCTCATGGGTTCCGAACATCATCTCGCGGGCGTGATAGGCCAGACGGTCACCGACGCTACCGCAGGCGGCCAGACAGGCCCCGGACCCCCCAAGATCGTCCGTCATGCCTCGTGGGGATCAGCAGACGAACCTGCTGCGAGAAGGCGGACGGTCCGCGCGAGCCACGGAACCACATCGGCGAGCGCGTCGGTCCAGGTCGCCGGCAGCGCGACGTCGCCGGTCGGCACACGGCCAGCTCGGATGGTGGCGGCCGCATGTCGCATCGCGGCGACGAGATCCTCAACGGTTGGGTCCACTCCCACGATCCGCGGCGAGATCGCCCGCAGCGCCTCGGCTGTCTTGGCGCCAAGCACGTTCGTGACGACGAGGTTGCCAGCTACGGCCATCTCGAGCGGCGGGTAGCTCGTATGGGGAGAGAGCATCAGGGAGAGGAGCAGGTCAGATTGGCTGAGGAGTCGAGCATAGTCGGCGTAGCCGAGCCAACCGGACGGCCGCAGCGTATGTCGCTCGGAGAGTGCCAGCTCGGGGAGTTCGGCGCCGATCGCCACGAACTCCCAGTCCTCGCCGTCGAACGCGCCCTCCTGGACGGCCGTCCGAAGCGCCCGCAGCCCAAGGGCATAGCAGTTCCGATCGGTGCGCGGCCGGGCATAGAAGAGAAGCCGCCGCGCGTTTGCGCGTGAGGAGATGGGACCGGATACCGGTCGTCGGAAAAGCTGACGATCGACGGACGGGTCGAACGAGATCGCGCGATCGCCAGGTGCATTCGGGCCGAAGCGACCGATGTCCCCAGCCGCGAAATGCGCCCGCAGCAATCGTTCGTTGAACACCGCTCGACACGCGAAGTCATACGTGGCATGGGCGAGGGCGTAGTTGGTCGACCACGCATAGAACCCGGGCTCGAAGTCCTGGATCATGTAGATGAATTCCCTGGCGCGGCCCCACTTCAACGCCTCGCGCGCCGCATAGGCCGTCGGCCACCAGGTGGCCATGAGCACGTCGCCAGGAGCAATCGGGATCGGGCCGTCCGTGGAGATCAGCTCGGCCTGGCGCCCAGCCGTCGCGGAACCCGTGAGGGCCGCGATATGCGCACGCAGCGGACCTGGGTCGCGATCCATTGGACCGAACGTCGCCACGTACCGCACCGCCAGGTCGTGGTCGGCGAGCCGGCCCGTCAGGTTGATGATCGTATTGGGTCCACCCGTCATGCGGGTGAGTTGGAGGTGCGGCATGAGCACCGTGAGACGCGCGGCGGGCCCCTTGGCGACCGCCTCAGATCGCGGGACCTCCAAGAGCATCGGTGAATCGAGGGCGCGGAACCTCTCTTCGGTCTGTGGCGACAGCCGACCACCCGCCCTCGACCGCCACGCGGACCGCCCGAGGAGCCGGCGACCCAGCGACGCAGCCGCCCGTGCGCGTTCCAACGCGTCGGGACCTCCGCTATTCATGAGCGCGCGCCAACCGGGACCACCGCTCAGTCAATGCGGCCGGGCGACGGGCCGTCGGCGATCGCCGTTGGATGCCGGGCGACGAGATCCGTCGTGGCGCCAAGGATTGTATCCACGCGATGCCCGAAGGTGTGGCGGGCGAGGACCGCATTCCGTCCGCGCTCGGCCACTTCGCGCCGTCCGTCGGGGTCGACCAGGTACCGATCGATAGTCGCAATCAGCTCGTCTCGCCTCCGGTAGGTCACGACACCCCCGTCGAACTCCTCGTCGAGGCCCGGGACATCGTCCGAGACGACGAAAGCTCCACTCGCGAGGGCATCGTAGATCCGGTTCGAGATGAACCCTTCGTCGCGCATGTCCTGCCAGTGATCGTTGAGGACGATCGAAGCGCTCGAGTAGTATCCGGCAAGTTCGTCGTTGGAGATCCACTCGCCCCGGAAGTGCTTCGGGTCGAGAAGCTCCGGAGTCCAGTCCCCGCCATAGACCGCGAGGTCATAGGACGTCCCGGCGAGATCGTCGATGATGGGCCGCCGGACGCCGCGTGAGTTCCCGACGAACAGCAGCTCGTGGGCAGGACCGGTCGGATCCGGATGGAATCGGTCCGGGTCCGTCGCCTGGTGGAGGGGGATGAGCGGCACTTGGGTGCGCAGCCGGAGGTGATCGAGGAACAGGTCCGATGCGACGAATATGGCGTCGTAGCCTGCGCAGAGCTCGGCGGTCACGCGGTCCGGGTGGCTGATGATCCAGAGGAGTCGGATCTGGCAGGGCCGCGTCTCGGGCGCCCGGACGCCGAAGATGTGGATCGCGATGTCGCAGCGCGTGGCGATGGCCCGGGCTCGCTCCTCGAAGACCAGGAGGACTGCGGGATGCCCGCGTCGCTCGAACTGGCGCTGGACGTCGCGGCCGAAATGCGTGTCGCCCCAACGCGGCGCATGCTCCCAGGTCTGTGGCCCGATGTGGAGCGCGACTCGTGAAGCGTGGGTCCAGTCAAGGAGGTGCGTTCGCAGCTCTTCGGCTCGTCGCGTGTACGTGTGCCGATCAAGGACGATCTGTCGGTAGCGACGGACGAGCTCCTCACGGCGAGCGTCATCCGCGAGAAGCGTCTCGACTTGGCGGACCAGCGTCTCCGGGGAATCCCAGGTCGGAAAGTCCTGGTCGAACAGCTCTCTAGCGCCCCGCCCGTTGTCGGTCAGGACGATCGTACCCGCGGCGAGGGCATCGAAGACTCGCGAGTTCACCGCGCCGTAGGGCTTCGTCGGGGACGCCGTGTCGTCGACGACGATCCTGGCCGATGCATACGCCACCGGCACGCGCTCATAGTCGAGGACACCCGCTGCCAGCGGGGCCATCCGGGCGTCGGACTCCCAGTTTCGGCCCCAGACCCTGACCCTGCGGCCAGTCGCAGCAAGGGCGGGCAGCGCGGTTGCGACTCCGCGCTCCTCCCCCCAGTTGCTCCCGACGAACGCGGCGTCGGAGGCCAGCGCCGAATCCGCCGCCAAGGGTCGGAAGCGAGCCGGATTCGTCGCCAGCGGCATCAAGTGCGCCACCTTTGAGCTCGTCGCATCCACCATCTCTTTGGATCGTTGGCTCGAGGCGAGGACGATGTCGTAGTCGTCGAACCATGGATGAGACAGCCAGCGATCGGTCCAGTTTCGGATCCAGGCCACCGTGACGACGTGCCGCGGGATGCACGTGAGATCGAAGAGATCGAGGAGCGCGACCACGACGTCGACGCTCGCGTCCAGGTCGTACCAGTGGTCCTTGTAGCGCTCGATGTACGAGACCCGCCAGCCGATCGCGGCCAACGCGTCGCCGATCTCGTGAGCCGTGTACCAATCTCCGTACGGGGCGGCACGATCTTCGCGCGTAAGAGTGATCGCGACGTGGAGCGGGTCGCTGGACCAGCGACGCTCCCCAGCGATCCGATCGCGGAATACTTCCCGGAACAGCCGCGGTCCCCACCGATTGACGACGCCTTGCCAGGGATCCTCGGGCGCGTCTGGCGGCCGCTTCTCTGACTGGGGATCGTGATGCCACAGGATGGACATCCCTTCGTACACGACGGGACGGCCGTGCGCCCAGAGAGTGAGGCAAAACTCGACGGCCTTCGACGCTGGATCGGCGCCGGGCGTACCGGCGAATATATGAAGGACGTCATGGGGGACCAAAAGGCAGGCGTCGCTCACGGCGGGCCGCGTGGAGCGCTCCTTGGCGGACGGCGCCAGGGGGTCCGTGCCGGAGCCGATCATTCGCGGTCTCGGCATCCCGTCGACAGTCACGAAGTCGATCCCGCCGTGCTCCAGCGTGAGATCCGCGGGCCCGTCTGGGTGCGTGTAGCGGGCCAAGGGGCGCCGCGGGTGGATCAGCCGAGCCCCGACCGCGCCGGCGTTCCGATCCCGTTGCGCCGCCACCAGCCGGGCGAGCCAGGAGCTATCGAACGGCTCGACGTCGTCGTGCAGGAAGACGACGAAAGCGCCGCTCCAGGCCTCGACGGCGGACCCGCGAGCAGGCCCAAGACGGGCGAGGTCGCCGTCTTGCCAGATCACGGTCCAGTCGGGTCGCGCGACGAGCGCAGCGATCGCCTGCTCGACAGGGGGTTCGCCACTCGCTGTGGAGGCCGCGTCGCCACCGAGGAGCACGATGGCCGCTCGTGGCCAGTCCGTTTCCAGCAGCCGGCCGAGCAATCGGGTGAGGACGGGACCGCCGTGGCGCACGGAGATTACGATCGTCACGAGGTCTGTGGTTGGCGCCGGCGAGCCGCGAAGGTCGGCCCGCAGCGCGCTGGTCAGGTCCCACTCGTCCGTGGACGAAGCCCTGGTGCGCCTGGGACCGGCCGGCCCACCCCCTAAGAGACGCTCCCGGGCCGCAGTGACAGAGGCCGTGAACCACCACCATCGCCGACGTGCGTTCGACAGCGGTCCGCGTGCCCAGGCGCGCAACCCGAGGGCGAGCCGGACCAGCCGGTGTCCCCTGACGTGTTCAAGATCATGTCGGATCCGCTCCAGTCGCCGCGAACGGTCCTCGAGGAGTAGACGATGACGGTCCAGCTCCGTTTCGAACCGGAGTCGCTCGCGAACCGCTCGTTCCCTGATGGCCACCGTCTCGCGCTGCGATGACTCCAGGCGGTGCTCGAGTTCCGCGAGTCGCTCCTTGAGCTCCAGGATCGTCGAATCTGGCGCGGTCCCCTGCGGTGTCTCGCGAATGCTTTGATCACGAGACGGAAGTTCAGGACGATCAGTCACGCCAGAAATGTACCCGATCGCCGATCGCGCGCGCCCTGAAGCGCCCGGTCGTACTCCTCGGTCAGGACGTCAACCTGCCGCTCCCACGCGTACGGACCCGACGCGGCGGACAAGCATGCGGCGCGGTATTCGGCCCGGCGAGCCGGCAAGCTTTCCAGGATGGTTCGAATCGCCGCTGCGATCGTGGCTGGATCGTCCGGGTCGCAGAGAACCCCGCAACCGGTCGTCCGGACGATCTCGGCCATTCCCGGCAGACTGCTGGCGACGATGGGAACGCCAGCGCCAAGGGCGTCGAACAGGCGTGTCGGCGTTGTGAGTCGGTGATTCAGCGTCGTCCCCCGAATCGGCATTGCCGCGACGTCGGCGGACGCGGTCCACGAGGGGATGGCGGACGGAGCAATCGCGGGGTGGATGCGGATGCGCGCGCCCCACGGCAGCGCATCGGCGAGGTCTCGAATCCGGCCTTCGAGACTGCCACTCCCGACGATCACCAGCGCAACATCCGGGACGAGCCCGATCGCCTCGCAGAGTTGCTCCAGGCCCCGATCCGGCGCGACCTGACCCAACGCCAGGACGATGCGCACGTCGTGTGCGAGGCCAACGGCATCATGCGCCGCCCGGGTTCGGGCCGGGTCTGCGACCAGCGGTCCGTTCCAGACGATCGCCGGCCGTCGGCCCGTCGACCGCTCAATGGCATCCGCATATGGGCGATTCGTGGTGATGATGGCATCGGCCGATCGAGCCCACCCCCGCTCGCGCGCCCTGAGGAGGCGGCTCCAGAACGGCGGGAGCCTCGCGAAGCGAGCGCTCTGGGCGTCCAGGTCGCGCGAGTCATACACGACGATCCCCCCGCGGCGACGACGCAACTCCAGGGCGATCGGCAGCTGCACCAGGCCCTCGGCCTGCCACACGTCCGGCGCGTCAATCGCGCGGGCGATCTGCGCCGCCGACATGCGGGCAAGAACGAGATAGCGGATGGCCTGCACAAGACGCCCGATCGATTGGCCGGTCGCGGCCGCCATCCACCTGCGAATCCGATCGCGCCCGCGGACGGTCGCCAAACCCGGGCCGAATCGATCGGCGCCCGTCGACCTCCCCGACTCCGCGAGCGAACCGCTCGCGGCCTCGTCCCCGGGAAGCCGTGGCGCGCCCATTCGGCCAAGCGAGGGCTCGGCAAGCCGGACAATGCGAGCCCCGCCGGCGACTTCTTCCCTGGGTAAGCCTCGTGTCCAGCGAGCCACGACGGTCACAGTGTGACCCCGGTCCGAGAGGCTCTTTGCCATCTTCCACGACCGCGAGTCGGCCACGAACGGGTTCCCGAGAAGGAGGACGATCCGCAACCCGTCGGGGGAGGCACGGGAGCCCATGGGCGCAGGGCCCTCCGTCACCACGGACGGCCCGTGCATGATGCATAGACATCGAGCAGTCTCGCGAACTGGCGATCCCAGCCATACGGCCCGCTGGGGGCTCCAAGCCCGGCGGCGCGCCAGCGCTCTCTGGTTTCGCGAGGCGCATCGAGGATCTCTACGAGGCCCGCGGCGATCGCGACGGGATCCGTCGGGTCGACGAGCAGGCCGCTGCCGGTGGCTCGGACGACGGGCCCCATACCGGGCAGGTCGGACGCCAGAATCGGCACGCGGGCGGACATCGCTTCGAAGAGCTTGTTCGGCGTGGAAAGCCGATGATTGCGTGTCGTTGGCTGGATCGGCATCGCAGCAACATCCGCCGATGCGATCCAATCGAGGAGCTCGAAGGGCGGGACCGCCGGCATGACCCGCAGTCGGTCCACGAGCTCCGGCTCGGCGGCCCGCGCGACGAGCATGTCGGCCAGCGCGCCGTATCCCATGAGAACCAGCGTCGCATCAGGGACCAGCTTGATCGCCTCGATCAGCTGCTCGATGCCGCGGCCGGCAGAGAATCCTCCATGGTACAGGACGATCCGTCGTTCGCTCGGGATCCCGAGCCGGTCATGGAACCGGCGCTCAGGAACCGTCGGTGGACTGAATCGGAGTGACCCGTTGTAGATGACCACCGGCGCGCGGCCGAACCTCCGTGCCTGGACGGACGCATATGGGCCATTTGCGCTCAGCACCGCCGTGGCTCGGCGTGCCCAGCGACGTTCCACCCAGGCCAGACCCGCCCGGACTGGGCCGGGCAACGTTGCCAGACGGCCAGCGTCGACGTACAGGTCGAGAGCGTCATAGACAACCGGGATGCCGTCTCGCCTTCCCAGCCGCAGGGCCACGGGAACGCCCATGAACGCCATCCCGTGCACTAGGTCGCTTCGCGGAGCAACCTCCATCACCCGTCGGGCGTTGGCCCGGATGGCGCCGATCGCCGCGATGTTGTGACCGATCGCTCCCGCAGGATGTCCGTGCCTCCACAAGAAAGCTCGAACCACCCTGGAGGCTGGCAGACCTCGAAGCGGGTCCGCGTCCACCCGGATGATCTGGTACCCGATTGGCGCAAGCTCCAAAGCGGACATCCCTGGGGCCCAACGCGTGATGAGCGTCACCTGATGGCCGCGGGCGACAAGGCCCGCGGCGATCCGGTGGGACCGCGTGTCGAACTCGCCGGTGGATGGCACGACGATCACGGCGTGCTGCGGCGTTCCGATCGGTCGCTCGGCGAGCGACACGCTCAACGGAGTGTCGCCTTCAACGGAGGCAACCATGTTCCAAGACTCGCGTCATCGCCTCGGCGGCTCCTGACGGTTCCAGCTTGAGAGCGGCGCACCGCGCGCGTGCCGCCCGAGGCGCGTCCTCTGCGGGTGCCAGCCTCGAGATCTCGGCCTCGAAACGCCCGGCATCCAGACCGACCACGACCGTCCGGCCGCCCGACTCGGCGACGGCCTCGACCCATTCCGTCGTCGATCGGAGGATGAGGCAAGGCGTACCCAGCCAGGACGCCTCGCGCTGGATACCGCCAGAGTCCGTAATGACGGCAGCGGCGTGGAGCTGCAGTGTAAGCGTCGTGCGGTATCCCAGCGGCTCCACGACGCGGATGCCGCGTGGCAGGACAATTCCCGCCTCGTCGAGGGCGGCGCGTGTGCCCGGATGGAGGGCGAGGATGACTGGTCGGCCCGAACGGGCAGCGCCGGCGAGGAGGCCCGGCCACGTGACTAGGGCGTGAGGCGTGCGGTTCTCCGCGCGATGGATCGTCGCGAACAGGTAGCCGCCGGTCGCGAGCGGAGCGTCCAGACGCGCCGCGACCGCCGCCAGGACGGCCGGATCGCGGACCTCGGCGACGACCCGCGCGGCGAGGTCCTGCATCAGGTCGCCGACCTCCACGACGCCCCGCGTGATCCCTTCGGCGGCAAGATTCGACACGGCCGAGGGTGTCGGGGCGAAGCACCACGTGGCCAGGTGATCCGCCACGACGCGGTTGATCTCCTCGGGCATGCGCCGGTCGAAGCTCCGGAGTCCG
>CAAGKR010230695.1_pt1 | contig 12789 bp, 11 predicted proteins | sample 2556971 | NCBI WGS metagenome assembly CAAGKR01 (sample SAMEA5207829, study PRJEB30636) | soil metagenome | biome: forest; feature: boreal; material: soil | place: USA | collected 2011-09 | depth 1 m | reverse complement strand
GGTGCCGTCCAACGATCCACAGGTTGTCCAGGACGCGGCTCCGACCATCGTGACCCGGCTGAAGGCCGCGGGCGTGACGACCGTGATCACGTTCGCCGACTTCACCGTGCTCCGGATCCTCATGGAGAGCGCGACGCAGCAAGAGTGGCACCCGGAGTGGTTCTTCACGGGCGCGCAAGTCCAGGACATCGGTATCCTCGTGCGCGGGTTCCCCACCGACCAGTCGCAGCATGCCTTCGGCATCTCTTCCTTGACGCCGTGGGTGGAACCCGACCCGACGCCGCCGCCGCCGAAGCTGTCGTACTCGCAGCAGATCGATACCGTGAACTGGTACTGGGGTGTCGGCGCCGGCACCTCCTCGCAGCGGATCACGGGATTCCTCGTGGGGTGGTTGCTCACGGGCATCCACACCGCGGGGCCGAACCTCACACCGAAGACATTCGTGCAGGGTCTGTACTCCAACCCACCGCGCGGAGGTGCTCTGGAGGGTCGCGCGGACACCACGCTGGTGGCGTACGGCAAGGGCCCCAAACTCCCCTACAACGGGTATGCGGGGATCGGCTTGGACTTCGCCCCGTACTGGTGGGATCCCGACACGACGGGCCCCTCGAATGGCCTGGGCACGGTCAACAAGGGTGTCGGTTGGTACGTCGACGGCGGCAAGCGCTACGTCGCGACCACGTGGCCCAAGAAGCAATTCGCGTGGTTCGACAAGAGCAAGTCGATCAACGACTTTCCCACGCCGCCGGTGCGCCCGCTCGGATACGCCGGTGACTGCAAGGGGTGCCCGGCGACGGGCGCCGCCGGCGACGCGAGCGCGCCAAGCGAATCCGCGGTGATCTTCGCGGCGGGTGGTACCGGGGCCTCGGCCGCATGAGCTGCGCGGTCGAGATGTCGCTGCATTCGGCAACATCGACAGATCAAGTGCCGGCTCGACGCAGGAGGCTGCAATGACGACTTGGGACGAGTCCGTTGATCTCGTCATCGCTGGGAGTGGCGGCGGCGGTGTTGTTGCCGCCCTGGTGGCGATCGATGCGGGTCTCGAGCCGCTCGTGCTCGAGAAACAAGCGATCGTCGGAGGATCGACTGGCCTGTCCGGTGGAATCATCTGGATGCCGAACAACCCCTTGATGCGGGCCGAAGGTGTCGCAGACTCACACGAGGACGGGCTCGCGTACCTCGAGGACGTCGTCGGCGACGCGGGGCCCGCTTCGTCACCGGAGCGACGCGAGACGTTCCTCACCGAGGGCTACAAGATGCTCACCTTCCTGCAGCGGAAGGGCGTGCGGCTCGTCCGCTGCGAGGGCTACAGCGACTACTACCCGAATGCCAAGGGAGGCAACGCGCGAGGGCGCTCGGTCGAGGGTGTGCCGTTCGACGCCCGGCAACTCGGTGAGTGGCACGACAAGCTCCAGCCGAGCCTCGCCAAGAGCTACGGGCTCGCCGTGAAGACGAACGAGATGCGCTCGGTGCAGTACTTCAACCGGTCGCCGCAATCGTTCGCGACCGCCGCGCGTGTGTTCCTTCGCACGAACGTCGGCAGGTTGCGGCGTCAGGAGTTGCTCACCAACGGGGCGTCGCTGATAGGGCAGATACTGAAGGTCCTGATCGACCTCGCCGGCGCCCCTCCGGTGTGGACGAACACGACGATGGACGATCTGGTCGTCGAAGACGGTCGGGTGGTCGGCGTCCGCGCCACGAGGGACGGGGCACCAGTCCTCATCGAGGCTCGGAAGGGAGTGCTGCTCGCGGCCGGTGGATTCGCCCACAACGCCGAGATGCGACGCAAATACAGCGGGAACCAGCCGAACGAGGCGCAGTGGTCGATCGCGAACGCGGGCGACACCGGGGAGGTGCTCGAGACGGCCATGCGGCTGGGCGCCAAGACCGATCTGCTCGACGAGGCATGGTGGCTTCCCTCAACCGGTCGCGTGCTCGCGAGCTCCTCACTCGTCGCGGCGCGTCAACGCCCGCGAGCGATCTTCGTCGATTCGACCGGTCAACGGTTCTGCAACGAGTCGAACTCCTATGTCGAAGTGGGCAAGGCGATGTATGCCCACAAGGCGGTGCCCTGCTGGCTCATCTTCGACGAGGGTTATTGCCGCCAATACGCGCCGTCGGCGAACCCCTTCCAGCGCCGGTTGCCGAAGGAGGCCTTCGAGAGCGGCGCCGTGCGGACGGCGGACACGCTCGAGGAGTTGGCGCGCCAGATCGGCGTCGATCCCAACGGGCTGGTCCGTACGGTGCAACGCTTCAACGAGTACGCAGCCATTGGCCTCGATCCCGACTTCGGGCGAGGACAGTCGGCGTACAACGACTGCCTGGGTGACCCGGGCCACAAGCCCAACGCCTCCCTGGGCCCGCTCGACCGGGCGCCGTACTACGCGACGGAGATCTATCCCGGCGACGTCGGGACGTGTGGTGGATTGATCACGAACGAGCACGCACAAGTGCTCGACGAGACCGATGCGCCCATCCCCGGGTTGTACGCAACCGGCAACGTCACGGCGACGGTCATGGGACGCACGTACCCGGGTGCGGGCGCGAGCATCGCGAACACAATGGTCTTCGGCTACGTCGCGGCTCATCATGCCGCCGGACACGATGCGGAGGTTCGATGACGGAGCTTCTCACGCCCGCGCTCGACGGCGACACCTCGGGTGTCCCGTTCGCCATCACGAACCGGAGGCTGATCCCGGCCCAGCGCTACTACGACAAGGGCTTCTTCGAGCTGGAGAAGCAGAAGCTCTGGCCGCACGTCTGGCAGAACGCCTGCCGCCTCGAGGAGATCCCGAACGTCGGCGACTACGTCGAGTACTGGGTGGCCGACCAGTCGGTGATCGTCGTCCGCACCAGCGCGACGGAGATCAAGGCGTACCAGAACGCGTGCCGGCACCGCGCGACCCAGCTGGCGGTCGGGTGTGGCACGTTCCGCGGCGGGCAGATCGTGTGCCCGTTCCACGGCTGGCGATGGAACCTCGACGGCACGAGCTCGTTCGTCTACGGCCGGGACTCCTTCCCGCCGGAGTGCGTCACGGAGGCGGACCTCCACCTCGTCGAGTGCCAGGTGGGAACGTGGGCGAACTGCGTGTTCATCAACATGGACCCCGACGCGCCGCCACTACAGCAGCAGCTGGCACCGATGCCGTCGCTGCTCGACCCACTCAACGTGGGGCTGATGCGGGTGTACTGGTGGAAGGCCGTGAAGCTGAAGGCGAACTGGAAGCTGGCCATGGAGGCATTCATGGAAGGCTTCCACGTTCCCCAGACCCATCCCCAGCTCACCTTCGGGAGCGACGGGGGCGGGGGGTTCGTCTCCGACGAGTACTCGAGTGACGGTATCTGCTACTTCACGCACCCGAACGGCCACGCGCACTTCCAGGCGTCGGTGCCGAGCGAGGACCCCAACGAGGACGGGAAGGCTGACGAGCCGCCCGTCTTCATGACCGATGCGGCGGGCGCGATGTCCGACCGGGCAATTGCGGAGCTGACGGTGGAGGCGAACCGGCTGCTCTACGAGGGCCTGGATGCGATGGTGCTCGCCAAGGACATGCACGTCCTCAATGGCCTCCGCAACGCCGACTACGAGCCGGGGCAGTTCGGAGCGAAGATGACCGAAGCGCTGTACGAGTGGAACCGCGGTGCCGGCATCCCGTTCCCGGATCCGGATCCCGTCGCGCTGGCCCGCTGGGGTGGCGTGTTCTTCATGTTCCCGAACTTCTTCATCCTCCCGGACTTCGGCAACGCCCTGATGTACCGCTTCCGGCCCGACTCCGACGATCCCGAGTCCTGCTACTTCGAGCTCTGGTCGAACACGCTGTACCCCGAAGGTCAGGAGCCGGGAAAGCCGAAGTTCGGCGGGGTCCACCCGAAGGACGACGCGACCGAATGGCCGCTCATCCCGCGCCAAGACTTCAGCAACATCGAGCGTCAGCAACGGGGCCTCCACACGCAAGGCATGCACGGCATGCGGACGTCCGAGCAGTTCGAGGATGCCATTCCCAACATGCACGCGCATCTTGATTCCTATCTCGCGCAGTGACCGTTGCCGCAGGAAGAGGAGCAGCAGCATGACGCGTGCACCCGAGCTCATCATCGATGCCGACAGTCACATCACGGAGCCGCCCGACGTGTGGACGGCCCGGGTACCGGCGAAGTATCGGGACAGCGTGCCGCACGTCGTCCGGCAGGGCCCGACGGACATGTGGGTTCTCAACGAGAAGCCGCTGACGCCAGTCGGGGTGACCGCGCCGGCAGGGTGGCCGACGTTCCCACCGGAGTACCCGCCGACCTATGCCGACGTGCATCCTGGCTCCTATGACGCAGCCGCGCGTCTGCGCTACATGGACGGGGCGGGGATCTGGGCGCAGGTCCTATACCCGAACGTGGGCGGCTTCGGGAGCCAGAACTTCCTGACGATGGGCGACGACGAGCTCAAGCTGCTGTGCGTCACGGTGTACAACGACTTCCTCCTCGACTGGGCGTCGGCGGATCTCCGGCGGCTGCTGCCAGTGATCGCGACACCCTTCTGGGACGTCGAGGCGACCGTACGAGAGATCGAGCGATGCATCACGTTGGGCGCGCGGGGCATCCTCTTCACCGGCGAGCCACAGCGGTACGACCTGCCCGTGATCGGGAACCCCCATTGGGACCCACTCTGGGAGATCGCCCAGGCCTCCGGGCTCCCCATCCACTTCCACATCGGCAACGCCGGCGACACCATCGAGGCGGCGTCGGGGCCCGACCGCTACGCCAACCACGGGGCGCCCGCAGGCCAGGCGTACACCGCCGTCAACCTCTTCTTGAAGAACGCCGTGCAGTGCTCGGACCTCATCACCTCGGGCGTGTTGAACCGCTATCCGGAGTTGAAGTTCGTGTCGGTGGAGAGCGGCATCGGCTGGTTGCCCTTCATGTTGGAGGCCACCGACTACAGCTGGTTAGGAGCGTTCCGGCCCGGCCGCGAGCGCACCGCCGAGGATGTCCTGCCCTCGGAGCTGTTCCGCCAGAGCGTGTACGTGACGTACTGGTTCGAGTCGGTGGCGCCGAAGCACTTCTTGGACGTGGTGCCGACCGACAACGTGCTCTTCGAGACCGACTTCCCGCACACGACCTGCCTGTTCGGGAACATCCAAGAGACGATCGCGGCAGGTCTCGGGCACGTCGACTCGGGCGTGCGCCGAAAGATCCTCTGGGAGAACGCGGCCGCCCTCTACCGGATCGAAGAACCGTCGGAGTCGTGGCGCAGTGAGGCCGCGCTCGCCGTCAGCTCCGCCGGCGCCCGAACCTCGCCATGAACAAGGAGGCGGAGGTGGCGGCGACCGGACCGCTCACCGGCGTCCGCGTCGTGGAGGTCGCCTCGCACGTCTTCGTCCCCATGGCCGGCGCGGTCCTCAACGAGTGGGGCGCCGACGTCATCAAGATCGAGCACCCCGAGACCGGCGACCCGTACCGTGGTCTGGTCACCGCCGGAATCGGTCGGACCGGGGGAGGGGTGGACCCCCGCTTCCATTCGGCGAACCGAGGCAAGCGATCCGTCGGTCTCGACGTGAAGCAACCGGAGGGTCGCGAGCTCCTGTCGCGGCTGCTGGCATCCGCCGACGTGTTCCTCACGAACCTCCGGGCGGACACCCTTCGACGCCTTCGACTCGACGTCGACGACGTTCGTGCCGACAACCCCTCGCTGATCTACGTGCGCGGCACCGCCTTCGGTCCCAACGGACCCGACGCCGGTCGCGGCGGATACGACGCAGGCGCCTACTGGGCGCGCAGTGGCATGCAGCAGATCTTCACCAGGGCAGACGACGAATGGCCGGCCGGCCCCAGGCCCGCGTTCGGCGACGTGGTCGGCGGCCTCACGATCGCCGGGGCGATCGGCACCGCGCTCTTCCGTCGCGCCACCACGGGCGAACCTTCGGTGCTCGACGCCTCCCTCCTCGCCTCTGGCATGTGGCAGATCCAAACGGACCTGATCAACAGCGTCATCACCCCGCCGGAGGTCCGCCAGCGGATGGCGGGCTTCGCCTTCGACCGGTACCAGATGCCCAACCCCCTCATGTCTTCGTACCGCACGCGGGACGGCCGGTTCGTCTCTCTGCAGATGCTCGCCCCGGAGCGCTACTGGCCCGACTTGTGCAAGGCCATCGGCCAGCCCGACATGGCGACCGATGCCCGCTTCGCGACCATGGACGCCCGCCGCGAGAACTCGCGAGCGTGCGTCGAGTGGCTCGACGCGGTGTTCGCCGAGCGCGACCTCGACGAGTGGCGGCAGATACTGGACGCATTCGAGGGGGAATGGGTGCCCGTCCAGCACCCGTACGAGCTCCCCGACGACGCCCAGGTCGAGGCGAACCGCTACATCGCCCACGTCGACCTGGGCGACGGCACCACCGTGCCGATGGTGGCGTCCCCCGTCCAGTTCGACGGGCAGCCGAACCGACCGACGCGCGGACCCGAGCACGGCGAGCACACCGAGGCCGTGCTCCTCGAGCTGGATCTGTCCTGGGAAGACATCGGTGACCTCAAGCAGCGCGGCGTCATCCTGTAGCGGGCGGGTGGACGACGTGGTTGACCTGCCGCCGCTACCTGTTCCGCTCCGTCACGCTCGGCGATCCAAGGGAGACAATCCGTGAACCTTCTCGGCCGCGCGCTCATCGGTGACACGTCGTGCTACGGCGAGATCGTCGATGACCGCTTCCACGTCACCGTCGGCGACCTCTTCGGGGGATATCACCGCAACGGCCAGTCGTTCCCGATGGACGACATCACCCTCGGCGCGCCGATCGACGGCGTGCGCTTCATCAACGTGATGGGGGGTTTCGTGGAGCCCGGCACGACACGTTCCCCAGAGAGATTCCCGATGTGGCTCCCGAAGGCCACCAACTACGCGAGCGGCGATGGGACCGAGATCCAGATGCCGTCGGTGCTGACCGGTCCGATGGTGATGGAGTCCGAGCTCGCCGTCGTGGTCGGCCGACCGCTCCGCAAAGCGACACCCGCAGAGTCGCACGATGCCATCTTCGGGTGGAGCGTCTTCAACGACCTCACCGCTCCGGAGTTCGGCGCCTTCCAGTTCTGGGCGGTCGCGAAGTCGATCGACGGGTTCACGTCGTGGGGCCCGTGGATCCGGCGTGACCTCACCGAAGCGCGCGTTCTCGAGGGACTCGCGATCACCGGGACCGTGAACGGCACGCAGGTCCAGTCCGGCAACACGAAGGACTACGCCTTCACGCCGAGCGAGATGATCAGCCACGTCAGCCATCTCATCAGCCTGTTCCCCGGGGACGTCATCGCGCTGGGCACCCCGCCACCCCCGCCCGAAGTGTCCGTCGGTGACCACGTGGTCTGCGACGTCGAAGAGGTCGGCGTCCTCGCCAACTACATCGTGGCCGACTCGGCCGAGCCGCCGTCGCCCATGCCCCGTCCACGCGCGACATGGGCGATGGCGGTTCGAACCTGAGTTTCCGAGAGCTGGAGGAGCTAGCCATGCGAACGTACGAAGTGGTGTCGGCCGATTCGCACCTCGAGGTGCCACCCGACCAGTGGCGCTCCTACGTCGACAAGGAATTCCGGGAGTACGTCCCAACCGTGATCCGGCTTCCCGACGGGAGCGGTGACGCGTGGGAGATGCCCGGCGGCGCCATGATCCCCCTCGGGCTCCAGTTCGCGATCACCCGTCCCGGCGTGGAGAACCGATATGTGTACTCACGGCCCATCGGGATCAGCTATGGGCCCGACCTCGCGGGTACCGGTGACGGCCACCGGCGCGTCCGCGAGCTGGACGAGGACGGCGTCGACGCCGACCTGCTGTTCCCCGCGATCTTCGGGACCCGCGGCCTCGACATCCCGGTCGAAGTCGACGTCGCGATCTGCCGGGGCTACAACGACTGGCTCTCCGAGGAGTACACCGCGGCAGACCCGGAGCGACTCCTCGGCCTCGCGATCCTCCCGAAGGGTGGCATCGAAGAGGCCATCGTCGAGATGCGGCGCGTGGCGGGCCGGCCCGGAATCTATGGAGTCGTGAACTTCCCCGACTGCGAGCCGGATGACGACCGGTTCTTCGAGGCCGCGCTCGAGCTGGGGATTCCCCTGTGCTCCCACGCGATGTTCCCGACGCCGCGCGTCGAGTGGCCGCCGAAAGGCATCGAAGTCGACCTGTCGAAGGTGATGAACGCCACCGGCTGCATCAAGTACATGCTCTCCGGGGTGCTCGACCGCCTGCCCGACCTCAAGATCTTCTGCGCCGAGACCTTCTGCGGGTGGCTTGCATACGCGTACGAGCAGGTGGACTCGTGGTACGAGAACTACGGCCTCTGGGTCGACGCCGACCTCCAGCACCTGCCGAGCGAGTACATGAAGCGGCACTTCCGCTGGAGCTTCATCGTCGACCCGCTCGCCATCCGTCTGCGCCACATGATCGGGATCGAAAACTTCATGTGGTCGACCGACTTCCCGCACATGAACACCGACTGGCCGGAGTCGCGGCGCAGCATCGACGAGCAGATGGGTGACATCCCCGACGTTGACCGGTGCAGGATCATCCGTGACAACGCAGTCGAGCTCTTCAAGCTCCCGGCGGCGACGTGACCATGGTTGCCTATGACGTCGTATCCGCAGCGTCGCACACGGAGGTGTCGCCCGACGTGTGGCGGTCGTACGTCGATCCCGAGTTCCGGGACTTCGTCCCGCGCGTGACGTCGGTCGACGGCAGCGCGGCCTGGATCCTGCCCGTCTCGGATCAGGTCGTCCCGGTGCCCACGAACCTCTTCCTGTCGTCGGCCGCGACGATGATCGACACCGTCGAGTACGGAGCCGGGCTGCCCGGGACGGGTGACGGCGCTCAGCGACTCCGGGAGCTCGATGACGACGGCGTCGACGCCGAGATCCTGCTGCCACCGTTCTTTGGCGTCCGCCGGCTGCCGCGGCTCCCTGCGGAGGCCTCGATCGCAGTGGCTCGGGGGTACAACGACTGGCTGTCACAGGAGTACACGGCGGTCGATCCCGCCCGCCTCATCGGTGTCGGGCTGCTGCCGGCGGCGACCCTCCAGGACTCCATCGACGAGCTCCGACGCGTCGCAACGCTGCCCGGCGTCCGCGGCCTGCAGTTGCAGCAGTGGCCGAACGGCAGCGGTGCGCCGGCGCCCGAGGACGACTCCTTCTGGGCCGAGGTGGTCACGTGCGGCGTGGCGATGGTGGCGCACACCGACTTCGGTGGCGGCCACGTCGAGGACCCGACCCGGTCGCCCGACCACTTCTTCACCATCTCTTTTCTGACTACGAAGGGGGGCGCGCCGTACTCGGCCTCAGAGCTCATCACGACCGGAGTGTTCGACCGCATTCCCGATCTGCGCGTGTACTACGTGCATGGCAGCGTCGCCTGGGTCGAGTACTGGGGGGAGCAGGCCGACGACCATTATCGCCGCCACCGCTACTGGGCCGGCTCGGACCTGCCGCACCCGCCGAGCCATTACATGAAGACGAACTTGATGCACAACTTCACCGTCGACCCGGTCGGCCTGGAGATCCGGGACATGCTCAACGTCGACAACCTCATGTGGTCCCGCGTCTTCCCGGCTGCGCACGGCACGTGGCCGCGGTCCGCCTACGCCATCGAGGAGCAGTTCGCGAAGGCCGGCGTTCCGGACGGCGAGAAGCGGCGGATGCTGGCGGAGAACGCGGTGTCCTTCTTCGGGCTCTCCCAAGACGCCAAAGCGCCGTCCTCCGGCGGCGCGAGGTCGTCGTGACGACGATAGGGTCAAGCGCGTGACGTCGGACGCACGGGGCAGTGTGCCACCGGTCGAGGTGCAGCGCCGTCTCTACGAGTTGATGGTGCTCATGAAGGCGGCGGACGACCGCCTGAGCAAGGGCATCGGCACAGGTGAGTTCGTCTGCGTGTACTGGCCGCCGCGCGGGCAGGAGGCGATCGCGGCGGCGATGGGCGTCGCGCTCCGTTCCGACGACCAGCTCGTCACGACCTACCGCGGCTTGCACGATCTGATCGGCAAGGGAGTCCCGCTCGTCGAGATCTACGGCGAGATGCTCGGGCGCCAGGTCGGCGCCGCTCGCGGTAAGGGCGGGACTATGCACATCGCCCGACCGGAGTCCGGCGTGATGATGTCGACGGGGATCGTGGGGGCCGGGCCGCCCGTGGCAGTGGGTCTCGCCATGGCGGCGCAGCGCAAGGGGCTCGATCGCGTCACCGCGGTGAGTTTCGGCGACGGGGCGACCAACACCGGGTCGTTCCACGAGGCGGCGAACATGGCCGCGCTCTGGGAGCTGCCGCTGGTGTTCGTCTGCCAGAACAACCAGTACGGGGAGATGACGCCCACCGAGCACACGATGAAAATTCCACACGTCGCCGACCGGGCATCGGGTTACGGCATGCCGGGTGTGCGCGTCGACGGCAACGACCCGCTCGCGGTGCTCGCAGCAATGAGTGACGCGCTCGACCGGGCCCGGCGCGGGGAAGGCCCCACATTCCTCGAGTGCGTCACGTTCCGGTTCAAGGGCCATTACTTCGGCGACCCGATGGCATACATCCCGGCGGATCAGATGGCCGCGGCCGAAGCTGCCGATCCGGTCCCCGCGTTCCGCAGGAAGCTCGCCGACGGCGGGACCTGCTCCGACAAGGAGCTCGACGACATCGACGCCGCGGCAGATCGTGCGGTCGAGGAGGCCATCGAGACGGTCATGGCCGCGCCGGCGCCGCCACTCGACGAGCTCGACCGAGACGTGTACGCCGACGCGCGGAACTGCCCGGTCTGAGGGAGCGGAACATGGACGAGCGGGAGATGACGATGCGCGAGGCGCTCAACCTCGCGCTCGACCAGGCGATGGAACGCGACGACCGCGTCACGTTGCTCGGTGAGGACATTGCCGACCCCGGGGCCTCTGGTCCGACGAAGGGCCTGTCGACCAAGTACGGCACCGAGCGCGTGCTCGACACCCCGATCTCCGAGGCGGCGATCGCCGGTGCCGCGATCGGGTTGGCGATGGAAGGTTTCCGGCCGGTCGCCGAGATCATGATCATGGACTTCATCACGCTCGCGGCCGATCAGATCATCAACCACGCGGCGAAGATGCGGTTCATGACCGGCGGCCGCACCACCGCGCCGATCACCGTGCGGACCCAGGTGTACGGCGGGTTGGGGACGGGTGGTACGCATTCGCAGTCGCTCGAGGCCTGGTTCATGCACATCCCCGGGCTCAAGGTCATCGTGCCGTCGTCGCCGCGCGACGGCAAAGGGCTCCTCACCTCGGCGATCTTCGACGACGACCCGTGCCTCTTCGTCGAGACCATCCGCCTCCAGGGCCAGCGCGGGCTGGTGCCGGTCGATCCGGCGTTCGCGATCCGGCTCGGCGAGGCCGACATCAAGCGCGCCGGCCGCGACGTCACCCTCATCGCGTACGGGCGCGGCGTCGTCGAGTCGCTCGCTGCCGCCGCGAACCTTGCCGACGACGGTGTCGACGCCGAGGTCCTCGACCTCCGCACACTCGTGCCGCTCGACGTGCCGGGGATGGTCGAGTCGGTCGGGCGCACGCGACGGGCGGTGATCGTGCACGACGCGGTGCAGTTCGCGGGGCCCGGGGCCGAGATCGCGGCGACCCTGCAGCACGAGCTGTTCGACACGCTGGCCGCGCCGATCGAGCGGGTCGGTGCGCGCTTCGTGCCGAACCCCGCGCCGGCCGTCCTCGAATCGCAGATCTACCCGAGCGCCGAGCGCATCGTGGCGGCCGCGCAGCGCACGCTCGCGTGGGACGCGACGCGGGCGACTCGCCGTGGCTGACTTCACGGTCCACATCCCTCGCCTCTCGGTCGCGATCTCGGAAGCCACATTGATCGACGTGCTCGTCGGCGATGGAGGCCACGTCGACGAAGGCGACCCGCTCTTCCTCGTCGAGACGGAGAAGGTCGAGACCGAGGTCCCGGCGGGCGCGTCAGGCACCGTCCACTGGACCGCCACCACCGGCACGACGTATCCCATCGGTGCGGAGATCGGCGTTATCCGCCGATCGTGAGGAGTTGGCCTATGGCGATCACGGACGAGGCCCGCGCGGCGACGGGACGCCCCATGGAGCTCGATCGTTACCTCTCGCACTGAGATCGACGTGGAGCACGAGCGCGGCCCGATCGTCCACGTCGAGCCGATCGGCATCGACCTCGAGCTGCAGCCGGGGGAGACCATCATCGAGGCGGCGTGGAGGCACGGCTACAGCTGGCCAACCGTCTGCTACGGCCAGGCCGAGTGCACGCTCTGCCACGTCGAGGTGCTCAGCGGCGAGGAACACCTGACGCCTGTCGGCGACGAAGAGCGGGACGCGCTCGAGCAGCGTCTCCCCGGAGCGGGCCGACGCGATCTCACGAGGATCCGGCTCGCGTGCCGAGCTCAGGCCACGGGCGACGTCACCGTGCGCAAGCGCGGTGTCCGGCGGCCGCCCGTTCCGCGATGATCGGCCGATCACCTGTCCGCTCGTCGCGCATTCGGCGGTCCCATCCACCGCACTCGTGTGGAGTCACATCCTGACCTCTGCCCAGATAGGGCAGGAGCGCGGTTCACGCGAGTGCGCGAAAAGTGCGCGAGGCATGGGAAAACGAGGGAATTCGAGGGAAGCTGAGGAAGGCGTTTTCCTCAGGCCACGTGCCGCTTCGGGTCCCTGACCTGCAGCGCCGCGGACCACTCGCCTTCATTCACACGGCAGAGGTCATGGGTTCGAGTCCCTGTGGGGTGCCAGAACTCGATCGGCAGCCTGACCAGCACGTTCGCGGACGACGACTGGGTCGATAGCGTCGCC
>CAAGKR010089488.1_pt1 | contig 12790 bp, 9 predicted proteins | sample 2556971 | NCBI WGS metagenome assembly CAAGKR01 (sample SAMEA5207829, study PRJEB30636) | soil metagenome | biome: forest; feature: boreal; material: soil | place: USA | collected 2011-09 | depth 1 m | reverse complement strand
TGAAGTCTGCCGGCTAAGTAGAGTGAATAGCACGGAGGTGCTGCGCACCTGAGAAAATGGGACACGCCACCCCCGAATTTCGGGGCTGCGGCGTCTACGTTTGTAGACGCCGCGTATACAATGTCTACTTGTTTGACGACAACGACTTAGCAGTTCTCGCGTAGACATTGTATACAAGCGTGTGTGCGACCGTTAACAGTACGGGGGATGATCAAATGAAGGAAAGCAAAGAGACCAAGAAGACTCGGAACATCACTTTTCGCCTGACGGACGAGGAATACGGCCAAGTCGAAAAGGCAGCTGAGACCGCCGGCGACGACCCGAACAATTGGTGTCGGAAGGCAGCGACTGACAAGGCGAGTGAAGGGTTTGCGCTCAGCAAAACCGAACGCCTCCTTTATCAGGAGGTAGCGTTGCTCCGGTTCCTCGTGGGCCACGGATTCAAGCTTCTACTGGGCGCGAGCGATGTCACTGCTGGGGAGTGGAAGAAACTTACAGCTCAAGCCGACCACCGGTCGGACGAAATCGTCAATGAATTACTATCGAGACGACGGTGATTAGAATCACTTCCTAGAATTAACTTCCGAATACGAGGACTACGGTTCGAGGCCCGTTTGATGTCCCGCCGCTTTCGCGATGGAAATTTTGTATAGGATCGTGCAGTATGCTGCCTATTACGTCCCGAAACGCCTTAGCGGTCGCCCAACTCTATGAAGTACTCTAGCGGCCAACCGAGGTCCTATGCGATTAAGCGAGAGGACATTAGAACTGAATTTCTGCACGCAGTTCGAGCGATTCGTGGGCAGCCCAATCATTTGGTTCGAGCTAACTCAAGCGCAGGAAGTGCAGGGCGAATTCGATGCTTGTACACGTCTTGAAACTTCAGGATAATCAAAGAAGCCTTGCTGAATATCTTCGACAAAAAGAATCTCACCGAACGTGACATCTGCACGAAGTTCATTACTCCGGCGGTTGTCGAGACTGCGGGTTGGGATCGAGACACGCAGCTTAAGGAAGAACTCTCATTGACTAAAGGCAGGATAATCGTCAGAGGAAAACTCCACAGTCGCGGCATTTCCAAACGCGCTGATTACGTTCTGTATCACAAGACCAACATCCCTCTTGCTGTTATTGAAGCCAAGGACAACACCCACACAATCGCCTCAGGCATTCAGCAGGCGATCGAATATGCGCTACTCCTGGACGTACCGTTCGCCTACAGTTCGAACGGCGATGGCTTTATTGAACACGATCGGACAAAGTCGGTTGAGAGGGAGTTTTCATTAAATGAGTTTCCTACTCCAGAGGAACTCTGGCGACGGTATTGCGAGTACAAGGGCATTGACGATCCTGAGGAGAAGAGAATTTACGCGCAGGATTACTATCCTAGCACTGAAAGCAAAACGCCCCGCTACTACCAACTTACGGCGGTCAATCGAACTATTGAGGCGATTGCGAAAGGCCAGAAGCACGTTTTGCTCGTGATGGCGACCGGAACAGGAAAAACGTTCACGTCGTTTCAAATCATTTGGCGTCTATGGAAGTCAGGCACAAAGAAAAGGATTCTGTTTCTCGCGGACCGCAATATTCTCGTCGATCAGACTCGCACTAATGATTTCAAGCCGTTCGGTTCTGCGATGACTAAGATTCAGAAGCGCAACGCTGACAAGTCGTATGAAATCTATCTGGCGCTTTATCAAGCGATCACTGGACCGCTCGAATCACAGAAGATCTTCAAACAGTTTTCGCGAGAGTTCTTTGATTTGATCATAATTGACGAGTGTCATCGGGGCAGCGCAGAAGAAGATTCAGCATGGCGCGAGATTTTAGAATACTTTTCCAACGCGACCCAGATCGGAATGACCGCCACGCCCAAAGAAACGAAGTACGTTTCCAACATCGATTACTTCGGCGATCCTGTTTTCACTTACTCGCTCAAGCAAGGCATCGAGGATGGATTCCTGGCGCCTTACAAAGTTGTTCGCATCGATATCGACAAAGATCTGACCGGCTGGCGGCCCGAAAAAGGAAAGAAGGACAAGTATGGTAAAGAGATACCTGACCGAATTTACAATCAAAGCGATTATGATAGTGAACTAGTCCTTGAAAAACGTAACAAGCTTGTGGCGGAGAAGATCACTCAGTATCTGAAGGCGACTAATCGGTTCGACAAAACGATCGTGTTTTGTGAGGACGTACCACACGCCGAGCGAATGCGCAGTCTGTTGATCAATCAGAACAGCGACCTATACGCACAGAATAGCAAGTACGTGATGCAGATAACGGGCGACAATAAGGAAGGAAAAGCAGAGCTGGACAATTTTATTCTTCCGGACAGCAAGTACCCCGTGATTGTCACGACCTCGAAACTCTTATCGACGGGCGTTGACGCGCAAACGTGTAAGTTGATTGTTCTCGATAAGCAGATTCAGTCGTTGACAGAATTCAAACAAATAATCGGCAGAGGGACGCGGATTAACGAAGCGTACGGGAAGGCTTTCTTCACCATCATGGACTTCCGGAGGGCCACTGAACTGTTCGCGGACCCGGCATTTGACGGCGAGCCGGTGCAGATTTACGAACCGAAGGGCGACGATCCAATCGTCCCTCCCGATGATCCCAGGGAGCAGCCGGACGGGACCGACGAAGACACGGATGACGACGTGCAGGTCGGCCCGAAAGGAAAGGGCCAGCGACGAACGAAGTATTATGTTGAGGACGTCGAAGTGAATCTCGTCGCGGAGCGTATTCAGTACTACGGGAAAGACGGAAAGCTGGTAACAGAATCGCTCAATGATTACACGCGTAAAGCTGTCAATAAGAACTTCGCCTCGTTGAGTGATTTTCTGCGGAAATGGACAAGCGCCGATCGCAAACAGGCGATTGTCGAAGAACTCGAAAACGAGGGAATACTGCTTGACGCGCTAGCTGAAGAAGTAGGGAAGGATTTTGATCCTTTTGATTTGATCGCTCACGTAGCCTACGGTCAGAAGCCTTTGACGCGTCGCGAACGCGCCGAGAGCGTTAAGAAGCGAAATTACTTCGTCCAGTATGGCGATAAAGCCCGCGCCGTGCTGGAAGCCTTGCTTGATAAGTATGCTGACGAAGGCCTGACTAACTTAGAAGATCCCAAAGTCTTGAAGGTTCAGCCGTTTGATAAGTTCGGAACGCCAATCGAAATCATTCAAGCCTTCGGTGGTAGCGAACAATATTTCCAAGCGGTCAAAGATTTGGAGCAACAACTTTATCGAGTAGCGTAGGTGATTAGGCCTTATGTCAGTAAGCACCACAGTCAAGACCATTCAAGACATCATGCGCAAAGACGCGGGCGTTGACGGCGACGCGCAGCGCATCAATCAGCTTGTATGGATGTTCTTCCTCAAGATATTTGACGATCGCGAATCCGAGAAGGAGCTTTTAGAAGAGGGCTATCGTTCACCCATGCCCGAGCGTTTACGCTGGCGCAATTGGGCGGCGGACGCCGAGGGAATCACCGGGGAAGCTCTGGCCGACTTCATCAATAGCGAACTCTTCAAGACTCTTAAAGGTCTGACATCTCCTGATCCTCGCGCGCAGCTTGTGCGCCACGTCTTTGAGGAAGCGAACAACTACATGAAGTCGGGCACGTTGATACGCCAGGTCATCAACAAGATTAATGACGTCGATTTCAATCGCAAGAACGACCTGCACTTGTTTGGTGATATCTACGAACAGATTTTGCGTGACCTGCAATCAGCCGGCAACGCCGGCGAGTTCTACACTCCACGTGCCGTTACACAGTTCATGGTTGAAATGGTTGATCCGAAGCTAGGCGAAAGGGTTTTGGATCCTGCTTGCGGCACAGGCGGATTTCTCACCAATACAATCGAGCACGTGAGAAGGAAATACGTCCACAGCGTTGAAGATGAGCAAGTTCTGCAAGCCTCGATCAAGGGTGTAGACAAAAAGCAGCTTCCTTATTTTCTGTGTGTGACGAATTTGATGCTGCATGGCATAGACACGCCGACTCAAGTCTCGCACGACAACACGCTCTCGCGTCCGTATCGGGACTATCAGCCGGAGGATCGCGTTGATGTCATTGTGACGAATCCGCCCTTCGGCGGCATGGAAGAAGACGGCATCGAAAAGAACTTTCCGAAGAGTTACAGCACGCGCGAGACGGCCGATCTTTTTCTTGTCTTAATTATCCATCTTTTACGCGAAGAAGGACGCGCCGCTATCGTATTGCCAGACGGTACGCTGTTCGGCGAAGGAATCAAAACGCGCATAAAAGAAAAGCTTTTGACCGAATGCAACCTGCACACCATCGTGCGTTTGCCTAACGGCGTATTCAGTCCTTACACGGGCATCAAGACAAACTTGCTTTTCTTCACAAAGGGACAGCCGACAAAGGAGGTTTGGTACTACGAACACCCCTATCCGCCCGGTGTGAAGTCGTACAACAAGACAAAGCCGATTCGGATTGAAGAGTTCGAGGGGGAAAAAGGCTGGTGGACGAATCGCGTTGAGAATGAAAGAGCCTGGCGAGTTTCGTTTGATGACATCGCGGCGAAAAACTTCAATCTGGATATCAAGAACCCCCACGCACCAGACGAAGATCACGGCAACTTTGAAGAACTCCTCGCGGCGCACAATCAAATCATGGCCGAATTGGCAGAGATGCGCGACACGCTCAAAAACGAATTGATGAAGGCGTTGCAGGGAACGGCGGGAGGACAGAGCTAGTGAGTCTTCAGCCCTTCTTTGGCAACTTTGTGCTTCTCGTAGATGCGTCGAACGGTGTTGTCAAACTGCGAGAACTTATCTTGCAACTAGCCATTCAAGGCAGACTTGTTTCGCAAGACGAAACAGATGAATCCGTGCCTATGTTGTTAAAGCTAATAAAGCAAGACGAAGTTCGTGTAGCTAAGAATAAGAAGAATAGGAACGATAAGGAAGCATATTCATTCGAAGAAGGGGAGATACCTTTTTTGATTCCCAAGAACTGGCAATGGCGAAGACTGGGTGAGCTTGGAAATACTCAAACAGGTACCACCCCAAGCAGGTCTGTTAAAGCATACTTTGGCAAAGACTACCCTTTCATCAAGCCTGCTGATATTTTCGCCGATAGAGTCGAGTATGAAAACGAAGGACTTTCACAAAAAGCTATCAACGAAGGCGGACGTCTTGCGCCATCTGGCAGCATTTTGATGGTTTGTATTGGCACAGTAGGTAAGGTCAACGTCATTGAAAGAGAGTGTTCTTTTAATCAGCAAATCAATTCAATATCTCTTTATTCAGAACTTAACCCGAATCTGTTTAATTATTTTCTCAGAAGCAATTACTTTCAAACTGAGGCTTGGAATAAAGCAAGCCGAACAACCATTGCCATTCTGAATAAGGGCAAGTGGGAAAGAATTCTTATTCCGCTCCCACCGCTTGAAGAACAAAAACGCATCGTCGCCAGAGTTGACGAACTGATGCGGCTGTGTGATGAGTTGGAAAAGCGGCAGCAAGCCAGACGCGAAAGCCGTGTGCGTCTCAACAACGCCACGCTCGCTCCGGTTAATAACGCCGCTTCACTCGCGCCGGAAGAGTTTGAGCAAGCATCCACGCGTCTTGCCGACAACTTCGCCTCACTTTACGAATCCGCCGAAACCGTTGGCAAACTTCGCTCAACCATTCTCCAGCTCGCCGTGCAGGGCAGACTCGTGCCGCAAGACTCAGAAGATGAACCCGCAACAGCACTAGTGACGAGAATCAAGAAACTGCGCGGGGCTTTTGCAGACACTAAGATCGCGAAGGTAGAGCAGATGCCATCAATTGATGCATGTGATATGTCATTCCCTCTACCAGATGGATGGAGATGGACGCGTCTTGCGGAAATCTGTGAACTCATCACCAAGGGCTCATCGCCTAAATGGCAAGGCATCTCTTACGTTAAGGAGGGCGAGGGTATTCTTTTCGTTACCAGCGAGAATGTCGGCTCGTATCGAATGCTATTCGACAATCGTAAATTCGTTGAAGCTCGATTCAACGAGATTGAGCCACGGTCAATACTGAGACGAAATGATCTTTTGATGAACATCGTCGGCGCTTCTATCGGGCGTGCGGCGGTATTCGACAGCGATGACATCGCAAATATCAACCAAGCCGTTTGCCTAATTAGAGTTGCCGAACCTGCGTTGGTGCCCTATCTACTGCATTTTTTTAACAGCGATTTGTGCATTCAGATGATGTTCGATCAGCAGGTTGATAACGCGCGTGCCAACCTTAGTATGGGAAACATCGCAAAGTTCCCAATTCCTGTACCGCCCCTCGCCGAACAAAACCGCATCGTCGCCAAAGCCAATCAACTCATGGCGCTCTGCGACGAACTCGATGCCAAACTGCGCCAAGCCGAAGCCGACAGCAGAAAGCTGGTGAACGCCGCCGTGAAGCACGCGCTCTCTTCCACGACCGAACCGCCGGTCCTAACCGAGTCCAGTTTGCGTCCTGGCTCCAGTCACGGCTGAGTGACTTATGAAACTTAAGCGCATATGGATTGACGGTTACAAGAACGTGAGGCAATGCGAAATTGTATTCGCCGAACAGCCGTTACTCAACGCCGTTATCGGAATCAACGGTAGTGGGAAGTCGAACCTGATCGAGGCCATTCTCCATATTCTCATCGATGTCTATTTGGGGAAGTTGCCCCCATTTGAATTCGATTTCGAATTTGAATCGCAAGGGCGCGAGGTAAAGTTAACCGGCAAAGAACGTAGGCTTACAGTAGAGGTTGACGGCGTCGAAATACCTATTCGTCGTTTTATCCGAAGCCTTCGAGAAGGGCCTGCGCAGGTCTATTATCCGCAACTGACGTTTGTGTACTACTCGGGCGAGTGCCAACGAGTACGGCACTTGATGAAGCGGTACCGGCGACATTTCGAGAGGCTTACTCGAACTGCGGACGCCGACAAGTACCGCCCTCTCTTTGTTGAATCTACGAACGAACAGTCGCAGGTCATTTTGCTGTCATTAGTCGCGCACGGCGACAGAGACTTCCTGACCCTTTTGGGAGTAATCGACGCTGTGGATGTATCGGTAGTGCTTCGCTCTCCCGCCGGTTTTAACCCAGCCTTACATGAACCGAAGCTGTGGAATACGGAGGGTGCAGTGCGCAGGATCGTCGCAGCAATAGATGAAACGGCGAACGTGCAGGACACCGCACGGCCAGATAATCTCAATGTCGAAAAACCGGATGATGATGCTGGATACAGTGAAACTCGTACTTACAAATTCAGTGACGATGTAGAAGGTAAGAGCATTCGAGATTTGGCGCGCCGGCTGGTGAGAAGTGACGACAATTTGTATGTTGCATTCCAGCATCTTGCTGCGCGCGGCATTCTAGTTTCCGTCGATTACCGTTTGCGCGGCAGCGACAACCATTACTCCTTCGATCAATTGAGTGAGGGAGAGAAACAACTAGTGGCGGTCGTCGGGGCACTAAGATTAAGCAATCAACAGGACAACCTCGTGCTGCTTGATGAGCCAGACACTCACCTCAACCCAAAGTGGTCTTGGGAATACCCGAGCATGCTCCTTGAGGCCTTTGAGGATGATCAGCTAAGCCGGACGACTGTACTAATGGCTACTCATGATCCCGTTATGATCTCCGGAATGAAGAGAGACCAGGTTTGGTTGGCGCAAACTTCTTCTCCCGACATACCGATGTTCACAAACCCGGTACGGAACCCGCAAGGCCAAGGTATAGCGAATCTCATTTGCAGCAGTGAATTCTTCGGCTTGCCTTCAAGTCTGGATAAAGAAACACAGAAGCTACTGAACGAGCGGCTCGCGATCAGTCTGAAAGACGACCTAACGGATGAAGACAAAGCGCGGCTCAGGGAGTTAAACGAAGAGCTGGGAATTATCACACCCGGCGTTAGCGAGGTAGACCCAGACTATGTTGCCTTCCTTCGTCAGCGTTATCGCCTAGCATAGTCATGCGACACATACGGCTTGAAGAATTAATCAAGACTATTCTTGCGGACCCTGGCGGGAACATGGAAAGACGCAGGCTGGCAAAGGCGCACAAAAAACTGATTCCGATGGTGTCACGGGAACGTCAACGCTATATCAGAAATAACGGCTCTAACAAATGGTCACCAATCAAAAAGCGATTGACCAAACTTCTAGGTAATAAATGCTGGTACACCGAGGCCGAACTCGTTGGGGCACATCTTACGATCGACCATTATCGTCCATGCTGCGATTATTGGTTTTTGGCTTTTGACGCCACGAATTATCGCGTTTCGTGCTCTTTCGCGAATAGTCCTGAGGACAATGCAACGCAGGGGCGCGTTGGAGGAAAGGGAGATAGTTTCCCCCTAATCGGACGTGGACTACGGGCCACGGGTCGGAACAAAGTACGTTTTGAAAAGCCGCTGATCTTGGATCCATGTAAAAAAGAGGATTGTGATCTCCTAGCATTTGGGGCGGGTGGCAGGCCGATCTTAAATCCGAAGTATGCCGCGGACCCTATGGCAGTAAGACGCGTTGACGAAAGTAAGCTCCTGCTCAACCTAGATCACCACGATTTCAATTCGAAACGTGAGCAGCTCTATCACGACATCGCCGACGATGTGAGGATATATGAGGAGCTTCCTGCAGGTAGCCCCGGGAGAACTATCATTAGTGACCGAATGAAGACAAAACTTGGGCCGAAGGCAGCGTTTAGTACCGCTGCCCGATATTATCTTCAACTCCACCGTCATCTGGACTGGGTTGAAGACTTACTCGCGGGCTTGTAAAACTTTGGGGGTAGCGATGCAAATTTCTCCTCTCATGTTCAATCAGCAATTCTCGCGCTTCGATAAGATAATCCGTTTAAGCTCAGAGCGCGGCTTCATTTCTTTCCGGGAGGGGTGGCCGGCAAAGGAGGAAGGTTACAAGGAAGACCTTCGAAAGGAGGCCCTTTACCGGTTGAACACCCCGAGCTGGAAACGATCAGAGATCGGTAAGGGTTGGATTCTGGAGCGGGTCATAAGCGCGATTGAGATCAATGAGCCCCGTCGGCACATAAAGAATAACCTTGTGGACTGGCCAAACCAATACGGTCCCAAGCGCCGGTCGCATCGAGCCCTTCTTGATGCTAAATCCGATCGAGCCGCTAAGCGCGATGTTGAAAAGTGGTTCTTTGATTTTTTCAAAACCTCAAAGTCAGACGAAAAGGCGTTCGAGACGTTCAGGGGCTTAGCCGGTAATCGTTATGACATCGTAGCCTATTTATTTTTTCTCAAAGACTGGAACCGGTTTATGCCGATTGCGCCAACTACATTTGATAATGCTTTTCGCCTTCTGAATGTTGATCTGGTGACTTCAGGGCGTTGCTCGTGGTCTAACTACGCACGATACAACGAAGCTCTATTGGCTGTTCAAGAGGCGCTTCGCGAAACGCGGGGCATTCGCGACGCGCGACTGATAGACGCACACTCCTTCTGCTGGATGCTGATCCCCCGGAAGCTTACGGTGCCCTCACCGGAATTCGTGATTCCCTTGCCTGTGCCTGTTAAGAGTCTCAAAGAAGTCGTTATTCAGGAGTCAGAAATCATCGATGATGGTCAATTTAATATCGTCGATGAAGAAAAGTTCCTAGTGCAACAAGCGAAGAATAGGCAGCTAGGTAAGCTTGCTCAAGAAGTGGCGCTTCGGTCAGAAAGAAAGCGTCTCGCAGCGGCGGGTCTACCAAATCCGAACGTTGTAAAGCCTGTATGGAAGGAGTGGAAACGCGGCTATGACATTCTGTCGTGCGAGGTTAGCGGGAAGCCGAGGCACATTGAGGTAAAGGCTGCGAGGAAATCCGGAAGGCGACTATCATTCTTTTTAACCAGACATGAATGGAGAATAAGTCAGATGTTGCCGAACTACTACTTTTACTTAGTTCTGAACGCCAGCGGCTCGAATCCAAAAGTTCTAACTCTAAAAGGCTCGCACGTGCGGGAGCGGCAATTGAAGCCAATTAGCTATTTTGCAGCATTTGCCGGAAGTCTTTAGATTGCCAACATGCCCATACGTCACGCCATTTGGAAAGTTGCCGAACAACCCGTGCCTCTGGTTGAGTCTGCTCTGGTGACGGAGCGACTTCTGGAGGACATGATCATCGCCGCGCCGAATATCCTTTCTGAGGAATGGATGCTGATTGGCCGGCAAGAGAGCACGGGCTTTGGCGGTCGCGTAGACCTTCTGGCAATCGCTCCCGACGGCGGCTTGGTCCTTATTGAACTCAAGCGCGAAAGAACTCCGCGTGAGGTTGTGGCGCAAGCTCTCGACTACGCGAGCTGGGTTGAGAAGCTGCAACCAGACGAGATCGCCGCTATCTATACGCGTTTCCGGCCGGGCCGAAGGTTGGCCGACGACTTCCGGCAATATTTTCATCACGATCTCGATGAAGAATCCCTAAATGCTAATCATCAGATAATCATTGTTGCTGCATCGTTGGACGACAGCACCGAAAGAATTCTCAAATACCTGAGTGAAAAAGATATTCCAATCAACATTCTTTTCTTCCAAATATTCACTCATGGAACCGAACAGCTTCTCAGTCGTGCCTGGCTTCTTGATCCCGTTCACACCCAAGTAAGCGCCGCAACCGCAACACCGAACGAACCTAACGAGCCTTGGAACGGTGAGTTCTATTGTTCATTTGGTGAAAGCGAAACTCGTTCATGGGTTGACGCCCTCAAGTATGGATTCATCTGCGGAGGTGGCGCACCCTGGTATAGTCAAACGCTGAACTTGTTGGACGTAGGTGATCGTGTATGGGTGAAGGTACCGGGTCAAGGATTCGTGGGTGTCGGTCGCGCGCTCGGCCGTGCTCAGTCAGCAGCAGAATTTCGTATCACTACACCTGAAGGAGAAAAATCCATCTTCGAGGTTCCAACGCAAAGTAATTATAGGCCGGACTCAATAAACGACCCACAGCGTAGCGAGTACTTCGTTCCAATTCAATGGCTGCAGACGGTTCCACTTGAACAAGCGATTAGTGAGATTGGGCTGTTCGGCAATCAGAATACGGTTTGCCGCCCGACGACGCCGAAATGGCGCTCCACCGTTGAGCGCTTGAAGAAAAGATTTCCGGATTTTGACCGTGAAGACTAAGCTCTCCCATGAAAACCATTAAAGACCTGCCTGAACACACTCGGCCTCGTGAGAAGCTGCGCGAGAAAGGTGCAGCGGCGCTAACGGATGAGGAGTTGGTCGCGGCTATTCTCGGCATGGGGACGGCCGGCATTGACGTTCGCACCATGGCGAGGCAAGTAGCCGGCTTGATCAGCGAACATCGCGAAAACCTATCGCTCGATCACTTGTCGTCAGTGCCCGGTGTGGGGCTTGCCAAGGGTGCGCAGATTCTTTCAGCCTTCGAACTGGCTCGCCGGCACCTGCTCAAAGAAACGGTCAAGATTGAATGCGCGGAGGATGTGTTGCCTTTGCTTTCCGATATTATTGGCAAAACACAAGAGCACTTTGTCTGCATAACTCTTAACGGTGCTAACGAAGTCATCGAAAAGCGAATCGTTACGATCGGCCTGCTCGACAGGAGTCTGGTTCACCCTCGCGATGTTTTTGCGGACGTGATAGTAGACCGTGCCGCCGCCGTCATTTTTGCACACAACCATCCGTCCGGTGATATGCAACCTAGTGACGCAGACTTGATGACGCAGGAGCAACTCGTTCAAGCCGCTAAGATTCTCGGATTCCGGGTTCTGGATCATGTAATAGTCAGCCGGAAGGGTTATTTCAGTTTTCAAGAAGCTGGACTAATTAAATGAAAAGCGAAGCCACGCCATCCGTGAACATCGCGCGGCCTGACCTCTCCGGACGCAGCTCTCGGAATGCCGCAAAACGCGTGAGAGGCTGCCCCTGGTTTTCCCGGCAGCTCTAGGTTCAAACCGTGTCAGGCTTCATGGACAGCCCTCTCAGGATTCCCGACACCAACCACCGCTCAGGGTGTCGTGTTTCATTGACAAGCCCGTCGTGTTTCTCGACACCCAGCTTCTTACTCCAAGGAATTTGCCTTCCCGGTTAACGCGGCTCCCCATCCGAAAGTGTCGCCTTTCTTCCAAATCGCGTCGCATTTGGCGACACGTTTTGACCTTCCAGTGCCTTTCAAACCATTTCTAAGAGTGGGGCATTGATTGCCTAGCGCGAAATCCGTGCAGCCCATCTTCCGCAAGGAAACTCGGAACAGATGGCAAAGAATGTCAAAGAGTGCAGTGCTCAGCGCACGATTTCGAAGAAAATGTTGGGATAGCTGGAAGATCGGGTCAAGTCTCCCGTCTAGATACTATGAATGGGAAGAAATTAGCGTCGAGAGAAACTGAGAAGCACCAAACACAACTAGAACGACAAACAATGGGAGAAACGCAAGAGATGGAAAAAAATAGCTGCCCGGCTGCGGAATGTTGGGCAGAGTCTCCCGTCTACAGTAGGTAGAGAGCAAATACGTGATCAGACTTCAGCGGCCAAGACTTGGAGAGGACAGACGAACCAGCGGGCAAGCCCCCGATCTGAAATATTCTTTGGAGCCGGTACGAGGATTTCGCGAAATCTGCCGTCAATAACATATATAGGGCAAAAATATTTTCGAGGTCGATACGAGCAAAACGAGAAATGTGCCGTCATTACTAATAAGGGGGTCTTTTCGAGGTTCTCGGCGCGGTATTTGGCAACGAAGCAAAAATTTATTGCGCAAGTCTCCGGGAAGGTGGAATTTTAGGCAGATTCTCGCGTCATTAAAGATAGAAGTCCAACGGTTTTTGAAAATAAATTT
>CAAGKR010223089.1_pt1 | contig 12793 bp, 10 predicted proteins | sample 2556971 | NCBI WGS metagenome assembly CAAGKR01 (sample SAMEA5207829, study PRJEB30636) | soil metagenome | biome: forest; feature: boreal; material: soil | place: USA | collected 2011-09 | depth 1 m | reverse complement strand
CCCTGCCTGGCAAGGCAGTGTAATCGCAAAGACCGGCACACTTGTGAGAACCGACGGCGGCGCCAGCTCTCTCGTGGGCCAGATGAGAACTGCGAACGGAGAAGTGCTTCTCTTTGTAATTATGAACCAGCTTGGAAATGTTGTGAGGTTTCGAGAAAATCAGGACTACCTGGTAATGCAAGTCCAGCTCAGTCGCGGCGGGCCAAAGGCTTTCAACTACAAACCGCTGGCACTAACTATGAAACTCGCCGACACCGAAAGTGTGTCCGGATCGGCAAACAACGAATTCGAGCCGAACTTGAAAACCCCTCTCAACTCTCCCTGAAAAGGTTCCAGGTAAAAGCATTGCGCCCCGCTGATCATGAAGACCGGCGGGGCGCTTTACCGTCCAGCTGCGCACGCGGCGTGCGGCACCCCGCACGAAGCGGACGATCTTTTCATTGCTCGGGCCAGATGTCCCTTCAAGCAGAAGATTCTCTTTAATAAAGTTCGAAAGGTCCTCAGCTTTCCAATTGGCGATTCACCCTTAAATAGGGAACACTCTTCAATCGTCGTTACAAAAAGTGACGCTATTTCTCGTTGAACCGGCGACGTCTACGCCAAATGGGCCAATGCGGAAGAATCGGTTTGGCGCGGGTGTTTGCCAAAAGGACTACAAGTGGCCAGCGCCTGCTTTCTAAACGGACGCAACCTGGGGTTTGGATTTAATTTGGATTGTCACTTCTGGCATAACGAACTCCAGTTCAGATTCACGACCGCGGCCAATGCACCTGAACGAATGACACTGCTTGCACTCGAATTGGGATAGCGAGTTTGTATCTAAAGCCCCGGAGGTCCAGTGCCGCTCACACTGAAGTCTTCAGTAAGGTAAACAATAAATAGCGCGAATGGTGATCACCATTCGCGCCTATTAGTTTCTACCCGTAAATGAGGAATTGTTGACAGACAGGTTTAGCGAACCAACATCTTCTCGGCATTTGTGAGATGTGTTCTTGCCGACGCCCAATCCCTTTGCGTCCTCTCATTTCTGTCAGCCTCAGTAAATACACTGCTATTCGTAATGGTCGTCTTCCACCAATTTCCGGCAGCAGTATAATCGCGAAGCGCCGCAGCAACTTCCTGTCTAAAGATCTCGTCGCTGGGGTTGTGACGGACAAACGAGGGCAGCGTGTTATTCAAATCAGTCTTTAGACTATTAAGCTTCTTATCATACTCGTTATAGTCCATGCCACTTTCCGTTGCGTCCTGAAAGCGCTTAAGCTCTGCTACAATCTGTGTTGCTGCTGCTTCGCTTTGAGAGTTTTGCTCAACAGCATTTTGTCCTGGCTGTTCTGCATCTGGCGTGACCGGGGTTTGCGCAACTACGGCTTCGCCTCCTACTTCTGGTGTTCCTTGCGGACCTTGCCTCATATAAAACAAGACCAGACCCAATAACACGACCACCAAAGCAGCGAGGATCCAGGCGAAGCTGAATGTTGATCGGCCCAACTCACCAGAATTACCACGCATCTGTTTGTCGTTTTTCGCCACGTTCAACGGCAGCGAAAGGTCTGATTTACAGCGCCTGCACTGGTTTGTGTCCGGGAAGTTTCTAAGTCCGCAGTGGACACATTTTTTGGAGGATTCCGAATGATGAATTGTGTCAGCTTTTTGAAGCACGTTTACTTACCTTCCGAAGGCCTGTGCCGCAAAACAGTTATGCGGTATTTCACAAGGCGAATTTTCTAACCACAGAACTATAAAGCCAATCAAAGAGCGAGTCGCCAGGTTATTTCAACTTCGAAACGTCCCTAACGGCTCGGAGAGTTGATTGCTAATATTCGCTCACGCCAAGCACTGGGGCTGGCAGCAACTGAAGCGCATTGGCAACTGCACTCGAGTCGTACTGCATAGTCGCGTTACCAGCGCCATTGAATTGAAAGAACGGCGCGCCGAAGTCATTTGACGGCGTCACCCCCTCCGGCAACGGCCAGTTAGGAACACGGGCAATGAAATTCGCTCCATAGAAGGCGCCGCCGCCACCGCCGTTGCGGTTGACGTAGCCCGCACCAATCACAAGAACAAGTCCATTGAAATTAGTGCCACCGTTCGTGGTCAACTCTCCGGTAACAATCAATAGCCCCGATCCACTACCGGAGCCCATCGTGTAATCACCCTTGCAAAAGGTGAATCCTGTCGGATTGCCGCTGCCTCCGTTTGGGAGATAGGTTGCAGTGGGAGGCGACTGAGCCGCTCCCATTATTGCCGCCGCCTGCATTTGATCGAGAAAGGCGCGTGCCGCAGCCGGCGACTGTAGATACGACGGAATGCTCGTACTCGTCAGAACACCAGCTGCCGGCGTTGAAGTGGTATTACTGGCAGCCTCAGTCGCGGCCTTTGTAGCGTCTGCCGCGTTGGTTGTGCCGAATGCCGGAAAGCCAGTGGGCAAGCCGGTGGCATTATCGACGCTGGAATAGTCATGGTTGGCACTGTTGCCGCTTTCAAAACCCATTGCCGGACTTCCGCCGGGAGCTCCAATGAGAGTGATCATCGCAGGTACAGCCGGGTCAAAGGCATTCCTTGAGACAATCATACTCATTTGTTTTCTGGCACCGCTTGGACCATAGCCGGTAGCTCGAACGAGCAATCGGCTTGGTTCAAGAGGTGAGACAGGCATTACGTCGTCGTCCGCGGTCCCAAATATGCCATCAGGGCCGAGCGGAAGAGAAACAACCACGTCGTACTCGATTGTGGGATTGGTTCCGACTGTGACGCGCGTACCCGCAGTTTGCCTGTTGGTATAGGGAAGCCATCGTGAGAGGCGCGCAACTGTTGAGGGATCTCCTCCCACTCCCGCAGGGCAATCATTAGAGCTTGCGAATGCCACGGCATTGCGGAAAGTAATGCGGGTCATACCTACCGGCATGGCCGAAGCAGTCGGCGCGGCGTTACCTCTCAACGCATTAAGCGCTGCCTGAAGCCCTGCTTCCGCCCCATAGTAAGCTTCTGTTTCGGCAGTTGAATCGATGGCGTTTGCTGCTGACATCGAGGTTAGCTGAATCAAGGCGCCGCCTGCCACAAGGAGTACGGTGGCGATAAGAAGTGAAATGACCAGCGCTGCGCCGCGTTCGTTTGCCCGCCTGCTTCGATCCGGTGTTGACTGTGACTGATCCATAATCATCCTCCAAGGTTTCCTCGCGAAGAATATTTTCAGTAGGTTTGTAGATTTGCGTTGCGCAACGTGACAGTTGAAACCAGTTGTGTTGCCGAAGGAGGCTGGTAACCGTCTGAGCCCGGCGTTCCAACCGCCGGCAGTGTCACCCTAAGGGATAGCACAATGTACTTGGCGTTATCTGGAGTTACTTCAGCCTGGAGCGTTCCTCCGGAGTTGAGGACGTTGGTGATATTGCAATTACCGATCGCGCAGTTACCTATCGTGTAAGTAACTCTCCGGTCATAATAATAGATTGCCAATCCGTCTATGCGATTGGCTATTAGACCCGTTGTTTGAGTTGGCTGCAGATTCAACCGCACGATGAAGCTTCCGTTAGCATCGTTGACTAAAATGTATTTGACGTCCTCGCCGATTCCGTCCGTCGCCCCGGACAAATCCAAGTCGGAGCGAACGCGTATCGACGTTGCACCTGAATCTCCACCTGTGACGATTCCATTTGTACTAAGTCCGTAACCCGCGTTGGCAATTTCTCGTGACATGATATTGAGAGCGCGCTGGGTGTCAGCAATGGCCGATGATCTCTGATTTTCACGGTTGCGGACTTTGAAGGATGACGCAAGGAGAGTAGATGCGATCGCCATGATGACGAGCGTAATAGTCAGGGCGATGAAGAGCTCTAACAGCGAAAAACCAGATTGTGTTGACGTCTTAATATGTGCTTTGTTCATAGATTTGGCAGTTCACGCTGCGGGTACGATAGCAATATGTACTTAGTGTGTCCCTGTGGTTGTCGCGGAACGTACGGTTCTCAGTATGACCGGGAAGCCGGCCCAACCGGAGCTTACCGGATCCACTCGGATGGTGACCGTCTTCAGTGTTGGGTTTCCACTAACGTCGTTATTTGAGCCGGTCACCGTCTTTGTGACTTGATAGGTCCGGCCATTGCTGACTGTGGCGGGCGTGAGCACGGTTGCTGTCGATACTGCGAGAATCGGATCAGCGAACGCGACGCTTCGAAATTGTTCTACCTGTTGTTGGGCAATACTGATTGCTATGGCGCGGTCATTCCCACCAGAATTATACCGAATCGAATAGGTGAACAGAGATGCTACCCCAAGTCCTGCGATCATCAGCACAATCAGGGCGATCGACGTCTCAATCAGCGTAAACCCCCGTTCAGTACTGCGCCTTGCTGCATGGCCTGCGCGACACCTGCTTAATTCATTTGATCTCATCAGTCATCTCTCCTGTTGCTTCCGTCACTTAGTGCATGCTCTTGATCCCGGTCGTGGTTGTGACTGTTGTATTTTGCGGTGTGGGAGTGGTAACGGGCCCGGTAACGGTAGTGTCGGTTGAAAGATCACCCGCCGGTCCCACAACAACGGTGCTGGATGCGACCCCCGCAGTCGAATCCGTCAAGGTAAGCAAGACGGTGCTTGTTGTTTGCCCCCGCCAATTGTATGTAATTGTTATTGGGGTGGAAGAAGGATCTATGCTCGTGGTCGCCGGAGGCAACGTGTAGCTGAGGCTCGTTCCGGCCGGCAAACTGATCGTGCGAGCAGTCGAAGTGCCGTTGCCGCTGAAATCAATATTCGCGGTGTAACTTGACGTACTGTTTATATCTACGCTCGCACCGCCGTGGCGGCGCACTGAGTCCACGCGCGCTTTCTCCAGATAGGCAGAAAGATTACGCGTCGCACCCGAAAGGTTGAAACTCCTGCTGGACTTCTGAAAGCTGGTGAGAGCAATTGTTGAAATTATGGCGACTACCGCGATCACAACTAGTAACTCCACCACACTAAAGCCGGCGGCACTGCTGAGTTTGGGTTTTTTCTTCGGAAAGTTCATTATCTGTTTGCGCATGCTACTTGGCACTCCGTTGTTGAAACCTAATAGCTTTCCCCTCGATTTCTTTGGCTCGCCCAAAAAGGAGCGACGCAGACCAGTCTGAGCAAGAGCAATGCCATGCTCGTTTCTCGCGAAAACATTGAGTATCTCGTTTTGTGTAACTGTTGAAACTTTGTTCATCGTCACCTGAGGTAACAGTGTTGGAAGTTAGTTTCCATCCTTTTTGACATCAGAAGCAGTCCTGCCATCACGGTCTCGGAGTATGGCGATCTCGTCGGAACTGCCGACGAATAACAGAAGCATCTGTTCTTCAAGAGTTTTTTGACGCGCCGCAGCGCTGGAAGAACAGCCAACAACTTGCAGCGAGCCTGATGTGACCTACCCAGCAATGGGTATCCCGCCTACAGTTATGGAAAACCCTCCTCATCAGCACCATTCACCTGTAGTGTTAAAGTGGGCAGTTAGACAGTTGAAGTCGAGACGTTCGGGACAACTGACGCACATTCTTTTCCCCCAAGTAACACCTTCGGCGAAAACGGCATGAAGAAAACATCAGGCCGGGCGCGGTGAGTTTATTCTGCGCACATGTTGTACAATTCCCTCTCGTCGCAGCCGGATCCTATACCACGAACCGATGCCTGACATTCTTCTTGTCGAAGATAAAGAAAGCTTACGCCGCGTCTTGCGCCTCACCTTGGAACACGCAGGCTACACCGTCACCGAAGCTGCCGATGCGCGATCTGCCCTGAACGAAATCTCCGCCGCTCCACATAAGCTCGTACTCACTGATCTGCGCATGCCCAACGGCTCGGGGTTAGATGTCTTACGAGCGGCGCGGGCCGCCGACGGCAGCATTCCCGTGATCGTGATGACAGCGTTCGGATCGATTGATGAAGCCGTGCAGGCAATGAAGGATGGCGCGCACGACTTCCTGCAAAAGCCGGTAGACTCAAATCACCTCCTATTGCTGGTTGAGCGCGCGCTTGAGCAGGAAAGATTACGAACTGAAAACATTCTGCTGCGGGAAGAATGGTCTCGCCGTTATGGCTTTCCTCGCATAATCGGTGAATCCGAAACAATCAAGCGCGCGGTTTCCGAAACTCAGCGCGTAGCTCAGACCGAGACTACGGTTTTGTTATTGGGCGAATCGGGCACTGGCAAAGAGCTTTTTGCGCGCGCAGTTCATCATCTTTCTGGCAGACGCGACAAACCTTTTGTTGCGATCAACTGCGCTGCAATTCCAGAGACGCTCATTGAAAACGAATTGTTTGGCCATGAACGGGGTGCCTTTACCGGCGCGAGCGACAGACGGCTTGGAAAGTTTGAGCTCGCCTCAAGCGGTACAGTATTCCTCGATGAGATCGGCGAACTGCCACTTGCGGTGCAGGGCAAGCTTCTTCGCGTAATCGAGGAGAAGGTGGTCGATAGGATTGGAGGGCGAGCGCCGGTTCCTGTTGATGTTCGAGTTGTGGCTGCGACAAACAAGGACTTGAAGGCGGCTGTGGAAAGTGGCGAGTTTCGGCGCGACCTATTTTTCCGCCTGGCTGTGTTCCCGCTCGAAATTCCGCCGCTGCGCGAACGGGGAAATGACATCGTCCTGCTTGCGAAACATTTCGTAGCACACTTGGGTAAGGAACTGCGCGGCCGCGAAGCAACTTTGAGCGACGAGTCTTTGGCGGCGTTGCGCGCACATAGCTGGCCCGGCAATGTTCGGGAGCTGGAAAACGCCATCGAGCGCGCCTGCATTCTTTCCGACACTATGTTGCTGGAGCCCAAAGATCTCGGTTTGGCAACCACGGTTTCCGAAAGCTCCGAGGCTTTAAAGTCATTTGATCTTACAGGAAGTCTTTCTGAAGCAGCCCAACGTGCTTCGCGCTTTGTAGAGCGTCACAAGATCCTTGAAACTCTGAAGGCAAACAAGGGAAACAAGATTCAAACGGCCGAGGAGCTGGGCGTTAGCTATAAAACTCTTCTTACAAAAATAAGAGATTACAATCTCTGATACAGATGAACGATTCTCCTGAGGACGACTCTGCTTCAAATACTGGATCGGAAAGTAGTTCTGGTCCTTTGCCCGGCGAGGTTCACGATGAAGCGAGTTCGATCGCCGGCGAGACTATGGAGCAGGTGGGCACCGCTGGAGGAGAATCTCCTTCCGTAAGTCGCGATACTAAGATTGAAAAGAGCACTGGAAGATCTGCCTTCCTGGTGGGCGCCGGCATATTGATAAGTCGGATAATTGGGCTGATCCGCCAGCGCATCTTTGCCTACTACTTCGGTACTTCTGGCGCTGGCGACGCTTTCAGCGCCGCCTTTCGCATACCCAATTTTCTCCAGAATGTCTTTGGCGAGGGGGCGCTTTCCGCCTCGTTCATTCCTGTCTACGCAAAACTGCTGGCGCAGAATGACGAAAAGGAAGCAAGGCATGTCGCCAATGCCGTTTTTGGCCTGCTGGCACTTGTGACCTCGTTGATTGTGCTAATAGGAGTGCTTGCTACACCTTATTTTGTCACTGTAATTGCCGCAGGATTTGAGGATGAGCGACGCGAGCTAACTATTAGGCTCGTAAGAATTTTCTTTCCCGGCGCCGGACTTTTGGTTCTTTCAGCGTGGTGCCTGGGCGTCCTCAATAGCCATCACCGCTTCTTCATTTCTTACACGGCACCCGTCGCGTGGAACCTGGCAATAATTACCGCGTTGATTCTGTTTGGCGGTCGAGTCGATTTGTTTCCGCTGGCTGAGGTCACCGCTTGGGGGTCTGTTGTTGGCAGCGCCCTGCAATTCGGAGTTCAACTTCCCACTGTGTTTCGCTTGGTCAAGCGTCTTCGGCCAGTTATTGACATAACAAACAGCCATGTTCGCACTGTGATTCACAGCTTCTTTCCCGTCTTTGTAAGCCGAGGCGTAGTCCAGATTAGCGCTTTCGTTGACGCCGCGCTGGCGAGCTTCTTGGGCCAGGGCGCAGTTGTCGCCTTGAGCTATGCCCAGAGTCTTTACACGCTTCCAGTCAGCCTTTTTGGAATGTCGGTTTCGGCAGCGGAACTTCCAACAATGTCGAAGGCGATTGGTAAGAGTGAGGTTGTCGCCGAGACGTTGCGTCGTCGGCTTGACGAGGGACTGCAACGCATTGCTTTCTTTATTGTCCCCTCGTCGATGGCTTTTCTCGCGTTGGGCGATGTGATCGCGGCAGTGCTTTATCAGACCGGCAAGTTCACGCATGCAGATTCAATTTATGTTTGGGCCATACTGGCCGGTTCAACTGTCGGCCTTCTCGCTTCGACGTTGGGCCGACTATATTCGTCGACTTACTACGCACTGCGTGATACTCGGACTCCACTTCGTTATGCAATCATTCGCGTGACGCTAACAACAGTCCTTGGCTACCTGTGCGCTCTGCCTCTTCCGCGAGCAATAGGGGTTGATCCGAAGTGGGGAGTCGCTGGATTAACGGCCTCGGCGGGCATCGCCGGTTGGATCGAGTTTGCCCTTTTGAGACGCACGTTAAACCGCCGGATTGGTCCAACTGGTTTGTCCGGTTCCTACATAATTAGACTCTGGATTGCCGCTGTGATAGGTGCGGATGTCGGGTGGACCTTGAAACTCTTGCTGGTCAACCTCCATCCCATTCCTTTGGCGGCTGTCGTCCTCGGTAGTTATGGAGTCGCCTATTTCAGTGTAACCTTCGCACTGGGAATGTCAGAAGCCCGTTCTGTGATTAGCAGGATCCTCCGGCTCTCGAAGTTTAAGAAGTAGGGCCGCGTGAGGCCGAAATCCGACTCGAACTTCAAACCCTCCGGAAACCAGGCCTTATTGAGTCTTTTCCAAAAATGAAAGAATTCAACCGTCAACAGTGCTGAAGCAGGTTTCGCCAGCACGCGATGAAGTTTTTGACTGCCTTTAAAGGGGGATGAAGGAAAATGAACAAGCTTTTTTCAAAAGGAATCCTGGCTCTGGGAGCGCTAGCAACTATTTCTTTGGCTGGCACGAGCGCCCGAGCGGATAACTTCCTAATCGTTCCGGTAGGCCCTCGGATAATACAGCCTGCCGGACTCGGAACCGTCAATACTGTTCTGGTGCTACAGACCCACGGCGCTTCGACCAGCGGATTCGGCTCCGTGGCCTATGACCCAAACGACACAGAGGCGAATCGCAAGGGCGACGTGATCTCCGGTAACCAAATCGTGGGTGGTTCAAATAACCAAACATATTCAGTAACCGATTTAGGAATTACAAACGGCAATCTTTGCATCAACATGAACATTAACGAGCCGAATAAGGGTGGCAGCAACGCCGGACCCTGGGGGCCAATCGTCTTGAATACCTTAGTCTTGACGGCGTTCGACCAATCAGGCAACGCCGTATTTAGCGCACACCTGGCTGATGCCTTGACGTTGAGGGAAGCGACTCTAAATGGCAATGGCACGGGAAAATCTGATTTCACTTTTGCTCTCAACAGTGATGCAGCCGCGGCCCTGGCCGCAGCGATCGCTGCTAATCCGAATCTTAGGCTGGGCCTCGCTGCCAGCGTTTCCGACGCCCAGGGTGGGCATGAGAGCTTCTTCTTTTGCACGGGTTGCGGGGGCCAGCAAGAAGTGCCTGAACCGGCCACAATGGTCCTGTTAGGAACAGGCCTGGCAGGATTCGCAGGAGTACTTCGCAAGCGCCGCAACGTTGCTAAATCCAAATAAGCCCCTATTTCCTCTATTGGTAAGGAGCCCGACGCAAGGTCAAACCTTCTCGGGCTTTTTTATAGAGACTTTTCTGGAGATATCGGTTCATTGATTCTTTACTTAGGTATCCTGGAAAACGGACTGGTTGGTGCAGCGGCAAGAGGCGGGGCGGCCTTTGGGCCGCCATTTTTGTTTTGGGAGGAATCTCAGAGGCACCCCACCTTCCGATTGACCGCCTAACCGACCGTCCTTATCATCCACACGTGCAGCCTGTTATCTCAGCAATGCGGATGCGGCAAATTGACCGCCTCACGACCGAGAACTATCAAACCCCTTCGCTCCTTTTGATGCAGGCCGCCGCCGAGGCTTGTTCGCAGGCAATCGCAGCGCATTTCTCGGGCGATCTGGCTGGCAAAAAAGCGCAGATACTCTGTGGACCCGGAAACAACGGCGGCGATGGAGCAGCGCTCGCTCGCGAACTTTCTCGCGTGGGCGTTCACGCCGACGTGGTGTTGTTCGGAACCGTGGACAAGGCCCGCGGCGACGCTCGCACTAACTTTGAAATTATTCGCAGCCTGAGTGGCTTCGAGGCTGGATCAGGCGAGAGCCCATTGTCTTTAAGTTTTGTGGAGTGCACCACTGTATCGGTCTGGGAAAAATTAGCGCAGCCACGGCGTACATTCGACCTCGTCGTCGACGCGCTATTTGGAACCGGACTTACGCGGCCGCTGGAGGGAATTTTCCGTCAGGTCGTACAGCATTTGGCGATGACTCGCAGGGCACGCGATAGGTCTTCGGCAGCGCGCCCATTAATTGTCTCAATCGATGTGCCGTCGGGTCTTAATGCCGATCTTGCTAATCCGATCGGTGAAACCGTTCAGGCAGACTTGACGGTTACCTTCACGGCTCCCAAGCCCGCCAATGTTCTGCCCCCGGCTTCGCACCTGAATGGCGAACTGGTTATTGCAAACATTGGCTCGCCATCAGCACTCATTGAAGCGGAAAATTCGAATCTCTTCTTGACCGAGCAAAATGATGTACGCGAATGGCTGGTTAACACCCGTTACACGCCCAACTCCTTCAAGAACATGCACGGACACGTGCTTGTGATTGCAGGTTCTCGTGGTTACACGGGCGCAGCCGTCCTTTGTGGCAACGCAGCGATGAAATCTGGCGCCGGCCTTGTAACCATCGCCACGCCGGCCTCGGCACAAGTTTCAGTCGCCACGAGCGCGATGCCTGAAGTCATGACGACTGCGCTCGCCGAAACAGATCGCGGTGCGGTGAGTGAAGAAGCTATTGATCATGTGATGCATTTGGCTTCCAAAGCTTCTATCGTCGCGATTGGACCAGGTCTATCAGCGGAGGACGAGCGCACCCGTCGTTTTGTTTTCTCAGTAGTGAAACAACGCAAAACGCCGATAGTAATCGATGCCGACGCACTTAATTGCCTGGCGACCTACGGCTCCAAGGGATGGCCTGCGGATTTGTTTGGTTCACACGAAGCTTCATTAATTCTTACACCTCATCCGGGAGAGATGCTGCGATTGCTTGGATCCACCGATAAGTCAGTACTGGACGACCGCGTCGCGATTGCACGAGACTTTGCGACTAAGCATAAAGTAATTCTTGTTCTCAAAGGATCTCGTTCGCTTATCGCCGCGCCAGATGGGCGTGTGTTCATTAACCCGACAGGGAATGCGGGCTTGGGAACCGCCGGAGCCGGCGACACCTTGACTGGTATCATCGCAGGATTCGTCGCTCAAGCGGTCGCGAACTTGGACGGAAAAACTGATGCGCTTTCCGCGACAATTGCCGCTCTCTATGTAGGTGGATTTGCAGGCGATCTCGCCGCTCGCGACTTAGGCATGCGGACTATGGTCGCTTCTGATATTCGTGAGCACTTGAGCGAAGCCCTACGTTCACTCGATCCAGCAGGTGAACAGCGATAATGGCCGCGCTGGATTGAGTGGCGCTGCTGTGGCCGCCAACAGACCTGGCAAACATGAACACGACTGCGCACCAAATCCCAGCCGGCGAATGGTTATCTCACGACCCTGATGAAACCTTCAGTGTCGGGAAGCATTTGGGCGAGCAGCTTAGGGGGGGCGAAATTCTATTGCTCGATGGTCCATTGGGCGCGGGAAAGACTATCTTTGTAAAAGGAATCGCCGCAGCTCTCGGCATCAACCCGGAAGAAGTGACCAGCCCTTCGTTCACATTAGTAAATCCCTATGCGGGCCGGTTATCGTTTTTCCATCTCGATCTTTATCGACTAGATGACGGCGCTTCAGCAGCGCATGCAGTCGATCTGGAGGAATTGCTCAGTGATGAGCGCGCGGTAATTGTAATCGAGTGGGCCGAGCGGTTAGGCCAATATCCGCTACCCGCGAATGCTCGGCGCATCGCGATTTCGGGCGATGGCGAAGCGCCGCGTAAGATCAAACTGGCTTAAACCGCGATTGGCCTAAACTGCAAATTTCTTGACTCCCTTCCTGCGACAGAATATAACGACATCGCGACATCAAACGCGCAAAGCGATTGTACAAGAGATTGAGGGCCCTGAATCATCGCACTTAAACCGTCGCATGAAATACCCGAGGAGATCCTAAAACTTGTCAACTCACATCGAGACAACCGATAGGCGCGAAACTAATACAGCAGGGACAACTCCGCATTCACTTCAAGCTTTGGTGGAAGCGCTTGAGTCCCAGCGCGGCACACCTACACTCGAACAGATTTACGGCTGGTTGGAGAATGCTGAGATTTCAAACAAAGAGTTGCAGCCATACATCGGCTTCAAAGAAGGCAACTACTGGCGGCATAGGGTTTGTCGCAACGAGTTTGTGGAGATGCTTGTGCTTTGTTGGCGTCCCGGACATCGAACTCCAATTCATGATCACAACGGTTCGCATGGCGCCGTGAAGATTTGCGAAGGTATGTTGTGGGAAACAACCTTTAGCTTCGATTCCGCTAAGGGACTTGAGTACAAAACTGCGCGCGAATATCCCGCAGGCGCAGTAACCGGTTCCGATACGCCCGACATTCATCAACTGGGTAATCCGGACGTCAGCGGGCAGGACCTCGTCACCCTTCACGTCTACGCTCCACCACTCGGTGT
>CAAGKR010194668.1_pt1 | contig 12793 bp, 10 predicted proteins | sample 2556971 | NCBI WGS metagenome assembly CAAGKR01 (sample SAMEA5207829, study PRJEB30636) | soil metagenome | biome: forest; feature: boreal; material: soil | place: USA | collected 2011-09 | depth 1 m | reverse complement strand
GTTGCGCGCCTGACGGGTCCTTTATAGGACGTGTCAGCGTCGCTGACACGTCTCTCTCTCTCTCTCTCTCTCTCTCTCTGGCGCCGCCGGCTTTCTCGGCGTAGCGCACTTCGCCGCAGCGTAAGCCTGCCGGCGGGCTCCCCTTGTAGGGGAGGGGGTCCTTCTCGTCTCATAGGGCATCGCCGCGGTTCTGCTCCGCACGGCGGCTTCTTCTTTTGCACGCGCCCGCGTAGCGCGTGTTCAGTGTCGTACCCACGCGGAATGGTCGCACTAGACCCTGCCTCTGTTCTGCTGGACGGGCAGCCCCTGGACGCCATCTCCACGCATGGAGCCCGCACACGCGGTCGGCTTCGTACGGGTGTCCAGGGGTCCGTCCTCACTACCCCCCTCCGTCCGGTGAGCCGGACGGGATCCCCCCAAAGGGGGAGTCTGGGTGGTGTTCAGCGTGGGAGGGAATGGTGAGATGGCCGTTCAGCGAGGAGCCAAGCGCTCCGCTCGCGACGACGGCGCGCACACACCGCAGGCCTATAACGGCGCGGTCCGCGAGCAGCTCGCCGATCTTCAGCGCGCACGGATCATCGGCGCGATGTTCGATGTCGCGGCGCAACGGGGGGCGGGCAGCGTGACCGTCGCGCACGTCGTCGAGCGCTCCGGTGTGAGCCGACGCACGTTCTACGAGCACTTCGAAGACCGTGAGGACTGTCTGCTCGCGGCGTTCGAGCGCGCATTGATGCTCGCCGGCGAGCGTGTCATCCCCGCGTATGAGGAGCAGAAGGATTGGCGGGAGCGAATAAGAGCGGGCCTCGTCACGCTGCTCTGCTTCTGTGATCAGGAGCCGAGCGTCGCGCGGATGCTCGTGTGTGAGTCACAGGCGAGCGGCCCGAGAGTCGCACAGCGCCGAGCAGACGTCCTCGCCCGGCTCACACGGATCGTCGATGAGGGACGCACCCTTACGGGCACACCCAAAGGGCGCATACCCAGAGGGCACGCCCCGGCAGGCAAGTCGGGCAAGGCGGAGAACATCTCCCTGCTCGCGGCGGAGGGGACCGTCGGTGGCGTGCTCGCGGTGATCCAGGCACGGCTCTTCGAAGCAAAGCCCAAGCCGCTGATCGCCTTGACGAACGAGCTGATGAGCATGATCGTCCTTCCCTATCTGGGAGCGGCGGTGGCCAGACGCGAGCTCGACCGTCCGCTACCCGCCTCGGCTAGCGCACGCCGCGGCGAGGACGCACTTATCTCAGACCCTTTCAAAGACGCGGGGATGCGCCTCACCTACAGGACGGTGCGCGTGCTGATGGCGATAGCCCAGCACCCGCAAGCCTCAAATCGTCAGATCGGCGAGACGGCCGGTATCACAGATCAGGGCCAGATCTCAAAGCTGCTCGGTCGCTTGGAGCGCATCGGTCTCACCAGCAACACCGGGATGCCTCCCGGCAAGGGCGCGCCGAACTCGTGGGCGCTCACCGAGAAGGGCCAGCGGATCGCCGAGAACATCCGCGCCAACACCGAAGGCAGCCAGAGCCACGGAGCCAGCGAGCGATGAGCCACCACACACGCATCCTCGCCCCCGCGGCCGGCGCCACACCACAAGCTTGTGTTCAACAAGGAAGTAAAGAAGTAAAGGCTCTCTCACTGAGTCTGGTGTCTTCGGTCTCAATAGCAGAGCGTTTCGTTCATAGAAACGCGATTGGAAGTTCAATCAATGCGTAGTCGACTTTTGGGAATCACAAGGGACGCAGTTCAGAGAGAGAGACGGACGCGCAAGCGCCGCAGTCTCACAACGGGGTGGCGCGCGCCCACGTCGCCGATCTGCAGCGCGCAAGGATGCTCGCCGCGATGTTCGACGTCGCCACCGAGAAGGGGGCGGCGAACGTGAGCGTCGCGCATGTGGTCGAGCGCTCGGGTGTCTCGAGGCGCACGTTCTACGAGGCGTTCACCGATCGCGAGGACTGCTTCCTGGCCGCGTTCGAGGAGGCGCTTGGCTTCGCCTCCGAGCGTGTGCTGCCGGCCTACCACTCCGGGTCGAGCTGGCGCGAGCGGATCAGGTCCTCGCTCATCGCCTTCCTTTCCTTCCTCGATGATGAGCCTGTCGTCGGAAGGCTGCTCGTGGCCGAGTCGCTCGGCGGGGACCCGAGAACACTGAAGCGCCGAGCTCGCCTGCTGGCCCAGCTCACCAGCGCGGTAGATGAGGGACGCAACGAGCCAAAGGCCGCCAACCCGGCGCCGCTCACCGCGGAGGGTGTCATCGGCGGCGCGCTGTCGGTTATCCACGCGCGCCTGATCGCTCGTCCTCGTATGGGGGAACCGGACCACGCCCCGCTCGTCGATCTGACGAACCCCCTGATGAGCATGATCGTGCTGCCCTACCTCGGCAACGCGGCGGCCCGCCGCGAGCTCGACCGCCCCGTCCAGGCTCCGGCACCCAGCCAGCGCCGTACAAGCGCGCTGCTCCAAGACCCCTTCAAAGACGCGGGCATGCGCCTCACCTACCGCACTGTGCGCGTGCTGAGCGCGATCGCCGAGCACCCACACGCATCGAACCGCCTGATCGGTGAGACCGCGGGGATCACAGATCAGGGCCAGATATCAAAGCTCTTGGCGCACTTGGAGCGTGGGGGGCTCGTCTCGAATACCGGCCTTGGGCCGGGGCAGGGGGCGCCGAATGCGTGGACGCTCACGCCCAAGGGTTTGCAGGCGACACAAACGATCCGCGCACACGCGCACAACGACAGGGAGGTGGCGTGATGCGCCTGAAAAGTGCCTTGACCGCGGCTTGGCTGTGCTTGCTGGCAGGTTGCGCGCTGTCCTGGGCCACGTCGGCACAGGCGTTGGTCGTGCATCCATTCGCCGGTTCGTTCGGTGGCGAAGGCTCAGGCAGCGGTCAGTTCAAAGAACCGGTCGGGGTCGCCGTGAACGACACGACGCATGGTGTGTATGTGGTCGATAGCGCGAACCGTCGCGTGCAGGAGTTCAACTCGACGGGTTCGACGGTGCTCGGTGAATTCAACGGCTCTGCCGCTCCGACGGGAGTGTTCTCCCATCCAACCCAGATCGCCGTCGATAACTCCGCTAACCCGCTCGATCCGTCCGCCGGTGACGTCTACGTCGTGGACCTCGGTCATGACGTCGTCGACAAGTTCACCGCCAGCGGCACATACGTAGGGCAGTTGACCGGGACGCCGAGTAGCCCGTTTGGCCCATTTGAAGCATCCGGGGCCCAAGTGTTTGGGGGGCGGGGAGAGCCTGGGGGAATAAGGGGCCTGGCTGTAGACCCGAGCGGCGCTGTCTGGGTCGTCTGGGGGACCAATTACCTCAAAAAAGAATTCGTCAAAGAAGCCTACGTCGACAACTTCAGCGACGCGCTTGAAAACCAGTATGTGGCCGAGCATCCCGCCGGGTTTGCACTGGCGTCCCTCGAAGAAGGTCTTGCGGTTGACGGCGAAGGCGATCTCTATCTCAACGCCGAAAGGATCAGAAAGACGAACAGCTCCGGGGAAACGTTGATCCCCACGATCGACAGTGAAAGGGCGAGCGGTGTTGCGGTCGATCCGACGGGTGGAGAGGTCTACGTCGATAACCCCAATTACAACAACCCCGCCGACAGCATCATCGGGGCATTCAGCTTGAGCGGAGCGCAGATCGAGCAGTTCGGCGCCGGACATGTGAACGGTAGCTCGGGCGTAGCTGTCGATGGGAGCGACGGAACGGTCTACGCGACCTCTCAGTCGTTGGACGCGGTCGCGATTTTCAATGCGGTCACGTTGCCCAGCGTAACCATCGGAGCGGTCACCGAACAGACGCCGAGGAGCCTGACACTCAACGGCATCGTCGCGTCGGAAGGCCAGGCGGTTACGTCGTGCATATTTGAATACGGCACAACCAGCGCCTACGGACAGAGCGTCCCCTGTTCGCCGGCGAGCCTTGGGACGGGCTCGAGTCCTGTTGCAGTCAGCGCACAGGTGACTGGTCTTACGCCGGAGACCACCTACCACTATCGGCTGGTCGCCACCAACACCGGCGGGAGAAGTCCGACCGCGGATCGAGAACTCTTCACAGGACCGATAATAGGCGGCGAGTTCGTGGTCAATGTCGCGTCGAGCAGCGCGACGCTCCAAGCGCCGATCGATCCCAACGGCACCGATACGCATTACTACTTTGAGTACGGAACCACTGAATCTTACGGAACCGATGCGCCCACGGCCGCTCCCGGCTTGGATATCGGCTCTGCCTCAGGCGTGCAGACAATTAGTCTACATCTCCAGGAACTGCAGCCGAGCTCGGTCTACCACTATCGCTTCGTGGCTGTTCAGGGCGGCGAAACATTCGCAGGGCCTGACCGTTCATTCACAACGCAGCCCGCAGGCGGCGGAGGGCTGAGTTTACCGGATGGGCGGGCGTGGGAACTAGTCTCTCCGCCGAACAAAAAGGGCTCTTTGATCGACGGATTCCCGATGGATCCGATTCAAGCAGCGAGTGACGGCAGTGGGATCGCCTATGAGGCGTTCGAACCCATCGGAGAAAACACACCCATGGGCAGAAGCCAGCTTTCTCAGATCCTGTCCGAGCGTGGTCGGGATGGCTGGGAGACGCAGGACATCAGCCTGCCGCACCGTCTCGCTCCTGAGGAAGAAATTGCCGCCGAGGGGTTTGACTATAGGTTGTTCTCGCCTGACTTGTCGCTGGCGGCGATAGAGCAGACGGGTGCCACTGCATTTGTGCCGCTGTCACCCGAAGCAGCTGAAGGAAACAAGCTGTATCTGCGTGATAACACGAGCGGAAATTACACGCCGCTTCTCACTCTCGCGAATGTACCGGCGGGCGTCAAGTTGGACGGGCAGGCCGGGGAAGCGCAGCGGTCAGAATTGGTGGAATTCGGCGCAGCGACCCCAGACCTGAGCCATGTGGTCATTAAGTCGTCCTTGGCCTTGACGCCGGAAGCCGTGGAACAGACTCATCTACCTGGAACTAGCGCAGATCACAGTCTGTATGAGTGGGGTTCGGGAACGTTGCAACTCGTGAATATCCTGCCCAATGGAGAGCCACAGCCGGCCGGGGGGCTTGGAGCTAATCTCGCCGGTGAATCGCACTCCGGGTTTGGGTCGGCTCTACGTGCGGTGTCCAACGATGGTCGTTGGGTGGCGTGGACGATCGGAAATCCTTACGATGGGACAGATTCCAAAGGATTCTATTTTTACTACAACGGACTTTATGTTCGTGATATGGTTGACGGAACGACTGTGCACGTCGGCGGAGCGCGGGCGAAATTTCTCACGATCAGCAGTGACGGATCGATGGTCTTCTTCCTCGAAAACGGGGAGCTGTATGAGTTCGATACCGGCACCGGCGTTCAGACCGATCTGACTGCTAGTCACGGGCATAATGCGGGCGAAAGCGACGCCGGAGTGAAGGAAACGTTGCTTGGTATTAGCGAAGATGGTTCAAATGTGTACTTGGTGGCTACGGGCGTGCTCGCGAATGGCGCCGTGAGCGGCGGGGATAACGTGTATTTGATCCATGATGACGGTGTCGAACGGACGACAAGCTATATTGCGACACTCTCGAGCCAAGACGAATTCGACTGGTCCGCTGGATCTTTTGGGCTGAAAAGTTCAGAGGATTTCGCGGGTGTGAAGTCGCGTGTCTCGCCGGATGGGCGATATCTGACATTCATGTCGACTAAGTCGTTGACTGGTTACGACAATCTCGATGCGAACAGCGGAGTACCCGACGAGGAGGTCTATCTCTACGATGCCGTTGCCGGTCGCCTTGTGTGTGCCTCCTGCGATCCGACCGGGGCACGGCCAGTGGGGACGCTAGATAGCGGTTCCCTTCTGTTGTTGGATGATGGTTTGGCTGGTAACGATCCATTTATCGGTCGTTGGCTAGCCGGGATAATTCCGGGATGGGACACGGCCCATGGGGCTCGTTCTGTGTATCAGCCGCGTTTCTTGTCAGATCGCGGCAGGTTGTTCTTCGACAGTCCAGATGCGCTTGTGCCGCAGGATACGAATGGGCTGATGGACGTGTACGAGTACGAGCCGCTTGGTGTCGGTGATTGTGTCGCGAAGAGTGTGACGTTTAGTGAGCATTCGAACGGTTGTGTGAGCTTGATCTCGTCGGGTACGTCCAACTCGGAATCCGGGTTCTTTGACGCGAGCGAAAACGGTGATGATGTGTTCTTCTTGACGTCGAGCAGGTTGAGTGCGGCCGATTATGACACCGGTATCGACGTGTATGACGCGCATGTCTGCTCGAGCGCGGTGCCGTGCGTGCCTGTGCCGGTGTCCGCGCCACCGTGCACGAGTGGAGATTCGTGCAAGGCTGCTCCTTCGCCGCAACCGGCGATATTCGGGGCTGCTCCGAGCGCCACGTTCAACGGGGCAGGCAACATCTCGGCGTCATCGAAAGTTGCGGTGACGGTCAAGACGTTGACGCGTGCACAGAGATTGGCCAGTGCTTTGCGAGCGTGTCGGAAGAAGAGCAGGTCAAAGCGCGCGGTGTGCGAGCAGCGGGCGCGGAGACGGTATCGGGCTAAGCAGTCTCGCAACCGCCACGTGACGAAGAAGGGCAAAGGGTGATGACCGTGAGGTCGATATGCAGATATGCTCTTGCGACTGTCGTCGTGTCAGCGCTCCAGCTGGCTGCTGGGTCTGGGCAGGCTTTCGCCACGATGCCGTGGTGGCACGTGAACACCGTCTCGGCGCCTGTGGGCGTGGCGGGTGGGGAAGACAGGATCCTGGTGGAAGTGAGCGACGTGGGCGACGGTGTGGTCAACGGGCTTGAACACCCAGTTACGGTCGCGGACAAGCTCCCAACGGGAGTGGTGGCGACCGCGGTGTACGCTTCAGGGGGAGGCGGTAGTCTCGGCCGCGAACTCGGTGATTCAATCGGGCTCTATAAAGATCATTGTTCTCTTGCGACCTTGACGTGCACGTACGCTGGCCCGTTGCTTGCGTACGAACGTTTGATTATCGTGATCGTCGTAAAAGTCGCGCCGGGAGCGGGCGACGGCGAGAACGAAGTGAGCGTGTCGGGCGGCGGCGCACCGTCGCTCGTCTCAAGGAGGGCTCTCTCGCTTAGAGAATCGCCGACGTCGTTCGGTGTCGAAAACTATGAATTGACCCCCGAAGAAGAGGGCGGTGCGTCCGACACGCAGGCGGGGTCGCACCCGTTCCAGCTAACGACGACACTCGGGTTGAATGCGCAAACGGTGCCGGCCGGTTTCGGAGATACGCATCACGGTGTCGTCTCAGAAGTGCAGCCGCTTGCGTTGACGAAGGATCTGCGCTTCAATCTTCCGCCAGGGCTTATAGGCAATCCGACGCCGTTGCCACAATGCAGCGAGCTTGAGTTCACTCAATCGGTCTTGGGTAAAGGAGAATGCACGGCCGATACCGCTGTTGGTGTAGCGACGGTCGTTGTCACGAATCCGGTGGAAGGAACTGAGGTCCCGTGGGTTGATTCGGTGCCTCTTTACAATCTTGCGCCGTCGGTAGGGGAGCCCGCAAAGTTCGCGTTCAAGACGATAGCGGGACCGGTGGTGCTCGATACGACGGTGCGCACTGGCGGTGGCTATGGTGTCGTCGTAACTGTTTCCAACATCATCCAGAATGTCGGATTCATCGGAAGTCAGGTGACGTTCTGGGGCGATCCCGGCGATCCACGACATGATGCGACACGCGGGTCTAAATGTCTCGTCGATGAAAACGCGTCGCTTTCTCCGTTGGAACGGTCTTGCGTCGGTCAACAGGGTGGACAGCCTTTCCTCATCTTGCCAACGTCGTGCACGGGGCCGCTGCACACGACGATCGAAAGCGACTCGTGGGATGAACCGGGTGTGTTCGCCATGAAGGAATACACGTTCGCGAACCTCGCAGGTGAGCCGGTCGGGCAAGATGGGTGCAATCGATTGAACTTCCAACCGTCGATCAGCGTGACTCCGGACGGACAGCAGGCCAGCACTCCTACAGGCCTGACGGTTGGCGTGCACGTCTCGCAGGAAGCGAACCTGAACCCGACTGGGTTGGCCGAGGCGACCGTTAAGGACACCACGGTGACGTTGCCGGCAGGCGTTACGCTGAACCCTGCTGGCGCCGATGGGCTCTCCTCGTGCAGTTTGGGGCAGATCGGCCTTGAAAGCCCCGCTGAACAAGCGTGTCCGGAATCGTCGAAGGTAGGTACCGTCGAAATCGAAACGCCGCTCTTGCCTCACCGCCTTGAAGGCGCCGCGTATCTGGCGCAGCAGAACGCGAACCCGTTCGGGAGTCTCATCGCGTTGTACCTGGTCGCGAAAGACCCGTATTCGGGCGTGATCGTGAAGCTTGCGGGAGAAGTCAAACCGCAGGAAGGCACCGGCCAGCTCGTATCGACGTTCAAGGATACACCGCAGTTGCCGTTCGAAAACCTGCGTCTGCACTTCTTCGGTGGATCCAGAGCGCCGTTGGGGACGCCGGCGCTGTGCGGCTCGTACACGACGACCGCGTCGATCGCGCCATGGTCCGGGAATCCGCCGGCGGACTCCTCATCGGAATTCCTGATCACGTCGGGTCCGAACGGGTCGCCGTGCAGCAACCCGCTCCAGTTCAGCCCGGACCTGACGACGGGAAGCCTGAACATCCAGGCCGGCGCCTTCACGCCGTTTACGATGACGATGTCGCGTGAAGACGGCAACCAGAACCTCGACGCGATCCAACTCAAGATGCCTCCGGGCTTGTTGGGTGAGCTCTCGAAAGTCACGTTGTGCGGTGAAGCTCAGGCGAACGCTGGGTCGTGTGGTCCTGAAAGCCTGATCGGGGAAACGGTCGTGAGCGTCGGCCTTGGTGGGAACCCGTATACGGTCAAGGGTGGTCGGGTCTATATCACCGGTCCGTACGCGGGCGCTCCGTATGGGTTGAGCATCGTGAATCCGGCGAAGGCTGGCCCGTTCGATCTGGGTCAGGTGGTGGTGCGGGCGAAGATCGAAGTGGATCCGAGTACTGCTGCGATCACTATCACGAGCGATAGCTCGGGTCCGTATCGGATCCCGCAGATGATCGACGGGATCCCCTTGCAGATCAAGCATGTGAACGTGACGGTCAATCGTCCGGAATTCACGTTCAACCCGACCGATTGCGAACCGATGCAGATCGGGGGGTCGTTGACCTCGAGCGAAGGGGCCGTGTCGGCGTTGCATGTCCCGTTCCAGGTCACGAACTGCGCGACTTTGGGCTTCAAACCGATCTTCTCGGTCTCTACGAGCGGGAAGACCAGCAGGGCTGGTGGTGCGAGCCTGCACGTCAAGCTCACGTACCCAAAGGCACCGTTCGGTACCCAGGCGAACATCGGGAAGGTCAAGGTCGACCTGCCAAAGCAACTCCCGTCCAGGTTGACGACCTTGCAGAAGGCTTGTCCTGACAGCGTCTTCAACCAGAACCCCGCAGCATGCCCTGCGGACTCTAGGGTCGGCTCAGCTACAGCTACGACTCCTGTCCTACCGGTCTACCTGCAGGGTCCTGCGTACTTCGTGTCGCATGGTGGAGCGAAGTTCCCTGAACTGATCATCGCCCTGTCAGGCCAAGGCGTCACCGTCTACCTACACGGCGAAACATTCATCAACAAGCAAGGCATCACGAGCAGCACGTTCAGAACGATCCCCGATGTCCCCATCGGGACGTTCGAACTGACCTTGCCCCAGGGACCCGATTCTGCCTTGGCTGCGAACGGGGATCTCTGCACCGTCAAGGGCGGACTACACATGCCCACAGCATTCGTTGGTGCGAACGGGATGAGCATCAAGCAGTCGACCCCCGTCACAGCGACAGGGTGCTCCAAGCACAAGACCAAGCGGGGCAGGCCCAAGCGGCACCACTCGAAGAGCAAGCACTAAGAGAGAGGATGGAGGAATGTTGATGTTCTCAAAGATACGCAAGCGGGTGACCTACGCGAACGTGACGATGACACTCGCGCTCGTGTTTGCCATGACCGGCGGCGCCTACGCCGCCAAGCACTACCTGATCACGTCGACCAAGCAGATCAGCCCAAACGTGCTGAAGCAGCTGAAGGGCGCCAAGGGGCCGAAGGGTGACACCGGGGCGGCTGGGCCACAAGGAGCGCAGGGGCCCACCGGGGCGGCCGGCAAAGACGGCGCCAATGGCAAAGACGGGGCCGCTGGCTCAAACGGAGTAAGCGTCACGAGCGCGGAATCCAAAGCCAAAATCGGTCCGTGCAAGGAAGGCGGTTCTGAATTCCTCGCCGCAGAAAGCAAAAAGACTTATGCCTGCAACGGCACGCCAGGAAAGGACGGGTCACCCTGGGCGGCCGGAGGGACGCTGCCAGAAGGCTCGACCGAGAAGGGCGTGTGGACGGCGATGCCAGTCGAAAGTCCATTCAAAACCTTCACGGCTACCAGCGCGATCTCGTTCGTCGTCCCGCTGGCTTCTGCTCCCACGCTTGAGTACATCAAGGTAGGAGAAGCAGGGAAAGAACACGCCGTCGAATGTCCGGGAACGGTTGAAGATCCGAAGGCCAAGGAAGGCTTCCTGTGCGTATACGCCGAAAGCGCCGGATTCGGCGGGGTCCTTGAAGAAATATCGCCTACAACAACATACGCAGCCGGAGCCTTTCTGCAGTTCACAGCTGCTGCGGCTGGCTTCCCGATCCACGGCACCTGGGCTGTGACCGGGTAGCCGCAGCGAGGCGTGGCACCGGGCGCCGCTCACGATCCCTCCGAGCGGCGCCCGGGACCAAGCCGATGCCCCCAAGGACGAGAGTGACACTAACGGTCCGTCGCTGCTGCCCGAACAGCGCTGCTCAAGCCACGGGCTCTCACAACCGCCGCTTAGCGCGGAGGCATGCGCAATGCGCCGTCGACGCGGATCGTCTCTCCGTTGAGCATCCGGTTCTCGACGATGTGGCAGGCAAGCTGCGCGTACTCGGCGGGGGTGCCGAGGCGCTGGGGGAAGGGGACGCCCGCGCCGAGCTTCTGGCGCGCACTGTTCTTTAGTGAGTGATTGCGGGGGTAATGTCGATGTCTTCTGTCCGGTGCGGCTGTGCGTGGCTCTCCAGCGCGGCGCCGCCGATCAGGACAAAGCGCACGCCGCCGTTGCGCAGCGCGCGCAGCAGCGCTTCGCGGCCTGGGTCTATGCCGCCGTCTGTCTCGCCAGCCATCTGTCGGCCTCCTCTCGTGCCTCTTCTTCGGTGAGCTTGCGTGGCCCGATATCGGCCGAGCTGCGCAGGCGTTCGGTCAGCTGCAGCGTTGCGTCCAAGGCAAGCGCGAACTCGCCGTTGAAATCTCCCCGGTCGGAGTGAGCGGTGCGCAACAGATCGACCAAGGCGGCGACCTGCACCGCGACACCGTCGAGCTTCATCGACACACAGTTACGAGCTAGGTCGGCATAGCCCCACGTCCCGAGCAGCGTGTCGAGCAACCGAATCCGCTCAGAATGAGCCGCCGCCGCAATGACCTCTTCGGCCTGGCGCCGGTCATCGCCGTGCACAAGCATGTCGACCCCGCCGGGTCCATCGAGGATCAGGGGCCACCCATGCAACGCCCCGGCCGTCTCACCGACGACGATCGTACGCAGGCCGGCCGCGCCGAACAGCTTCAAAGCCTCGACGCGATCGGATCGACCGCGGCTGAGCTTGAGCACCCGTTCCGCCGGCGTGCGAAGCAGCTGCGCATAGATCAGCGAGTTCCAAGACCCTTCGTCGGCGTTGGCGAACTCGAGCATCAGGTCGAGCCTGCACGCTCCGACGGCCTCCTGTACAGAGCGAAACTTCGGCTCGCTGACACCGCTCTCCCAGCGCGCGACGGTGGCCTGCGGCACCCCGAGTCGCCGGGCGAGTTCCTGCTGGGTGAGCCCCGCCCGCCGCCGCGCTACGACGATCACATCTCTGGCACGCATAAGACCCATAATAGCAAAATCGCCGTTGACAAGAGTCATCACAACCCCACTGGATGCCGGACCACCCAAGTCGACCAAGCGGGCACCGACGGATAGACCCGCCACCGCGCCCCGGGCTTGCCGGAGTTCGGTCCCGTGTCGTATTCAGGCGCTTCAACCGTGTCGAAGCGAAGCCCACCGACATAGATGAACGCGTGCGCGGAGTTCGCGTAGATCGACACGTAGCGCCCAGGCCCGGACAGTCCATAGGAGGCAAGCCCGGTCGAGTCGAGCGCGCTGGCCCCGAGCACCCCGCCGGCGTGCAGCAAGAACGACACGGCCGACGAGCAGTCGTAAGCCGCTTGAAGCGTGTCCAGGGAAGCCCCGTGCCCGCCCCCATATAGATAGGCGCTCCCAAACAGGCGATTCCCGGCGCCAACCATCCGCCTGACCGCCTCGGGAGCGTCGCGCCCGGCCGCGGCGAGCCCGGAGGGCAGGACCTGAGTGCGCTCACCCGCAACGAGCGGCAGGGGCACGTCGCCCGCGCCCGCGATCCCAAGGCATTCGCCGCCCTCGCCAGTCGAGCCGCCCGAACCGGGACCTGCGCTACCGCCGGCCCCAAGTCCCGAGGTTTCTTCCGCCCCAGCTGTCTGCCCAAGCGTGGCGGCCGTCCCACCCGCGGGCGCAAGCTGAATCCGAACGGCTCCCTTGCTCACCCCGAGCACTTGCGCCGCCGACCACCAAACGTCCAACCGGTACGGTTCGTCGCGCGCGCGAGAAGCTGTCCGTTCTCGACGACGAGGCGATCGTGGAGGTGCGGATCGACGCTCCAGCCTCGACCAGGGCGCTGTTCCCGGTCGGCTTGCTTCGGCGCTACCTGGAGGCGCAGGAGGTCGATGGGCGCGAGCTGCTCGTGTTCGACTCCGACGAGG
>CAAGKR010472374.1_pt1 | contig 12798 bp, 16 predicted proteins | sample 2556971 | NCBI WGS metagenome assembly CAAGKR01 (sample SAMEA5207829, study PRJEB30636) | soil metagenome | biome: forest; feature: boreal; material: soil | place: USA | collected 2011-09 | depth 1 m | reverse complement strand
GCCAGCACCGTCGCGGTGGTGGTCCCGTCGCCGGCGGTGTCAGAGGTCTTCGAAGCAACCTCCTTCACCATCTGCGCGCCCAGGTTCGCGAACTTGTCCTCGAGCTCGATCTCCTTGGCGACGGTGACGCCATCCTTGGTCACCGTGGGCGGGCCCCACGACTTCTCGATGAGCACGTTGCGACCCCGCGGGCCCAGCGTTGCCTTTACGGTGTCGGCCAGCGCGTTGACGCCGGCCAGAATGCGGGCCCGACCCGACTCGTCGAACAGAATCTCTTTGGCTGCCATGATGTCGCTCCTTACTTTTCCAGAACGCCGAGGATGTCATCCTCGCGCAAGATGAGATGATCGACGCCGTCGATCTTGATCTCGTTGCCGGTGTATTTTCCGAAGAGGACCCGGTCCCCCTTCTTGACTTGCAACGGGCGCAGCTTCCCCTTGTCATCCACCTTGCCGTTGCCGATGGCGATAACCTCGGCCTCGGCCGGTTTCTCCTTTGCTGAGTCGGGAATGATGATCCCGCCTTTGGTCTTCTCTTCCTCAGCGACGCGACGCACGATCACACGATCTTGAAGCGGACGGACTTTCATCGAGGTTCCTCCCAACTAAAAGGGTCTGGCACTCAATTTCTTCGAGTGCCAACGCGGGAATCTACCCGCAAACCCTTCCGAGTCAATGGGTTGCCGGTCTAACTTGGCATCCGGAAACCGGATCTGCCAACGAAACATGACGTAGACAATTGAAATCATTTATCTTTTTTTGACTTTCTGCCGATGAATTGTCATAGCTGGAACATGGACCTCGCACCAAACGTCGCCGCGTTTTTCCACGACGAAGTCGACCGCGCCTTCCGCGAGGAGGGGCTCGCCTCGGGCACGCTGGTCGAGCACTACATCGTTCAGCTCCTCGCGAGCTACGCCGCCAACCGGATCGAGGACACGCCGATCGCGCTCCGCATGCTGGCCGCGTCCGAGGCGCCGCTGCGGGAGCGGCGACGGCATCTGCGCGGAATCGGCGACACGGCGCTCTACCTCTCCGGCTTTTGGGGCGAGAGCCTCGCCGATGGTCCTGTCGACCTCGACTACTACATCGACATGGGCGGCACGGCGTACGGCGAGCTCGCGCGGGGCGGGCCGGGGTGGACCGGCGATCCGCTGGGTGACGTGTTCGGCGCGCTCGCGATGAACTTCGTGCGCTTCGTCGGCGCGCTGGCGCTGGTCAGCCGGCGGATGGCGCTGCCGGCCAGCAACCAGGACATCGTCAAGCTGTATCGGCACTGGCAGCTGACGAGGAGCACCGCCGCCGCCGCGCGGCTGGCCGCGATGGGCGTGGTCAGCGGCAAGGGCGACGGACGATTGCAGTGAAGCGGGCCCGAGGACGCGCGGCGCGTCTATCGGTGCTGGCCCGATTGCAGCTCGGGCTCGAAGGCCTCTACCGGATCGAAACGCACCTGACGATCGACGCGTTCGTGATCGGCGAGCAGCAGCGCGGCGCCGCGGATACGGCGCGTGCGCCACGCGAGCAGCTCCTTTTGCGCGAAGGGGACGACGAGCTGGCGTTGGCTCTGTTCATCGACGCGGGCGCGCTCGCTAACCTGGAACGAAATGATCCGACGGCCGGGCTCGACGACCATAACTTCGCCGATTTCTGTCTGGCGGTCGAAGGGGTGAGCCACTTCATCTACGTCGCGCGCTGCGCCGCCAGGCGGCGCTCGGTCTCGGCGCTCGAGCTGGAGCTGCAGGCCGAGGTCGACAAGTTCGCCTGCTGCGTCCTTCTGGTCGGCACGACCCCGGACTTGCGGCGCCGCCTGTACGGCAACGTGAGCTATGCCGACGATCTGGATGATGACGAGAGCGCGCGTTACCGCGCGGCGAATGCCGGCGCCAATCGTTACGCCGCCGTGCTCGAGCGGCGCTTCGGGCGCGCCGACCGAACCTGTGCGATGCTGGCCGAGCTGCGCCGCTTTTATCGGATGGACCTTCCCGAGAAGCTCGGCCACATCGCGCGACTCGGCTGAACCCTGAGCCCACTCGGGACGTTCGGGTACAATGCGGCCAGGAGCGGCGCATGGGTAAACTGACAGTTCTCGCCCTATGGTCTGGAATCGCCGTGACGCCTCTGCCGGCTGCGGCTCCAGCGGGGGGGCCGGCCAGGGGGCGACCGGCGGAGGCGGCAAGGCCGGCCAAACCGGCAGCACCGGTGGGTCCACCGGAAGCGCGGGTACGACCGGCAGCGCCGGAACGGGCGGCGCCACACGACTTTCAACTGAGGGATGCCCGCGCCACAGACCTATCTCACCGTGCGAGCCGCACGTTGTCGATGAGGCGGGTGTGGCCGATGGTGGCGGCGACGGCGAGGACGCACGGACGGTCGAGCTGGGTCGCCGGCGCCAGGCTTTCCGCGTCACACAGCTCCAGGTAGTCGAGGCGATCGACGTCGAGCGCGGCGCGCGCTATCTCCACCAGCGCGCGTGAGTCCCGCGCGGTCGCCGCCGCGGCATCGCGGGCGGCGAAGAGCGCACGGCAGAGCGAGGTCGCGCGCACCCGCTCGGCCGGCGCGAGGTAGGCGTTGCGCGACGACATCGCCAGGCCGTCTGGCTCGCGGACCGTCGGGACACCGACGATCTCGATCCCCATCGCCAGGTCGGCGACCATCCGCCGGACGATCGCGAGCTGTTGAAAGTCTTTTTCACCGAACATCGCAAGGTCCGGCCGCACGATGTTGAACAGCTTCGCGACGACGGTCGTCACCCCGGCGAAGTGACCGGGCCGGAACGGTCCGTCGAGACCACGTGAAAGCTCGCCGACTTGGACCGTGGTCTCGAAACCGGCCGGATACATGTCGCCGACCTCCGGAACGAACGCGACGTCGGTACCGACACCCGCCGCCTTGGCGAGATCTCCCGGCAGGTCGCGCGGATAGCGGGCCAGATCTTCGTTCGGCCCGAACTGGGTCGGGTTCACGAAGATCGATAGGACCAAGCGTTCGGCGCGGCGGCGACCCTCGTGCAGCAGCACGACATGCCCGTCGTGCAGCGCGCCCATGGTCGGGACGAAGGCGATCCGCTCTCCGCGCGCGTGCGCCGCATTCGACCAGCCCGTCATCTCGGCGGGCGTGCGGATGACCGGCGGATCAGTCACGCTTCACGCAGCGGCCTTCGCGAAAAGGGCCTCAGTCGTACGTCTCTTGCGGCGCCGGAAAGCGTCCCGCGCGCACGTCGGCGGCATAGGCGGCGAATGCCTCGCCAGCGGCCTGGCCCATCTCGGCGTAGCGACGCACGAAACGCGGCTTCCAGGCCGGCTCGAGCCCGAGTAGATCGTGCATCACCATCACCTGACCGTCGCAGTCGGGGCCGGCACCGATGCCGATCGTGAGCGCGGAGACGGAACGGGTGATCGCCGCGGCCACCGGCTGTGGCACCGCCTCGATCACGATCGCGTAGGCGCCCGCCTCCGTGACGGCCTGCGCGTCAGCCAGGATCTGCGCCCGCTGCGCGTCGGTGCGCCCCTGAACCTTGAAGCCGCCCAGTTGGTGCACCGACTGCGGCGTCATGCCGACGTGTCCCATCACGGGAATGCCAGCGCGCACCAGACGCCGCACCAGCTCGGCAACCTCGATGCCCCCCTCCAGCTTCACCGCCTCCGCGCGCCCTTCCTTGAGGAGGCGCCCCGCCGCGCGCATGCCGTCTTCGATCGACGCCTGGTAGCTCATGAACGGCATGTCGGCCACCAGATGCGCGCGCCGGACGCCGCGCGACACGATCCGGCTGTGGTAGATCATCTCGTCGAGCGTCACGGCCAGCGTCGATCGCTCTCCTTGAACGACCATCCCCAAGCTGTCGCCCACCAGCACGACGTCGACCCCGGCCTCGTCCGCTAGACGGGCGAACACCACGTCGTACGCGGTCAGAACCGCAATCCGCTCGCCGGTCCCTTTCCGGGCGCGCAGCGTGGCGGTGGTGACTTTCGCGTCGGACGGCATCCGTTATTTTTAGCGTAGCACGGGAGCTGCGGGAGGGCGCCGAAGCTAAGCCTCCATCTTGCGGAACGCGCGCGTTGCGAGCCCGCCGAACAGCACCGCCGAGGCACAGACGATCGCCACGTCGAGCGAGAGCGGAAAGCTGTGGTGGCCGATGCAGAGACCGCGTACGGCGTCGACCGTGTACGACATCGGGTTGACGAGCACCACCGCCCGCAGCCCGCGCGGCAACCCGGCGAGGGGATAAAGAGCGCCCGACAGAAAGAACACCGGCTGGATGACGAAGTTCACCACGCTGCCGAACCCCTCGAAGGAGCGCATCCGCGCCGCCACGACGATTCCGAGCGCGTTGACCGCCATCCCGAAGACGGTCAGCAGGGGGAGCGAGGCCAGTGCTCCGAGCGGGCTGAAGCGGGCCCCGACCAGCGGCGACAGCGCCAACATCAACGTGGTCTCGATGAGCGCGGTGGCGCTTCCGGCCAGGATCTTCGCCGTGACGATCGCGCCGCGTGGCACCGGCGCGACGAGGAGCTCCTTGAGAAACCCGAACTCGCGTTCCCAAACGATCGAAATCGCGGCGAACATGCTGGCGAAGAGCACCGTCATAGCGGCGAGCCCGGGCACCAGGAACGACACGAAGTCGGCGCCGCCGGTCGGCAGTCGCACCGACGCGCGCAGGCCGAACCCGAACGCCAGCAGCCAGAGGAACGGACGCGTCAGGCTGGTCACGAGCGTCCGGCGATCGCGCAGGAACTTGATCATGTCCCGCCGCCAGAGCGCGTAGATGACTTCGATCATGATCGGAACCCTGGGAGGGTTCCGGCCCTCCCGCGATGGGCTCGGGCCGGCAAAGCCGTCCCTCCCCCGACGCGATCATGCGCTCGCTCCCGCACCCGATCGCGCGCCCGATCGCGCGTCATGACCGCCGCGATCATCCGCGTCTCCGCACCATCGCCCGCAGGCGCGCCGCATTTCCCTCCGCGCCCTCGGCGCGGATCTGCCGACCGGTCAGCGACAGGAACACGTCGTCCAGCGTCGGGCGGCGGACGCTGAATCCCTGCAGCGGCGGCCGATCGGTGGTGAGGAGCTTGACGATGAACGCGTCGCCCTCCTCGACCATAAAGGTGAGGCCACCCTCCGTCGACGTGCTGGCGAGCCCGTATTTTTCCATCAGCAGGCGCGCCAGCCCCTCGGGATCGGCGCTGCGGGCCGCCACCAGATCCTTGCCAACCCGCTGCTTGAGCACAGCCGGGGTATCGAGCGCGACGATCAGCCCGTGATCGACGATCGCGATCCGATCGCAGTTCTCTGCCTCGTCCATGTAGTGGGTGGTCAGGAACAGCGTGGTCCCGAATCTCCGTCGAAGCTCCCGCAGCACCTCCCAGGTGCGGGCGCGGGTCTGCGGATCGAGCCCGGTCGTGGGCTCGTCGAGGAAAAGAATGTCGGGCCGGTGGACCAGGCCGCGCGCGATCTCGAGGCGCCGTTTCATTCCGCCCGAGAACGTGCGGGTCAAGTCGCGACGGCGATCGTGCAGGTCGACGAAATGCAGGGCCTCGTCGATGCGCACGGCGCGCTCGCTGCGCGGAACCCGGTAAACGACGGCGTGCAGGTTAAGGTTCTCCTCTGCCGTCAGGCGGTCGTCGAGCGCCGGATCCTGGAAGACGACGCCGATCCGGCGTCGAACCTCTGCCGGCGATGTCGCTACGTCGAGGCCCGCGAGGCGCGCCGTACCGGAGGTCGCTTGGAGCAGTGTGCACAGGATCTTGATGGTCGTGGTCTTTCCGGCGCCGTTTGGCCCCAGAAAGCCGAAGATCTCGCCAGCGCCGACCGAGAAACCGATCCCGCGCACGGCGTCGACAGCGTCGTAGCTCTTCTTGAGATCCTGAACCTCTATCGCGGCGTTCATGAGGCGGGTCGCAGGCGGCGTAGACGGAGCGGTGCCGATTCGGCCGGAGCCTCCGCGCGCAGGCGGGCGGCGACGACCAGATCGTGGCGTGGCGAAAGCGCGCAGGTCGGGTCCGTCGCCGCCGCGTCGCCCATTAGCGCGAAGGCCTGGCAACGGCAGCCGCCAAAGTCGCTCTCGCGCTCGTCGCAGGTGCGGCAGGGGCTCTGCATCCAGTCTTCGCCGCGAAAGGCCGCGAAGGACGGGTCTAGGTTCCACAGGTCGACCAGCGAGTGGGTGCGGACATTCTGCCAGGCAAGCGAAGTGATTCCGAGCGCCTGGTGACACGGCAGAGCGATCCCACCGGGCGTGACCAATAAATAGCGGCGGGCCCAGCCGTCCAGGCAGGCGCGTGGGCGATCGGCGTAGTAGTCGGGCCGCACGAAGAGAATTTCCATCTTCCCACGCAGCCGGTGGCGTGCGGCGGTAGCCTGCGCGCGCGCTTCGTCGACGGCCGCGCGCGTGGGCAGCAGGGCATCCCGATTGGCGAGCGCCCAACCGAGGTACTGGGTGTTCGCGAGCTCGAGACGAGCGGCGCCGAGCCGTTCGGCGAGAGCGATGAAATCCGGCACGCGCGCGATGTTTCCGCGATGGAGCACGACGTTGAGCGTGAGCGGCAATCCGAGCGCGCGCGTCGCCGTCGCCATTTCCATCTTCGCCTCGATGTCGTCCCGGCCAGCGATCCAGGCGGCGCGCTGCGGATCGGTGTCCTGGATCGAGATCTGGACGCTGTCGAGCCCGGCCGCGGCCAGACGCCCGAGGCGCGCACCGTCGGCCGGGATCCCGCTGGTGATCAAATTGACATAGAGATCTCTGTCCCGCGCAGCGACCACCAACGCCTCGAGATCGGCTCTGACCAGCGGCTCGCCTCCCGTGAGATTCGCCTGCAGGATCCCGAGCCCCGCCGCCTCCGCGAAGATCCGGGTCCACGCCGCGGTATCGAGCTCGTCGGCTTGGCGCCCGAGCTCCAGCGGGTTCGAGCAATAGCCACAGGCGAGCGGACAGCGGTAGGTCAGCTCCGCCACCAGCGTGTAGGGGCGCGGCGCTTCCGTCATCAGTCGCTCACGGCCAATAGACCCCGGTCGTCGAGCGCGCGCAAGAACGTCAGAACCTCGGTTTCGACCCGCTGTCGCGGCGTGCCGGCGGCGGCGACGGCCATCCGATCGAGGATCTCGGCGACTGTCGTCTCGCTGGCGCACAGCGCCGCCACCCGGGCCGCGATCTCGTTCAGCTCGAGGCCCCGTTCGGGATAGAGCAAGATCTGTTTGCCCGATCGCGGATCGAGCTTGAGTCGCACCTGCTCCGCCAGCCGCAGGCGGTTCTTCCGATCGATCATGCCGCCTTCCCGCCGGTCGCGATCTGCACGCAGTCGAGGAGGTGCCACAGAATCTCCGTCTTGCGCACCAGGGCGGCGACACACGCCTCCTGCAGCGCCCGCGACGAAGCCTGCGTGACCACGAAAGTCAGGGCCTCGTCGCCGTCGCGTCGCGCCCGCGGCACCCGCGCCCGGAAGTACGCCAGCGCGTCGGCGCGCACCCAGGGGTAGTGCTGCTCCCAGGCCGAGATCCGCCTGGACATGAGATCCGGCGCGAACATCTCCGTCAGCGAAGAGGCCACCGCGACGACCAGCGGGCTCTCCCGGCAAAGCGCGACGTAGGCATCGCAGGCAAAACGCACGCCCGGAAGTACGCGCCCGCAGCTCTTCACCTCGTCGCGATCGAGCCCCACCGCCGCGGCCAGCCGCAGCCACAGCTCGAGGCCACCCGTCTCGGGTCCCTCGCCGTCGTGATCGGCAAGGCGCCGAATCCAGGCCCGGCGGAACGCCGGATCCTCCGACTTCGAGACGATGATCGCGTCTTTGATCGGAATACGCGTCTGGTAATAGTAGCGGTTGAGCGTCCACGCTTGCAGCTCGGCCCGCGTCAGCTCCCCCGCGTGCATCCGCTCGTGAAACGGGTGCTGATCGTGGTAGCGACGCACCCCCTCTTCCCGTAGGCGCGCGGTGAGATCCTCGGGCGAAAGCATCGCGCCTTCGGAACCCGTCACAGGCTGAGCTCCATACCGTCGGTGGCGACCTCAATCCCGGCCGCCGTCAGCGTCTGCCGCTCGACGCCGTCCTCGCGCAAGATCGGGTTGGTGTTGTTGACGTGGATCAGAATCCGGCGCCTGCGCTGGCGCGCGAGAAACGCCAGGCTCCCCTCGGGCCCTCCCACCGGCCAGTGCGCCATGTCTTCCGCGCGCCGCGTCCCGAGACCCGCGGCGGGGAGCTCGTCGCTGGACCAAAACGTGCCGTCGAAAAAGACCACGTCGGCACGCGCGATCGCCTGCGCCACCGCGTCCGAGGGGCCGGCGACTCCCGAGAAATACGCCATCCGACCACCGGTGCGCGCGTCGCGAATCACGAGGCCGATGTTGTCCTCCGCCGACGGCGCCCGCACCCCCGTGAGGTGCAGCGGGAGCTTCCCTGGCGCCGGGATGGCGGTGACGTGCAGGCCCGTGTCGCCGAGCGGCTGTTCGCGATCGAGCCGCAGCGGTGGCCAGGTCACCTGTCCGGGAAATCGTTCCAGCGTTCGATAAAGAACGTTGTCGGTCGTGAATCCAGCCCGTACCGCAGGGGTCGCGTAGATCACCAGCGGATGAGATTCGCGCAGGGAGAGGAGACCAAGGCAGTGGTCGAGATCGCCGTTCGTGAGCACGAGGCCCACGATCGGCGAATGGCGTGCTCCCCGTGGCGTGAGCGCCGCGCACGATTCAATCTGCGTTCGGATCTCCGGGGAGACGTTGATCAGGAACCACGAGGCGCCGTCGGAGCTGAAGGCCACCGACTCCTGGGTGCGCGCCTGCAAGCCACCTTCGGACCGCCGCACGGCCGCGCAGTTCCGGCAACCGCAGTTCCACTGCGGAAAGCCGCCGCCGGCCGCGGATCCGAGGACGCGGACTTGCACGTTACGGGCGTCGCGGAATCAGCGCCCGGCGTCGTCGGTCAAGACGACCTCGGACTCGCTCTGCATCTCGGCGCGCGGCGCGACCGGGCTCCAGGGATCGCGATCCGAAAAATCGCTGCCGTACCCGCCAATTTCCGCGCTCATGTTGATCTCGACGAAGGACGGAGTTTCCCATTTCATGCGCTGTATTTTGCCCCTTGCAGCCAACGAGTCAAGCCCGTCAGGCCGGTCCAGTCAGGCCGGCCCGAAGGTCGCGGTGAAGCCCGAGATGAAAAATGGTCGCCGGCGGCGGAAACCTGCTGTATCCCTGCGTCATGCTACGCACCCTCCGCTCGTTCATCGCCCTCCTCGCCTTGGCCACCGCGTACGCTCGAGGTGGCCAAGCGTTTGCTGGCAGCGAGATCTATGTCAGCGGAGAAGAGAGCGGCGAGATCATCGTCGTCGATGTCGATCGAGACGAGGTCGCCGCGCGCATCCCCGTCGGCAAGCGGCCACGCGGCATCAAGCTGTCGCGCGACGGCAAGCTGCTTTACGTCGCGCTCTCCGGTTCGCCGCGCAGCGGGCCGCGCGTCGACGAATCGAAGCTGCCACCGCCGGACCGCGCGGCCGATGGCATCGGCGTCGTCGACCTAGCCCACCGCAAGCTGCTGCGCACGCTCCCGAGCGGCCAGGATCCCGAGGCGTTCGACCTGTCGCGCGATGGCAAGACGCTCTTCGTTTCGAACGAAGAGACGGCCGAGATGAGCGCGCTCGATCTCCATTCGGGCAAGATCAAGGGGAAGGTCGCCGTCGGACAAGAGCCCGAAGGGGTAACGCTCCGTCCTGACGGCAAGGTCGTCTACGTCACCTCCGAGAGCGACAACGCCGTGTTCGCGATCGACACCAAGAAGCTGACCGTCCTGGGACGCATCGCCACCGGCCCGCGACCGCGCGGCGCCGTGTTCACCCACGATGGCGCCACCGCCTTCATCACCTGCGAAAACGGCGCCGTGGTGACCATCGTCGACGTCGCCAAGACCGCGCCCGCCGGCAGCATCAAGATCGAGCCCCGGGCCAAAACGGTCCTCGGCCCGCGCCCGATGGGCGAAACCCTATCGCCCGACGGCAAAACGCTCTACGTCTCGAACGGTCGCGGCGAATCCGTGGCCGTCATCGACGTCGCCACCCACAAGGTCGAACGGCTCATCGACGGCGTCGGCGCACGCCCCTGGGGAATCGCCACCAGCGCGGACGGTCAAAAGCTCTACACCGCCAACGGCCCGTCCAACGACGTCTCGGTGATCGACCTCGCGACCGGCAAGATCGAAAAGCGGATCCAGGTCGGCGGCCTCCCCTGGGGCCTGGTGGTGGCGCCGTCAGGCCGCTAGGACCCTAAGGCTCCGGTGCCTCCGTGCTCGGCGCGCTCGACGGAAGCGACATCGGATTGCGTGTCCACAGATCGCCGAACACGCCCAGCAGCAGCACGAGCGAGAACACCAGCGAGACCACGAACACAAGCCGGTTGGCGCCGGGCGCCTCGGTCATGTGCATGAAGAAGAGCACGACCAGAGCGGCCTTGAAGGTGGCGATGATCAGCGCGACGGCGATGCTCGGGTGGTAATGGCCCGTGTAGACGGTCAGGGCCGTGCAAAGGAGCAGCGCGATCCAGACGGCGAAGTAGCGTCCGGCGCCGTGGCCGTGTTGCTCGACTTTTCCGGATTCGGGCTGGGCTTGTTCGTGGGCCACGATGGAGTCTCCGGTACCCTAAATGAGGTACAGCAACGGGAACAGGAAGATCCAGACCAAGTCGACGAGGTGCCAGTAGAGACCGCCCAGCTCGACCGGCACATAGTGGCTCGAGGAGAACTCCCCCTTGAGCACGCGCGTCAGAATCCAGATCAGGACCGACATCCCGACGATGACGTGGAACGCGTGCAGGCCGGTCGCGAGGAAGTAGACGGTGTAGTAGAGGTTCGCGCCCGGCGCCGTCACCTCGGCATAGTGATACCACTTGCCCGGCAGCGCCCCCTCCTGGAACTTGTGGTGGTACTCGATGGCCTTGATCGCCAGGAAGATGAGAGCGCAGAAGATCGTGAAGATCAACATACCCGCGCAGAGCTTGGTCTTGTTCTGTTTGATCGCGTGGTAGGCGAGCGCCACGCTCAAGCTGCTGGTGATGAGGACGACCGTGTTGGTCGCGCCCGCCCACAGGTCGAGATGGCGCGAGGCCTCATGAAAAGCCTCGTAGTAGAAATGGCGGTAGACGCTGTAGCCTAGGAACAGGCCGGCAAAGAGGAGCACCTCGGTGCCGAGGAACAGCCACATCCCCAGGCGGACCGCATAGTCCTGCTTTTCGATGGTCTCGAAGTGGTGCGCGAGGTGCGGATTGGTGGCGTGCGCGTCAGATGACGACATGCTCCACCTCCTCTCCCGGCTCCTGGTACGAGTGCGGGTCCTGGGTGATGATCGGCGTCTCTGCGAAGTTGTGCTTGGGCGGCGGCGAGGTGGTCATCCACTCGTAGCCCTTTGAGTCCCAGGGGTTGTCGCCCGCGATCTCGCCGCGCCAGAGCGCGTAGATCAGGTAGATGAGGATGATGACGAAGCCGAACGCCAGCAACGACGAGCCGGCTGTCGACGCGACGTTGAGCGCCCAAAACCGCTCCGGATACATGTAATAGCGGCGCGGCATCCCGGCGTTTCCCAACAAGAACTGCGGGATGAAGGTGGCGTTGAACCCGAGGACGATCAGCGACGCGGCCACCATCCCCCAGCCTTCGTGATACTTCCGGCCGAACATCTTGGGGAACCAGTAGTGCAGCGCGATCAGGAACGCCATGATCACCGCGCCCACCATGATGAAGTGGAAGTGCGCGATCACGAAGTAGGTGTCGTGCCAGTGAACGTCCAGCGACACGGTCGCGACCGCAATACCGGTCATCCCCCCGAAGACGATGAAGAACAGAAAGCCGCAGATGTAGATGAGCGGTGTTTTGACCGCGATGGAGCCGCGATAGAGCGTGGCGATCCAGTTGAACACCTTGATGGCGGTGAAGACGCCGACCAGCATGGAGATCACGGCGAAGGCGCCGTCGTTGAAGGCCGACTGCCCGGAGACGAACATGTGGTGTCCCCAGGCGAAGAAGCCAACGAACGCGATCCCCAGCGACGAGTACGCGATCATCTTGTAACCGAAAACGTTCTTCCGCGCCGACGTCGCGATCGCTTCGCTGACCACGCCCATCGACGGGAGCACCATGATGTAGACGGCTGGGTGAGAGTAGAACCAGAACATGTGCTGGAACAGCACCGGATCGCCGCCACGGGTCGCGTCGAAGAGGCCGAAGCCGCCTACCTTTTCAATCCCGACCAGCAAGACCGTGAGGCCGATGACCGGCGTCGCCAGCACCTGGATGATGCTGGTCGCATAGATGGCCCAGACGAACAGCTGCATCCGCATCCAGCCCATCCCGGGCGCACGTAGCGTATGGATGGTGACAATGAAGTTTAGACCGGTCACGATCGACGAGAAGCCGAGCAGGAAGATCCCAAGCAGGACCGGGAACAACGTCATCGGCGTCGAGGTGCTGTAGGGCGCGTAGAACGTCCATCCCGTATCGGTTCCGCCCATGATCATGCCGCCGAGCGCAATCGTCGCGCCCGTCCAGTAGAGGTAGAGCGACAGCAGGTTCAGCTTGGGGAACGCCACGTCCTTCGCGCCCAGCATGAGCGGCAGGCAGAAATTGCCGAACACGCCCGGGATCGCCGGGATCATGAAGAGGAAGATCATGACCACGCCGTGCAGCGTGAACATCCGGTTGTAGGTGTTTGCACCCATGATGGTCGGGCCCGGCGTGAGCAGCTCGATCCGCAAAGCCATCGCGAAGATTCCGCCCAGCAGGAACGCGAGCAGCACCGAGACCAGGTACATGACCCCGATCCGCTTGTGATCGATGGT
>CAAGKR010264591.1_pt1 | contig 12798 bp, 8 predicted proteins | sample 2556971 | NCBI WGS metagenome assembly CAAGKR01 (sample SAMEA5207829, study PRJEB30636) | soil metagenome | biome: forest; feature: boreal; material: soil | place: USA | collected 2011-09 | depth 1 m | reverse complement strand
TCCGGGTTTTCCCTCATATTCATCTCGACATGCCGCTGACTGGCGTCCGCGTGCTCGACCTGACCCGGCTGCTGCCGGGGCCCTTCTGCACGATGCTCCTCGCCGACATGGGGGCGGATGTCATCAAGGTGGAGGAACCTGGAGGCGGCGATTACATGCGCTGGACGCCACCGCTGGTCGACGGGCAGAGCGCTCTCTTCAACGCCGTGAATCGCAACAAGCGCAGCCTGACACTGAATCTCAAGTCGGAGAGTGGCCGCGACCTGCTCATGGGCCTCATTGAGCGCGCGGACGTGCTGGTGGAGGGCAATCGACCTGGCGTGATGGAGCGGCTCGGACTGGGATGGGACGCTATTCACGCGCGCAATCCCAAGCTGGTCATGTGTTCGATCACGGGCTACGGCCAGGTGGGACCGTTCGCCGCGCGCGCGGGGCACGACCTCAACTACATGGCCACCGCCGGAGCGCTCGGACTCAATGGCGATCGTGGCGGTCCGCCGCTGCCGCTGGCGGTCCAGGTCGCAGACGTGGGAGGTGGTGGCCTCCAGCCCGCGGTCGCAATCCTTGGTGCCCTGGTCGGGGTCCATCGCGGAGGCGAGGGTCGCTGGCTCGACGCCTCAATGACGGACGGAGCGGTGACCTGGCTCGCACTGGGACTGGCGGCGTTGGGCGCAGGGGAGGAAGTCGGTCGGGGCGATCAGCGGCTGGCCGGCCGCTATGCGTGCTACAGGGTCTACGCGTGCCAGGGCGGCGGCTTCTACAGCGTCGGCGCGCTGGAGCCGAAGTTCTGGGCCACCCTGTGCCACGCGGTTGGAAAACCTGATCTGGTCGACCTCCAGTTCGCGGAGGGCAAGGAGAGCACCCGAGTGCACCAAGCTATGGAGGCCGTCTTCGCGTCCAGGACCCGCTCGGACTGGGAGCGCGACCTTGCCGGCCTCGAGGTCTGCTGCGAGCCGGTGCTCGAGCTCAACGAGGTGGCGTCTCACCCACAGATCGCTGCGCGCCGCCTGATCGAGCGCCGCGGCGACCGGGTCGAAGTCCGGCCCGCGATTCCGATGCGCGCTGATTGGCGGCGGCTGGATGCGCCTGGGCTGGGCGAGCACACGGCCGAGATCCTCGCCGAGGGGGGGGTGGACTCACACCGCTTGGATGCGCTCAGGAAAGAGGGCGTCGTCTGACCGGCGTATGACTCAACCGCTGCTGACCAGCTTCGCCCACAGCTGCTCGACCTGCGACCGCGTCTGTTCGGTGGCGCCGCTGTTGTCGATGACGTGATGGGCTCGGCGCCGCTTCTCCTCGATCGGCACCTGCGTGGCGATGACCGCGCGCGCACGTTCCGGCGTGAAGCCGCGGCCCTGTACGAGGCGCTCGAGCTGCATCGCTTCCGGGACGTAGACGAGGACAACAGACGAGTAGAGCCGCTCGAGCCCGTTCTCGAACAGCAGCGGGACGTCCTGCACGACAATGTCGGCACCGCGCTCCGCGGCCTCGACGGTCCGAGCCGCCATCCACTCCCGCACGAGCGGATGCACGATTGCGTTCAAGCGGCGTCTCGAGGCGGCGTCCTTGAAAACCAGCTCGCCCAGACGCTGTCGGTCGATGCGCCCATCGCGGACGTAATAGTCGCCAAACTCGCGGATCACCGCTTCGAATCCCGGCGTGCCGGGCTCGTACACGGCATGAGCAGCCTCGTCTGCGTCCACCACCAGTGCACCGAGATCGCGCAGCATCATGGCCACGGTGGACTTCCCCGAGCCGACCCCGCCGGTAAGGCCGACTAGCTTCACGGTTTAGGATTTGCAGTAATGGCCGACGAGGACAAGTTCGATGCGGTCGTGGTCGGTGCTGGACCTGCGGGCACCGCCGCCGCGCTCACGATGGCCAAGGCGGGGCTGCAGGTGGCCCTGTTGGAACGCGGTCTCAAGCCCGGTTCCAAGAACGTCATGGGCGGAATCCTCTACAGCCATTACCTCGAAGAGATCGTAGGGGACGGCTGGAAGGAAGCACCGCTCGAGCGCCCGATCATAGAGGAGCGGCGCTGGATCATGACGCCCGAGGCCGCCATCGGGATCGACTACAAGAACCTTCGCAACCGAGAGCACCCGCACTCGTTCTCAGTGCTGCGCGCGCGCTTCGACGCCTGGTTCGCGGAGCAGGCCGAGAAGGCCGGAGCGGTGCTGGTACCCGAGACCGTCGCCGATCGCATGATCGTCAAGAACGGCACCGTCGTCGGTGTCGGCACGGGCCGGGGCGACGACGTTTATGCGGATGTGGTGATCGTCTGCGAAGGCATCGGACTGGGCACGGGCCTGCTCGAGAACACTGTCATCGCGGGCAAGCCGCTCCGGCGCAAGCTGCGGCCGAACGAGGTGGCGATGGCGGTCAAGGAGATCATGCAGCTCGACTCCGGCCTGATCGAGGAGCGCTTCAACTGCGAACCGGGCGAGGGCTGCACGATCGAGTGTTTCGGGGATTCGACGATGGGCATGTCCGGCTTCATGTTCATCTACACGAACAAGGACACCCTCTCGGTGGGAGGGGGTGCGCTGCTGAGCGAGTTCAACGCGACCCTACGAAGCCCCAACGACCTCATGGAGCACTTCAAGAACCACCCGGCCGTGAGGCCGTTGCTGCGAGGCGCCGAGACAGTCGAGTACCTTGCCCACCTCATTCCCGAGGGCGGGCACCGCGGCATCCCCAAGGTCTATGGCCCGGGCTACCTGGTCTGCGGTGATGCGGCGATGCTGTCCAACCCGGTCCACCGCGAGGGATCGAACCTGGCGATGGTGTCCGGCCGGCTGGCCGGCGAGACAGTGATCCATGCCAAGGAGATCGGGGACTTCTCCGAGCGCAGGCTCGCGGAGTACAAGGGCAAGCTCGACCACTCCTGGATCATGGCCGACATGCGTAAGTACGACGGAGCCGTGCCTTTGCTCGAGCACAACCCACAGATGCTGACCAAGTCCCCGCAGGTCGCCGACCGGGCGCTGGACGAGTTCTTCAGGGTGGACGGCGTCTCGAAATGGGACAAGCAGTCGAAGATTCTGAAGATGGTCCGTAAGGAGGGCATGTTCAGGATGGGCTGGGACTCGCTGAAGGCTCTCTGGACCATGAAGTAGTGGAGGCTCGGTCAGAGCCCTCCCCTTCATGACGCGCACGCGGACCGGCACCCCGTGGATGCCGGCTCCTGAGTACGCCCGGCTCCTGACCGGCCTCACCGTGAACCTGATCGTGCGCGACGTTGGCGCGAGCCTCGCCTTCTACACCGAGGTTCTCGGGCTGAAAGCCCTCTACAGCGATCCCGACTTCGCCGCGCTCGAAGGGGGTCCGGGCGTGCGGATGATGCTGCATGCCGACCACACGCTCGACCACCGGCCCGAGGAGACGGCGCGCCTGGCGGGCGCAGGCAAGCGAGGCACCGGTGCCGAGATCCGAATCCTCGGCCTGAACCCGGACCAGGTCGAAGCCAAAGCCCGGCAGGGAGGGTATGCCGTCAGCGTCCCAACCCAGGACTTCCCGCACGGCTGGAGGGAGTGCCGGGTCGAAGACGGCAACGGCTACATGTTCGCGGTCGGAATCCTGCCTACCTGATCCAGGGTCGCCGGAAGGCCGGATTCACTCCGGCCGTCAACCAAGCGCGCACCGTCCAAGCGCTGCCGCGCGTCGCTGAGGAGTAGGAGGGGGTTCCGCGGGGGAGGATATCTGTCCTCACCCGCGTTATCGCCTGACGGTCAGCCGTTCGAAACGTTGACTTGGATCGTGTGGTAACCAGCGGCGCCGGTTGGATAGCTCGGAGTCGCGCGGCTGTCCTGCAGCGCGCCTCCGCCGTCGGTGGCCCGGACCCGCAGCCGGTAGGCGCCCTCACGGCCTGGTGTCCATGACGCCTGCCAGAGCACCCAGGTGAGCTCCGAGAGCGGCGTCCCAAATTGCGCCGGCATCCAGGTTCCACCGCCGTCGGTGCTGTACTCGACCTTCTGGACGCCGCGGGTGCCCGCAAACGCGACCCCCACGAGTTGGATCGTCCCCAGCTTGACGATGTCGCCGTCGTGGGGAACGTCGAACCGCGCGGTGGTCCTGATCACCGCGTTGTGGTCCCAACCCTGCTGCTCCCAGTAGCCCCCGCTCTCGTGATCGACGAGTTCGATCGCCTCCAGCCATTTGGGTCCCTTCATTCCGTAGTGGCCGGGGATGAGCATCCGGGCGGGGAAACCGTGGCTGAAAGGCAGCGGTGCGCCGTCGAGGTCGTAGGCGACCAGGATCTCGGGAGCGCCTTGGATCAGGCTCATCGGCAGGCTCTCGGCGTAGCCGTCGATGGCCTTGAACGCCGCCCAGGTACCGGTTGCCTGAGGGCTCGCCATCTTCAGCAGATCGCGCAGCCTCACACCGGAGAAGCTCCCTGTGCTCATCAGCTCGCCGCCGACGTTGTTGCTGATGCATTCCATGGTCACGTACTCCGTGGCCCCGGGCATGCCACGCAAATCGGCAAGCGACAGTTTCAGGGGCCGGTCCACCATTCCGCTGACGGTGAGCCTCCAGCCCTGGCCATCGACCACGGGGTCGCTGAAGTTCTTGGAAACGACATAGAAGTTCTGGACGGGTGTCAGCACTGGTGAAGCGCCGGTCAAGCCGGCCTCAGGCGGGTTGAAGATGGCCTTGTACCAGTCGGGCACGAGTCGCAAAGCGAGCACTCCCACGCTGACCGCGCCGATCGTGACCGGCACGACGCTGAGCATCCGCCTGCGGCCTGGATCGGGTGCGATCGCCGAGTCGATCGGGTCCGCGCCAAGCTGCACGACCACGCCGTAGACCGCGAAGAGCGCTCCCCACATGAGAGGAGTGGCGGGTCCGTCGTCGAGGCCGAGGAACCCGATGCCCGAGATCGGAAGCAGGACCGCTGTCACGACCAACCAACCGGCGGCGGCGAACACGAGCGCTGAATACTGAAAGTGCCAGCGCCGGCTCGTCCAGGCCCAGGCCGCGCCAAGTACGCCGAGCGCGGCGACCATGGCCACGATCAGCCCCAGCTCCTCGACCACCTTGCCGGCGTGCTGGAGAGTGTCGATGAGGAAGCCGAACACGAAACCTGGCATCAACGACAAAAGGGGCTGGTTGAGCAGCTGAGGGAGCGGACGCAGGCCCAGGAGGAGGTTCGCGAGGTACATGAGGGCGACCAGGGCCACGCCGGCGACCGCGCCCCATCCGAACCCCCGAAGCGCCGCTTGCCGCCCGCTCACTTCGGTCATTCCGATTGGTTTACCACGTGAAGATACGGTGACAGCAAATCCGAACCCGCACCTGGACTCGGTTTGCTGTTTTAATCGGAGCGCCATGCCCGCCCCCGTTGGCGCCGACGACCTTTACCGCTTCCGCTGGATCGATCACGTCCGCCTCAGCCGAGACGGCGAGCGCATCGCGTATCAGTTGAGCTGGGCCGACGCCGAATCCCGTCAGATCCGAAGCCGGGTCGTGGTCCGCCGCCTTCTGGATCAAGAGCCCGTGGATGCGACCGCCGGGCCGCGCCGGGATCACTCGCCGGAATGGTCTCCGGACGGCCGCCGGATCGCTTTCCTGAGCAAGCGCGGTGCCGCGGACCAGGTTTTTGTGCTCGATGTCGCCTCAGGCGGCGACGCACGGCAGGTCAGCTCGGTGCCTGAGGGCGCCGCCGGCGCGGCCTGGTCACCGGATGGGAGCCTGATCGCTTTCATCGGAATGGTGGTCGGCGATCCCGACGCCGTGGTTGACGATCCCCGGCCGCCCGAGGGCAAGGAGCAGGTTCGGCGGCCTCCCATCGCTCGCGTCGCCCGACGTCTCGATTACAAGCACGACGGCCAGGGTTACGTCGACGGCCGCTACCACCACCTGTTCGTTGTGCCCGCCGGCGGAGGCGAGGCCACTCAGCTGACGAGCGGCGCCTGGGACGTAACCGGTTTCGACTGGTCGCCCGACGGCGCGAAGCTGGTCGTGGCCGGCAATGCCGAGCCCGGCAGCGACCTGCAGAGGGGACTCAACCTGTACGTGGTCGACCTCGCGGGCCACCGCGACAAGCTCACCGGGGGCTTCGACCTCTCCTCGCCGTCCTGGTCACCACGTGGGGACCTCGTCGCCTTCGTGGCGCCGAATGGGCTGGATGCCGGGTTGATCGATCGGCTCTGGGTTGTGCCGGCAGCCGGTGGCAACCCACGGTGTCTGACCATCAGCCTCGACCAGTCGGTGGGCGACAGCGTGATCAGCGACATGCGCGGTGGCCACAGCGGCCCGCGGCTTTGCTGGTCGAAGGACGGAGATCGCCTGTTCTTCCCTTCGAGCGGCCCAGGCGTGAGCATGATCTACTCCAACGACCTCGAGGGCAACGTATGGCCCGAGGTGGGCGGTCAGCGCCGCATCTTCGACTACGACGCGGCGTCCGGCGTGTTCGCATTCTGCGCCTCGGACACAACCAATCCGGGCGAGCTCCACATCCTCATGCAGGGCGCTGAGGCCCGGCTCACGGATCTGAACCCCTGGCTCCGCGAGCGCTATGTGGCTCAGCCCGAGCGCCAGCAATTCACCGCTCACGACGGGTGGGTGATCGAGGGCTGGCTCCTGAAGCCACAGGACTTCGACGCCGGCCGGCGGTATCCGCTGGTGATGGAAGTCCACGGCGGACCGCATGCCCAGTACGGATGGGCCTTCTTCCACGAGCTCCAGATCCTGGCCGGTATGGGCTACCTCGTGCTCTACATCAACCCGCGCGGTTCCGACGGGTACGGCGAACGCTTCGGGCAGGCGGTCGTCCGCGACTGGGGTGGCAAGGACTACCTCGATCTGATGACCGCGCTCGACCAGCTCATCGAACGGATCGGTTGCGTGGACACGAGCCGCATGGGTATCGGCGGCGGGTCGTATGGCGGCTACATGACCAACTGGGTGATCGGCCAGACGGACCGCTTTGCGGCCGCGGTCTCGATGCGGTCGATCTCCAACCTGGTGAGCGAGTACTCGCAGCACGACATCGTCTTGTGGGGCGCGCTCGAGCTGGGGCCGCCGCCCTGGCCCGATCTCGACGAGCTCTGGAGGCGCTCGCCGATCCGCTATGTGCAGGAGATGAAGACCCCGCTCCTGCTGACCTGCGGCGAGATGGACCTCCGATGCGCCATCTCCCAGTCCGAGGAGCTCTTCGGGGCCATGCGCCTCCTGGGCAAGACCGTAGAGCTGGTCCGCTTTCCAGACGAGTCGCACGACCTCTCGCGCAGCGGTCGCCCCGATCGCAGGGTCGAGCGCCTACGCCGCATCGCCGGGTGGTTCGAGCGCTTCCTGGGTACCGCGACATCAGACCCGGTCGCATCAGACACCGTCGCCTCGGCCACGGTCGCATCAGACACCGTCGCCTCGGCCACGGTCGCATCAGACCCCGTCGCCGAAGCTGACACGCAGCTGCTGGCGACCCGGGACGTGCATGCACTGGCGGTCGTCAGTGAAACGGTGCCTCCCGCGTCCGCCGCTGAGCAGCCGCCGGCGGTCGCGCCCGAGTTGGAAGCATTCGAGCCTCAGCCCGATCCCGAAGCGATCGAGCTTGCGCCCGAGAGCGAGCTCGCGCATGTGCCGGAGCCGGTGGCGGTTGTGCCTGAGCCCGAGCCTGGGGCGGAAGACCAGGCGGTCACCACCACCCAGATGCTTGGGCTTCGCTCCGAGGAGGCAGACGCTGCGCCCGCAGCCGAGTCCGCGCCAGTGGTGTCCGAGCCCGCATTCGAACCGGAAGCTGCGCCAGTTTTCCCAGAGCCGGAGCCGGTCTTCACAGAACCTGCCGAGGTGGAGCCCGCGCCCGTCGCGCTCGGCACAGAGCCGGTCCTTGCCGCCGTCGACTCGCCGGTGTCCGCGCCCGAGCCGGTCGCGCCGGATCCGGTGGTCGAGACCATCATCGCCTGGCCGCACGGTACCGCCCCCGGTCTGCCGAACAACGGCGCGCCGTCCGAGACCTCGGAGGAAGCGACTTCGATCATTCCCGCCTGGCAGCCCTCCGATGCGCCGCCCGAATCGAAGCAAACCGTGTCCCTTGCCGCATTGCCCCCGGAGGTGGTCGCGTCCGGCGCCGGCTACCCCGCCAAGCTCACTTTCGAGTCAGGCCCATTCGCCGGGCGGATCATCGCGCTCCCCAACCAGATGGTCACGGTCGGTCGAGCGCCGGACAACGACATCGTGGTCGGCGATCCCGCCACATCCGGCCGGCACGGCCGGATCGAAGTCCGCGGCGGCGCATTCTGGATCAGCGACCTCGGCAGCACCAACGGGACCCTGGTCAACGGCGAGCCCGTCATCGAGAAGCAACTGGGCCACGGCGACCTGATCGCGATCGGCCAGAATGTGATCCGCTTCACCCTCGAATGAAGTTTCACGACCAGCGTGGACGGGTCGGCCGCGTTCAACCCGGCCGTAACTTTGGCTTAAATGTCTCCTACTCGTCGCGAGGAGAAAATTAGTTCTCGATAAATCCAATCCCGAGAATGGGCGCGCCGGCCCTTGCAAATCGCGAACGCCTTCGCGGTGCGGGGATTGAGGGCCGGGTCCGCGTCGGCGAAGCCGACCCGGCGATGAGGGAAAACCGCCTGGTGTTCCCTCATATTTTGGCGAGGGCGGCGCATTCTGCTGCGGCTTCGCGCAGCTTGGCGGTGAATTCCTCGACGTCGGGGACTACGCCTGGGTCTGCGGTGAGGCCGAAATAGGCGTCGCCGTTGTACGACACGATGGCGATCCCCAGCCCCATGGACGGATAAAGCGGGGCGAACGGCCATACCTCCAACAGCTGGGCACCACCGGAGTAGAGCGGGAACTGTGGGCCCGGGACGTTGGTGACGTTGATGTTGGCTCCGCCCTGGGGGTTGGACATCAAGCGACCCGCAAGCACCAGGAGCGTTGGCGGCGCCCAATCCGCAAGACCCGCGAGCGTGTCGGCCGCGACCGCCTGCCGCGTCCGCTTGAGGTCACCGGTCGTGACCTTGATGCTGCGCAAGCGCTCCGCCATCGGCAGGTCCCCGGTCGGAAGCTCGAGCACCATGCCGCTGATCTGGTTCCCGCCGCGCCCGCGCCCGTCATCGCCTCGCACGCTTACAGGACAGAAGACGCGCACCGTCTCGGGCACGCTCTCGCCGCGGGCCTTGAACCATCGGTGCAGGCCTTCCGACACCACGGCGAGCACGGCGTCGTTGACGGTGCAGCCGAACCGATCCTTCAAAGCTTTGAAGGCCGACAGGGGCACTTTCAGCCCGCGGCCGGTGCGCTGCGGACCGATCTTGCGGTTGAAGAACAGGTCGGGCCGCGGCGAGACCATCTTGCCGCTCAGCTTGAAAAGGCTTCTCCAGGGCAGTCGCGTGGTGTTCCAAACCGCGGGCAGCATCGTCCGCTCGTCCTTGCGCTGGGAACCGACGTTCCATAGCATCGGCCGGATGAGCTGCCAGTTGGTCGGAGTGCCACGAGGCTCCCATGCCTCCTTGGGCTGCTCCGGCGTGTAGCTCTCAGGGGTGGTGTCGAGCAAGAGGGTGAGGATGTCGACCGACGAGACGCCGTCGACCATGGCGTGGTGGGCGCGGTTGACGATCACCACGCGATCGCCACGCAGCCCGGTCACGATCGTCATCTCCCAGAGGGGCCGTCGCATGTCGAGAGGCCGCGACAGGATTCGCATCACCAGCCGGCGCAGTGCCGCTCCGTCGCCGGGCGGCGGCAGCACCTCACGGCGCACGTGAGCGCCGAGGTCGAAGTGTGGATCGTCGACCCACACTGGATGCGCGACGTTCATCGGGACGCGCTGGATGCGCTGGCGGTATCGCGGCACGAGGTGGATCCGCTCTTTGATCGTCTCCTCAATCCCGAGCGCACCGCGACCGCCGGGCACTTGCGAGCCGCCTTCGAACACGTAGACCGTGCCGAGGTCCAACGGGGTCGCCGGTCGCTCGGCATAGAGAAACCAGGCGTCCCGCGCGGACAGCGGCTCGTAAAAGGGCTGAGCGCTCAACTTCATCGTGTGCAACCTGGGTTAGGAGAACTCTCGCTTGGCATGGACGGTCGGGCTATGCCCGGCCGTGACTTTGTTCCCGGAACCCGCCAATCGTCGCAGGGAGAGGGGGTTCTCGTAAGGGGGATCTTGATCCCCCTTGCGCCTCAAACCAGGCGTCCCGCGCGGACAGCGGCTCGTAAAAAGGCTGAACGGGAGGAGGCAACGGCTGCATGTTAATAAGTGCAGGCGTGGCAAGGGGAGGTCGGGCTCTGCCCGACCTCGACTAGGTCTTTCTCAAGACGTCCCCCAATCGTGGCTGGGCGTCGGCGAGCGCGCGGAAGCGCGACGCCGAGGGGGTCCCGTAGGGGGATCCTGATCTCCCTACGCTTTGGCCGCAGCCTCCAGCTGTGCCTTGAGCTCCTTCTTCAAGATCTTGCCGGTCGGGCCTTTCGGGAGCGTGTCGACGAACTGGACCGTGCGCGGGTATTTGTAGGCGGCGAGCCGCTCCTTGACGAACGCGATGATGTCGGCCTCGCTGGCCTTGGCGCCCGGCTTCAGCGACACGACCGCCTTGCCCTCCTCGCCGAGCCGTTCGTCCGGGATGCCGATCACGGCCGCCTCGGCCACCGCGGGGTGGGCATAGATGACCTCTTCGACCTCGCGGGGGTAGACGTTGAACCCGCCGCGGATGATCATCTCCTTCTTGCGATCGACGATGAAGAAGTAGCCCTGTTCGTCGACGTACCCGAGATCTCCGGTATGGAACCAGCCGCCCTTGAACGCCTCGGCGGTCGCTTCTGGGTTCCTCCAATAGCCCTTCATCACGTTGTGGCCTCGGATCACGATCTCGCCGACGTTGTCCTTGCCTGGAGGAAGGGCGTTGTCCTGGTCGTCGAAGATCTTGAGCTCGACCCCGAACATCGGCATTCCGATGCTGAACAACTTGCGCTGTTCGACGCTCTGGTTAAAGGTGGCTGTGGGCGAGGTTTCGGAGAGTCCGTAGCCCTCGAGGATGTGCGACTTGAACTTCTTCTCGAATGCCTGCAGGACCTCGCCCGGGAGCGATGCGCCCCCGGAGCTACAGATGCGCAGGGACGAGGTGTCGTACTTGTCGGCATCCGGGTGGTGAAGGAGTCCGAAGTACATGGTCGGCACCCCCGCGAACACAGTCACCTTGTCGCGCTGGATCACCTCCAGCACCTTGGCCGCGTCGAAGCGGGGGACGAGTGTGAGCGTCGCGCCGACGTGGATGGCGACGTTCATGACCGAGCTCTGGCCGAAGGAGTGGAACATCGGCAGCACGCACAGGAAAACGTCGTCGTCGGTGCTGTCGAAGACGTGGCTTGTGAAGTGGCAGTTCATGAACAGGTTGGAGTGCGTGATCTCCGCGCCCTTCGGCTTGCCCGTGGTCCCAGACGTATAGAGGATGACCGCCGTGTCGTCGCCTGAGGTCGGCTCCATGTCGAGCTTCGGATCCCCGGCCATCAGCTCCATGAAGCTCTTGGTCCCGGCAGGCGGGGTGCTGCTTCCAGGCCTGAGAGCGACATAGGTGGTGATCCCCTTGAGGTTTCGCGCTGGCGCGGCGGTATGGATGGGCCCAACTGATTGCTCGATGCCCTTGAGCGCCTCGCCCGCGAAGTCCTCCCAGACGATGAGGAAGCGGGACTCGGAGTCGCCCATGTAGAAGCTCACCTCGGGCGCCTTGAGCAGCACGTTCATCGGCACCACGACCCCGCCCGCCTTCAGGATCCCGAAGTAGGCCATCGGGAACTGCGGCACGTTGGGCAGCATCAGCCCCACGCGGTCGCCCTTCTTCAGCCCTGCTGCCTTGAGGCTCGACGCGACCTGGCTGGACAGAGCGTCAAGCTGGCCGTACGTGAACTTGAACGATTCGAAGATGACCGCGAGGTGGTCGGGGTTCTTCTTTGCGGACTCGCGCAGGATCAACGCCAGGTTCAGGCTCATGGCGCCAATCGTACGACCGCAAGGCCAAATCGAACGTGCGGCTTGGCGGTAGTCTGATGCCATGGCTGAAGTAGCGGAAGTTTGGCGCTACCCGGTCAAATCGATGGCCGGCGAGCGCCTCGACGCCTGTCTCATCACCAGGACCGGCCTCGAGGGCGATCGGCGCTGGGCGCTGGTGGACGGCGTGGCCAACCGTGCCGGCAAGCTCCTGACCATCCGCCAGGACGAGCGGTTGATGACCTACCGTGCGCGGCTGGCCGATGACAGCGTCGAGGTGGTCACGCCCGATGGCGATACCCGTCGACTCGACGACCGAATGGTGGCGCACCTCGCGGAGCAGACGGCGCGACCGTTGACGCTCAGGGACACGGCGGGCGCCAACTTCGATGACTCGCCCGTGCTCGTCGTGAGCTTGGCCTCGGTCGCCGCCTTCGGGCTGGAAGCGGGTTTTCCGCTCGATCACCGCCGGTTCCGGGCCAACCTCTACCTGGACGGCCTCGAGCCCGAGGAGGAGCTGCGCTGGCTCGGGCGCCGTATCCGAGCCGGCGACGCCGAGCTCGAGGTGATCAAGCGTTGCGACCGCTGCGTTGTCATCACGCGCGACCCGGACACGACCATGGCCACACCCGAGCTGCTACGGATCCTGACGGACACGCACGAGACATGCATGGGCGTCTACTGCGGGGTGGTGCGGCCGGGTCGCGTGGCCGTGGGCGACCCATGCAGGCCGGTCTGAGGTACCTTCTAGCGACAGCGTGATAGTCCCTCCCCACTCCAGGGGGCAGGGTCAGGGTGAGGGGCGGTGAGCACCCCCACGAACCAGGAGGAGCACATGGCCGTCAAGGCTTTCTCGACCGAGTGGG
>CAAGKR010506565.1_pt1 | contig 12800 bp, 17 predicted proteins | sample 2556971 | NCBI WGS metagenome assembly CAAGKR01 (sample SAMEA5207829, study PRJEB30636) | soil metagenome | biome: forest; feature: boreal; material: soil | place: USA | collected 2011-09 | depth 1 m | reverse complement strand
AGAAACGGCGACAGGAAAGTAGATGCTTGCACGGGCACACACGTTCACGATCGAGGGACTACAGACGCGGCATGTGATCGTCGAGGTGGACATTCGCCCGGGGCTGCCCGGATTCACGATCGTCGGGCTCGCGAACGCAGCCGTGGCACGCGAACGCCAAGCGGCGCGCTTGGCGGACGAGGGAGGGGTGACGGTGAACCCGCACATGGACGTGAGCATGCTGGCGCGCTACGCGCCCGGATCCCGCGATCAATGCGAGGGTACTGCGCATCGGCCGGTACAGCACGACCGCGATAGGCCGACTTCCGTCTATGTACGACGGTTCCTTCGGTCGATGTGTGACCGTCGTCACATATGTACCCTCCGTGTATAAACTGTGATAGACTTGGTTCATGCCGAAAGTCGATCGCACAGACCCGAAAAGGGCCGCATCTTCGGAGTCGTCGTACTCGCTCATGGAGTTCGTCAAGGCGTTCCCCGACGATGAGGCGTGCCTGCAATGGCTCTGGCGGACACGCTTCGCTCCGGACGGCAAGACGGCCTACTGCGAGAAGTGCGAGCAGGATCGCGTCTTCAAGCGCTACGCGACCAAGCAGCACCGGTACTCATGGACCTGCACGGGCTGCGGGCGTCACAAGTCCGCCACGGCAGGGACGATCTACGAGGGATCGGCCACGGCCCTCCACCTCTGGTTCTACGCGGGCTACCTGCTCACTAGCACTCGTTGCGGAATCTCGGCCAAGCAGCTTGAGCGCGAGCTTGGCGTGACCTACAAGACCGCCTGGCGGATGCTCAACAAGCTGCGCAACATCGCCATGGCCGATGAGTCCGGCCCACTCTCGGGCGACGTAGAGGTCGATGAGGCGTCCGTGGACGGCAAGCCGCGCAAGAAGCAGGGCGGCAACCCCTACATTGCCGTCGGTCCCTCACGTCGGTCGGAGGCGGCGAAACTGCGCGAACGTAGTAGAGCGACGGTGTTCGCCGCTGTCGAACGTGGCGGCCGGATCAAGGCGACCGTGCTGCCCTCCCGACGCGGGCCGCAACTCAAGCGCCAGGTGGTCGAATGGGTCGAGCCGGAGTCAATCATCATCACCGATGACTGGCCCGCCTACAACGGCTTGGAGCGCCACTTTATCGACCATGGTCGGATCAACCACTCCGCTGGCTACTACGTGGACGGGGACACGCACACGAACACTGTCGAGGCGTTCTTCGGGCATCTCAAGCCGTCAATCCGTGGGACATACCGCAAGGTGTCCCACAAGTGGCTGCAGGGCTACCTCAACGAGTTCACGTTCCGCCGCAACGCGCGGTTGGAGCCAGAGGCGATGTTCGAGCAGCTACTCCTGCGCGCCGCTAGCGTCTAGCGAAACTATTCCTGCGAGCGTAGGCTGCGCGGATGGAGCCATCCGAGAGAATCGCCCGTCTGATAGGGCTAATCGACGAGTCCGGGCGTGTGGTGCTCTGCCCGACCTGCGGAGAGAACGCTTGGGATTACGGGCTCGCCACCCTCAATATCCCGGTTGACCCCCAGTTTGCCGAGATGGGCAAATTCGAGGTCTTTCCGCTCATCTGCACGCATTGTGGCTACGTCCGGATGCACTCGACGCACCACCTTGAACGGAAATCTCAGCGTCATAGCGACTGACGCCACTAGCAGTTGTAGACGGTGCCGCAAAGCGGTTCGTAGGACGGCTGACTGCGCTGTTCGTAGCGAGGTTCACCCACGAAGTAATGACGGTGTATGTAGCTCACGGACACGCGTCCTGAACGTCCGCGCGTCAGGTTCAGGAAGCTACAGCCAAACCGCGAGGGCGCTGTCCGACGACAGTGCACCTGCGGAGTCCCGTAGTAGATAGCGGTTCCACCTTCTTCGGCAACCGCGCGCACCACAGCATGTACCGCGCCGTTTACGGTGGCGCCAGCAAGCGCAGCCGTCGGGAACAAGCAAAGTGCGACGGCGGCCAGGGAAAGCAGAGCAGCGGGCCTACGGAGCATCGCGCTCATCTTGGCGATCGGGGTCGGGCGTCGTCGCCACCTTCTCCAAGAAGCCCATCACGTCGCCCTTCGTGGGGACCGGAATCTCGACCGGATCGCCCTTCTTGGGGCGCGTGTGCTGGGTAGGCTCGCTGTCGTGATCCTCCATGACTAAGAGCGTACCGCTCCCCGACGCTGACCCGATGACACTAATGCGGCTAAAGCTCGATCGGGCAGATGAATGTCTGAAGGATCTGCAGCGCCAACTCGACAGGCTCGGGACAACTAACCCGGTACGCGTCGCGACGAAGCTCGATTTCCAGAGCGGCTGGCACACGAGCTACGTCCATCACGTAGACCCGATCCCTCCGGGGTTCGCGATCCCGGTGGGCGAGAGTCTCTACCACGGGCGATCCGTCCTCGACCATCTCGTCTGGGCACTCGTCAAGGCCAACAACGAGACGCCGGGAAAGCACAACGAATTCCCGATCCTGGGTAAGCCGATCAGCGCCCGTCGAGGCGAGAGCGACCGAGAGGCCTTTATCAGGGTGATGCTGAAAAGAGAGCCGAAGCCCAAAAATCTCGTCGGTCTCCATCCGGATGCCGCCACACTCATCGAGCGTCTGCAGCCGTACAACCGAGGGAAGGAGCCGCCGTACTTCCTTACCGTCCTCAACGAGATGGCACGCGACGACCGGCACCACGCTCTGCATACCTCCTATGTGGCGCTGGCCGACCCTCGCAGCCTTGAGCCCCGCGTGGGAGTGCCAGTGGGCGTCGCAATCGTCGAGCTGGACCCACTCTTCGAGGCCGGTGGCAACCTGGAAGCAGGCGCAGAACTCGCAAGGTTTCGCATCTCGCGCTACAGCCGCAAGCCCCAAGTGGGCATGGAAGGCCAACTCCCCGCCTACATAGCGTTCGGCGACCCTCCCGTGCGGCTCCAAGCCATCAGGGAAATCAATCGCAACCTCGCGGAGTTGCTCGGCCTTTTCGAGGAGTTCCTCTAGCCGCTCGACGGACACTCGCCCGCCCATTAGTTCGTCGCCTTGCCATGGTGAGCAAGCAGTCTAGCGAGGTTTATACACGGAAGGTACATATGTGACCGTCGTCACACTTATCAAGCCAAGGTATGTAGGCGAAGTTGGGCCAGTTTGCCCTTGAGTAGGGAACGCCAGTAAGCAACCGCGCTCTCACATTAGGCTGTGCGAATGGGCGAGCCGGAAGACGACGGACTCGAACTCGCATGGATTCTCTGGACGTCTGTCGCAGCGTTGTTCTTGATCTTCGGGGTCGCTGAACTCGTTAGCTTCCAGCACACCGTCTCGTTCTGGCTCATTAGCGGGCTCGTGGGCACGAGCTGCTCAATCTTCGCCCTGATCCTCAGCCTTCGCAGCCGCGGTGCTGGGAATACTCTTAGTCCTGCTATGGGGGGCGGAGAGCCAGAGAGCGGCGATGAAAGCACATTCGTTCCGTCCGACGAGACGAGGGGAACAATCGTCGATGCGGCACTCGCGCTAGCCGAGACACAACTGCTGGCGCAGGTTGCCGAGGATGCCAACCTCGACGGGCGAACGACGGGGCTCCTTGGATTCAGCGGAGCGCTAGCTGCCGTCACCATCGCCGCCAAGGAACCGATCGGCGGCTCCCTTTGGCTTGTGCCGCTCTTCGTGTTGGGCGCGGTGACCTTGGTGTTCCTTTGGATTCTCTACGGCGGAACGAGGTTTCGCGACCTGCTCACAGCGCTGTGGCATGCCCCCAATCGACTGGGCTTTGGTGTGCCCGCTTGGGCGTTCTACGAGAAGTTCGTCGGAACGTCGTCATTGGAGGCCCGAGCAAAACTGCTTGAGGAGCTAGCGGGAGTCATCCACGAAAACGCCGCTCGCATCGGCCGAAAGCAGCGGCAACTCCAAGTGACCACGATCGCCATGATCGTTGGTCTCATAGTTGCGGGACTCTTGATCGCGTTCGATAGACCGACTAAGATGGAGCCATGTTCGGAAAAAAGCCCCAGTTGCCATCACCGAGTCCCACAGGGCTCGAAAAAATCGGTCCCGGCGGCCCCGTCACCAAAGACTAAGCGCAACGGGCGATAGGGCGCGTGCAGGGCGGCTGCGCGATACCTTTGCCGTGATATGCCAGACGAGCAGCCCAAGACGCAGCAGACGCGCTTCGTCAAGCACTCGCGGCCTGATCCACAGAAAGTCTGGCAAGCCCTGGCCCATCAGTCACCGAGGTGTCCCGGTGACTGATTTAGCGTGTAAAGCACTGCGTCGACGAGGTTCAGATAGTCAACCGCTTGACCGAGGGAAATGCCCGTGCGGGTATGAGCGGCCATGTTTCTCAGCACCGCGATGCCTTCGATGGACTTGACAGCCTCGGATGAGATAAGTCCACGGTCTACCGCCACGCGTGCCAGCCCGACTGCTCCCACGGCAGCAGGCTCTCGGCCATCTGCGTGAATCAATTCTAGAAGCCGCTGTTCAACTCGTGAGAAGGCCTCGATGATGGCCGTGGCGGGTGCTTCCCGAGCCAAGCCGGCCAATTCCGCAGCCACACCGGTTGCTCCCTCGACAACCGGGACCTCACTCGGCACCTCGATCTCTACCTTGGCCAGCACGCGATCCCACTCCAACTCCACCGGTCCGGCGCGAAAGCGGCGCAGCGGACTATCGAGGAGCTTGGAGAGCTGGGCTCGGAAAACGATCACGAGTCCAAAGACCACTCCAGGCCACGCTAGAGAATGAACTAGGGAAGCGATGAACTGCTGCGTCTCATTCACAGCGCCACGGTATGGCGTCTTGCGGACATCCCCGCTCACCGTGTGTACGGCCCGCCATAGGGGTCGCCGTTCATGAATGTGTTCGCAGGCGAGTAGTACCCGTTACTCCATGGGGCGCTCGCGATGCGATACCAGTATCCATCAGGATTCTCGCTCGCCACTGGCCGGGAACCTAGCGACGCGGTAGGGCTATTCGACGGTCCGACAAGGTTTTCGCGGGTTGTCCCATTCAACACGGCTGTACGCATAGTGGCCGCTTGTCCAGACTCGAACTGATCCGGTACACAGGATGTTTTCATACCGTCCGCTAACAAGGCGAAATCCGCATTCGATTGTGGACGAGTTTCGTCGTTCACATTCGGAGGCATGTTCAAGTTCCCAGTAGCCGGGATATGCTGATTGACGCGACAGCCTACGGACGCGATGTTCCGATTCTTCATGGGCCACCGCTCTAGTGAGAAAGAGAGCACCTTGGGCTGCTTGTGCGCCGAAGGCGAGGACGCCGACTAGAACGAGTGCCAGAATGCCTCTTGCCATAGCCTAGGAGCGTACAGCGCCGCCGACTGCGACGCCCTAGCGGAAGAAGCCCAGGAAAATCTGTTCGCCCTGCCACTCGCGCACCTGATCGAGCACGGGCAGGTAGTTGTCGATGATGCCCTCGCGTTGGCGTCGAAGCTGCGCCTCTATCACTGCTGCATCTTCCGGCGTAAGCTCGCTCTCGGAATGCAGCCGCAAGTCGAGCGTAATCGTCACATCGTTAGGGAAGAACAGCCGCGCTTGATACCGCCAGTCGCCAGCATCGCGTCTCTCGTCATCGATTGCCATCTCGGGAAGTTGGGTCATAGCGGGCAGAATACGATGGCCAGCGGACTCGCCCAGACTTCCTCTAGCGCCTAAACAAGCTAGACCATCGGTCGGCGGAAGAACCGAGCCGGAAGGATTCGAGTGCAACCTGCACTCGGTTTGCACTCGCTCCGAGACGCCCCAATTCAGCGGGGGTCCGGGATGCATCCCCTTGCACCCCGGATTAGCCTAAGTAGCTAGCGTTTATCGGGACTGCTGCACCATCCTGCACCTACCTGCATCTTTCGTGATCTAGTCGGGGAGACAGGAGGTGGAGTCCGCGGCTACGGTCGATTTCGGCGGGCGTGGGCAGTTTTGTGGGCGGCCGGATAAGAAGAAGCTGACAACGGCGACACTCAAGGTGCTGCCGGACTATGCGAACTCGCGTCTCGCCGTCTATGCCGCCGAGACGGGCGAATGCTTGTCTTGGTCCTCGACCAGTTTCAGAGCTGGCCGGTCGGAATGAAGATGTTTAGCTTGCAGCTCCCGAAGTGCATTGACGTTCGAAAGAATCGCTGAAGTAGCAGGATTTACGGTCTCGTCCTCATGCGAACCGCGGTTGCCGAACTTCCGCAGACGATGCAGCGTTCCAACCTCAAGATCATCGATCAGCTTGTGCTGGTGCAGGCGATCGATCATCTCCTCAGGACCGAGCCCTTTCTTTAGGTGAGGGCCCGAGATCTTGCTGAGGTCGCGGCAGAATCGCTCAACCGCCTTTCGCACAGCACCTGCACACGATTCGCGGCGCGCGAGCTCTCCCCCAGCGTTGGCCTCTGCATAGTTGAGCAGCTCATCGAGTCGTCCTACTGCCAGAGTGATCCGAGGATCTGGGCCACCACTCCGTTCGAACATGTAGTGCGTAAAGGAGTCCACGGCAGCAAACTGGGCCTCCACCTGCTGTGCAAATCGGGGGGCGTGAGTCATTATGATGATTTGCCGGTCCCTGCTCACCCGGGCCAGCAGATTGATCAGACCCTCCTCGTGGCCTTGATCCATGGACTGCACAGGGTCATCGAGCATGATCATTGACCAACCGGGATTGCGATCAACCCTTTGGGAAAAGTACAGGCTCAGCCCGAGACAGTTGCCCTCAGCCTCACTGAACATCGTGACCGGATTCACGTGCTTGCCGTGAGAGGTAGCGGCAAGTGAAGCCTGGCGGCGCTTCGTGTCACGGACGGAAACCCCGACAATCTTGATGTGATGGCCCGGGCTGAGCTCCTCGTAGTACCGCGCAATATCTCCGCTGAGGATCTGCAAAGCCGACGACATACGCGCCTTCTCAGCGACCTCCAGTTCGGAGATTAGAAGCTGGAGCTGTTCCTGACAACGACGAATGCGCCATGCCGCCTCAACCGCGGGGCCGTTCTCCGCGAGCAGAACGGCCTTCTGCAGCGCGGCCATACGGCTCTTTTCGGGCTCCGCCAATCCGCTGAACCGCTTTGTGAGTGCCAGGTTGATCGCCTCAAGCTGAGCGCGAAGTGCAGCGTGGCGCTGCCCGATCTCTTCCGCGACCGAAGCGAGTTCGCTCACCATCCCATCCAACGCGGTGGAATCCCCCGTGGGCCGACTCGCGGTCTCGTATGCAGCCAATGCTGCGTCAGCCAGACGCCGTGCCCGACCGCGTAGTGCGTCAAGCTCCTTCTGCTCTCCCTCTGCAGCCTTCAACTGGTCCACCTCGGGACTCTCGCCGAGGTACTCGACAAGCGCGGGCATCGCATCAGTTCCCATTGGCCCGGCGCCCAGCAGTACGCTGATCGCATTGCGAAAGTCTGCGCGAGGATCAGCGGGAGATGGGCCGCTGATGCGGCCAGCATCCGCTCGAAGAGTCTCGACCCGATCACCGTCCAGCGTATTCCGTGCGCAGAATGGGCATTGCTCGGGCTGCTCCGAGTCGATCAACTCAAGCCCCTGACTGGCGAAGCTGCTACGCCGGTTAGCCTCGTGCCAGTTGCGGTGGTTGAGAGCGTCGGTGGTAAGACGCTGAGCTAGCGATCCGGTGTCGCTCGCGGTTGCGCCAACGTCGGTAGGACCGACCGTTAGGGCTTCCAGCCCAGGCGGACGCCGATCCTTTACGAGAAGCGCATCAAGCTCGCTCTGCGCCTTCTCGTGGACCAGAGCCCAGCTCGCGTTCGGCTCCAATTTTAGGAACGTGACGGCCCGATCGCGCAAGTCGGATGGCGACTGCTCCAACGGGTCTTCCCCCGGTGGAGTCAGCGGCTGAACGGCGCGGATCACACGCTCGCGCGTGCGCACGACCCTCTCGTCCCGATTGGTGTCGGTGCGCAAGCGCTGGAGACGCTCCCTCAGCTGTCCGAAGCCGGCAAATCCAAGGATCGCGCTCAGCTGCTCCCAGCGATCTTGCTGCTCGCTGTCAATTAGCGCTTGTATCTCACACTGACCCAAGAATGGTCGGAAGGCATCCTCCGTGCGAAGCCCAAGCACGCGAACATCGGTGGTCGGCTTCCCGTCGATAGTCAGCTCGCTGGTGTTGCCCACCAGCGTGCGGCGCACGACGTGGTGCTTGTCGTCCTTGAACAAGATCACCTCGGCGTAGGTCTCAAGCTCAGGTGGCGCATGCACGCTGCGAATCCAGGAGGACCCCTGGTACTCGCCGCGAGTCTTCGAGCGCTCCTTCCGAACGATGCTGTCGAACAGCGTCCACTCGAACGCCTCGGTCAGACTGGTCTTCCCCGTCCCGTTCTCGCCCGCCAGCAGAACGACGTTCCCTGAAAGCACCACATCCGCGCGGCCCGGATAGCCACGAAACGCCTGCACGGTGATTCGCTCAAGCCTCATCCAGGATCTCCTGCAACAGGACCTCCCACGCGTCTTCAACTGATTCGTCGGCCATAAGAGCGGCAACGAGCGGTCCTAATTCAGGATCGAGCTTGGGCTCGATCTCGCCGAGCGCATCCTTTAGTGGATTCGTACTCACGCACCTATCGTACGCCTGAAACCGGCACCGGTTGCCGCCGAGCCACCTTGCTACTCACGGCCCACCGCGGGCCCACGCGCCCCGGTCCCATCGCGTCGCTCTACGACTCTCGAGGTCATTGCTCGCGCCGGCTTCCGACCGGTCGAGGCGCGGCGCTGCACACGCACCATCATCGACGGAGCCCTTACCTTCTCCACGCTGGCTGTGACGGTCGCTGAGGGGCTCGCAGCGCCGAGGCCGAGCAGGGCGCGCCGCGGGCGCGCCACGACTTGCGGCTTTTTCGACCCCCACGCTTAGAAAGGCTTCAGTGAGCCCGCCGGGGGTTTGTGCAACAGCCACCGTCCAGAGCGATAACGGCGCGTCCGATCGCGGGCTCTTTCGCTCCTGCTCGCAAGCGCACCCCAATTCCTTTTCTCCGAATCAGACCCGGGCGGCGTCGGTAACCGAGCAGTCGCAAGTGCTCGGCGTCGCCCACCTCGACGGCGACGCGTCCCGGTCGAACGCGTGCGTCCATCCGATGTAAGCTTCGCCGATGTTTGAGAAGCGGAAGGCCTCAACGTGGCCCGGACGAAAGAGGCGCCCATGCGACGTTGGGTACCCGCGCTCTTAGCCATTCTTGCGCTCAGTCTGGCGCTCGTCGCGCCTGCGCTGATTCCATCCGCCGCGCAGGCCGATAGCGGCGGTGCGACGATCAGCGGCCTCCCCGAAAGCAGCAGCGTCCAAGTTTTCGCCGAAGTCAGCCACACTTGCTACACGGGCCAGCCGTGCGACTGGTTCGCAACCGCCGCGGCATATTCGGCGAGCAGCGGCTGCCCCGACGTCTTCGACGCCACGCACGGCGCGTGGCAAAGCCCCATTGAAATCTACGGGGTCAAAACCGTCGGGAACTTCGCGCTAGACCCGTTCGGCCTCGGCCGCACGGTCGTTGTCTGCCTCTACGTCTACTCCGAAGGCAGCTTTAGTCTTGTCGGCCAGTCTCATCCGTTCGACCGCGTGACGGGCCGAGAAATCCTTCCGCCCCCACCGGGACCCCCACCGTCACCCGAAGCGTCGCTAGACGGCCTGCGTCAGTGCGAACGTCCGAATCCCGTGGGGGCGTTCCTCGCCGCCTCACCGAGCGTTAGCTGCCGGACGGCGGGTGTCGTGAGAGCGCGACTGTTTGGCCGGGGCTACTTCTCAACGCGCTCCACTCCCTGCGAAAACCGGACGTATTGCGTTGTGATGGGTTTTCGTTGCTACGGGCGGTACGCGGGCCGCCTGCGTCCGTTCTCCTACACGCACCACGCATCTTGCCGCGCCGGCCATCGCAAGATCGTTGTCGACATAGGCTAGAACTGACGAGCGGTTCCTACTCCGGCAATTCGCCCTGGTCGTCGATGATGAAGCTCACGGGGCCGACCGGGGCGATGATGACGTGGAGGCCGAGCCTCTTACCGTGCGACGACCCGAAGCGGAACTCGCGGATAACCTGGCCCCCGAGCGTGGTGCCCGAGCGCATGAGCGCCGCGACGTCAGCGCTCAGCGTCGCGGGCACGTAGCCGACTTGGACCTCGCCCATTGCGTCCCATATGCCGACCGCGCTCTCGTCGTAGGCATTGTCGGGGTCAGCGCGTAGAACGATCTGCGAGCCGAGAGCGAACCGCTTGTTGCCGAGTGCCTCGGGCCGGTGCTGAGCCCCTGCGACCTTGCAGTAGAAGGCGCGCGGATCGGTAGTGCGATGCTCGGCCTCGGTGAGGAACATGCCGTCCTCAGTGGTCGGCGTGTAGCCGCCGCACCAGATCGTCTCGCCCTCGTGGCCCTCGAAGGTGTGCGTGTCCTCGACGACGTAGACGGTGACCTTCGGCACCGTCGGAAGGGGCGCCGGTGGCGTCGCGTGGGGGCGAAGGCGATCTAGTAATCCGATACGACTCACCCTAACCGCCGAATTGGCGCGTCCAGGTCAAGACGGCTCAACGCTTCACAGTTCCGCCGCGCACGCTCCGCGAGGGCCGGGGTCGTGGACTCCTCAGGCATCGCCTGGTGAGTATCCCGCCGCGGGGAGGGGCGGATCTGGCACGAGCGACAATGTACAACCACGCTGCGCAGTGCGGTGCCTTCCCTCGACGGCAAACGGACGCCGATAGCAGCCGCTGCTTTGCCCTCAAGCGGCAGCGTCAGGTTTAGCGGTGCGACGCGAGGGCGCCGGCGTGCGCGCCTCTCATCCGGGGGCGCACAGAGGAGCCATACGGCGAGCTTCCTGGTGGTTTTCCAAGCCGTTTTTTGCCTTCAACAGGGTCGGCATGAAGAAAATCCTCAAGTCAGAACGGTAGGTCCATCGCCTGCTTCTTCGACGAGGTACCGGCAAACGGGAGACTTTGGACGGCTTTTTGGTCTGTCGGATCACCGGGCTCGGGCAGCGGGATGCTGAGGGCTGGTGCGCGGGGGACTTGGATCTTCATTGCCTTGCCGTGGCTGATCAGGTACGCCATCCCTGGATCGAGGCTGCGAACCTTGTTCGGGTCGATCGTCAGCTGCTGTTCCATGCGGACGGACTGCTCGCGGGTGAGGCCGTCCTCGGCGAGCCTCGTGGTGAGCTCCGGAACCTTCCTCGTACCGGCGAGCGCGACGATCTCATCAGGAGTGTTCACCCTGTGGGCGATCACGGTCTCCACGCTGCCGAGGATCCTCGCCGTCTCTTCCTCTCCGCCCATTCCCTCCACGACCTGCGGAGCAAGGACCAATGAGGTGTTGAAGCCTCTGGCCTTCTCCACGCGTGCGGCCATGTCCGCGGACTGAGCGAGGCTCGAGAACTCGTCGACGATCAACACACAGAACTGGCTTCGGGGCTTGCGGGTCGCGATGTAGTGCATGAAATCCTCAAACAGAAACCGGGCAAGACCACCAACCTCCTCAGCCAGTGTGAGGGAGTCCAACAGGACATAACCAGCAGTCGTGTCCTCCCAACTCCAGCTGCCGTCGAGCTGACCGCGAACCTGCCCGAAGAACGCCTCATAACGCAACCGCACCTGGCCGACCTGCGCCGGTGTCAACGCGGCAACCGCGCTCGAACCTGGATGCGCCGCCGTGAGCAGGGCGTGATCCATCCGGGCAAGCACGGCCCCAGAGGACCTGGGTGGCCCGTCGGGGTGCTCACACACCAGCCTGAGTGTCGTCTTCGCTACATCCCTGTACCAGGCGGCAGGGCCCTCGCTCGAGTAGTCGATGATCTCCATCAGCCGGCCCTGGATCTCATGCGCCTCCCCCCTCCACCCATCAAACGGCTCGTTCGGGAACACCCTCATGTGGCGGCCGGCGCCGGCCATCAGACCCGCGAAGCGTTCCGCATTCTCACGGTCGCCCTTCCCATCCAAATAAAACACCGGAGCATCCGAGCCCTTCGCGACAGCCCACGCCAGCCTGAGTAGGGTCTCGGTCTTCCCAGCCCCGGTGGCACCACAGACCAACAGGTGACGACACAACCGCTCCTGAGAAAGCAACACCAACCGTCCCGCGACCGGTAGCGCGCGCTCACCAGAGACACGCTCCGCGATCACGAACCCCCGCTCACCCCCAGCCTCGCCCACCAGCGGCACGGCTGCGTTCACCGGCAGACCTGGATGCAGCGACGGACGGCGACGACGCCCAAACACCCCGCGCGCAGCAACAGGCGTGGCGCTCACGACAACCGCCGCTCCGGGCTGGGTAGCTCGCGTACCCCCAGCGTTGGCCAACGGCCGGTGACTGCGAGCTCTGAGAGCTGCCGGTGCGGGCCGGCGGCGCAGAAGTAGAGCACCGCGTCAAACCGGGCGGTGAGCTCGTCGAGGATCGCGGTGACGCGGCGCCGGCTCTTGACCGTCAGCTCAACCTCGATAGCGACACGACGGCCCTCGGTGATCGCCACCCCGTCACAAAGATGCTCACCGGGCAGACGATCGCGTGCCAACACACGCTCGGGGATCCATTCCGTCGACGGTGCGCGACCCTGCACATGAAGACGCACATCGTTGACAGCGGCGACGTGCGCGAGCGACCCTATCCGGGGACGCCACATCCCGAACCCGGAGCTGCACGCCGCCATTCCCGCCCCGGTCGGGAGTACCCAGGCGGGTTCATCCACGAGCACCCTCTGTGTCGTGACAAGCCCAGCTGCGCGAAGACGGGCGACAGTGCGTTGCACTGTCCGCGGACCAGCACCCATGAGCACCTCCAGCTGGTCGGCGCGGGCGCCGTACTGCTCGGCGAGCCAGCCCAGGATCTCGATGTCGCGGCGGCGCAGCAGCTCGT